>Ga0073934_10000913_pt1 | contig 77044 bp, 65 predicted proteins | sample LarsenN4metaG_FD_76834 | JGI IMG/M metagenome (GOLD analysis project Ga0073934, IMG submission 76834) | Hot spring sediment bacterial and archeal communities from British Columbia, Canada, to study Microbial Dark Matter (Phase II) - Larsen... ...
CTGCTAATTCTTTTAACTCGGTTTCGTTTAGTTTTACCCTTAACACGACAGATCACCTTTGCTTTTTTAGCAAAGATAACCTTTAACCTGTTTTTTGACAAGTTGGTTTTGAAAACTACTTAATTGCGCTTGTGCCTATCTTTGCCGGGGCGCAGATTACCGTCCGCGAAGCCATCAGCAGCTATGGCCTGGCCGGAGCGACAGGTCTGTTGGAGCGGCTTTTGGCAAAAGCTCAGTTCATGCCCCGTCTGGCTGCTCTGACTCTGAGCAACACCTTTCGCAACAAGCAGCGAGTCCTGCTAACCGAAATCACCCTGGTGGGCGCCGGTGTCATCTTTATGATGGTGATGAACACCCAGGCCAGCCTGGTCTACACCTACAACGATATTCTGACCACCATTTTCCGGGCCAATGTGATGCTGGAGTTAAAAAATGAGGTCCGCATCCCGGAAATCGAAGCTATCGTCTTGGCCCAACCCGGCGTGGAAACGGTTGAAGTTTGGGGCATCGGCCAGGGTGTCATTCGACCTCTGGACCAAGCGGAGGCCAACGACGATGAAACGGCCCGCCTGTACGGTCTGCCGCTGCCGAGCGTGACCTATGCGCCGCAGATACGGGCCGGGCGCTGGCTGGCCGAGAGGGACAGGTATGCGGTAGTCCTCAATCAGGAGTTGGCCGAGCAAATCGGCATCGGCTTGGGGGATTGGGTGACAATTGAGCCGACCGGCAAGCGGGAGTCAGGCTGGCAGGTGGTTGGCTTGCTGTTTGACCCGCTGGACCAACAAGCAGCCTACGCTCCCCGCGAAACCCTGCTGCGCGAACTGCGCCAGGTGGGCAGCGGCAAAGTTATCAAGGTTCAGACGACGACCGGCGACGAAACCAGCGAAGCCGCTGTTGCTGCTGCTTTACGCGCACGCTTTGAGGCCCGTGGCTACGAACTCCAGGTTAGTCGGGAGGATACCTCGCATCGGATGGTGCATGAACGCCTCGACCGCATGTCTATTCTGCTGCTGCTGTTGACCGGCATGGCCCTGCTGATTGCCGCGGTGGGGGCGGTGGCCTTGAGTGGCACCCTTTCGATCAATGTAATGGAGCGCACCCGCGAGATTGGGGTGATGCGGGCCATTGGCGCGTCGGCGCTGGTGGTGGGCGGGCAGTTTGTGGGTGAGGGACTGATTTTGGGTTGGTTAAGCTGGCTCATCGCCTGGCCTCTGAGTATCCCTGTCGGACGGCTGCTCATCGCCGCTTTATCCGGGCTGCTCAATACGGAGCTGGTCTATCAACAATCTGTGGCCGGCGTGCTCGCCTGGTTTGTGATTGTGGGGGTGTTGGCCGTGCTGGCCAGTTGGCTGCCAGCCCAAAAAGCGGCCCAAACCAGTGTGCGGGAGAGTCTGGCCTATGTGTAAGCTGGTCAGAAATTTTTCTGAAGGGATTTATTAAGGAGAACGAAGATGAACCCCTATCTTGAACCCTTAACCAGGCGTGAGTCCGAAGTTTTGCAACGGCTGGCCTCCGGCGCGTCGAACCGAGAAATCAGCCGGAGTTTATTCATCACCGAAAGCACGGTCAAGCGGCACATCTACAACATTTTTGCCAAGTTGAATGTCCGCAATCGCACCGAGGCGGCCTTGCAGGCCCATCACCTTATTTTTGACCAGGAGTCAATCCATGTTTGATCCAAGTGTAGACCTCAAAGAGCAAGTGGTTGAACACCGCCGCACCCAAATTTTGCTGGGCGCAGCCAAAGTGTTTGCTGAAAAAGGCTATCACAAAGCCACCACCAAAGAGATTGCCCAAACGGCCGGCGTGGCCGAGGGTACCATTTACAACTATTTCAACAATAAACGTGAATTACTGCTGGCGATGATGGAATTAATCGCCACCCAATCGCTTAAAAGCCTCATTGCCGATAACCCTCCGGCTGATCCCAAAGAATTTTTTACCAGAATCCTGTATGATCGCTATCAATTGGTGGAACAGCGCGGCTACCTGATTGCGCCTATTTTTGGCGAGATGTTCTCCGACGCCGAACTGCGCCAGGAAGTGTATCGAACCATCGCTATGCCCATCGCCGCGCATATAGAAAACTATATTCAAGCCCATATTGATTCTGGCTTGTTTCGCCCGGTGAACCCGGTGATTACGACTCGCATGTTTGTGGGAGCCATCATTGTCAATTCTGCCATGAAGCTGGCCGGCCTTGATCCCCGCTATGAAGAAATTTCGGCTGATGCTCTGATTGAAAATCTGGTCTCGCTTTTTTTAGCCACCTTGTTGAAGCCTGAGCCGCCTGCCGCTTGACAGAGAGATTAGAGATTAGAGAGTGGAGATTATTACTCAGGCTCATGTCATTTCGAGACCGAAGGTCGAGAAGTCTCCAGGGCGCAATATGTAAAAATAAGGGGTTGGGGATTTCTCCCTGCGGTCGAAATGACATGACTGAGCAGTTACGAATCTCTAATCTCTAATCTCCTCATACCCTGAGCGGAAGTGAGTTTTAAAGCTATGTTACGTCGAACATTCAGCTTAATCCGCAAAGAATTTATCCACGTGGCCCGCGACCCGCGCACCCTGGCCATTATGATTGTGATGCCCATCCTCATGCTGATCTTGCTGGGCTATGCCGCCACCACCGATGTTGAGTCTCTCCGCACTGCTGTTTATGACGCCGACAGAACCCCTCAAAGCCGCGATCTTATCGCCGCTTACCAGGCCTCCAATTACTTTGATATTGTGCAGTATGTTGAAAGAGAAGATGATCTGCGCTATTTGATTGATCACAATGATGTCCGCAGCGCGCTGATTATTCCGGCCGGCTATGGTCGAGATATGGCGGCCCATCAGCGCCCCGACGTAGCCTTCCTGGTGGACGGTTCTGACCCCAGTGTAGCCCGCACCGTTTTTGCTGCCTCTCAACAGGTGGGACAGGCTGTTTCGATGAGAATGTTGGAAAACCAATTGGAATTAGTCGGGCCGCTACCGGGGGTAGAGGTCAGGCCCCGCGTTTGGTACAACCCCAACATGGAAAGCTCCCATTTCATGATTCCCGGTACCATTGTGCTGATTATGTTCCTATTTACCACACTTTTTACCTCAACCTCCATTGTCCGGGAACGCGAGTTGGGCACCATCGAGCAATTGATTGTCACCCCTATCCGGCCGCTTGAACTGGTGGTGGCCAAAGTAATCCCTTACATCCTGGTTTCTTTCTTTGTTATCATCGAGGTGCTAACTCTGGGCGTGTTGGTTTTTGGTGTACCGATTAATGGCAGCATCCCGCTGCTGCTGGGCCTGTGCAGCCTGTTTTTAATCACCGCGCTGGGGATTGGCATCTTCATTTCCAGCGTCGCCAAAACACAGGTGGAGGCATTTTTAATGACCTTTGCCACCATCATGCCCACCGTCTTCCTGAGTGGATTCGTGTTTCCACTTGAGGCCATGCCTCGCTGGTTGCAGTTTATCAGTTATATCATTCCGGCCAAGTACGGCTTGACCATTGTGCGGAGCATCCTCCTGAAAGGAGTTGGCCTTGAGGTTTTGCGTGAACAGGTGATAGCTATCCTGATCTTTACCGCGATCATTGTCACCCTGGCCTCAACCCGCTTCAAGAAAAAGTTGGGCTAATCAATTTACGATTTCAGATTTACGATTTACGATTAGCCAAACCAATCGTAAATCGCAAATCGTAAATCCAAAATCAGACATGTTACTCAGACTTTCAAATTTAGTTTTCAAAGAATTTATCCACATTCGGCGCGACCCGCGCACCTTATTCATCATGGTGGTCATGCCGCTGGTCATGCTGATTTTGCTGGGGTATGCCGCCACCACCGACATCGAGCACCTGCGTATCGCCGTTTATGATGGCGACAAAAGCGCCCAGAGCCGCAGCCTGATTGAAGCCTACCGGGCCTCCAACTCGTTTGACATTGTGCAGTACGTGGCCAGAGAGGACGATCTGATTTATCTGCTTGACCACAACGACGTGCGCGGGGCGCTGGTTATCCCGGCCGGTTACGGCCAGCACATGGCAGCCCAGGAAAAAACCGAGGTAGCCTTTTTGATTGACGGCTCAGACGCCACCGCGGCCAACACCGTTCTTTCGGCCTCACAGAGCGTAGGCCAGGCGGTCTCCGTCAAACTTATTGAGCAAAAACTGGGCGTTTCAGTTGACGCCATGCCCGGCGTTGAGGTCAGACCCCGCGTTTGGTACAACCCCAACCTGGAGAGCGCCTATTTTATGATCCCCGGCATGATTGTCATGGTGCTCTTTGTCTTTACCATCCTCTTTACGGCCACGGCTATCGTCCGCGAGCGAGAGTTGGGGACGATTGAACAATTGATCGTCACCCCCATCCGGCCCATCGAGCTAATCGTCGCCAAAGTCCTGCCCTATGTAGTGATTTCGTTTGTGGTCGTCATCGAGGTGCTGGCCATGGGCGTGTTAATTTTTGGCATCCCGATTAATGGCAGCCTCTCCCTGCTGCTGGGGCTGGCCGCCCTGTTTCTGCTGACCTCCCTGGGGCTGGGCATCCTGGTTTCCAGCGTCGCCACCACCCAGCAAGAAGCGCTGCTCATGACCTTTGCCACCAGCCTGCCGACCGTCTATCTAAGCGGTTTTCTCTTTCCCATCGAGGCCATGCCGCCCTGGTTGCAGGTGATAACCTATCTCGTCCCGGCTCGCTACGCCATGATTATCATGCGCGGCATCATCCTGAAAGGAGTCGGGCTGGAAATTCTGGCCGAACAGGTGGCCGCCGTGCTTATTTTCAGTACGGTCGTCGTCATCCTGGCGGCGACCCGGTTTAAAAAAAAGCTGGAATAGCCGCTAAAGCGTGACCGGGGACGGAAGACCGGAGACCGGCCAAAATATCCGGTCCCCGGTCAAACAAAGGGAAGTTTACGATGAACAACAACAACCTCATCATCAAAACCGAAAATCTGACCAAACAGTTCGGCCCTATCATCGCCGTCAATGGGCTGAATCTGGAAGTCAAAAAAGGCGAAATCTTCGGGCTGGTCGGGCCGGATGGCGCGGGCAAAACCACCACTATCCGCATGCTGGCCGCGATCATGGACCCGACGGCGGGCAGCGCCACCATAGCCGGCTTTGACTTGCGTAAACAGGCCGAGGAAATCAAAAAACATATCGGCTACATGGCCCAGCAGTTTGCCCTCTACGGCGATTTGAGCGTGCTGGAAAATATCGTCTTTTTTGCCGACGTATACGGCGTGCGGGGCAAAGTACGGCGAGAACGCATCGAGCGGCTGCTCACTTTTGCCCGTCTGACCGAGTTTACCAACCGCCGCGCCGGACAGCTTTCCGGCGGCATGAAAAAGAAGCTGGGCCTGGCCTGCGCCTTGATCCATGCGCCTGATATTCTCTACCTGGATGAGCCGACTACCGGCGTTGACCCGGTCTCCCGGCGCGAGTTCTGGGACATTCTGGCCGGTCTCCACTCCGACCAGACCACCATTCTGGTCAATACGCCTTACATGGACGAAGCCGAGCGCTGCTCGCGGGTGGGGCTGATGTACCAGGGCCGCCTGGTCGAGCGCGGCACGCCCAGCGAGATCAAAGCCTTGATCCGCGGGGAGCTGGTCGAATTTAAGCCGGAAGCCGACCATCTGCACGGCGTTGGCCTGCTGCGCCGGGCCAATCAGGTGTTGGCCCAACAGCCGGGCGTGCTGGAAATCCAAACCTACGGCGACTTGATGCACGTTTTTGTAGACAACATCGCCCAGCGCCGCTCGCAAATGAAAGCCGCCCTGGCCATGGAGCGCATCAGCATGACTAACTTCCGCCAGACTGCGCCGCGCATGGAAGAGGCGTTTATTTCATTGATTGGGAAGATGGAGCAGGCGTGAAACGTCTTACGTCTTGCGTTAAACTTATGCCAACGGCATACGCAAGACGCAAGACGAATTTATAGGTAGGACAATGACTGAACAAGATGGCCCTGCTATCGAAGTACTGGGCCTGACCAAAAAATTTGGCGATTTTGTGGCCGTCAATAATGTCAATTTTGAAGTTCAGCGGGGCGAAATCTTTGGCTTTCTGGGGCCGAACGGCGCGGGCAAAACGACCACTATCCGCATGCTGCTCGGTTTGCTGACTCCCACCAGCGGCACAGCCAAAGTGGTGGGGTTTGATGTGGTCAAGGAGAGCGAAGCCATGCGCCAGCGCATCGGCTACATGAGCCAGAAATTCAGCCTGTATAACGATTTGACGGTGGCAGAAAATCTTAATTTTTACGGTGGGGTTTACGGCGTGCGCGGTTCAAAGTTGGTCGAACGCAAACAGTACATTCTCAAAATGGCCGGGCTGGTAGGGCGGGAGCGCGAGTTGACCCGCAATTTGTCGGGTGGCTGGAAACAGCGTCTCGCCCTGGGCGCGGCCATCATTCACGAGCCGGAAGCCCTCTTTTTGGACGAACCGACCGCCGGGGTGGACCCTATCTCGCGCCGGGCCTTCTGGGAGTTGATTTATGAGCTGGCCGAAGGTGGCACCACCATTCTGGTCACCACCCACTACATGGACGAAGCCGAACACTGCCAGAACCTGGTGTTCATTCAGCGCGGGACGCTGGTAGCCAAAGGTTCGCCCGAAGAAATCAAGGTCAGCAAAATGCGCGGCGATGTGGTCGAAATTGACTGCGACAACGCCGCCCAGGCCATCCAGGTTTTACGCGACCTCGGCCTTTTTGAAGAGGTAGCCCTGTACGGCTCGCTCATTCACGTGGTCACGGCGAACCTAGCGGAGCATCTGCCTTTCATCAAAAAATCACTGGCCGACAAGGGCATCACCGTCACCTCGGCTGAACGGATTGCGCCCTCGCTGGAAGATGTCTTTATCTCCAGTGCCCGCGAAGCGGAGAAGCTGGTTGGAAGATAGAGGATGGAAGATGGTGGGATGGAAGATGGTGGATAGTGGATAGAAGATGGTGGATGGAAGATAGAAAACGGCAAGGTAAAAGCTGACAAGCGCAGAAAATGCTACTTGCAACCCTGCGACCTTGCTACCCTGCGACCTTGCTACCTGCTACCCTGCGACCTTGCTACCTGCTACTCTGCGACCCTGCTACTTGTCCCGGAGGTAAGTTATGATGAAACACAAAATTATTCGTCTCATTGTGATTCTGCTCATTCTCGGCGCGGCCGGAGGGGGTTACTGGTACTTTAGCCAGCATCCTGAGCAGTGGGCACAGCTTCGACAGCGGCTTGGACTGACCGGCCGGGCCGGTGCGGCCGGCGAAATCAGCGCGTCGGGCTTTATCGAGGCGGAAGAAGTGGCCGTCGCCGCCGAAATCAAAGGACGCATCACCGCCATCACGGTTGATGAAGGCGATTTTGTGCAGGCCGGACAGGTTTTGGTTGAATTGGATACCGCCTTGTTGGATACAGAGGTAATGCAAGCCCAGGCCAAAATTGCTACCGCCAAAGCGATGCTGGCCAAAATCGAGGCCGGGGTTCGCCCGGAAGAAATTGCCAAAGCCGAAGCCGCGGTCAAGCAGGCTGAGGCTGAGGCTGAGGCGGCTCATCTGCTGTGGCAGGATGCTATCACCCTGCGCGATAACCCACAGGAGTTGGATATTCAAATTGACGCGGCCCGAACCAACCTGGCCCTGGCTCAACTCCGGGTTCAGCACGCTATTCCGGCCAAAGATGCCGCCGTGCTGCTGAATGAACTGCAAGCGCAGCAGGTCGAAGATATTGAGCGAGGCCGGAATATCCACATCGAGCTGCCGCGCAACGCCCAGGGGTTTTCGCCGCCCGATAACGTTGAACTGCTGGAAGACCTGGAAGGGGCCGCGCCCGGAGATGATATTCGCGCTCACGTCGAATTTCCCGAAGGCGCCAAGCGCCAGGCTTATACTAACTGGAATCTGGCCAGCGCCGACGAATGGCAGCGCTGGGTAGACCTCAACAGCGCCCTGGCCAATCAGGCCGACGCCGAAACCACCCTGAATGATTTGTTGACGCTCAGAAACGACCCGCAGGCGGCCCAGATTAAAGTGGCCCAGGCGGAAGCGGCCTATCAAACCGCCCTGGCTCAAGTTGAGGTCGCCCAAACCCAGGTTGAAATTCTCAAAGCCGGGGCGCGCCAGGAGCAAATCGCTCTGGCCCAGGCGCAGGTTAAGCAAGCCGAGGCTGCTTTAGCCGCCCTGAAGGTGCAGCGCGACCAGCATACCTTGCTGGCGACCTTGGACGGCTGGGTGGTTGAGCAGCCTGCCCATGAAGGCGAAATGGCGACGCCCGGCGTGACCCTACTCAATCTGGCCGATCTCAATAACCTGACCTTAACCGTCTATGTAGCCGAGTCAAAGGTGGGCCAGGTTGCCCTGGGACAGACCGTGCAGGTCTTTGTGGACGCCTTTCCGGGCCAGCCCTTCGCCGGCCACATCACCTTTATCAGCAACGAGGCTGAATTTACGCCGCGCAACATTCAAACCAAGGAAGAGCGGGTCAATACCGTTTTTGCCGTCAAAATTAAGCTGGACAATCCTGACCAGCAGCTTAAACCCGGCATGCCGGCCGATGCAGTGCTGGCGGAGGGACCGGAGTTGTAGGAGGTAAGTAGTAAGTAGTAGGTAGTAAGTAGTAGGGGGCATTTTTTCCCCTACTTCCTACTACTTACTACCCACTCCCTTCTTCAAAGAGGTGAACTTATGAAACGCATCATCCCTATCATTATTCTCATCGCTGTCGCTGGCGGTGCATATTGGTGGTATAACCAACTCAAGGTTGACGCGGCCCCGGCAGCCGCTCTGGTTGGCTCCGGCACGATTGAGGCCGAAACTATTGCCATTACCACCGAAATTGGCGGGCGGATTATCGCCATCAACGCTGGCGAGGGCGATGAAGTTGACGCCGGACAAGTACTGGTCGAAATAGACCCTTCCAGCTTGCTGGCGCAGCAGGCCCAGTTGGAAGCAGCGCTGGAAACAAGCCAGGCCAACCTGGCGGTTGTCAGCGCCCCGCCCCGGCCCGAAGATATTGCCGCCGCGGAGGCCCGGCTGGCCCAGGCCAAAGTTGCCCGTGACGGAGCCAAAATCACCTGGGAGGCGGCTCAGATATTGGTCAACAATCCGCATCAACTCACCGCCCAGATTAATCAGGCTCAGGCGCGTGTGACCCAGGCTCAAAACAATCTGGAACAGGCGCAGATTGTTTTGAAACGGGCAGAAATTCAGGCCGAAGCAGCCAGCCGCAACCAAAGCACGCATGTGGCGCTGGTACAGCATGAAGTGGCGCAACGTCAACTCGCCTCTGCCCAGGTGGGCTTGCAGATGGCCGAAGTCGGCCTGGCCGGAGCCAAACAGCAAGTGCAGCTTTTACAGGGATTGCGGGATAATCCGCTGCAACTCATCAGCCAGGCCAATGCCGCTAAAGCTGCCTACCAGCAAGCCGAAGCAGCCATCATCGTGGCCGAAGCCAATTTGGCCGCTGCCAAAGCTAACCCCACCGCCGAAGACATCGCCGTGGCCCAGGCCCAGGTAGCCGAAGCGCAGGCGGCCCTGGCCAAAGTACAGGTGCAACTCGATAAATTGACCCTGACCGCGCCTCGGGCCGGCCTGATTAGCCACCAATTGGTTCAACCCGGCGAGTTGGCCGCGCCCGGCGCCGTCCTGCTCGAACTCAGCGATATTGACACCGTTGACCTGACCGTTTACATTCCTGAAACCCAGATTGGCCGGGTGAAAGTGGGCCAGCCGGCCCAAGTTTACGTGGACGCCTACCCGGCCGAGGTTTTTGCCGGAAGCGTCGCCTTTATCAATCATGAAGCCGAGTTTACCCCGCGCAACGTTCAAACCCAAGAAGAGCGGGTCAATCTGGTTTTTGGCGTCAAAATTACTTTGGACAATCCTGACCATCGCCTCAAACCCGGCATGCCCGCCGATGCCGAATTGGGGGAATGGGAGGAGAAAGAATGGAAGCATGGAGAAGCAGTAAAGGAGCAGTCAACTATCCAACCCACCCCCACGTCAACCCTCCAGCCTTCCCCCACCCCAACCTTCCAACCTTCCAACCTTCCAACCCTCCAATCCTCCAGCCTTCCAACTTCCCAACCCTCCAACCTTCAAGCCGAAATCATCACCTGGGGCCTCAACGTGCGAACCGGGCCGGGAATGAGTTATCCGGTGGTGGCTCACCTGGCTCAAGGAACAGTAGTGCCGGTGCTCGAAACAGACGCCGCCAGCGGTTGGCTCAAAGTGCAGCTTCCCAACGGCGAGCAAACCGGCTGGATTAGCAACAGCCCCACGTATGTCTCAATTCGATAAAGTAATTTTAGGAAGATAGAGGTTCAAAACGTCTTGCGTTTATTTTACGCAAGACGCAAGACGTATTTAAAACTGGGAAACAAAAAACGCCTCGCCAGCTGCGAAGCGTTTTCTTATTTTTAGTTTCAGCTATTGTCTGCTGGCCGGAATAAAAAATTGAAACGGGTTGCGGGCCACCACCACCTGCTGCTCATAATCACGGACCAGCTTCAGCAGCCTTTCTTTGGCGGCGCGCCATTCCTCACTATTGAGCACCTTTTGCATGGTCGTCTCGTCCTCCGCCCGGAAGGCAATCAGGCGCATAGGGTAATCGCCGTAAGCGGTGTGCCACCCCTCGACCATAATCAGCCCCATATTTTGCAGGGTAGGCAAAAACTCGCCCAACACATAGCGATAATATTCGGCCTCACGGTGCGGCTTGATGTCGTAAACGAGGAGTAACTTGACTTCCATACCCAACCCTGTCTCGCTGGCATAGCAGCGGTGTAAACCTTGTTTCATTATAACACGCTCCCAGGGTTTAAGCCAACCTTATTTTGTTGATTTTATGTCTCTACAGGCGTTGGCTCAAGCAACCGGCCTATAGTATAATGGCTGCCGTTATCCTTAACCCAAACAATGGTCCAACCTTGAAACACAAACAGTTACGTTTAATAATTATTCTAACCGTAATCCTCGCGATAGGACTCTGTGTGGTCGGCACATTCGCCGCGCTTGGGTCCGGGGTGACGCTCTGGTTAGCGCTGGCCCAACCTGAGCTAACCGCCACGCCAACAGCGACGCCGCGCAAGCTGGCCGCTCTGCCCAGTCCAACCTCAACCGCCTCACCGACGCCCACTTTTACCCTCACCCCAACCCCTACCTCAACCCCTCTGCCCACCGACACCGCCACGCTGGTCCCCACGTTCACCCCCGGTATCACCGCCACACCCTTGCCGCCTACCGACACCCCACCTCCTCCACCCCCTACACCAACGCCCCTGCCCAGCGACACCCCCACGCCCAGCTTTCCTTTTGTCATTCTGGAAACCGAAGGACACGAAACCAACCACCTCAATTTTGATGTTTATGTGGCCATTACCGACGAGAACAACAAACCGCTCAGCGGCTATCGCGTGCTGGGTCGTCACAGCAGCGGTTTGCAAGTGGACAGTCAAGTCAGCGCCGGGGATTGGACGGTTAACAGCGGGGCCAGGCAGTACAAAGGCGGCAACTTGAAGTATGAGGCGTTTAACTCACCGAGCGGAACGTGGTCACTGCAACTGGTAGATGAGGGAGGACAGCCGGTTGCGCCTTCCATTGATTTTCCGTTTGACGCCAACGCTCCGTCATGGTATTTTATTTTGTACCGGCAGGTAGAATAGGAAGAATGGAAGGCTGGAGGATTGGAGGATTGCCAAACTTCCATCTCTCCACCTTTTTTCCCGTCATTCTACTTGCCACAGCCAAAAGCTTGTGGTATAATCCCCACCGTCTAAGGGAAAAGTTGTGACCAGAAAAGTGGGGACTCCCCACTTTTTCTTTATATAATTACCTGCCTGAGTCAGGAGGCTCAAGTACCAGTGAAGAAAGATTTCAAAGAGCTTATGGTGGCTATTAACCAGGTGTGCCATGAGCGGCAATTACCGATTGATATTGTACTGGAAGCGGTTGAGGTGGCGCTTATCTCCGCCTACAAGCGTAACTACAGCGGCAATCACTCAATCACGGCTCAAATTGAGCCAAAAACCGGCAAGGTTTCTGTCTTTACCGAAAAGATGGTGGTTGAAGAAGTACAGGATGAGCGCAATGAGATTTCGCTCGAACAGGCCAAAACCATCAACCCGCGCGCTAAAGTCGGCGAGTTGATTTCTATTGACAGCACACCCGACGACGATTTTGGCCGGATTGCCGCCCAAACAGCCAAACAGGTAATTTTACAACGCATTCGAGAAGCGGAGCGTGACGCGCTTTACAACACCTACGCCGAGCGTGAAGGCGAAATTGTTAACGGCACGGTTCACAAAATTGACCCACATCAAGTGACGCTGTCTCTGGGCAAAGTAGAAGCCTTTCTACCCCGCAGTGAGCAGATTCCCACCGAACGCTACAGCGAAGGTCAACGCTTGCGGGCCTACGTAGCCTCGGTGGCCAAAGCCAGCCGCGGGCCGCAGATTATTGTCTCGCGGACACACCGCAATATGCTGCGCCGCCTGCTGGAAGTCGAGGTGCCGGAAATCTACAACGGCACTGTCGAGATTAAATCTATCGCCCGTGAAGCGGGGTATCGCTCTAAAGTGGCGGTCGCGGCTTTGCAAGAAGGGGTTGACCCGGTGGGTTCCTGTGTCGGTATGCGTGGAACCCGTATTCAGAGCATCGTCAATGAGTTGAATGGCGAAAAAATTGATGTGGTGCAGTGGAATCCTGACCTGTCTTTCTTTATCGCCAATGCCCTGAGTCCGGCGCGGGTCATGAATGTCATGCTCAGCGACGAAAAAGGCAAAACAGCGGTGGTGGTGGTGCCCGATAAACAGCTTTCACTGGCTATTGGCAAAGAAGGTCAAAACGCCCGGCTGGCCGCCAAGCTGACCGGCTGGCGGATTGACATCAAAAGCGCCAGCGAAGCCATTACCGAAACCATTGAAAAACTCCGAGAAGACAAGGCGCTGCGAGAACGGCTGGCCGGCAAAGTTGAAATTTTCAATATGGCCTCCATGATTCTCAAAGAGAAAGAGCCGGTTGAGTATTCTGATGCGGAACTGAACGTGCTGAGCCAGGCCATTGAATCGGTCAGCCTGGCCGAGATGGCGATGCGGCGTGAATTGAAAGCCAAACAAGCGGCCGAGGCTGAAGCCGCTAAACAAGCCGCCAAAACCAGGGATATTCTGGCGGAGGCTGAAGCTATCTTGACCGGTCAGATGCCTGTGACTGCCCCGGTAGAGAAAGAAGCCCCCGCCGAGGTGGTCGAAGAAGTTGAACCGGCGGTTGAATCCGAAGTCCTGGAAACAGCGGCTGTAGCGGAAGTTGAAGTTCAACCCGAAGCGGTGGCTGCGCCGGAAATAGAAGAGCCTGTGGTCGAGCCTGAGACTGCGCCAGAGCCAGCCGAACCCGAACCTTTCGCGCTTGAGGCGGTAGCCCTGGACTGGACCGAAGAAGACACAGAAGACGGTGACTCAGACAAAGATCGCGGCAAAAAGAAGGGGCGCAATAAGAAGCGCCGCCTGGTCTTTGATGAAAATCTGGGTGAGGTGGTGGCCGAGCGCCGCCGCAAACCCAGCCGCCGCGGTGGTTGGCTTGATTACGAAGAAGATGAATGATGCTTCGACCCAAGCATAAGCCGCAACGGACTTGTATTGTCTGTCGAGAAGTAAAAGATAAACGCGACTTGATTCGCGTGGTCCGCACGCCGGCCGGTCAGTTGATGGTTGACCCAACCGGCAAAGCAAATGGGCGCGGGGCCTACCTTTGCCGGCAAACAAGCTGTTGGGAAAAAAATTTACCAAAGCAGCGTTTGGCCCAGGCTCTCAAAGTGACTCTCACTGCCGAAGAGCTGGCCGAACTGCAAACTCAATTGCAGACAGAACTTTCAAAAGTGTAAAGTTTTATGTTCAGGGTATGTCCTAAAGGAAGGATGACGCACCCAAATAAAAACCGCCCAAGCGGTTTGAGGTTGATAAAGGAATATGAGCTGTGAACACGTGGTTAAACAACGTGTGGAGCGAGGCTTTATGAGCACCTAAGCGGAGTTATTCTTATTCCCCTTCCCCTCTCTAAAGCCACCCTCCCCGGCTTTGTCTGTGCTTTGTCACCTCAAAAGTAGTTTTACTCTAAAATAGTCTGTTTCAAGACGTTTTACCAGCGGCGATGGCGTGAGTATGCCATATTGTGCGCTTATGGATTGTTGCCTGGTAATATCTGGCAAACAAGATGCTGTTTTGTTTGCATATCTTAAGAAGAGGTGATTCATATGGCAGTTAGCGTCCAAAAACCAAAACCTAAAGAAGCTCCGGTAAGCAACGGCAAAACTATTGAGGTGCCGCAGGTGATTACGGTCAGAGATTTGGCTAAATTAATGGCGGTCAGCCCCATCGAAATCATCAAAGAGTTGATGAGTAATGGGATGATGGCCAACATTAATCAGCAAATTGACTTTGATACGGTCTCCATCATCGGCGAAGGCATGGGCTTTGAAATCGTACCCATCAAGGCGCCGGAACCGGAACCGGTCAAAGAAGAAAAGGACCTGCCTTTACATCGCCGCCTCATTGCCAATGAAGACCCGTCCAAACTGAAACCGCGCCCTCCGGTCGTCACCGTTCTGGGGCACGTGGATCATGGCAAAACAACCTTACTTGATGCTATCAGGAACACCCACGTGGTCAAAGGTGAAGCCGGCGGGATAACCCAGCACATCGGCGCTTATCAAGTGTTCCTGGATGACCGCCCCATTACCTTCCTCGATACACCCGGCCACGCCGCCTTTACCGCTATGCGGGCGCGCGGAGCGCAGGCCACCGACCTGGCAATTTTGGTAGTGGCCGCCGACGATGGGGTGATGCCCCAGACACGGGAGGCGGTGGAGCATGCTCGGGCCGCCCAGGTGCCGATCATCGTTGCCTTGAATAAAATTGATAAAGCCAACGCCAACCCCGACCGGGTGAAACAAGGTCTGGCCGATATTGGCCTGGTGGTGGAAGAGTGGGGCGGCGACGTTATTTGTGTGCCCGTCTCGGCCAAAGAGAACCGGGGCATTGACGAACTGCTCGAAAACATTCTGCTGGTCACAGACGTAGCCAACCTCAAGGCTAATCCCAACCGCCTAGCTCAAGGCGTGGTTATCGAAGGGCAGGTAGATAAGCGGAGTGGGGTTTCGGCCACGCTGCTGGTGCAAAATGGCACGCTCAATGTGGGCGACATTATTGTGATTGGCACGCAGTATTCTCGCATCCGGGCCATGTTTAACGATAAAGGCAAGCGCATCAAGCAGGCCGGCCCTTCTGTGCCCGCCTCGATTTTGGGCCTATCCGAGGTGCCTGAAGCGGGTGAGTTTTTTGAGGTGGTCGAGAATGAACGGGTGGCTCGGACGATGGTCGAAGAGCGACGGGCCAAGACGAGCAAAGGCGCGCAAACCGCAGCGCCCCGACCCATTTCGCTGGAAGATTTCTTTAATAAAACCCAGGAAAATGGCGACCACACCCTAAATCTCATCCTCAAAGCGGATGTGCAGGGGTCGGTCGAACCGATTGTCAACTCGCTGAAAGAGCTGGGCGACGAAAAGTTAAAGATAAAAATATTACTGGAGGGAACCGGCAACATCACCGAATCTGATGTGAATCTGGCCATCGCTTCGGGGGCCATTGTGATTGGCTTTAACGTCGGCGTGGACCCAGGCGCGCAGCGCACCGCTGAGAGCGCCGGGGTAGACATCCGCCAGTATGATGTGATTTACAAACTCATTGACGATGTGGACAAGGCCCTGAAAGGGCTGCTGGAACCGGTCTACGGTGATAAGGTGATTGGCCGGGCCGAAGTGCGGGCCGTCTTTAAGATACCCAAGCGGGGCAATATTGCCGGCTCTTACGTAACTGAGGGTCACATCACCCGCAACGCCCTGGCGCGAGTTTTGCGCCAAAACAAGGTACTGCACGAAAGCAAAATATCATCCCTCAAGCGTTTTACCGAGGATGCCCGCGAGGTGGCGACCGGCTTTGAGTGTGGCATTGGGGTTGACGGCTTTGATGATTTCCGGGAAGGCGACATCATCGAAGCTTATATCAAAGAGCGCATCAATTAACCATGCCCAGCCGACGCCAGCGGCAGGTAGGTGAACTGCTGCACCAGGAAATTAGCCGGATAATTCAATATGAAACCAAAGACCCGCGCCTGGGTTTTGTGACTGTCACCGGGGTGGATGTTAGCCCCGATTTGCGTCAGGCGCGGGTTTACGTGACCGTATGGGGCGACAAAGCTGAGGTTAAAAATACCCTGGCCGGTCTCACCAGCGGCGCCGGCTATTTTCGCCGCCTCTTGGGGCAATCGCTTTCGCTGCGCTACGTTCCCGAACTCAGCTTCAAGCTGGATACCTCTTTAGAATACGGCATGCACATCGAGGCGCTGCTGGATGAAATCAAAGAGGAAGATGATAAAGCGGCAGAAGTAAAGCCGGAGGATGAAACGTAAAACGTAGTGCGTGGTGCGTGGTGCGTAAAACTAACGGACCACGCACCACGTCTATCCTTATCGCAATGACAAAAACTTCTCCCTCCCCTATCTCCGGTCTGCTGAATATTGACAAACCCAAAGGACTAACTTCTCACGATGTCGTCAACCGGGTGCGCAAGCTGGCCGGGCAGCGGCGGGTGGGCCACGCCGGTACCCTCGATCCGATGGCAACCGGCGTTTTGTTGGTTTGTCTGGGCCAGGCTACCCGGCTGATTGAGTACGTGATGGCCGGCCGCAAGCAATACCGGGCCGTTTTTCGCTTTGGCGTCACCACCGATACCCTTGATGCCGACGGCCAAATCACCGCTGAGAATGACCCCTCCGGTTTGAGCGAAACCCAGTTGCGCCAGATTTTGCCTGCTTTTCTGGGCCAGATTGAGCAGCTTCCACCGCTTTTTTCGGCCCTCAAAAAGGCAGGGCAGCCGCTTTACAAACGCGCCAGAGCCGGAGAGATAGTTGAAGTGGAGCCGCGTTGTGTTACCATCTACGACCTCACCTGGGTAGCCTGGCAGCCGCCGGATTTGACTCTTGATATTACCTGCTCGCCTGGAACCTATATTCGCTCGCTGGCCCGTGATGTGGGCCTGGCCGCCGGTCTGGGAGCGCACCTGGCCGAATTGACCCGTACCGCCAGTGGTCCCTGGGAACTGGCCGACGCCGTCCCCCTGGCAACCCTGCAGCAGGAAGCCGCCGAGGATGGCTCAAGCTGGCAGAAACATCTGCATCCCCCTGACCAGGCGATTATGCACCTGCCGCCAGTCATCTTATCGCCCGAAGACGCAGGACACGTGCAGCAAGGCCGGCAGATTCAAATAGACCTTCCCAAAACCACGTCACCCCTTGACCACCTGGGTCTGGCCCGAGCCTATACCCCGGATGGGGATTTTCTGGCAATCTTGACATTGGCCGAACCCGATGCTAAACTTTGGCAGCCCAAGAAGGTATTTCAAATTTAGGGGCAAGTAACAGGGTAGCAAAGTAGCAAAAATTATTTCCTGTTGCTACTTTGCTACTTTGCTACTTGCTACCAGTCAAGCGAGTAAAACCTAACCTTATGCAGATTATTCGAGATTTGGCGGCGGCCCATTTGAGCGGCCCAACGGTATTGACAATTGGCACATTTGACGGCTTGCATCGCGGCCACCAGGCCTTAATCCAACAGCTTCAACAATCGGCCAGGGAGCGCCGGGCGCAGGCGGCGGTGATTGCTTTCCATCCCCGCCCCAAAACGGTTTTAGCGCCCCACCTGCCCAACAATGATTACCTGACCACCCCCGACGAGCGGATTGCCCTGTTTGAAAAACTGGGGCTGGATATCTTGATCTTGATCCCCTTTACCCTGGAATTTTCCCAAACCACCGCTGCTGATTTTATGCGTCTGCTGGTGGAGCGGCTCAATATGGTAGCGTTGTGGGCGGGGCACGATTTTGCCCTGGGCAAAAACCGGGAAGGCAACCTGGACAAGCTGCGAGCCTTGGGCCAGGCGTTGAACTATACCGTTCACGAATTTACGCCCCTGTTAATTGACGGCCAGATTGTTAGCAGCACTCATGTGCGAAACTTCTTGCTGGCCGGCGACGTGCGCCAGGCTACCCAATTTTTGGGGCGTTATCCGTCGTTGAGCAGTGAAATTGTCCACGGAGCGCAGCGGGGACGCACCATTGGCTTTCCGACAGCTAACTTTGCTGTTCCCGCCGAACGACTCTTACCGGCCAACGGCGTTTATGCCACCTGGGTACAACTTCCCGGCGAAACACAGCGCCGAGCCAGTGTTACCAACGTAGGCATCCGCCCCAGCTTTGACAGCAGCGAGCGAACCGTCGAAGCTTATATTTTTGATTTCGACCAGGACCTTTACGGCCAGCGGCTCACTCTGGAATTTGTCGAGCGCCTGCGCCCGGAAAAGAAATTTAGCAGCATTGATGAATTGGTGGCTCAAATCCGGCACGACGCCGAGCAAGCGCGCCGGTTGCTGACTCAGGAAGCAGTAGGCAAACGGTAGACAGTAGACAGTAGACGGCCCCCCTTCGGGCACCGACCCGGCGTGGTATGCGCCGAAGGGGGTAGACAGGGATAGAAAGAACGGCGGTCGGCGGTCAGTCGTCCACGGCCGTTTATAAGCTGAGGCCACGAAGCCCTCGACATCGGTAACAAAGTAACCGGTCGCCGGGGGTTTTTGTTTTTGGCCGCCTGGATATTATCCGCTAAAGGAATCAACCTATGGAATATTCCAAAACCCTATCTTTGCGAAACAATTTCTGGCGCAGTTATCAAGCCCTTTTCAGTGAAATCATCTTTGTAGTCGTGGTCATGATTTGGGGCGTTACCTTTATTTTTTCCAAAGATGCGCTGCAAGTGATTGGCCCATTTGCCTATAACACCATTCGGATGCTCATGGGCGCGGTCACTTTGGTCCTGCTGGTGAGGCGCGACTGGCGGCTTGTCAATCGCACCTATTGGTGGCCGTCATTGGTCACGGGGTTTGTTCTTTTTGCCTCGTATGCGGTGCAGGCTTACGGCATGCAGTTTACGACGGCCAGCAAAGCCGGTTTTTTGACCGGCACCAACCTAGTCTATGTGCCGATTCTTTCGGCCTGGCTGTTACGCCGCGCGCCCAGCCGCACCGCAGTAGCCGGCGTGCTGCTGGCTTTTGTGGGGTTGTATCTGATCTCGTTTGAAGGCGGCCTGGGCGGTTTGACCATCGCCCCTGGGGATTTTTGGGTGGCGCTGGGCGGCGTGGGCTGGGCGCTGTACATTATTGTTCTGGCCCGTTACTCACCGCACCTCAATGTCATGGTCTACGCAGCCTTACACGTTTTTTTGGCGGCCCTGATGAGCGGGGCAGTCTGGCTGTGGGTCGAGCCGCTGGCCGTTCCGGTAACCTCAGCCGCGCTGTGGATTGGCGTGTTTACCACCGGCTTCTTAATTCTCGGCCTGGGAACCAGCGTTCAAACCTGGGTCACACGCACCGCCTCCCCTACTCGAGTGGCGCTGATAGCTGCGCTTGAGCCGGTTTTTGCCGCCATCGGCGGCTGGTGGGTGGGAGAAATCATCACGCCCCGTATTTTGATGGGAGGGGCGTTGATTGTGGCAGGAATGCTGCTGGCAGAGTTGGGATATTTATTACGGCAGAGGCAGTAAGAGTTTGCTTCTGATAACCAAAGTACAAACTATGACTGTTTGGAAAGTGGCTCAAAAACTGTTAGGAAACTGTTCGGAGCTATAATTTAATGGGAGTTACACAGTCGGGGATTTCTCGGCCTCTGGCCTCGAAATGACATGTGAATAAGGAAGACCTGGCGGATGTCCGCCAGGTCTGCTTCCCCAAAATTGCGACCCCAACCCGGTCAACTGTTGACCGCCGCAGGTATACCCTTTTCAAGGCATAACTACTCCATCAAACCAATGTCGGCGTTCGGACCAGACTCGACCCCATTTTTTGCCAGGAAAAGCTGGTTCGGACGCGGCGGCCAGGCCAGCGAGCGAGATACAACTGCGGCTCCATAATACTCTGCCAAGCCCTCGTATCGGGCGGTTTCGGCAGTCATGGCGGGCTGCAGGTCAGCCTCGTAATAGTCAGCCAGCCCCTTGTAGCGGGCCGTTTCCGCACCCAGGGCGGGTTGTTCGTTGTCTGCGGCGTAAAAGAGGCCCAGACTGTTGTAGCGAGCAGCTTCCGCCGCCTGGGCGCGAGCCGCATCGACCACTATCGTTCGCTTTTCCAGTTCAAGCAGGTTGGGACGAGTGGGAAAATCTCGGCCAGTTTGCTCAGCCACATCGGCAACTTCAGCTTGGCCGACTACAGTGGTCATATTGCTGCCAAGTATGCCCAGGAGTATCCCTAGAGCCAGAATGACCAGCGCCAGGGGCCAACTGAATTGCCGCACTGGGACAGCTTCGATAGGACTGCTAATATTACTTTGAGTTGTCATCGGTTATCTCCTTAAATTGACTAAAGAATTTTGATATTCACCCGAATTACCACCACTGAACCGTAAAACGTGAAACATAATGATTTTCTAGGGAGGGATGCGTGTTTTACGTTCAACCTTCTCCCTATGATCATTCAAATAATTTCTCCTTTCGTAACCTGTTCTAACTTCTTATGCAATAAAAATTCTGTCATTGATACCCAGAAAAGGTTTCCCAGAACCGTTAGTAAGCGGATCAGGGTTATAGCGGGGTAAGTCCCCCGGCGCAGTTCTGATATACCTCCGTGTTTTATTAAGCGGCAACAGCCAGTAAAGCATAATATCGGTGAAAGGTTCCGGCTCAATTTCGGGAAACACCGCTGCGCTTAAAATTTGAGCATTGGTTGTGTTTGCATTTTGTGTTGCCACGATCCTCCTCCTTAGATGCCAATTCTTGAGCAGTGGGACCTAATTACTTTTCAATTAACTCCCTGCCACACCCTAACCTCGGCCTCGATTTCAGTTTGGCCCAGCGCCCGCGCCACCGAAATACGGTGATGCCCATCCCGCACAAAATATATATCGCCGACTTGAACCAGTTCCACCAGCGGCAGGGCTACACCCAGTCGCCGGGCCGCGGCGACGCGCAGCCAGCGGCTCCGGGTGTGAGCTTGCAAAGGACAAAAGTTGCGATCAAAGTCGGCGCAGCGGCCCTGGCTGCCGTGAATCTGGCGGATAGGCACTGTTTGCACCCCCAGAGAGTAGCAATTGCCTGCCGGGCCGTTGGTTTTAGTCTCGGCCAGATTAAGCAGGTGGCGCGGCTGTCGGGTCAGAGCAGACCAGATTTGGCCGAACCAACCCTGGAGAGAGGCGCGCTGGTAAAGTTGCGACGCCGCTTGCCAGGCCCGAATTTCGGCATCTTGAGAGCCACTGTTGAGTCTGACCAACTTGCCTTGAGCTATATGCAACATGATTTCTTACCTCCGGAGAATTAGTGATGGGTGCGCTAGATAACGGCCACAGATGGCAGGTCCCAGGGCAAGCGCCCGGTCACCCGCCAAACAGTCACTTCGGCTTCGATCGTTTTCTCGCCGTGGGCTTTGGCCACCGAAATGCGATGATGCCCATCCTCAACAAAGTAGATGTCGCCCACCTGGACCAGGCTGACCGGGGGCAATTTTGACCCCTGCCGGCGCGCTGTTTCGATGCCGGCCCAGCGGCTCGTGGTATGGTCGTGCCGCGGGCGAAAGTTAGCATCAAAATCGTGGCAGCGACCCGTGCTGGCGCTGCCACGAATCTGGCGCAATGGTACAGTTTGGCAGCCGATATAGCTGTAATCCACCAGGGTACAGTCTGCCTGAACCGCTGCCAGATCAAGCAAATGACCTGAGCGACCGGTGATCGCTGACCATACTTTGGCTGCGCCAGCCGCTATTTTCTGGCTCAACGACAGCCAGTTTGGAGCCGTTATGGTTTGCTTCATTACCGGGTTTGCGTTTTGCAAGGTCATGGCTGCTCTCCCTAAAAATAGAGATTGGAGATTAGAGATTGGAGATTGGGTTTAATCTCTAATCTCCAATCTCCGTCCAGAGCTTGTTAATTTAAGCTTCTGGAATAAAATATAAACCATCCCTGTTAGGAAACTGCTTCAAAAACTGTTCGGAAACTGTTCGGAAGCTAACGGCGGCTGAGACAAAGGTACTGTTTGGAGAAGACAAGGGAAAGTTGGAAATTATCTACCGGATTCGCCTGTTGGGGATGGTCCAAGTTGAGAAAGAGGGGCAGTTGCTGCGTGATTTCGAGTCGCGCAAGGCGCTGGCCCTGCTGGGTTACCTGGCCCGGCACGACCAGCCTGTTTCCCGCAGCCATTTGGCCGGCCTGTTTTGGGGTGATAAAGAAGAGGCGCGGGGCCGGCGTAATCTCAGCCGCGAGTTGAGCCAGCTTTCGGCTCACCTACCCGGCTGTTTTCAGACCGATTACTATACCGTTCAATTTTCACCGCCCGACTCCTACTGGGTGGATACACTGGCCCTTGCTGAATTAGTCAGAAGTGGTATTGAAAAAACTCAGCTCCCCTCTTCTTCTAAAGCCAAGTCTTCCTCTGAACCCATAAAAACCATAACTGACCGGTTCCCCTATCATTTGGCCGAAGGGATTCACCCTGAAAAATTGGCCCAGGCGGTCGCCCTTTACCGGGGCGATTTTATGACCGGTTATTTTCTGGACGACTGTCCCGAATTTGAAGCCTGGCTGGTGCGGGAACAGGAAAGCTGGCGGCGGCAAGTTACGGAGTTGTTGGAACGGTTGATAGCCTATCATGCCCGCCAGGGCGAGGCTGACGAAGCGCTACTTCATGCCCGGCGCTGGCTGGAAGTCGAACCCTGGCGTGAGCGGGCGCACCGCTACCTGATGACTCTCCTGGCGCAGCAGGGCGAACGCACGGCAGCCCTGGCCCAATTTGAAATCTGCCGCCGCGCTCTGGCCGAAGAGTTGGCGGTAGAACCTGGGGCGGAAACGGTGGCTTTGTATGAGCAGATTCGCTCAGGAGAATTAAGCAGGGGGGGAGGGGAGTACACCCCTTCGGGTGCGCCGAAGGGCGGAGAGAGCAGGGGTGAAAATTTCTCCCCTGCCCCCCTGCCCCTCCGCCCCCCCGCCGACCCCCTGGCCTCTTCCGCCCCCGTCTCTTTGCACCAAGTACCTACGCCAGCCACGTCTTTTATTGGCCGCGCGGAAGAACTGGCCCAAATTGCCGCCCACCTCCGTGACCCAGCCTGCCACTTGTTAACCCTGGTCGGCCCCGGCGGCGTGGGTAAAACTCGCTTGGCCATACAGGCGGCCTGGCAAGCGACAAGGCCATCCCCTAAGGCCGGGGCAAGAGAGACTCCATCCTTTGCCGATGGCGTCTATTTTATTCCGCTGGATGCCTTGAGTTCAGCCGAGTTCCTGGTTTCCACCCTGGCCGATGCCCTGAACTTCACTTTTTACAGCGGCGCTAATCCCACCAACCAGCTCCTCAACTTTCTGCGTGAAAAGCGCCTGCTGTTGGTATTGGATAATTTTGAACATCTCCTGGCCGGGGCTGAGCTGATCGCTGACATTCTAAAACAGGCGCCCCAGGTAAAGATTTTGGCCGTCTCCCGCGAACGGTTAAATTTGCAGGAGGAGTATTTGCTGCCCATTCAAGGGCTGAAAATACCTGAAACTGATTTTCACCCTCGCACCGGCAAGGCCAAGAGCCGGATGGCGCTGGAGGAGTACAGCGCCGTGCAATTATTTTTACAGCGTGCTCAAACCGTCAATCCGGGCTTTGCCCTGTCGGAAGCGGAAAAACTGTGCGTGGCCCATGTCTGCCGCTTGACCGAAGGCACCCCCCTGGCACTTGAGCTGGCCGCGGCCTGGTTGAGGCTGCTTTCATGCCAGGAGATTGCCCAGGAAATCGAGCAAAACTTGGATTTTCTGACCACTTCTTTGCGCAATGTGCCAGAACGGCAGCGCAGCTTACGGGCTGTCTTTGACTATTCCTGGCGACTCCTTTCCGCCGAAGAAAGGCGCGTGTTCCGGCAATTGGCCGTTTTTACAGGGGGATTTCAACAGGAGGCGGCCAGGCAGGTCATTGGCGCTTCCTTGCCGCTGCTGCTGGCCCTGGTAGACAAGTCGCTGCTGCGCCGCACCGAAACCGGGCGCTATACCCGCCATCTGCTTTTATGGCAGTACGCCGCCGAAAAACTGGCCGAAACGCCTCAAGAAAAAGAAAAAATACAAGATTTACACAGCAACTACTACGCCGCCTTTCTTCATGATCGAGAAGGCCGGCTAAAAGGCGGGCAGCAGCGAGAGAGCCTGGCCGAAATTGGCCTCGAAATCGAGAATATTCGGGCCGCTTGGCGCTGGGCCGTCGAGCGTGGTCAGATTAATTCTCTCGATCAAGCTTTGGAAAGCCTTTTCCATTTTTACGATATGCGCAGTTGGTTTCAGGAAGGGGCGGAGATGTTTGGGCTGGCCGCCACAAGCCTGGCAGGGGAGCAGGGGAGCAGAGGAGCAGAGGAGCGGGAGAGCGGGGGGGCAGGGGAGCACCAAGAAACGAGAATTTCAAAATCTCCAATCTCCAATCTCCAATCTCAGATTGTCTGGGGTAAGCTGCTGGCCCGGCAGGGATGGTTTACCTTTCAACTTGGACAGCACGAACCGGCTGAGACACTACTGCTGCAAGGTTTGGACTTGTTACGCCAGGCTGGTTCGACAGCGCTGGGTGAGACAATTTTTTCCCTCAACTACCTGGGAGCGGTGTACCGGCATCTGGGCCAATATGAACCGGCCCAGAAATATCTGCAAGAAAGCCTGCTCGTTTGCCGAGAAACAGGCGATACGTTTGGCCTGACCGTCGCCCTGAATATTCTGGGCCAGGTAGCCTATCTGCAAGGCGACTATCCCGAAGCGCAGCGTTTGTGCCAGGAGAGTTTGGGGTTGAAACAAAAGCTGGGCGACCGCCGGGGGGCGACTTTTTCTTTTATCTATCTGGGGCAGGTGGCCTATACCCTGGGCGAATATCCGGCGGCCAAGGCGTATTTTGAAGAGAGCCTGGCCGTTTGCCAGGAAATCGGGGACCGGCGGGGCATTGCCTTATGCCTCAACTATTTGGGCGATGTGGTTCAAATGATGGGCGAGGACCAGGGCGCCAGGCAGTTGTACGAAGAAAGTCTGGCTATTTTTAAGGAGATTGGCAACCAGTGGGGGGTCATTTCCGCTAAGATCAAACTTGGCATCATCACCGACAAGCTGGGCGAGACGCCGGCAGCCAGAGTCTATCTGAACCAGGCGCTAAAACTGGCGCTCGATATCCAGGCCATTCCCCTGGTTATGGATACTTTGGTCGGCTGGGCTGCGCTGCTGGTCAAAGGGGGCCAGGTTGAGCAGGCGCTCGAAATTTTGGCTTTGACCTTGAGCCATCCGGCCAGCAGCCGGGAGAATCAGGATCGGGCGGCGCGATTACTGGCTGAACTGGAGCCACAACTTCCGAAGGAAGCGGGTCAAACGAAGCAAACCAGAGACCGAACCCGTACCCTGGAAATGATGGTAAAGAAAATATTGAGAGAAGGAAAAGAGTAAAATCAGAGGAAAAATTGCGGCTCATGTTAAGTGTGTTATAATAGAGCTGGATAGGGGTTATCTCTCTAGAAATATTTGCCGCTTGTTATTTCCCTACCATTCCTCACCTGACCGTTCCATTACGCTTGAAAAGTTATTAAAGTTACGTTTGTGATGGCCGATTTTCGCCAATTGTTGGATTAATGACCTTTGATTTGGTCAGAAAAAATCTAACGACGCAAGGGGGTAATTGCCAAAGACAAACTGCGCAAGTCGTTCAACAGCAGGTAGGGTGAAGCTTAGCACCCTCGAAATTAAGGTATGTAGGTTGGCATCCATAGCAAACGAGGAGATAAAATTATGTTTAATTTTAAGTATTCGGGAGAACACCTAACCGATATTCATTGGAGTAAGCTGGTGGCTAAAGCATGGCTAGACGAGATGGAGAGGCCCAACGACAGAAACAACTTCCGCCATCGGCTCGAGCGAAATCCGCGCCGAGCCGTTGATTATGCTATTGAGAATTTTCCTGAGTTTGCCGATCTAGCTACTTGTGCCAAGAGGATTTTTCAAGTTGATGACCCCCCTTCACCTCTTGATGATTATACAGCCGAGTTGATCAACGATATCCGAGACGGTAAGGTAGAGGCCCTGTATTTTCCAGTAGGGACATGTTGTTAATTGATAACTCAAACAATAGATAACTGAAAATTTAACAAGAGGCAGTTTTATGGCAGAAGAAAAATACTTAGCAGCAGAACAATGGGCCAGAATTGTCGCTACCTCCTGGTTAGAGGCAGATTTCCAGGACCAGCTCGAGAAAGACCCGGTCGCCGCAGTCAGAAAGCGATTTCCCGAAGACCAATACCCCGATTTCAAATTTACCAAAATTCTTTTTATTAATGACAACCCAGGCTATACCAAAGAAGAACTTCAAGACCTTTTGTCTGGAAAGAAGAAGATCGTTCCCAGAAGCGGTATTCCCTTTACGCACGGCAGACGGGAAGAAGATAGCCTACCCTGAACTGATAACCAAGCTTAGACCCCAGAATCCTTAAGGCTCATAGTTGGGCTTAGGGCTTGGTTACCAATCAATGGTGTTACACTCACAAGCTGCTGTTCGAGAAATAGGAAAACTATGAGCCGCAGGCCCCGGTTTAAACACTCTTTTCGTTGGGAAATTGTACCCAACGAAGGCGTGTTTTTGCTTTCCGAAAAAGATCACTTTCTGCTTCGCGGAGCCGCCATCAGCCAGGTGGCTCAATTTCTTGATGGCCAGTATACGGAAGCACAGATCGTTGAGCAACTCAAAGGCCAACGATCTGCCCCGGAAGTCTTTTATGTAATCGAGCGCCTGCGCCGTGATGGTTATGTCGTTGATGCGACCCCGTCGCTGGGTCCCGAGCAAGCCGCCTTTTGGGAAATGCTGGGTATATCCCCCCAGATTGCCGCTCAGCGTTTGCAGGAAACAACCGTTTTAGTGGTCGCCCTGGGGCGAATTGAGGCCACCCCTTTCAAAGCTATGTTCGAATCATTGGGACTGCGGTTGAGCGATGAGGCTGAGCGAGTGGTCGTCCTGACTGACGATTACCTGCACCATGGTCTTGATACCTTTAACCAGGAAGCCCTGAGCCAGAACCGGCCCTGGCTGTTGGTTAAACCGGTGGGCACAGAGGTGTGGCTTGGCCCCCTCTTTGTGCCCGGAGAAACCGGGTGCTGGGCGTGTTTAGCGCACCGCCTGCACGGACATCGCAAAGTCGAAAGCTATTTAGTGGAGAAGAAAGGCGTTGGTGGTCCTTTTTCTACGGCCCTGGCGGCACTGCCATCCAGCTTGCAAACAGCCTTCGGCCTGGCCGCAACCGAAATCGCTAAATGGATAGCCTCTGACCAGAACCCTACCCTCGCCGGTAAAGTGGTCACGCTGAATACCCTCACCCTCGAACAACGCCATCATTTGCTGGCCCGGCGGCCTCAATGCCCAAGCTGTGGAGACCCCCGCGTTTTCACCGCCGGCCAATTCACACCTACGCAATTGGAACGCCAGGAAAAAGCTTTCACCGCCGATGGCGGACATCGCGGACTTTCCCCTGAGGAGACCTTTCAGAAACTTGAGCGCCACGTTAGCCCTATTACCGGCATCGTCGGCGTGCTGCGACGAATTTCGATGGATGACCCTCAGCACGATTTAATGCCGGCTTATGTGACAGACCACAATTTCGCCTTTGTCGAAGAGAACCTCTACTTTATGCACGAACACATCCGCGGTCGTTCCGGCGGCAAAGGAAAAAGCGAAGTTCAGGCCAGGGTCAGCGCCCTATGCGAGTCTATCGAACGGTACGCCGGTGTATTTCAGGGGGATGAGGCCCGCCTCCGCCGCAAGTTTAAAGACCTGGAAGAGGCCATTCACCCCAACGCCTGCATGCGTTTCAGTGACCGGCAGTTTGAACAGCGGGCCTGGTGGAATGAAAAGTTCTCTCGGTTTAATTGGGTGCCGGAACCCTTCGACGCAGACAGAGAGATTGACTGGAGTCCGGTCTGGTCATTAACCTGTCACAAGTTTCGTTATGTGCCCACCGCCTACTGCTACTATGGTTATTCTCGCCAGGAAAGAACCTGGTTTACGCGAGCCGATGCCAACGGCTGCGCCGCCGGAAACAGCAAAGTCGAGGCTGTTCTGCAAGGCTTTATGGAGTTGGTGGAGCGCGATAGCGTGGCCCTGTGGTGGTACAATCGCCTCAAGCGGCCCGGCGTAGACTTGACCAGTTTTGATGAGCCTTACTTTCAAGAACTACTGGCCCATTATCAGACTCTAAATCGTGAGCTGTGGGTGCTTGACATCACCAGTGATTTAAACATTCCTGCCTTCGCCGCCATCTCAAGCCGAAATGACCAGCCGGTACAGGACATTATGTTTGGTTTCGGCGCGCACTTTGACCCGAAGATTGCCCTGTTACGCGCCCTGACCGAACTTAACCAGATGATTCCCTGGACTGGCCTGAAGCCTAAAAATCGCCCTGAACTGCGTGAGGCTATCGAGTGGTGGTCTACCGCCACCGTTGAAAACCAACCCTATCTCACGCCCGATAAAAGATTGCCCTTGAAAATTCAAAGCGATTATCCCAAGCTTTGGAGTGATGACCTCTACACGGATGTCCTCACCGGTGTGCAGATGGCCCAGGTCAAAGGATTGGAAACGCTGGTGCTAGACCAAACCCGGCCCGATATCGGACTGCATGTGGTCAAAGTGATTGTGCCGGGGCTGCGGCACTTCTGGGCGCGATTCGGTCCAGGCCGGCTTTACGATGTACCGGTGCAAATGGGTTGGCTGGCTGAACCGGTGCCGGAGGAGCAGTTGAATCCCAATCCAATGTTCCTCTAACTTTTGTAGGGGCGTACCCTGGCAGTCGCCCTCTACAGAGCAGGCGCGAGGCCGTGCCCCTACCCCAAACATTATGAGGGATATCTATCATCATGCTTCATCAAGAGCCGCCGGGACCGCCGGGAGGCTTTCTCGGCCTTAGCAATTCGCTGCGCTATAAAATTGACCCGCTCGGTTTTGTGAGCGAGATGGTTGAAACTTACGGCGATATCGTCTCCTTGCAGTTAATCGGAGATTACATCTATTCCAAGCATATAAAAAAAACAACGGGCTTGCGCGGCGATACTATTGTTTTGCTCAATCACCCCGATTTTGTGCAGCAGGTATTTGTTGATGAGTGGCAAAAATTCAAGAAACCAGATTTTCTTAAGGCTTCGCTGCGGGGAAATTGGGGTGATGCGCTCTCTTCATTGGAAGGCGATGCCTGGAAATGCCGCCGCCGCCTGGTGCAGCCTGCCTTTCACCCCCACCTGATGGCCCCTTATGCCACAACTATCGTTGCCTGTACTCAGGATATGATTGCCGGCTGGCGGCCCGGTGCGCGGGTCAACATAGATGAAGAATTCTTGACGCTGACCGCCCGGATTGCAGCCCGGACGATTCTTGACGCCGAATTAGAAGGTTTTGGGACGCCCATTGAAAACGCCAAAAGATCGGGCATCATCAATTTCGCGGAAGCGATGGGTGAGGATTTTACGGCAACCCAAAATAACGCTGACGCCGCCCCTGTTTCCCTGAGGCGGCGGCGGGCCGGGCCAACCATGGATACCCTTTTGGCGATCATGAAAGCCCGTTTCATGTCTCAAGAAGAGCGCGGGGATATGCTCTCTTTTCTCTTACAGGCGACTGATGAAGCGGGCCAGCGGCTCACCCACGAGGAAGTGGTCAACGAAGTGCTTCAATTATTTTTTGCCGGTCATCACACTATCCCCACCACCTTAATCTGGTTATTTTATGCGCTCACCCAAAATCCTGAAGTCGAAACCAGAGTTTACGAGGAATTAGACAGCTCCCTAAAAGGGCGAACACCGGGTGCAGACGACTTATCCGGCTTACCCTATGCCGAAATGGTAATTAAAGAATCCATGCGCTTCTACGCCTCTTCCTTGATGATTGTGCGTGAAGCAGCCGAAGATACGCAGGTGGGCGATTATATCTTAAAAAAAGGGACGCTCATTTATGTTAGCCCTTATCTGCTCCAGCGCGACCCACGAAATTTTGAACAACCGGAACGGTTTTGGCCGGAGCGTTTTAGCAAAGAAAATACAAAACCGATTTACAAGTATGCTTTTCTGCCTTTTGGGGCCGGGCCGCGTTATTGTATTGGCGCTGGACTGGCCCTGTTAGAAGTCAGGTTAATCTTGGCGACAATTGCCCAGGCGTATCGTTTGACTCTCGCTCCCAATCAGGTTATTGTGCCCACCGTTTCGCTAACGATACGCCCCGCCCAAGAAACCTATATGCAAGTGTCAGCGCGTCAACACCTTAATGAAATGGGGAGAGGATAAAATGGCAGTCACTATTTCAGGCTACCGGGTTAATGAAACGATTCATGAAAGTAGAAACTCGTTGATTTTTCGGGCAGCGAGAGAAGCAGATAATCAACCTGTTGTTCTCAAAATGCTCAATCAGACCTATCCTCCCCCCGAAAAAATTGCCTGGTTCAAACGGGAGTATGAAAGAACCAAAAATCTGAACCCTTCGCCCGACCCCGGGCATGCCTTGCAGGGGGTGGTGGCGGCCTACAGTCTGGAAACCAACCAGCAACGCTGGGTCATCGTCCTGGAAGATTTTGGGGGTGAGTCTTTAAACCGCTTGGGGCTGACCGGTAAATTGACCTTGAGCAAGTTTCTGCCGCTGGCTATTCAGATCACCGATATTTTAGGCCAAGTGCATCAACGGCATATTATGCACAAAGATGTCAACCCATCTAACATCGTTTTGAACCCAACCACCGGCCAACTCAAATTTATTGACTTTGGCATCTCCACGGCCCTCACCCGTGAGAACCCGACCCTGCGTAATCCCAATGTCCTGGAAGGAACCCTGGCCTATATCTCCCCTGAACAAACAGGGCGGATGAACCGCGCCATAGATTACCGGACCGACTTTTACTCGCTGGGGGTGACTTTTTATGAATTACTCACCGGCCAACTACCTTTCTCAACCGCCGATGCCATGGAGTTGGTGCATTCCCATATTGCCACTCCCCCCATCCCCCCGCATGAATTAAGGCCAGATATTCCCCAGCCTGTTTCTGACATTGTGCTAAAATTGATGGCTAAAAACGCCGAAGACCGTTACCAGTCAGCCTATGGACTTAAGGCCGATTTAGAGGAGTGTCTGCGCCAGTGGCGTATAGCCGAGCGAATTGACCCCTTCCCCCTCGCTCAGCACGATATTTCCGACCGATTCCAAATTTCGCAAAAGTTGTATGGGCGCCAGCAGGAAATTGACACCTTGCTGGCCGCGTTTGAGCGGGTCAGCCAGGGCAGCAGCGAACTGATGCTGGTTTCGGGCTATTCTGGTATCGGCAAATCTGCGCTGGTCCAGGAAATTTACAAGCCAATCACCTGGCAGCGTGGTTATTTTATTGCCGGTAAATTTGATCAATTTCAAAGAGATATTCCTTATGCCTCGTTGGTACAAGCCTTTCGCTCCCTGATACGCCAGCTTTTAACCGAAAGTGAGCGTGAAATCGAGACCTGGCGCGAAAAACTACTCGCGGCCCTCGGCCCCAACGGTCAGGTGATTATTGATGTTATTCCCGAAGTAGAATTGATTATCGGCCCGCAGCCCGAAGTTCCCTTGTTGGGGATTGCCGAAGCGCAAAATCGCTTCAACCTGGTTTTTCAAAACTTTATTCATGTGTTTACTAAGGCCGAACATCCCCTGGTTCTATTTCTGGATGATTTACAGTGGGCCGATGGCGCTTCGCTCAAATTGCTCAAACTCCTCATGACCGCCTCGGATAGCCCTTATCTGTTTGTTATTGGGGCCTATCGCGATAACGAGGTCAGCCAGACTCATCCCTTGATGGTGACTCTGGCCGAAATCCGCCAGGTCGGAGCGAGAGTGAATGATATTGTCTTGGGACCCTTAAACCTGTTCCACGTTAATCAATTAATTGCCGATACGCTCAACTGCTCGCCGGAGAGAGCCAAACCGCTGGCCGAGTTGGTGCTGGCGAAAACGGGCGGCAACCCCTTCTTTCTGAACGAGTTCTTAAAATCGCTCCATACCGAGGAGTTATTAACCTTTTTGCCGCCCTCCAGCGATAGTGAGGGGGGATGGCAGTGGGATTTGGCCCAAATTCAAGGGCAGGATATCACCGATAACGTGGTCGAACTGATGGCCCAAAAGGTGCAAAGGTTAGCCGAACAAACGCAGCAGGTATTGAAACTGGCAGCCTGCACCGGCAACCAGTTTGATTTGCAAACGCTGGCCGTTGTCTATGAAAAATCACCCCGCGAAACAGCTATCGCCCTGGGGCCGGCTATTGCCGAGGGGCTGATTTTACCTCTGGACGAAGCCTATAAATTGGTTGAGCTTGAGGTTGAGGGGTTGACCGAAGAGGTCAGCGTTGTCTACAAGTTTGCTCACGACCGTATCCAACAAGCCGCCTATTCGCTCATTCCTGAGGCTGACAAACAGGCCGTCCACCGTCGGGTGGGCCAACTCCTGCTGCGGAATACACCCCCCGACAAACGTGAGGAGGTCATCTTTGATATTGTCAACCAACTGAACCTGGGCGGTGAACCGCAGCCACAGGCCGAGCGGGATGAACTGGCAGAGTTGAACCTGCTGGCCGGCAAAAAAGCCAAGGCCGCGGCCGCCTATCAACCGGCCTTTCATTACCTAAAGTTTGGCCTGGGATTAATAAATCCTCCGCGCGCTGCCCAGGATGAACCGCTTCATCTGAATGGAACGGATAGCTGGGAGCGTCGCTACGATTTAACTTTACTGTTCCACCTGGAAACAGCAGAAGCATCTTATCTTAGCGGCAACTACGAACAAATGGAGCAATTAACCGGCGTCGTGCTGCAACACGCCAAATTGCCGCTGGATAAAGTGGCGGCCTACGACGTTAAAATTCAAGCCAGAACCGGCAACATGCAGTTCTTCGAGGCGCTGCAAATGGCCCAAGAAGTGCTGGCCCTTTTGGGGGTCGAGTTCCCTCCCAAACCAACCTTTGACGATGTATTTGCCTTACTGGGCGAAACGCAGGCCGCTTTAGCCGGGCAGCCCATCGAAGCGTTATACGATTTGCCCGAAATGACCGACCCGCTCAAACTGGCCGCTATGCGGATCATGAACAGCGTCAATACCGCCGCCTATATCGCCGGCCCTGAACTGTATTCGCTGCTGGTCTTAAAACAACTCAATTTGTCGCTCCAATACGGGAATGCGCGCGAGTCCGCTTTTGTATACGGCTCTTATGCCATTATTCTGTGCGGGGTCGTGGGCGATATTGACTCCGGCTATCAGTTTGGTCAACTGGCCTTAAGGTTGATGGAACGGTTCAATGCCAAAGAATATACCGCCAAACTCTGTTTTATCTACAATATCATCATCAGGCATTGGAAAGAGCATCTCCGGGTCACCGTCCAGGGGCGGGATGGCTATCAAAGTGGACTGGAAACCGGCGACCTGGTGTTTGGCTCCTACTGCGCTTTCCTGTACTGCATCAGTTTATACTTTACGGGCCGGGAGTTGGCCCTGGTTGAACGAGAGATGGCCGCTTACACCGAGGCAGTTGCCCAACTGAACCAGCAGCTAACGGTGAATTTTCTCAAAATCTACCGTCAATCAGTCCTCAACTTGATTAATCCATCTGGCGACCCAGGCAATTTGACCGGGGAAATATACAACGAAGCAGAAATGCTGCCGTTTATGCTGGAAGTGAATGATCGAACCTCGCTTTTTTATGTCTACCTCAATAAGATGATCCCTTACTATCTATTTCAAGATTACCGCCAGGCCCTTGAAAACGCACCGCTGGCTGAACAATACTCCGGCGGCGTGATTGGATCGCTTTACATTCCCATTTTTTACCTTTACGACTCCCTGATTCGATTGGCTATTTTTCCAGACGCCGACAACGCTGAGCAAGAACAACTGTTAGAAAAAGTGAACGCCAATCAGGAAAAGATGAAAACCTGGGCTGGACACGGCCCCATGAACTATTTGCACAAGTATTATTTGGTTGAGGCTGAACGGGCGCGCGTATTGGGCCAGGATGGAGCGGCCAGAGAGTACTACGATAAAGCCATTGATCTGGCCCAGGAAAACGAATTTCTCAGCGAGGAAGCTCTGGCCTATGAACTGGCGGGCAAGTTTTATCTGCTCAAAGGGCAAACCCGGCTGGCTCAGCACTACCTGCGCGATGCCCATTACGCCTACCGGCGTTGGGGCGCAACGGCCAAGGTCAAGGACTTAGAGGCCCGCTATCCGCAATTTTTAATCCAGGCTGAGGCCCGGTCGCGCGAATTAGCGACCTCAACAACTCCGACCACCGACACAGGTGAAACCGCCTCCAGCATTTTAGATTTAGCCAGTGTCCTCAAAGCCTCTCAAGCAATCTCCGGCGAAATTATGCTTGATCGGTTGCTGGAAAAGTTGATGAAAATTGTCATCGAGAACGCCGGGGCGCAGCGCGGCTATCTTGTGTTGGAGGAAGAGGGTCGTTGGGTAGTTGAGGCGGAGGCTCGGGTTGAGGCTAAGGCTGAGGCTGAGATAAAGGCGTTACAATCGGCGCCTGTACTTACGCAAGTTGGAAATTTGTCCCACGCTATCATTAATTATGTTGCCAGAACCAGAGAAAATGTTGTTCTGAACGACGCCGCGCACGAAGGTCTCTTTACTCAAGACCCTTACATTGTTCAGCGTCAACCTAAATCTATTTTGTGCGCCCCCTTGATTAATCAAGGCAAACTTAACGGGATGCTTTACCTGGAAAATAATCTCGCCACCGGCGCGTTTACCCCCGACCGGCTCGAAGTCTTGAATATCCTTTCGGCCCAGGCCGCTATCTCGATTGAAAACGCCAGGCTGTACACCCGCCAGGTAGAGCTAACCCAGGCCGCCAGCCGCTTTGTGCCATTTGAGTTTCTGCGCTTCCTGCAAAAAGAAAATATCGTCAAGGTCAAGTTGGGCGACCAGGTACAGCAAAATATGACCATCCTGGTCTCGGATATTCGCTCCTTTACCACCCTCTCTGAAAAGATGACCCCACAAGAGAATTTCGACTTTGTCAATGCCTATCTGAGCCGGGTCAGCCCCATCATCCGCCAGCATCGCGGCTCGATTGCCAAATATATGGGCGATGGCCTGATGGCCGTTTTTCCGGACCGGGTTGAAGATGCACTGGATGCCGCCATTGCCCAGTTGCAAGAGGTGGCCCGCTACAATCTTGACCGGCAGCAGCAAGGAGAAGGGCCTATTCAGATTGGAATTGGCATCCATACCGGCCCGGTCATGCTGGGCACTGTCGGTGAGGTGCAGCGCATGCAAATGGACCTACTCTCGGACGCGGTCAATGTGACCACCCGCCTGGAAGGTTTGAGCAAGTTATACGGCGTGGCGATGGTCATCAGCACCGAGGTGCTCAGCCAGATTCAAGAACCGACCCGCTACCACATCCGCTTTCTGGGCAAAACGCCGGTCAAGGGCCGGCAGGAAATGATTTCAGTGTTTGAGGTTTTTGACGGCGACCCGGCGGAGGTTATCGGCCTCAAACTACAGACCAAGACAGCTTTTGAAGAGGGCTTGAGTCGCTACCATGAGGGGGAATTTGCGGAGGCCAAAATCTACTTTGAACAAGTGCTGCAAAGCTATCCCGACGATAAAGCGGCCCACTTTTATCTGCAACGGATAGCCGATTTTAGTGTCCAGGGGATCCCCGCCGAGACGGTGGTTGAGTAATTGGCACTGTCAGAATTAAGCCCAACAATGTCATTTCGAGCGACGAAGGAGCGAGAAATCTCCTCGAAGTCGCTTTTTAGCATAAATTCAAGGGATTCCTTGTTCCACTACGCTCCCTCGGAATGACATGCTCACAAGATCAGGCGCAATACGCCGGGGCCAGCAGTTCCGGCTCCGGCAGGCTATACCTGGCCCGCTCCCCGGCCTCGGCCTCATATTGGTTCATCAAGGCGATGAACTCCTCCGGGCGGGTGCAGGTGACCAACTGGGCCTTGACCTGAGCAATATGGGCCAGCCCGCGCACATACTTGACCACGTGCTTGCGGAACAGGATCAACCCTCGCTCGACCCCATAAAAATCCAGCATTAAATCCAAATGGCGGCGGATCAGCGCTGATTTTTCGGCCAGGGTAATTTGGTGAATATCTTTGCGCTGAAAAATCCAGGGGTTGCCGATAGCGGCGCGGGCAATCATCACCCCATCACAGCCGGTGTGCCGCTTGATCCGCTCGATGTCGGCCACGCAGGTCACATCGCCGTTGCCGATGACCGGGATTTTGACCGCCGCCTTGATTTCGGCGATGGCGTCCCAATTGGCCTGGCCGTTGTAAGCCTGGGCTTTGGTGCGTCCGTGGACGGCAATCAGGGCCGCGCCGTTATCTTCCAAAATTTTGGCGACTTCCAGATAATTGAGCGACTGCTGATCCCAACCCAATCGAATCTTGCCGGTCACAGGAACCGACAGGGTGCGGGTCAGCCGGGCAAAAATGCGGCCAATCTTGGCCGGTTCGCGCAGCAGGGCCGCCCCAGCCCCCCGGCCCGAAACTTTGGGCACCGAACAGCCCATATTCAAATCAATAATATCCGGCCCAAGCTGCTCGATGCGCCGGGCCGCTTCCTCGATTTTGACCTCGTCGCTGCCAAAGATTTGGAAGGTCATAGGCCGTTCCGAGGGGTCAAACTCCAGCATTTGGCCGGTGCGCTCATTGTCGTGCAAAATACCATCCACCGACACAAACTCGGTGTAGCTCATGGCCGAGCCATACTCGCGGCAGATGAACCGGTAGGGTTTATCTGAAAAGCCGGCCATCGGCGAGAGGATGAGATCGCCATAGACGGGAATATGACGGATCATGAAAGTGGGTTGGGGCTGAATGAAGTTAATTTCAGGAGTTTTCATCGAACCTATGGGAACTAAGTTCTTTTTTGGCTCACAAGTTAGTATCGGGCATGATAGCGCCGTCAAAGTCGGTGTCAAGTAGAACCGCCTCGTTCAAGTTGGCCTCACTCAGGTTGGCCAGGCTCAAATCGGTGTAGGCCAGATTGGTATGGCTCAAATCGGCCTGGGCCAGATTAGCCCGGCTCAGGTTAGCCCGTTCCAGATTAGCTCCCATTAAATTGGCTCGTGTCAGAATAGCTTCGTAGAGGAAAGCCTGGGTTAAATTAGCTTCAACCAGCGTCGCCTGCGACAAATTGGCCTCAGCTAGGTTAGCTTCGGCCAGGTTAGCCCCACTTAAATTGACTCGCACCAGATTGGCCTGGCTCAAGATCGCTTTGGTTAACACCGCCTGGCTCAAATCTGTCTGGCGCAGCGTCGCCTCGGTCAAGTTAGCCCCGCTCAAATCGGCCTGGTGAAGATTGACCTTGCTCAAATCCACCTCAATCAGGTTGGCTTCGGTTAAAGTGGCCTGTTTCAAGCTGGCCCCGGCCAGAGTAGCCACACTTAAAATTGCCTGGCTGAGATTGGCCTTCTCCAGGTTGGCATGGGTCAGTTTGGCCCCTTCCAAATTGGATTGGCTCAAATCTGCTCCGGCCAGATCAACCCCGCTCAAATCCTGGTGCGACAGGTCAAAACCGCGCAGCGAGGTCCGGCCACCGGCTGCTTTCCAGGCTTTGACCAACTCATACTGCTGTTGCCGGTCGCTGGCGCTGATTTCAACCGGCGGCAAGTCGAGCATGCCCTCATCCACCGGGCGCGTTTCCCAGGGCAAAACCTCCGACAGGCCCAACAAATTGCTCACCGAAACCGGATTGACCGCGGCTGAAGCAGGCCCAGTTTCCAGGCTGCCCAAATCCAGCGGTGCGCCCGGCGGGGCGTTGCTCAGGTAAAAACGGGCAATTTCTGACCCCAAGGCTTTGACGGCTTCGGCCAGGGCCAGAGCAGGATCGTCAGACCCTTCGACCACAACCGTAGCCCACTGCCGGCCTTCGGCGGGATAGAGTTCAATTGTAATTGTTGAGGCAATCATGGTTTGCTTTTTTTTCCTTTTTTTGACCCTTGCTCAGAGGTCAATAGTAAACCGTTAATCATTAACCGTCAACTTTTTGGAAAGATACCAAACAAAGGCTAACAAGCCAGCTCCCCAACCCAGCCCCAGCCAGGACAGGCCGCGATAACCTGTCTCAGGCAGGTATTTGGGGCCGCTGCTGGTCGTTATTTGGCCGGTGCTGGTAAGGACCGATCCGGCGCTGGCAGTTGGGGCGGGCATACTGACGGCAGGGGTGGTCGCCGTGGGCGCTGGCGTGTCATTGTTATCATTACTGTTATCGTCATCATCATCCGAGTCGTTATCATTCTCTTCGTCGCCAATGATGGTAATCGGGACCTGATCAGCGCCGGCGGCCAGGGTGTTGTTGAACTGATCCAACGCGCCCGCCGTGCTGGCCTGGTTTACCGAACCATCAAAACGAGTCAAAGCGGTAAAAACAGTGGTAACCACCACCGACCCCAACGGCGGAATATCGCCAAAATCTAACGTTAAATCGCTCCAGACCAGCAGCCCCGGCGGGTTAGCCAGCGTAGGACTGGGGATAGCATAGTTGAATTGCAGAACGGCCGGATTATAGGTATCGCTCAAAGGCAGCGAGGTCATAACAGCCAGGCCGTCGTTGGTGATGAGGTGGGTAAACGTTACCGGAAAACCAACTTGAGGCACACTGCCTGGGGGAAAAACATCTTTGACCAATGGCGCCTGCCCGCCAATGGCTTCATCAATATCTTCGGTGGCGGCGGTATCAGAAATTGCGCCCATCGTGCCGGTGATATCCTGCGCCCTGACCGCATTGACCACCGCCGTTTGCGGATGCTCGGCGGTAAAAAAGACGGTAAAGGTGAGGACTGTTCCCGGCGGCAAAGGCGGGGCGGCCACATTACTCCAGGTGAGAATACCATTGGCTGTATCCACTAAATCTGGCGGCGGCGACCCGGAGGCGAAACCCAGGACGCTTTCATTGTACTCATCCACCAGGGTGACGTTGGTCAGAGTAAAGCCGGCGTCATTGGTCAAGGTGACGGTAAAACTTAAGACCTCGCCGACCCGCACTACCGGGCTGGTTCGATTCAGCACTTTTCTCAGTGTTACACTGCCGCTTTGGGCGCGGCTGATCTGCTGAACCTGGGTCAGGCTGAACATTGTTAACAGCAATAAGCCCAAAGCGATAAACAAAGTCTGGAACAAGGCCCTTGATCTCATCGGTGACTCCTTTTTGGGAATAAAGAACCAACATTTAATTGAGTTCAAGCACCCACAGATCAGCCAGCCCCGTGCCTCCAGATCCTCCCAGACCCATTTATGGCTATCAACAGTTCTATTTTACCACAAATTTAATTCCGCGTGAATCGGACCACCGGCAATCAATCTCTGCACGTAACCGCCTGGCCATGTCATTCATTCGACAAACTCAGGAAATTCTCAGAACAGGGTTCGACCGCAGGGAGAAATCCCCGACACCTTACTTTTACGTGTTACGCCCTGGAGATTTCTCGACCTTCGGCCTCGAAATGACATGAGACTGGTTAGTAACCTTTGTTTACAACTTGCGTAGGGTTTCAAAAACCACCTGGGTTCCAAAGCGCAGATTAGCAATGGAGATACGCTCGTCAATGCCGTGAATACGGCTTAACTCTTGAGCGTCGAGCAGCATCGGCATAAAGCCGTAGGCTTTCATCCCGGCCCGCCGAAAAAAGCGCGAATCCGTTGCGCCGGGGGTCAGATAAGGGGTGACCACCCCTGGTGGACCAAGCTCTTTGAGGGTGTCGGCCAGGGCCAGAAAGAAATCAGCCGCCGAATCGCTGGCGGGGTGGGCCACCGGCATGTCTTCGGCCTCGACCGATACTCGAATATCCTTGATAACGGCCCGCAAATCCCCCAAAATAGAGGCTGGATCTTCACCGGGCAACAGGCGAATATCCAGCTTGGCTTCCGCTTCGGCAGGAATGATGTTGCTCTTTTGACCGCTGCGGAGCATGGTCAGGCTGACCGTATTACGAATAAGCGGGCCAAAAAGGGCATCTTTATCGAGCAGGGGGAAAAGCAGCGGCCAGGTTAACCGGTTGTTGGCGTAGGCAAACAGCAGCGAGCGAGGAAAGGTAGAGCCGGGGGCCAGCCTCCTTAGCATTTCGATGACCGGCGGCGTCAACTGAATAGGGCGGCGCCAGTTAGCCAGACGGACTAATGCCCGCACCAGTTGGTCAGAGGCATTGTTGGAATGGGGAATGGAAGCGTGGCCGGGCGCGCCGCGGGCGGTCAAGCGCACGGTCAAGGCCCCTTTTTCGGCTACGGCAATGCTGTAAATGTAATGAGCAGCTTTTGCGGGGCGCAGCCCCATGCCGCCCTCATCCCACACATATTCGGCTCGAATCAACTCCGGGTGGTGTTCCAGCAGCCACGCGACGCCATACTGCCCGCAGGTTTCCTCATCGGCGGCGATCAATAAAATAATATCGCGTTTTAGCGGCAGGTCATAATTTTTGAGCAGGATCAAGGCTTGCAAAAAGATGATCCCCAAACCTTTATCATCCAGCGCGCCCCGCCCCCAAACAAAATCATCTTTAATTTGGCCGCTAAAGGGCGGGATGGACCACTCGCCAGGATTAGCCGGCACCACATCGGCGTGGGCGTATAACAAGCAGGGCAGGGCAGCCGGGCCGGCTGAGGCGGGCAAACGGACCACCAGATTGGCCCGTCCCGGCGCTGACTCCAGAATTTGGGGCGCGAAATCATGCTGGCGGAGGATGCCGGCTAAGAATTCGACGGCGGCGGCCTCGTTGCCGGGCGGGTTGGTGGTATCAAATTGGAGGTAGCGGCTTAATAAATCAGCCGTCTCCACCCCTACAGCCGCCCAATCAATTTTAGATTTAGCCCCTTCGGGCGCGTCGGAAGCGACGAGATTTTGGACTTTGGATTGAGTTGGCATAGTTTTAACCAGATTTTGATAGTGTGCGCCGCCTTTTAAAAACATTGCCGGGGTTTTAGAGAAATCAGATTGGGCAATCGAAAATCTAAATCCAAAATCCGGTTAGCTGCCCTTTTCGCCGCCGGTCATGCGCCAAACCAGGTACATCCGTTGAATCGCGGTGAGATTGGAAAAAACAGCCAGAATCCACAAAACAATCGTCAGTTGATTAAACAACAGGCCAACGACCAGCAAAAAAACCCGCTCAAAGCGGGTAAACAGGCCGTCTTTGAGGGGCACACCGATTCCTTCGGCCCGTGCGCGGGCATAGCTGACCATAAGCGAGCCGACCACCGTCGCATAAATCAAAATGAGGCTGGTTTGTTGATTTTGGGTGCTTAAGTGAATGAATAAGCCAAAAAAAATCATCGCTTCGGAGTAGCGATCCAGGGTTGAATCCAGAAAAGCGCCAAAACGACTGGTTTGGTCCATCATCCGGGCCAGCGAACCATCTACCGCATCAAAGATAGCGGCAATAATAATTAACAGCCCCCCCAGAAACAAATAGCCCTGCGCCAAGACGATAGCAATGCCAATCATCAACAAAAAACCAACCACAGTGACCACGTTCGGCGACACCCCCAGGGTGCTAAAAAGGCGGGCCGGTGGTTCATACAAAAAGCGCAAATATTTGCGCGCCGCGTCGGTAAACATAATCTCCTCTTTCAACCAGAAGTGACACAAGGTGAACCCAGGCTCGTCTCCACCTGGCTGGCGCTTTTACGCCACCGCCTCGTTTTAAGCTCAATCGTTTCCCGATAAGCTTCTAAAATTTCAGCCCCAATCTGCTCCCAACTGTAGCGGCTGGCCGTTAGCCGGCCTTGCTGGCCCATCGTCTGGCGCAGCCGGGGCTGCTCGATCAGCCGGGCCAGCATCCGGGCCAGCGCCTGCGGGTCTCCCGGCGGAGTTAACCAGCCCTCCCGCCCGTCCGTCAGTACTGTGCGGTACCCGGCGATATTCGAAGCCACAATGGGCAGTCCTGCCGCCATTGCTTCCAATAAAACTATCCCGAAACTCTCAAAGCCAATGGAGGGGGCGCAAAAAATATCGGCCTGCTGATAAAAAGCAGGCAGCCTTTCTGGAGAGACATAACCCACCAGGTCAAGGTCCGTTACGTGTCTGGCTTGAGCAATTTTCTGGTAATATTCACCCTCTTTAGGGCTAAAAGGGCCAACCACTTGCAACCGTACCTGTGGATAAAACGGCTTGAGCGTGAGAAAGGCTTCCAGCAAGATGGGGAAGCCCTTTCGTTTATCCAACCGGCCCACAAACAAAATGGTCAGTGGGCGATGTGGATCATTCCGCTCAGTCTGATTGATCAGGCCAAAACGCTGGAGGTCAACCCCGTTAGGAATGACCCGATAATTGCCAGGAAACATGCCATAAGCAAATTCCCGCGCCGCTTCCGAAACGGCAATGAGGCCGTCGAGCCGGCTGAACAGGTGACCAAAAATAGGCCGCCCCCGCGCATAAAGCCAATTGGGGCGCTCGTGATAGGCATGAAAGGTACCAATGGTGACAACCTGGCTCAGGCGCGAGGCCTGCCACAATGTCCACCAGGTGATGCTGGGCGTGAGCGGCTCGTGCAAATGGATAACGTCAAAAGCTTCGTGTTGCAGGATACGCTTGATACGGGCATAACTGGTGGGTGATAGGCCCACTCTGGCTATAGCTCCGGCAATGGGAATGGACATGACCCGGCGGGTTACGGGCCTGGTCTGCGGAAAAATCTCGCCCCGATCACCGGAGCAGGCTGCCAGGATATGAACTTCGTGCCCACGCCGCCGGGCTTCTCTGGCTAAAGCGATAATGTGTTCGGTCACACCACCGGGATAAGGGAAGTCATAGGGAGAGATCAGTGCAATTTTCATCAGAAGTCAGTAGCCCGTAATCAGTAATCAGATTAAGGGGTCACAAAAATTATCATTGCGGGTCGGTCCAAATGGGCACGGTTACCGCCCACTGCTCCGGGTGCTGGGCAATAGCTTTTTCCATTTCAGCCACAATAAAACGTATGCCGGCGGCAATTTGCTCGGCTTCGGAGTCCCCCGGGGGGGGATAAAAAGCCGGCAAAAAGTAAGCCTGGTAAGTGTGGTCGGGATTACGACGGCTAAAACCAACCACCAGCGGCGCGCCTGTTTTAAGAGCCAGGCGCACATGACCATCGGGCAGGTGGGCCGGCTGTCCAAAAAAATTCACTTTTTGACCGGTCCGGGTAATATCACGATCCCCGGCCAGGCCGGCCACCCCGCCCCTTTTTAGGGTCCGCAGCAAATCTAACAGTGAACCGTCAATGGGGATCAGCTTTAAGCCATGACTCATCCGCAGCCGGCAAATATAATCGAACAGTTCGGGCGGCTCCAGCCGCTCCACCGGAATAGTAATCGCCAGGCCGCGCAATAAGATAGCGTAAAGAACGACTTCAATATTGCCCAGGTGGGCGGAGACCATCACCAGGCCGCGGCCATGGGCCAGGGCTGCTTCAACATGCTCCCAACCCGTAACGCTGACCAATTGGGCGACGGCAGATGGGTCTAACGCCGGCAGCCGGAACAGGTCAAAATAGTTGTAGAGAATATAATTGAACGTAGCCCTGGTCCGGCGATCAATTTCGGCCTGATTAGCTTGCGCTCCCAAAACGCGTCGTAGATTAGCCCGAATGTTGGCCCGGCCCGGCTTATAAAACTGATAAAGAAGGCCGCCTAGCCAATCACACAGCCCATAACCCAAAGCAGGGGGTATTTTGGGCACGATAGCTCCGCCCAGCCGATAAAGCAGATAGCTTAGATTCATTTAATTTACATAAATTGCCCCAGTCCCTCGGACGGTTTTTCCGTCAGAACCAATAGCGTCAGCGCCCACAATATAAGTTCCCTTAACAGGGGGAACATTTTCTTTAATTTCCAGACGACATTCTGTTGCCCCATGGCATTCGTGACGGCCCCCTTTAAGGGAGGTTAGATTTTGAGTAAAGATGCCCCAAGTAAACTCTCTGACCCCACCGGGGTCCCTCACGACAAAGACAATTTCCACTTCGTCATCAGCGTGAAACTTATCCCCTTCGGGTAGCTCAATGGTGACGACCGTTTGACTGGCCGGCGGCTGGGTCGGCGGTGGTGGGGCCGGGGTGTTGGTCGGCGGCGGAATGGGGGTATCGGTGGGAGGTGGGGGGGGCAGTGGAGTGTTGGTCGGTGGTACAGGCGTAGGTGTATCGGTGGGGGCAGGGGTGGGCGTGTCGGTGGGAGGGGCAGGGGTGGGGGTATCGGTGGGAGGCAGGGGGGTGGGGGTATCGGTCACAGCCGGCGTCGCCGTTAAGGTTGGAACAGAGGTCTGCTCCAAAGCCATGACACGCCTGGGCGTTTTGGTTGGGGTTGGGGTAACTCGGCTGGCCCCGATGGGGCCACACGCCAGGATGGGTGTCAGGACTAACAACGCACCCAACCATAGAACGAACAAACTTCTCATTGAAACAAAACCTCTCTTTTTAAATTCGGCTGATTATAACACAGGTTGGGCCGGTTCGTCCAAAGCGCAGCTTTGCCGAAGAATTGGTTGTTATTTACATCACATGGGTATTATGGTAAAATTCCTCTACTAAAAACTTCGGCTGGAAAGTTTGGCGCTTCCCCGCCCTCCGATTATGACGACAAAAGAACTAAAAGAAAATCCCACTGACGTAGTTGACGAAACCCACCTGAAAGCCTGGCTGGCGGTCATTGTGCCCGGCCTGAAAGCCCGCTGGACCCATTTTCTGGCCGAGCTACCCTCGCCGGGAGCGGCTCCTGAGCTGGGAGATTGGCTGGCTTTGCTGCACGCCGCCGCTATGACGCCCTGGAAGATCCCCCGTTACCTTAACCAATTAATTGCCCCACCCAAAACCAGCGCCGAATTACAACACGGCTGGCTCATCCTGACCCATTTATTTGGGTTAACCTTTCAAGCCGCCCAGGCCGAAGCAAACCGGCTGGACGCCATCGCCTGGCAAAGCCTGACCAAAATGCAAAACCGTATTCTTAAAGCGGCCAGCGCCAGCTTTTCGCTGACCCGGGATAACCGGCCCGATACCGCCGTTTTAAGCCGCCGGGCGCTCTATTTGCAAACCGTGACCGATTTAAATAAAAAAATTGTAGACCGGGCCAAACCGCATGACCTTTTGAACGAGGTAGTGAGCCTGATCCAGCAAAATTTCAATTACGAATATGTCAATCTTTTTATCCTGAACGCCGGCAAGCAAAAGCTAGAACTGCAACATGGGGCCTGGAAAAACCGGCCCTTCGATCCGGCCGGCCCGATCACCTTTGCTCTTGACCAGGAGAGCCTGGTCGGTCGCGTGGCCGCAACGGGTCAGACCGTTTTGGTCAACAATCTGGCGCAACACCCGCAGTTCAAGTCTCATCCCTCACTGCCCCAGACTCAGGCCCAACTGGCCGCGCCGCTGCTGGTGGGCAACAACCTGGTCGGGGTTCTGGCAATTGAAAGCAGTCAACCCGACAGCTTCACCGAGGTAGACCGCCAGGTTTTGACGGCTTTGGCCGACCACGTTGCGGTTGCCATTGAAAACGCCCGGCTGCAAACCGCCTTGCAGCGCCGCCTGCGCGAGCAAACCTTTATTTATGAAAGCAATACGGCCCTGGGCACCAACCTGGACAGCGACAATGTGCTGAAGCTGATGACCCAGCAAATTACCGAAGCTTTGGATGCAGGCGCCTGCGTTATCTGCCAGGTTGATGAAAAAGCATTGACCACCACGGCCCTGGCCGAATATGTGGTCCGCTATCCGGGTAATCCGGCCCACACCTGGCGCAAAGTAGATACACCCATCCATTTTTCCAAAGACCCCCTCAGCCAGCAGTTGCTCAAAGCCAACCGCCCGATTATCAGCCGGGCTGAGGCCGACAAACCCAGCGGCGAGACAGTCTGGCAATTTTCGTACACCGGCTCAGACCACAAAAATACCTGGGGGGTGGTGCTGGCCGTGCCGCTGGAAACCGCAAAACGAATCACCGGGCTGCTGGAAATTTACGATAAAAATCCAAACCGCACCTTTTCCCTCGACGATATCCAGCTTTGCCGCATCTTAAGCGCCCAAACCACCCTGGCCCTGGAACGCGCTAAACTGTTTGACGAAACCCGCCAGCGCCTGAGCGAGGTGGCGACCTTGTATATCCTGGCCCAACAAATTGCCAGCAACCTTGAGCTACAGACAGTTTTGGATACGGTGGTTGACTCGCTGCGGCACGCCCTCGGTTGTCGCGGCTGTTGTATTTTTTTACTCGACCCGCACACCCAAACCCTGGAAATCAAAGCCGCCGCCGGGTTAAAACCTCAGTGGCGCAAAGCAGCTAAACTGCGTATTGGCGAAGGGGTGGCCGGGCGGGCGGTGGCCGAAGCCAGAACCATCTATCTGCCCGATACCAACCAGGAGCCGGGGTTTATCTTTTTTGACGAAGAAGTACGCTCGCTGCTGGTAGCCCCGGTGCTGGCGCACGGCGAGGTCATCGGCGCGATTAACGTGGATGACTCTCACCCCAACGCTTTTGGGCCGTCCCAGGAGCGCCTGCTAACCATCATCGCGGCTCAGGCCGGCGTCGCCATCGAAAATGCCCGCCTTTTTGCCAATGTTTCCAAACAGCAGCAGCAAACCCAGGCAATTATTCAATATATGGCCGATGGGCTGCTGCTGATTGACGCGCAAGGACATATTGTTACCTGCAACCCCGCCCTGGCCATGATGCTGGGCATGCACCCCGGCCAGATTGTGGGCCAAAAAGTTCATTCACCCGACCTGCCGCCGCGCCTGGCCGAAATTACCTCGACCACTACCCACCGCGCCCGCACCGGGGTTTTATCCAAAGAAATCACCATCGAAACGCCGCGTCCCCGCACTCTGCAAATTTTTTCCACCACCGTAGTAGACGACGGCGGCACCCCTCTGGGCGAGGTGCGCGTGGTTCACGACATTACTCGAGAACGCGAGTTGGAACAGCTTAAGGACGACTTCATGTCTACCATCTCGCACGAACTGCGCACCCCGCTGTTTTCAATCCAGGGTTTTGTGCAGCTTATGCTGGAAGATGAAACCCTGGAGCCGGCTACTCGTAAGGAGTTTTTGACTATTATCCACACCCAGGCGGCTCAACTGGGCGAGATGGTCAATAATCTACTCGACCTGTCTAAATTTGATGAGGGGAAACTGGAACTGGATCGCCGGCCGGTGGCTATACTCGACGTTATTCATCAGACCACCCTCAAACTCCAGGGCTTTGCGCATCAACAAAAAGTCAAATTAATCCCCAAACTGCCGGCGCTGCTGCCCACCATTATAGGTGATACGCAACGACTGGAACAGGTCTTGACCAATTTGATTGGTAATGCCATCAAATTTACCAAAGCCGACGGCGAGGTCATTGTGACCGCCTCAGCCAATGACAGTGAGCTGCGGGTTGAGGTTAAAGATAACGGCATCGGCATCCCCACTGAAGCCCTGGACCGCATCTTTTCCCGTTTTTACCAGGTCGAAGATAAAAGCGAACGCTCGGCCAGGGGCAGCGGCTTGGGGCTGCACATCGCCCAGCGCATCATCAAAGCCCACGGCGGGCGCATCTGGGCCGAAAGCGAAGCCGGGCAGGGGAGCACGTTTTGTTTTACATTGCCATTAACTCAATAAGTAGGAAAGTGGGAAGGTTGGAAGATATTCTAGCAACCTTCCAACCTTCCAGGCTTCCAGTAGGGGTACGCCTATGCCATTAGCGCAACAAATTCAACACGCCGCCGAGTTGATTGCTTCGGCTCGTAGCGTTGTGGCGATGACCGGGGCCGGAATCAGCACCCCCTCCGGCATCCCCGATTTCCGCAGCCCCGACTCCGGTTTGTGGGACCAGGCCGACCCGCTGGAGGTCGCTTCTATTTTTGCCTTTCGCCACAACCCGCAGCGTTTTTATAATTGGGTCCGGCCGCTCGCCTTATCGCTGCTGGAGGCCCGGCCCAATCCGGCTCACTACGCCCTGGCCGCGCTGGAACAAGAAGGCAAATTAAAAGCAATTATTACCCAAAATATTGATAATCTGCACAGCAAAGCCGGCTCCAAAACTGTCTATGAACTGCACGGCCAGCTACGTGAAGTAACCTGCACTCGCTGTTTCGCCGTCGAGGACTCCGCCGCCGCTTTTGCCAAATTTATGCGCGACGGGCAGGCGCCCCGCCACACCTGCGGCGGAGTCCTCAAACCGAATGTCATTCTGTTTGGCGAGCCGCTGCCCATCCGTGAATTAGTGTTGGCCCAAGAAGCTATCAAAGGGGCCGATCTTTTGTTGGTCGCCGGCTCATCCCTCGAAGTGGCCCCGGCCTCAGATTTGCCCCAACTGGCCCTGGAAAATAAGGCCAGGCTCATTATCATCAACTACCAGCCCACCTATCTGGACGCGCAGGCCAATGTCGTCATCCGCGCCGATGTGGCCGAAGCCCTGCCCCGTATTGTTGAATTGGTCAAAGTTTAATCCTTTTACGGAGGTTGACCGAGCCAACGACGAGATAGCCCTCACCCCGTCGCTGGCGCGACTCCCCTCTCCCGGTGGGAGAGGGGTTGGGGGTGAGGGTTGTTTTTCGGAGGACTCCAAAGCTGCATGAAACCACCGCCTTTTGAATATTTTGCCCCCACGACCACCGCCGAAGCCCTGACGCTTTTGAGCCAGTACGGTTACGAGGCCAAACCCCTGGCCGGCGGGCAAAGCCTGATCCCAACCATGAACTTCCGGCTGGCTCAGCCCGGTGTGTTGATTGACCTCAACCCCATTGCCGAACTGGCCTATATTCGTCGTAGCGACGACGGCGGCCTGCGGATTGGGGCCATGACCCGCCAGCGCCAGGTGGAACGTGACCCGTTGGTAGCAGAACGCGCCCCCCTGCTGCGCGAAGCGATGCCCTACATCGCCCACCCGCAAATTCGCAACCGGGGCACCTTTGGCGGCAGCCTGGCCCACGCCGACCCCGCCGCCGAACTGCCGGCCGTGACCACCGCCCTCGACGCCCGTTTTTGCGCCCGCAGCCAGGCCGGAGAACGCTGGCTTCTGGCCAATGAATTTTTTATCAGCCTGTTTGCCACCGCTCTGGAACCCGACGAACTACTGGTTGAAGTTGATTTGCCGCCGCTGCCTCCCCGCACCGGCTGGGCCTTCACCGAGATGGCCCGCCGACACGGCGATTACGCCCTGGTTGGCGTAGCCGCCGTAGTCACCCTGGATGAGCGCGACCACTGCCAGAGGGCCAAATTGGTCTTTCTCAGCGTCGGCGACGGGCCGGTGGAAGCGCAGCAGGCCGCCCACCTGCTCATCGGACAGCCTCCCACCGCCGAGGCCATTCGCGCCTCCGCCGAAACCGCCGCAACAAATGACATTGCCCCCAACGGCGACATCCATGCCTCCGCCGAGTTTCGGCGTCACCTGGCCCGCGTATTGGCCCAGCGGGTTTTGACCCAGGCAGTTGAGCGAGCAAAGGAGAGGCGATGAGGCGGGAGGCGATGACGCGAGGAACAATTGCTGAATGAAACCCTTACATATCGAGCCATTATTTTACCACGAGTTGCACGAACCTTTGGCACGAAAATCTTTTAGTGAAAATTCGTGTAATTCGTGGCGAAAAATCCTATTTGGCCGAAGGTGGTTTGTCCCAGTTAGGAGTACAAGATGAGTCATCTATTCACCGTCACCCTCACCGTCAACGGGACGCAATACCAACGCACTATCGAACCCCGGCTGCTGTTAAGCGACTTTTTGCGCCATGACCTGGGCCTGACCGGCACCCACGTCGGCTGTGAGCACGGCGTCTGTGGGGCCTGCACCATTTTGTTCGATGGACAGCCGGTGCGCTCCTGTATCATGTTTGCTGTGCAGGCCAACGGCCACGAGTTGATGACGGTCGAGGGCTTGTCGCCGGATGGGAAAACGCTGCACCCCCTCCAGCAAGGATTTTGGGAAGCGCACGGTCTACAATGCGGCTACTGCACCCCCGGCTTTTTGATGACCCTCGTCCCGTTCCTGGCAGAAAATCCCACCCCCAGCGAGGAAGAAATCCGCGAGGCCATTTCGGGCAATTTGTGCCGCTGCACGGGGTATCAGAATATCGTCGAGGCGGTGAAGTTGGCGGCAGAGAAGATGAAGTCTCAAATTTGAGAAATTGTGTATGAAAACTGGAAGGATTAGATAATGAAAGTTTTAGAAATTGAATTACCAGAAAAAAATAGTTACCGAAGTAGAACAAATGATTAAGGACGGCTGGTTTGTCAATGAAACAGAAGTTATCCATTTGGCCTTGATAGAGTTCATTCGCCATCATCGCTTGACATTGGTAGAACAATTTCAGCGTGAGGATATTGCCTGGGCCTTACAGCAAATGGAGAAGCGTTTGTGACAACTCAGACTTTTGGCGCACGCATCAAACGCAACGAAGACCCGCAACTGCTGACGGGGCAGGCGCAGTTTGTGGACGATATTCATCTGCCGGGCATGCTGCACGTCGCCTTCAAACGCAGCGATTACGCCCATGCCCGGATTCTGAACATTGACCTGGAAACGGCCAAAAGTATGCCCGGCGTGGTTGCCGTTTACACCGCCGCCGATTTGGGCGATTTCTGGCAGCCTTCGCCGCTGCTGGTGCCGCCGCCCCCCGCCGAATATGTCGTTTTCAATGAGCGCACCGGCGGCCAACTGGCTAAAGACAAGGTGCGGCATGTGGGCGAAGCGGTGGTGATGGTAGTGGCCGAAAGCCGTTACCTGGCCGAAGACGCCGTTGAGACAATTAGGATTGATTACGACCCGCTCGACCCGGTGCTGGACCTCGAAGCGGCCCTGACGGAGCAGGCCGCGGTCATCCACGAAGATTTGGGCCACAATATGGCCGCCCACGTCATCCAGCGCAAAGGCGATTACGAAACCGCCAAAGCGCAAGCCGACCTGGTCATCTCGCGGCGTTTTCGCTATGATCGCGGCGCCGGCTCGCCCATGGAGGGCCGGGGTGTGGTGGCGCAGTACGACCCGCTGGCCCAGAAATTGACGGTCTGGGACTCAACTCAGGCCCCGCTGCCTATCCGAAACGGTCTGGCCCGCATGCTGGGCCTGTCGGAGCGGCAGGTGCAGGTGATTGCACCCTTCATCGGCGGCGGGTTTGGCCCCAAAGTGATGATGTTTTACCCCGAAGAAACGCTCATTCCCTGGGCGGCCATGCAGTTGCGCCGGCCCGTCAAATGGATCGAGGATCGGCAGGAGCATTTTTATGCCACCTCGCACGACCGCGCCCAGATTCACGCTTCGGAGATTGCCCTGACCAAAGAGGGTAAAATCCTGGGGGTCAAAGATTTTTTTCTGCACGATACCGGCGCGTACGATCCTTACGGCCTGACTCTGCCGCTCAACACGCAGTGTACTTTGCTGGGGCCTTATGTGGTGCCCCATTACACTACCGAATTCAAAGTGGTTTTCACCAACAAAACCATTGTCGCCCCCTATCGCGGGGCCGGGCGACCGCACGGCGTCTTTGTGATGGAACGTTTTCTCGACCTGGCGGCCAGAGAATTGGGCCTCGACCCAACCGAAATTCGCCGCCGCAACCTGATCCCGCCCGACCAGTTTCCCTGGTCCAACGAGATTATCTACCAGGATTTTACCAAATTGACCTACGACAGCGGCAATTACGAAGCAGTGCTGAATAAGGCGAAAGCGATGATTGGCTGGGACGAGTTCAGGCAGAAGAGAGCAGGGGAGCGGAGGAGCAGGGGAGCGGAGGAGATTGGAGTCCAAAACGAAGCTTTGAAGAAAAAAGTGGGGATTGGCTTGGTGATGTATGTCGAAGGGACGGGGATTGGGCCGTATGAGGGGGCGCGGGTGCAGGTGGAATCGAGCGGCAAGGTAACGGTGGTGACGGGGGTGGGCACGCAGGGACAGGGGCATTACACTTCGTTTGCTCAGATTGCCGCCGCTGCCCTGGGCGTGCCGGTCGAAAATATTTACGTTTCCACCGGCGACAGCGGGCAGTTTAATTGGGGCACGGGCACGTTTGCCAGCCGGGGGGCGGTGGTGGCCGGCTCAGCGGTCAATGAGGCGGCGCAAAAGGTGCGGGCTAAGGCGCTCAGGCTGGCCGCCGAACATCTGGAAGCCAGCGAGACCGACATCGAGCTGGTAGACGGCTTTGCCCAGGTACGGGGCGCACCGGAGGCGCGGGTCAGCCTGGCGACGCTGGCGGCAAAGGCCAACCCGCTGCGTGGGGCGGTCGAGCCGGACGCCGAGCCGGGGTTGGAGTCAACCGCCTATTTTGGCCCCAAAATGGGGGCGACTGCCAACGGCGCGCACGCCATGATGGTCGAAGTTGACCCGGAGACCTTCAACCTCAAAATCCTGAAATACGTAGTGGTGCATGATTGTGGGCGGGTAATCAACCCCATGATTGTCGAAGGGCAGGTGCATGGCGGCGTGGCCCAGGGAATTGGCAACGCTTTTTACGAGCAGTTGGTTTACGATGAAAACGGACAGTTGCTCAACGCCTCGTTTATGGATTATCTGCTGCCCACTTCGCTGGATGTGCCCAAAATGGATTTGGGCCACGAAGAAACGCCCTCGCCGCTTAACCCACTGGGCATTAAAGGCACCGGCGAAGCTGGCACGATTCCGGTCGGGCCGCTGTTCGCCCAGGCGTTGGAGGATGCGCTGGGCATACCGGGGTTGGAAATTCTGGAGATACCGCTTAGCCCCAATCGGCTGTGGGAGATAGTGGAGAAGCGAAGAAGCAAAACTGCATGAGGGAAAGAACAATGCAAAATCTCAACGAAATCAAAGACACCATAAATAAACATCGAACTACACTTATAGAAGAATTTAAAATTAGCTCTTTGAGGCTCAGTGGATCCAAATTTGAGGAGCCAGCACGCCCACGTGCGGCGGTGTTCGGCACGTGGACGTGCCTCACTCCTCGAAAATTGGATCTACTGAGTCTATTTGGTTCCTATGTTAGAGACGAACAAACTCCATAGTCATAACTCTCACCCTCACCGGGTGGTTATTATCGGCGGCGGTTTCGGGGGCCTATATGCGGCCAAAGCTCTGGGCCGCGCCCCGGTACAAGTGACGCTGGTGGATAAACGCAATTTTCACCTTTTTCAACCGCTGCTGTATCAAGTGGCGACGGGTGGGCTGTCACCGGGTGATATTGCTTCGCCGCTGCGGGCCGTACTGAGCCGAAATAAAAATACGCATGTGCTGGCGGCTGAGGTTGTTGACCTTGAACCGGAGCAGCACAAAGTTATCCTGGTCGATGGCGAATTAAGCTACGACAGCTTGATTATTGCCACCGGGGTCAGTCACCACTATTTTGGTCACGATGAATGGGCGCGTTGGGCGCCCGGCCTGAAAACCATCGAGGATGCCACCGAAATTCGGCGGCGGGTGTTGCTGGCTTTCGAAGCCGCCGAACGAGAGCCTGATCCTGAAAAACAACGGGCCTGGCTCACCTTTGTCATCGTCGGCGGTGGTCCGACAGGGGTAGAATTGGCCGGCGCGCTGGCCGAGCTGGCCCATAAAACTCTCAAAAATGATTTTAGAACGATTGATCCCACCCAGACTAAAGTTTTACTGGTCGAAGGGGTGGAGCGGGTTTTGCCGCCCTATCCGGCTGAGCTGTCGGCCAAAGCCGAGCAATCACTGACCCGTCTGGGAGTAACGGTGCAAACCAAAACCGTGGTCACAGATATTCAGGCTGGGGTCATCACCTTACGCCGGGGCGACGCTGAATCGGAGCAGCTTTACACTCATACCGTTCTCTGGGCGGCGGGCATGAAAGCTTCGCCGCTGGGGCAGATTTTGGCCCAACGAACCGGCGTAGCCCTGGATCGGGCCGGGCGAGTGATGGTGGCGCCGGATTTAACTGTTGCCGGTCAGCCCAACATTTTTGTCATCGGCGATCTGGCTAATTTTTCCCATCAGGGTGAAAAGCCTCTGCCGGGGGTGGCCCAGGTGGCGATGCAGCAAGGTGAATATGCGGCCAAACTCATCCAGCGCCGGCTCAAAGGCGAAACACTGCCGCCGTTTCATTATCAAGATCGGGGCAGCCTGGCGGTCATCGGACGTAATGCCGCCGTAGCCGACCTGGGTTCTTTGAAGTTTAGCGGGTTTCCGGCCTGGTTCATCTGGGCTTTTATTCACATTTTATATCTGATTGAATTCGACAACCGGGTGATGGTCATGTTCCAATGGGCCTGGAATTATTTCACGCGCAAACGCGGGGCGCGTCTCATTACAGGCCAGAACTCTTTTCAACTCACTAAAAAGTAAAATACAGGGTCAGCATGAATTCATCCAAAAATAAGAAGCAGCAACAAGAACGATTGAGTCGTTTGAAGGAAAACCTGGAGGACCGCCGGCTACCGGCCCAGGAGTCAAGTGAGGCTGCCCGCGCCCAGCGCGAGCAGGAACGGGCGGATTTGATCGAGCAGCGGATTCAGGCAGCGATGGCCAACGGGGAGTTTGATAATCTCCGAGGCCACGGCAAACCCCTGTCTCTTAACACCAACCCTTATCTCGACCCGGCTCAGGAACTGGCTTTTGGCCTGCTGCAAAACAACAACATGGCCCCGGCCTGGATTGAACGCGACAAGGAAATCCGGCGGGAGGTGGCGGCGGCGCGGGATAAACTTCGGCTGGCCTGGCAGGCTTATCAAGCCAATCTATGCAGCGAGACAAGCTGGCAGGCCGCTATTCATAGCTTTAACGAGACTCTGGTCAAACTTAACCGTAAAATTGACCATTTTAACCTCATTGTTCCACTTCCCACCAAGCAACACTTCCGGCTGCGCCTGGAGGATGAACTCCGCCGGGTACAGCAATCGTAACGAGTCCAATTTCTCATGGTTCCGTTACCAGAAACTGCGCCATTCTTTGAGCATAGGTAGCTAAGTCGGGCTTATTTTTGTCCCTCCACAATTCTCGCCAGTTTCGCAATTCTTCGATTAACATCCATCGGTTATCAATCTGTCTTAGCAATTCCTGGGCCACAGTCAGATGCCCTGTCCACAAATAAGCCAAACCAAGCCCTTTAAGCGTAGCTTGATTTTGTGGTTCCTGTTGATAAGCCTGCTCCAGGTAAATCACCGCTGTTTCAAAATTTTGCTGTTCCAGGGCTATCAGCCCCAAGCGCCGATTAGCCACAGGCTGAAGCGGACTCAAATGAAGCGCCTGAGTGAAGTCAGCTATGGCCAGCTTGAGTGTAGCCTCACGAGCCGAATCGCTTAAGTCTGGGGACAGTTCGGCTTGTGTCTGGTGAAGGGCGCCCCAATTAGCATACCAGGCACCCACCAGCGGCCGCCACAAGACAAGGAGGCCTCCTAGCAGAATCCCAACAACCCCACCTAGCGCCAACCAGCCCCAGGGATTCAGGCTGAAGAGGGCAGGGGTGACTTTCTGATACTCACTTTCACTGAGAGCCGGTTGCCCGGCGGCAATAGTCAATCCCAACATAGCAAAAAGCATGGGCATCGTCCAACCGGAACCGGCAAACTGCGGCGCATCTGTTAACCCATGCACAAAAGTAGCGCTTACTCCTAGCCAGGCAGCCCGAAAGAGTGATAGGGCTTGAGGACTCAAGTTACCCTTAGTCTCTACACGTATGACAAACCGATAAAAACTGATTAGCAACCATATCAGGGCCAGCAAACCTAATACCCCTAAACTAAGCCCCACCGACAAAAATAAGTTGTGGGCATAGCTCAAATATCGGTAGGGGATGAGTAACTGATAGCGGGAATAGACAAAGGCAAACGTGTCACCCAAACCAATGCCGGTGAAAGGATAATCACCCCATAAATTTAGACTGTTACGGTATAAAACCAAGCGACTGTAGGCTGTATCCACAGTGGGGCTGACCAAAGGAATTTGCAGCCCACTAGAGACTAAGTAGGAAAAACCCAAGAGACTGAGTGTAATCGTGATCAAGCCTATACGGCCTAGCGCCAGCCGAAGACGGCGCTCAGGGATGAGCAGCCAAGCACCAACTCCCAGCACTATCGTCAAGCCCAGCCAAGCGCCCCGCGATTCAGAGATAAGCAGGCTATAACTAATGATAATGACCCCCAATACCCAGGCAATGCGCACACCCCTACGCGCTTCCCAGGCCAAAACCAAGCCCAAGAGCCAGACACTCTCCAAAAAACCGGCTACCGCATTAGGGTGAGGCGTGAAGAAAACTAAATTGGGCAACACTGAACCAGTAATCCTGCCCAAACGAGGTAGTACTCCCCATTCATACGGATAGTAAAAATATCCATATTGACCCACAAAATAGAACGCCAACAAACTGGCAGCGATCACCAGCCCGCCTCCTACCCAGCGCGGAGGGAGGTTTGTGTGGGCAATGGCAACAAAAAGCCTGATACTACCCAACAGAGTTAAAAATAGCGGCCAGCTTAAAGCTCGGTCGTAGCTCACCCCTACTCCAATTAAGGCGCTGATAACCAACATTACCAAAGGGCCACTGATAAAGGTACGAAACATGGGCTGCCCACCCATACACCAACGAATTATCCAGGACAGCAACGCTAGAGTGACAGCAATTCCTACCGCAAGTGGATTTAGAAGCCATAGCACACCCACTATGATCAAAGAAAACGCGCCAGTCCATTCCATTAGGGTTATCAGGTTGGCAACCTGCGTCGAAGATGAGCTGTAAAGACCATATCTTGAGAAGCTAAACATCCGGGCTAATCTCTCTTAGGGGTAACTATAAAGTGACGTTGGCACGGTATCACAAAGCCCCATTCTTGTCAATAGGGACAAGCCATTAAAAAAGCAGGCGTTAGCTCAAGCTTTTCTAACTTTTTTCATATAGTTCCCCTACCCGATTCACATTTTTTTAGGGTTTAATAATTATATTTGGATAACTTTTTACAGCCCAAATATTGAACCAGAGAAGCAAGCCGACTATGAAACCGTTAAATATTCTCTTCATCAGTCCATATCTACCCTCCCAGATTCGCGCACGACCTTACAATTTGATAAAACATCTGGCCCAGCGAGGCCATCGCATCACCCTATTGGCGCTCGAGCCATCTGGCGAAGATAGGAGCGGCCTTAACTCATTGCACACTTGGTGTCAGCGGGTGCAGATAACTCCCCTACCTCGCTGGCGGCCGCTGTGGAATGGTATCCAGGCCATAGCCAGCCAGACGCCCTTTCAGGCCGCCTACTCTCGTTCTCCTGAAATGATGGAACTCATAAAAAAAACGCAGGCTGAAACAAATTTCGACATCATTCATGTGGAACACCTGCGTGGCGCTGAACTTAGTAGAGCGGTAAAAGGGGGGCCTATTGTCTTTGACTCAGTTGATTCAATTACTCTGCTGTTTGATCTGGTGCGTCGTTCAGGTCCTACCTGGCGCAGCCGGTTGCTGGCCAATCTAGATTTAGTGCGCACCCGTCGTTACGAGGGCCAGCTACTGGAAAAGTATCCTCGGGTGCTGGTAACATCACCTCGGGATAGAGAAGCTCTGGCTCAACTTTCGGCTTTGGCAGTTAAAACAAGCGTTGGCAAAGCAGGGCAAAACAGCGATAGCCAGATGCAAAAGATAAACGACCGTCTGGTTATCATACCGATAGGAGTTGATCTGGATTATTTCACCCCGCTAAATATCCCCCGTGACCCGGCAACGCTTATTTTTTCGGGCAAAATGAGTTATCATGCTAACACTGCCGCTGCGTTAGACCTGGCAAACAAGATTATGCCAGTTGTTTGGCAGCGATTACCCGAGACTCGCCTTGTTCTCGCCGGCAAAAATCCACCAGCCGAAGTTCTGGCTTTGAGCGCCGATCCGCGCATTGTTGTTACCGGCACCGTACCCGACTTGCGGCCCTACCTGGCTCAAGCTACCCTGGCTGTGTCGCCTATGCGCTATGCCGTGGGAATGCAATTTAAGGTACTGGAAGCTATGGCTATGGCCACCCCGCTTATCAGCACACCGCAGGCGGTTTCTGCTCTGCAAGTGCAGGCCGGGCAGGAGGCTTTAGTAGCCGATACCCCCCAGGCAGTGGCTGATGCTGCGATCACTCTACTCACCAACGAAACGCTACGCCAGCAGGTGGGACAGCAAGGCCGGCGTTATGTTGAAACTCACCATGATTGGCACAAAGCCGCTGAGAAGTTGGAAAGCGTCTATTACGATGTGATCATGGAAAGGCGAGCGGTTCCCGTTTAACGCTTGTTCATTCTCCTCTCTTTAGATAATAAAAAAGAGCAATTGCCTTGCTATCTCTGGGTTGGTTTAAGCTGCCCTTCCTTAGTAGATAGTGATTTGATTTCAGGGCAACATTAAAAGTTAACCTGACATTTGTGAGATAATTAAACGATAAAATCTCAAAAGCGTTACATCTGGATAATGGTCATTAAGTACCTATCCGAAAACCCGTAGGTTGGCATCCCCATGCCAGCCGATGAGGCATAAGATGCGTCATCTACAGAGGTTTTCGAATAGGCTCTAAGTACCAACAAGTCCCATTGTTTTAGATTATGACAGTGTGGTATGATGAAACTTGTTTTGAATGGGTCGTGGCAGTGCCAGAAAACTTGGAGGAAAGAAAATGACCTTCAGCTTGGAGAATGTGTTTATGCTTGATATGGTCTCGCGGAAAGATGATAAACATTCTAAAGAGGCTGCCCCCCAAAATCGAGTGGATTTTGATATCTTCGGAGCAAAAGAAATCCGGGATGTTCTAAAAAGTCGCGCTCACTGTTTACGCGCCGGCTTTCCGGCTTATCATGTTATTATTGCAACCCTCAATGAGATACGGGATCACTATATTCTGAAGGTTGGTTTGCCCACCTATCTTAGTCAGATGTTAGGCGAAGTGGCCAAAACACCGATTCAATATTGTACCTTATATGATCCCAGAGATGCGCCAATTCAGCTTGACTTACCTTATAATCGTAATCAACCTTTGCAGCGATTTATTGCCCAGCGTTTTCAATGGGATGAGTTACCATTTAGGGTTGAAGTACGCAAAGATACAGACCCTAACCGGGTTGAAGTACGTTATCTTTAGGGTGTCTGGCCTTTTAGGCAGCTCTAATCCCAATACTTTTCAAATAACGTAGTTTAGCTCCTTGTGGGCGGGCACAAGGCCCTATGCTACGGCCTTATTTGAAATGTATTGGCTCTAATCCCCCATTTTCCCCTGTAATAAATTTCTAACTTTTTTCATACATTCCCCTATCTTGATTCTAATTTTTTTGCGGTTTACTTAGTAGCAATAGCTCCTCAGTAGTTCCTGGTGAGATGACACCTCTATATTATTAAATGGATTGCCAAAGAGGTTCATATCTACCTGCTTAGAGTATTAGCCAGTTCAATATTAATCTAAATCGAGGTAAAACTAACTACAATGGATATCAAAGCTCAAATTCGGCAATATATTGCCAAAAATTTATTATTCAGTGACAATGGCTTTGGCTATGACGATGATGCCTCCTTCTTAGAAGAAGGTATTGTAGACTCTCTGGGTGTAATGGAACTGGTGTTATTTATTGAAGAAAAGTTTGGGGTGAAAGTTAAAGACGAAGACCTGACCCCGGATAACTTTGACTCAATCAACAAACTGGGTAATTTCATCCAGCACCGCCTCGCCTAAATACCGAATTTTGTTTGCAGTCAAATCTCATTGAGAAAGTCTACATAAGCGAGGTATCACTATGAATACAACGGATTACCTGCTCGAGTTAGGCCAAGATCAAGCCATTGCCCTCATTGACGGAAGCAAATCTTACAGTTATTATGACTTAAAGAATGCCAGCGCCTGCCTGGCCCAAGAGTTATTGGCAGTGGGTATCAACCCGACAGATCGGGTGGGAGTGATTGGCGCGAACTCGCTGTTTTGGGCCGCTGCTTACCTGGCTATCTTGAAGATTGGGGCGATAGCCGTACCTTTTCCCGTGACGTTAACTGCCTCAGAATTGCAAACAAGACAGAACTTTGTTCAATGTAAAGCTATCTGTGTGGAAAAGCGGTATTACCAGCGTTTGCAGGGCGGCCTAACCACCGAAGCCCGCCTGATTTTTGAGGATAGTCTCAAAAAATCCGAAGGTGTTTGGTGGGCAACCCTACCTACCTATGGCGACGAGCAGGACGATGCTGTTTATTTATTCACCTCCGGCACCACCGCCCGACCGCGCGTTGTCCGGCTGACCCATCGGAATATCCAGGCCAATACCACCTCTATTATTGAATACCTGGAGCTAACCTCGGCCGACCGGGTGATGGCGATTTTGCCCTTCCACTACTGCTTTGGTACCTCGCTGCTACACACCCACTTACGTGTGGGCGGCTCCGTCGTCCTGAGTCGATTTCTTTACCCGGAAACGATGCTTGACACGATGGAAAAGACGCACTGTACCGGCCTGGCCGGCGTTCCTTCCATTTATCAGACCTTGTTACGCAATACCACCTTTCCTAAACGAGAACTCAAATCATTGCGCCATATCCAGCAAGCTGGCGGAAAACTCCAAACTGTCTTAATCAAAGAATTAATCGCCGCTGTCCCCCAGGCCAAAGTTTTTATTATGTACGGGCAAACAGAAGCCACCGCCCGGCTCTCTTATCTCCCCCCCGAACTCTTGCACACAAAATTGGGGTCGGTGGGACAAGGTATTCCCGGTGTGACGTTGTCGGTTATAAACGAATCCGGAGTAGCAGTTCAACCGGGTGAGGTGGGTGAAATTGTAGCCCGCGGCGATAACATTTCGCCCGGCTACCTGGATGAACCGGAAGCAAATGCCAAGAAATTCAAGGATGGCGCGTTGTACAGCGGTGACCTGGCAACGGTAGACGAAGATGGTTTTATTTTTGTGGTGGACCGCAAAGACGATTTTATCAAATCGTATGGGCATCGCGTCAGCAGCCAAGACATCGAGTCAGGCGTCTTGGAGATGCCGGAGATTGTGGCAGCAGCAGCAATTGGTTTGCCTGATTTAGTACGAGGTGAGGCTATCAGAGTCTACGTGACGCTGCGAGCCGGTTCTGAACTTACCCCGGAGCAAATTATTGCCCATTGCAAGCCGCGCATGGCCCATCATATGGTTCCTCAGAGTGTTGTCATTCTCCAAAACTTGCCCTTGAATGAAAACGGCAAAGTCCTCAAATCGGTATTAAGACAACAGGCTATCGCAGAACTCGAAGCGCAAGAAAAGGGGGCAGAAGCATGTGTGGCATCACCGGAATTGTCAATTTAACCCAGTTTAATCCCATCTCCGAAGAACAATTGCGCCAGATGCTGGCCATGATTCGACATCGTGGGCCAGATCAGTTTGGTATTTATCTGGATGAAAACGTGGGGCTGGGCAATGCCCGCCTCAGTATCGTTGATCTTGGGGGCGGCCAGCAGCCCATCTCCAACGAAGATGAAACCTTGTGGATTGTCTATAACGGCGAGATTTTTAACTACATTGAATTACGCCCGCAGCTAGAAGCCCGGGGCCATCAGTTTGCCACCCACTGTGACACTGAAGTAATTGTGCATCTGTATGAAGATTATGGTCCTGATTGTCTCAAATATTTAAATGGTCAATTTGCCATTGCCATCTGGGATACTAAAACGCAAACGCTCTTCCTGGCTCGTGATCGGGTTGGCGTGCGTCCACTTTTTTATACCCAGGCCGGCGGGGCGTTGATCTTCGGCTCTGAAATCAAGACCCTCCTGGCCGACCCCCGGGTGCAAGCCGAAATTGACCCGGCCTCACTTGACCAGGTATTTACATTCTGGAGTGCGCAGACGCCCCATACTATCTTCAAAGATATTCTCGAAGTACCGCCTGGGCACTATCTATTAGCCCAACAGGGCAAGGTGCTGGTTGAGCCTTATTGGCAATTGAGTTTTTCTTCGGCTGAAACCTCACCCACTCGTGATCTTGAATCCTACGTCGAAGAGTTTCGCAACTTATTGGTGGATGCTGCCCAGATTCGCCTCCGCGCCGATGTGCCGGTGGGCGCTTATCTGAGCGGAGGGATTGATTCATCGGTTATCGCGGCCATTATTCGCAAATATACTAATACCCATCTCGATACCTTCTCCATTGCTTTTAGCGATCCCGACTTTGACGAGAGCATGTATCAGTACCAAATGGCCGATTACTTGGGTACTGACCACCAAGTTATCCGCGCCACCCATGAAGATATTGGCCGCGTCTTTCCTGATGTCATCTGGCATGCCGAGACGCCGCTCCTCCGAACTGCGCCGGCGCCGATGTTTTTACTCTCAGAATTGGTGCGGGAGAACAATTATAAAGTGGTGCTAACGGGCGAGGGGGCGGATGAATTTCTGGCTGGTTACAACATCTTCAAAGAGGCCAAAGTCCGGCGCTTTTGGGCCAGACAACCGGAATCGAAGTTGCGCCCCCAACTGTTGAAGCGACTTTACCCCTACATTCAAGACCTGGGCGGTGGCAGCAGTACCCTCCTGGCCTCCTTCTTCGGCGAAGGCCTAAAAGAGGTTGAATCGCCGGATTATTCGCATGCTATTCGGTGGCGTAACACCAGCCGCACCCAACGTTTTTTCTCTGCGGAGGTGCGCCAGGCAGCCACCGAGGCCGTCCATTCAAATGGGCGAGTTATCTCTTACCCGGCCGATTTTGATCGCTGGGGGCCTTTGCAGAAAGCCCAATATCTGGAAGTAACGACCTTCTTATCGCCTTACTTGTTATCGTCTCAAGGGGATAGGATGGCGATGGCTCATGCGGTCGAGGGCAGATTTCCCTTTCTTGATTATCGGGTGGTTGAATTTTGCAACAACCTGCCCGCTGGTCTGAAACTGCGGGGCCTGACTGAGAAATATCTATTGAAAAAGGTAGCCCAAACCTGGCTGCCGGATGAAATCTGGCGTCGGCCCAAACGGCCATATCGCGCTCCTATCCATCGCAGCTTTTTCAGCCAGGCCTCTCACGAATATGTGCGTGAGTTACTATCACCCAGAATGTTAACAGCCAGCGGTCTTTTTAAACCGGCTGCGGTTAGCCAACTGGTAGAAAAAATCGAGCGCGGCATGCGCTTGAGTGAAACGGATGACATGGCGCTGGCCGGAATCCTTTCCAGCCAGCTTGTTTACGTGCAATTTGTATCTGACTTCAAAATGCCGCTACCCCTGACTGCCAATGAAGATGTTAAAGTCTGTCGCAGTCACAGGGTAGCCTACACCCAAGGAGGTTAACCTGTGAATTTTGGAAAACATGTTCTAGATATTGACCCGGCTGCCGAAACGGAGCGTCTCATTACCGCCTTGCGCCACACCGTACGTCAGGTCTTTCGCCGCTCTGGTGCTGTAGTGGGTGTTAGCGGCGGGATCGACTCGTCCACCGTGCTGGCGCTCTGTGCTCGCGCTTTTGGGCCGGAGCGAGTGGTGGCGATCATGATGCCAGATAAAGACTCAGACCCTGAGAGCGAGCGGCTGGCTCGCATGTTAGCCAAGCAGTACGGCGTGGAAGCTATTCTGGAAGATATGACGCCGGCCCTGGAGGGTTTTGGCTGTTATGCCCGCCGCGACGAAGCCATCAACCGGGTGTTTCCAGAGTATGACCCGGCCGCCGGTTACAAGGCTAAGATTGTGCTGCCGCCCAACGTGCTAGAAGAAGGTACATTCAATGTCTTTTCGGTGACAATCATCACGCCCGATGGTGAAGCCAAGACCAAACGCCTGCCAACTCGCGAATTTCTGCAAATCGTCGCCGCCTCCAATTTCAAACAGCGCAGCCGCATGTCCATGCTCTACTACCACGCCGAAGCGCGCAACTATGCCGTTATCGGCACATCCAATAAAGATGAACACAAACACGGCTTCCTGGTCAAATTCGGGGATGGCGGCGTGGATATCCAACTGATTGCTCACCTCTTCAAAGTGCAGGTGTACCAATTGGCCAAGTATCTGGGCGTGCCCGAAGAAATTCAGCGCCGCACCCCCACTTCTGATACCTACCCGGCTCACCAGACCCAGGAAGAGTTTTTCTTCCGCCTACCCTTCGAAACCATGGACCTGCTGTGGTATGCCCAGGAGAACAATGTACCAATACCGGAAGTGGCCCAGGTGATGGGGCTAACCGAAGCTCAGGTTCAACACGCCTTTGCCGACTTTACCAGCAAGCACCGTACCACCGAATATATTCGGATGCCTTCAGTTATCCTACCAAACGCCAAAGAAAATGTATTGAAATGAACAGACAATTTAGTGCTTTACAGGGATTCGCCATTCTATTAGTAGTGCTTCACCATTCCATCGAGCTAGGTTTAGATACGCCGAGATTGGGCGAGCCACGGGTAGCTTACGGGTGGACAACTTACACGCTGTTGACTCTCTGGCAATTAGGAATACTTGCTGTACCAACCTTCCTCTTCATTTCCGGCTCCTTTTTTTCTTATGCTGCCCAAGGAAAAAATCCCCCGCAGTTGTCCTGGAAGGTGGTAAGAACCGGGTTGAAGCATTTACTGTGGCCGTACCTTTTCTGGTCTATTGCCTTTTATATCTGGATTTACTTTCGCTGGAATGAAGCTTACACCCCCCTGGGTTATCTTAAGAATTTAATAGTGGGTTTCCCCTTTAACTTCATTCCACTCGTTGCCTTTTATTATGTGCTCTCTCCCTTCCTGGTTCGTATCGCTAAACGCTTCGGCTATCTCCTCATCCTAATAATTATACTCTACCAGTTGGCCTTGTTAAACATAAAGGATCCAAATAATTTGGGATTTGCCTTTCCGGGCTGGATGGGTTTTCTTGCTCCACCCGTCCTACGGGAGACAATGGCTATATGGGGCGTTTATTTTCCTCTGGGATTAGTCTACAGTATCAATATCAAAACAATATTACCCTGGTTACAAAGGCTCCGATGGTTATTACTAACAATGACAGTGGTATTCTTTGTAATCTCTGTCCTCAATAGATTCTCAATCTGGTCTTTCCCGTTGGCAGATTTTATTTGTCCTTTGATGTTTGTACTCTTTATTCCCACCTTAAAACGGGATGCAATCCCATTTGTACGCGAGTTAGAAAAGGCAGGGAAAAAATCTTACGGTATCTACCTTTCTCATCTAATAGCCTTGGATTTCCTTCTTTTATGTATTCAGATTCTCCTGCCCTGGATGTTCAATTATCAACTTTTGCTCCAGCCAATCCTTTTTGTCTTTACGTGGAGTATTCCACTCCTGGTAATGAATGGCGTGATGCGCTTACCGACACGTCCGATATATCGCTACGTGTTCGGTTAAAATTAGCTATTGACTATCAGAAAGGGGATCAAATCATTTATGAGTGCAATAAAAATGACACACCCACGTTTGACAAAGCCTATGATCATTTCACTGGTAGGTCTGATGGTTCTAGGCTTGGCCTTTTTTCTAACAATTCGCCTCGTCACGGGTCGCATCTTGGGGCCACGCAGTCTAATGTCATTTGGTTTATCCATTTTGAATAGCAGCGATGTCACAGACTCTAGTCAGGGCGATTTTAAGAATGTTATTTTTCTACACCAGTCCGTTGGCCGCGGTTTGATTGATCAAGGCCATGTAAGGGAGATACTGACTAAAAATGGCTACCGCTTCTGGGATCATGATTACAACCAGCCAGGCTTGAGAGGACCTGATGGAAAATATCTAGGCTACGGTTACAACGTCCCTGCCAATAATACTTACCCGGATGGTTTATCTGAAATCTTTGCCCAGCCTGTGTATTCCCTTCCGTTTAATACATTTAGCGGTCTCCTACAACATGAAACAATCATCCTTAAGTCTTGTTTCCCTACCAGTAATATTACTAGTGATGAGCAATTGGAGCAGAAAAAGCAGTGGTACTTAAGTATACGCCAGACGATAGATCAACACCCGAATAAGTTATTTATTGTCGTCACGCAGCCACCATTGAACCCGGCAGAAACTAATCTCGAAGACGCCGCCAGGGCCAGAGCCTTGGCTAACTGGCTCAAATCAGAAGAATATTTGCAGGGTCATCCTAACCTTCTCACCTTTGATCTTTTTGGTTATTTGGCCGAAGACGATCCCACCTCGTCCGATTACAATATGCTCCGTGAGGATTATCGCGAAGGCGCCGACTCCCATCCCAATAAACTGGCTAATGAAACAATTGGGCCACTGCTCGCTGATTTTATTATGGAGGGCGTCCAGACTTATCAACTTCTCTCTCCATCTTCCCCAAGTTTGACGAGCCAACAAGAATAGGTCTAATACATCAGAAACAATAAGCTCATCCTTACAGTAGACGACTTTCCGACCGGCTGATCAAATATAGTGGCCTTACTGATCCAATCGAATCAGTAAGGCCGTTTAGATTCTATATCCGGCAACTCGGATACTTTTTTAACCAGACGCCCCCCACCCTGCTGGTTCTAATTCGGTTGTGAAGGCATCAGAGTTAATCTCGACTATGACAGTAGTTTGGCGCAGATTAATTCAAAACCTTAGTTGGGATAGGCGATCCAATACTCCCCTTCCGGTGAGGTATCAAAGTTAATTCCCCCATCATTGCCCCGTCCGTGTTCATCATCGCGGTACTGGAACAAGCCTGTTGGCATATTAATGATCTGCAATGGCACACAATCCAAACCAACTTCTGTACAGCCACTTACAATCTCGCCGTGGCGGTTAGTGTAACCCTCATAGTTTACCAGGCCATCACCATCCTGATCTAGCTCATTAGCACGGATAACAAATCCAATAGCATGCGCCTGCATTGTTGAATTATTGTTTCTACATTTAAAGTCGGGGCAAAAGAGATGCAGTTGATAAGGGTCGTTTGGGTTAATCAAACCCCACATGCGGCTGGTCTGAATAGCAGTAGTGGCAATGCGATTCCCCCCGTACCAGGTAGTAAAACGGGAATTGCCTGTCTGGATATAATGAAGTTTGTTGCTATTAGTCGGAGCAGGAGGGTCTCCGGGCAAAGGAATGTGTTGATTATCAACCATAAGTCGCCCATAATCTGCCCAGCCTCCAGTACGGATAATACCACACACCTCTGGATTATCCTCGCGACAGCCACGCGCTTCTAACCAAAACGAATGGTATCTTACTGTCGCATCCACGGCCGAGGCAATGAAATGGACTTGCATCCGAAAGTCAGTTAAGCAACCATCTGTAAAGCGACTAGAGCAGTCCATATTTTTGCGAACTACCCACTTGTAGCCTTCATGTTTAACATCATTCTCCAAGCCACGGTCGCTGAAGGTTTGCCAAGGATAGGAAATTTCCTGCCCTCCATACAGAGCAGCCACTGGGCCAAATATATTATCCCCCTCACGCGGATCGCTATGATGTTCGTGGTTGTAATGGCAATTCCGTGCCTCATCATAGAGTGCATGCCATTTGGTGGGATCGTGATCTGGACAGAGAGGAACACTGGCTACAGGGGTGGCTGTGGGGGGGGGAGGTGGGGTGCTAGATGTTGGGGTATTAGTAGGTGATGGGTTAGAATTAGCCGTGCAGCTAGCCGATGCTTTGGTGCTACTTTCGCGACTCAAGACCAGTTTTTGGCCTTGACAGGTGATAGTTGCCTTTTCGCCAGCCAACAAGTTGAGTGTGGGTGATTGTCCACTTGCTATAAAAGGTATGGTAAACACACCAATTACGACTAACATGAAGACCATAATCCGCTGTTTCATAGCAATTCTTCCTTCCTTCTCAAAGTAAGATAGCTAACCGATTTGTGAAGTTGAGGCAATACGCCCTTGGCTTGCTACTGAGCTTAACCAACAAAAAGGCCCAGCCTCTCTTCCAAGAATTAGAAGGGAAACTGGGCCATTACTGTTGTCAACCTCACCCTTGAGGTGAAGCTCTTAGCTTGACCCTTAGTTTATTAAATTACAATAAATCTGGTTATAACCAGCCTGTTGGTTTGCAACATCTTGCAAGACCCCCAGAACAATATTTAGGATAACAGAAGGTTTTGATTTCGACAATAGTCTTTAGGTACCACTGATAGGGCAGGGTAAACCTGATTGGAGGTGATAACGACACTGCGACGTTCATAGCGTTCAGCCAAAAAAGTGAATAAGACCTCCATTTCTTCCCGACTTTGCTGGATATAACCAATGTCATCGAGGATGACCACCTGAAAGCGGTCCAGCCGTTTGAGTTCCCGTTCCAGGTCGTAGTCCCGTTTGGCCCGTAACAGGCTATCGACCAGTTTGAAGGTGAGGGTAAAACAGAGGCTGTAGTCCGCTGGATCCATTCGTAGGCAGCCGTAGTAACTTACACTGCCGCCCCATCGCTTCAAACGGGGTCACGCCCCACCTCCTGAAACAGGCGATAGTAGATCAAGTCAGCTTTACAGGGGGAGTACCATTATAGTTGTCGCCGGCCTGTTCAGAAAAATTCTTTCCCAACCATCAAGGGAGCAAGAGAGCTGAATTTGATTTCGGGTACCAGCCCTCTGCCTAGCAGTCGAAAAGTACCTACCATCCAGCTATTAAAGAATCTCTCGGCCAGCTGCAATGCCCCAGAATCGTGCCAAATCGCTTCTAGCCTATAGCGACTTCGGCGGCGCCGCCGATTTGCAGACCATACCAGGTGATAAAGGCGCACAGCGTCCCGGCGAGGTGCCGCTCAAGCCGACCGCGGATCGAAATCTGGCTCTTTTTCGGCTAATATCCTTTTAAGTACGCCGGCGGTGAAGGCAGCGTTCAATCCCCCGCCCTGATATGCAATAGCCACTTGTTTTCTCATCTTACAAACCTCTTTAAGTAAATTGGATTATTTTGAAACGCTGCGGATCTCCTCATCCCACCCGCGCCGAGAGATAACTAACCAGATCGTTCAGCGAAACCAGCTTGCCGTAATCGGCCTCCGGCACCTCGACCCCCACCTCCTCGTTCAAGCCAATCAGGAATTGTAGAAAATCGAAGGAGTCAATATCCAGAGTCGCCCGGATATCCTCAGTCGGAGCCAGGCTGTTAAAATCCGCCTCCGGCGCAATCCGTTTCAACAGCTTGAAAATTGTTTCTTTGAGTTGGGTTTCGGTCATTGTCATCGTAGTCATAATGAACCACCTTTCTATAAAAAAGGAACTAAAGGAACTGAGGGAACTCGTGGGAACTTGGGGAACTTTTTCTTGAATCACAACCGAGTTCCTTCAGTTCCTACGAGTTCCCTTCTTTTATAATTTTTCCGGCTCCTGCAACTGCCGGTTCAATATATCCAAAAACTGGCCGCCGCGATGACCGTCGGTGGCGCGATGATCGCCGGCCAGGGTGGCCGTCAGCACCGGGCGAATTCCGAACATGCCGTTTTCCACCCAGGGCTGCTCGCTGATTTTGCCAAAGCCGACCAGGGCCACCTGCGGCGGGTAAATAACACCGTAGACCTTCTCTACGCCCAGGTCGCCCAGACTGGTCAGGGTGATGGTCGCATCGGTCAGGTCCGAACTGCGCAGCTTGCCGGCCCGCGTGCGGGTGATGATGTCTCGCACATCCACCATCAGCTCATCCAGCGTCTTCAAATCGGCCTGGTGGATAGCCGGCGTAACCAGTCCGCCCTGCCGCAGCGAGATGGCAAAGCCGATATTGATCGCTTCCTGGGGCTGAGGTTGGTCGTCTACCCAAAAGCCGTTCAGTTCCGGTACTTCCGCCAGCGCTTTAGCCACTGCTTTGATTAACAGCACCACCGGCAGCAGCCGGTCTTTGATGGAACGCTTCTGATTCTCCGCTTCCAGCCAGCGCAGCGCCCGGCTCATGTCAACCCGCGTTTCCAGATAGTAGTGCGGAATATCGCGGTTGGAACGGGCCATCGCCGCCGCAATCGCCCGGCGCATGCCGGCTTGAAAATCGGGCGGCGTGGACCGGGGGGCGACAGGTTCAGTGGGGGGCGGCGGGGCCGGGGCGACAACCGGCGCGGCGGCTGGCGGGGCAGCCGCCGGAATTTCAGGCTTTGGCTCAACCGCTTTGGCCTTCAACTCGACCGCGGCTCGTTCCACATCCGCCCGCTCGATGGTTCCGTGCGGGCCGGTTCCCTTGACCGTGCTTAAATCAAGGCCAAATTCGCCGGCCAGCTTGCGGGCCAGCGGCGACACCCGCAGCCGTTCCCCCGGCGCGGCAGCGGGCACAGGGGCCGCGGGCGGGCGTTCAATTTCGGGGACGGCTTTCAAGACCGGGGCCGCCACCGCTTCCGGCGCTCCTACGGTCCGAATTAAGGCCAGCACCGTGCCCACCGGCACCTTCTGCCAGGGCTGGATCAGAATTTGCTCCACCACCCCATCCTCAAAAACCTCGATATCAATAATCCCTTTGTCCGTTTCCACTTCGGCGATGACATCGCCCTTTTTGACCGGGTCGCCGGGTTTGACTTTCCATTCCACCAGCGTCCCGGCATCCATATCAGCGCCCAAACTGGGCATGCGAAATTCAGGCATGAGACACCATCCTTCTGACCGTGCTGACAATCTTCTCCACTTGCGGCAGGGCCGCCTGCTCCAGGTGTTTGGCGTAAGGCATGGGCGCCTCGGCGCTGCAGATGCGCTCCACCGGCGCGTCCAGCTCATAAAAGGCCTGCTCCATAATCCGGGCGCTTACCTCCGCCGCGATGCTGCCGCTGCGCCAACCTTCATCCACAATCAGGGCGCGATGGGTTTTAGCCACCGAGGCCAGGAAGGTCGCCTCATCCAGCGGGCGGAGGGTACGCAGGTCAATCACCTCAACCTCGATGCCCTCCTGGGCCAGGATATCGGCGGCTTCCAACGCCTTGAACAGGCTGGCGCTGTAAGTGATAATCGTAATATCGCGCCCCTCGCGGCGCACCCGCGCCCGGTCAATATCCACCGGCCCCGCATCGGCGGGCAGCGACCCCTCCATATTGTAGAGGGTATTATTTTCAAAAATCAGCACCGGGTCCGGGTCTTCCAGGGCAGTCCAGAGCATGCCCCGCGCGTCTTCCAGCGTGGCCGGGTCAGCACCTTGAGGCCGGGGATATGGGCGTACCAGCCTTCCAGGCTGTGAGCGTGCTGGGCCGCCAACTGCCGGCCCGCGCCGGTGGCCATGCGAATGACCAGCGGCACATTGAACGCCCCACCCGACATGTGTAGAATCGTCGCGGCATTGTTGAGAATCTGGTCGCCTGCCAGCAGGCTAAAGTTGACCGTCATGACCTCGACAATGGGCCGCATCCCCCCCAACGCCGCCCCAATGCCCGCCCCCACAAAGGCCGACTCCGACAGCGGCGTGTCGCGGATGCGCTCCGGGCCAAACTCTTGCAGCAAGCCTTTGCTCACGGCAAAGCAGCCGCCGTAGCGCCCCACATCCTCGCCCATCAGAAAAACCCGCTCATCCTGCCGCATCGCCTCCCGTATCGCCTCCCGCACCGCCTCCCGATAGGTTGTTTGGATCATTTGCTTGCCATTGCTGCTCATACTGACCTCCGTTCAAAGCAGGAACTGAGGGAACTGGTGGGAACTAACGGAACTGAAGGGGGTTTGATTACCCCTAAGTTCCTTCAATTCCATAAGTTCCTTCAGTTCCTTTTTTCCGAGTAGACAAACCGGGTCAAATCCTCCACCGGCTCCCAGGTTCCGGCCTCGGCAAATTCCACCGCCGCCTCGATTTCAAGCGTTACTTCCCGCTCGATTTCCTCCAGGTCTTCCGCGCCCAGCAGGCCGCGCTCTTTGAGGTAGCGGGTAAAGGTGACAATCGGGTCGCGCTGCTTCCACTCCTCCACCTCCTCTTTGCTGCGGTACAGTTCGGTGTCGAAGGCGGAGTGGCCGCGGAAGCGATAAGTCCGACATTCCAGGAAGAAGGGCCCCTGGCCGCTGCGAACATATTCCGCTGCCTCTTTGGCCGCCGCCTCGACGGCCAGCACGTCCATCCCATCCACGGCGGCAGCGGGCATGGCGTAACCCGCGGCCTTTTTGGTCAGGTCGGTTTCGGCCTGGGCGTAGCGCAGGGCCGTGCCCATAGCGTACAGATTGTTCTCGCAGACAAACAACACCGGCGCATGCCACAGCGAAGCCAGATTCATCGTCTCGTGAAACTCCCCTTCGGCCACCGCCCCATCGCCAAAATAGCAGCAGGTGAGCTGCGGTCGCTGGCGCATCTGGTCGGCCAGGGCCAGGCCCAGGGCCAGGGGCAGCCCCCCGCCGACAATCGCATTGCCGCCGCAGAAGCGGGTCTCTTTGTCAAACAAATGCATCGAGCCGCCCCGCCCCCGGCTGCACCCTTCCTGCTTGCCGTACATCTCGGCCATGATGGTCGCCGCCGGCACGCCGCGAGCCAGCGCCTGGCCGTGTTCGCGGTAGGTGGCGACGATGTTATCCTCCGCTTGCAAAGCCTCATTGACCCCCACCGCCACCGCCTCCTCGCCGATGTACAGGTGCAAAAAGCCGCGAATTTTCATCGCTCCGTACAGTTCGGCGCATTTCTCCTCCAGCCGGCGGATGCGGAGCATCTGCCGCAGCAGGTGCAGACCGTGGGGCCGGTCAAGTTGGGGTTCGGCTTGTTTGGTTGTTGATTTCTTTTTTGATGGTTCTAACAATACTTTTTTCATTTTTTACTCACTCCCTTCCAGCGTCGAAACATCCCCTTCCGCCAGGCCTAGCTCGCGGGCTTTGAGCAGGCGGCGCATGATCTTGCCGCTGCGGGTTTTGGGCAGGTTTTGATTGAACTCGATTTCCTTGGGCGCAACCGCCGACCCCAACTTCTGCCGGGCAAAGCCGATGATATCCAGCTTCAGTTCTTCGCTTGGCTCGAAGCCGGGCTTGAGCGAGACAAAGGCTTTGACCAGCTCGCCAATCAGCGGGTCAGGCTTGCCGATGACGCCGGCTTCGGCTACGGCCCGATGTTCCAGCAGGGCGCTTTCCACCTCAAACGGGCCGACCATGTGGCCAGAGGTTTTGATGATGTCGTCCGCCCGGCCAATAAACCAGAAGTAGCCGTCGGCGTCGCGCCGGGCCAGGTCGCCGGTGATGTACCAGCCGCCCTTGAAGCATTTCTGGTAGCGCTCTTCGTCGTTCAGATAGCCCCGGAACATCGAAGGCCAACCGGGTTTGAGGGCCAAATCGCCCTCGACACACGGCTCCTCGACCACCTCGACCGAGCCGTTGACTTTATGCACAATCGCCGCCTCGATGCCGGGCAGCGGGCGGCCCATCGAACCGGGCCGGACTTCCATCGCGGCAAAGTTGGCAATCATAATCCCGCCGGTTTCGGTTTGCCACCAGTTATCGTGGATGGGCAGACCCAATGCTTGCAGGCCCCAGGTCACAGCTTCGGGGTTGAGCGGCTCGCCGACGCTGTGGATCAGCCGCAGATGGCGCAGATCGTACTCTTTGCGCGGCTCAATACCCAGCCGCATCAAGCGGCGGATGGCCGTTGGGGCGGTGTACCAAACTGTCACCTTTTGCTCTTGCAGAATCTTGCACCAGCGCTCGGCGTCAAAATCGGCTTCGTCAATGATGTTGGTCACGCCGTGGGCCAGCGGGGCGATCATACCATAGGAGATGCCGGTCACCCAGCCGGGGTCGGCGGTACACCAGAAAATGTCGCCGGGGTGCAGGTCCAGCACATATTTGCCGGTCATGTAATGGGTTAGTATTGCTTTGTGGACATGGATCGCGCCCTTGGGCATGCCGGTGGTGCCGCTGGTAAAATGCAGCACGGCCATGTCTTCGGGGTCGGTCGGGGGGATGGTGAATTCAGGCGAAGCCTCGGCCATCAGCTTGGGCAGGGAGAGCAGGTCTGCCTCATGTTCCGGCAGGTCGGTCAGCAAGACATACTGGAGGTGGGGCAAACGCTTGCGCAAATCGGCAATCTTTTGCTGGTACTGCCGCCGGGTGGTGACCAGCACTTTGGCCTCGCCCAGGTGCATGCGCTGGTAGATCGGCTCCGGGCCAAACGCGGAGAAGAGCGGGCAAAAAACGCTGACATTTTTCAGCGTCCCCAATGCGGTCAGATACAGTTCGGGGATGCGCCCGGCCAGCACAAAAACGCGCTCGCTTCTACGGACGCCCAACGTGCGCAGCGCATTGGCAAAACGATTGCTCTGCGCTTTCAAGTCGGCGTAGGTAAAATCGCGCCCTGTTCCATCCCGGCCCAACCAGCGTAGAGCCAATTGGTCACGGCGCGGGCCGTCGGCGTGGCGGTCAACGGCTTCGTGGGCAATATTCAGCCCACGCCCCTCCGGCAGCTCGTCGAGTTCGCGCCAGATGTCTGTCCATGAGAAGGTCTTATAGGTCTGCTCGTAATCCAGCAGATTTGGCTGCACCGCCCAGTTTGAAAATGATTTTTTGATAGGTTTCCAGTCCATATCTTCCTCCGTTGGTCCATAAAAAGTTACACCGCCCGCACACATCGAACAGAGAAGATAATTTGAACTGAAACACAAGCTCAGAGGGTTTGGTTGGCTCGCGCTCGTTCCGGCAAGAGGGTGAGCACGTTAAACAAGGGATGGAAGATTTTGAAGAGGTAGAGCTGGAAGTTAAGGGGAAACTGGAGGGGTCAGAGAGCGCTGAGAGCTAAACCGGCCATAGCGAGACTCTCCTGTATTAAAACCGGCAGTTACATAGAATCTGCCATAAATAGTATACCGTAAAAGTCGCTGACAAGTCTAGTGACAAATGTCACAAACCCTGGGAACATTGTTCTTTAAGTTTTAACTAATTGTGACAAATGTCACCACCCATTAGGATAAAGTTCACTTTTTATTACCCGGCAATAGGCTTATAGTAGAGTTAGGGTTTATGGGCATCATGGCTGCTTGGGTTCCAGGCACGTTTCCCCATCAAAATAGACCCGCCTCCTTTCCTCCGTAGTTTCATCAATCACCTTACCTGCCGAAAATGGAACCCAACCAGGCATACTAATGAAATTTGACAATCAAATTCGGTAAAGTCTGGAAGATTGGAAGGCTGGTAAATATTGACCAATACCCAAAGGGCACGATGTCTTCCAACCTTCCAATCTTCCTAGATTATTGAGATTGCCGATTTTGAAAATCAAAACTCATAAGGGCCAATGGGGGCCAAAAAAGGAAGGGTAAAATATCATGAAACGTCTACTGCGAATGTTAGGGTGGTTGTTTAGTCTCCGGTTTGCTCCTGCCTATCTCTTTATTCCGGTTCTACATTCAAAACACGCTCGGCCAGATAAGAAGCATATCGCCTCTTAAACTTCAAGCCCTCCCTCTACCAAAACCGCTCGCTCAACCGCTAAGCGTGAATTCTAAGGCAAAAACTTTTGGTAATTAAAGGAGACGGGAGATGAACAGAAACTTGGGTCGCAAAGATAGGTTAATCAAGGAAAAACGACACGACGTTTACCAAGAACGGAACAAATGGCCGGAACCAACCCTTTGCAGCGCGTGCGGCGCTTTGTTTGTCAATGGACGCTGGACGTGGCAAGAAGCGCCGGAGACAGTCTACCAGGCGGTTTGTCCGGCCTGCCGGCGGATTTCTGACCGTTTGCCGGCGGGATATGTGGAAGTCAAAGGACAATTTTTTGAAGAACACCGGGCTGAAATATTGAATCTGATCCACAACATCGAAAAACAAGAGAAAGACGAACACCCTCTGGAAAGGATTATGGCTATTTCAACAGACAGCGGTTTTCCGGTTGTAACCACAACGGGCCTTCATCTGGCTCGCCGGATTGGCGAAGCCCTGGCCCGGGCCTATAAAGGCCAGCTATCTTTTCACTACCCTGAGGCTGAAGAAAGCATCAGGGTTCACTGGCAGCGGCAGTAAGGCGGCTTAAGGGAGGTGAAACTATGACAACCCAGACCGAGTTAAGATTACTCACGGCGCTGCGAGGTATGCACGCCCTCCAGAAAATGGAGACAGCCCATATCAAAAAGCTGGCCGCTCTGGCCAGCGAGATGCAATTTGCCCAAGATCAGATCATCTATCGCAGCGGTGATCCGGGTGAGGCCATCTATTTTATTGAAGAGGGTGAAGTGGTTATAGAAATGACCCAACCCGACAACCCTAACCCCATACTGATGTATACGGTCGGGCCGGGCCACCTGTTTGGCTGGTCAGCCCTGTTTCCCACCCGGCGGAAACAGGCCAGAGCGCGGGCAGTGACGCCGACCCGCGTCATCGCCATCAATGCGGCCGGCCTGCGAGCTGCTTTCCGCTCGGATCAGAGTTTGGAAAATGCGATGATCCAGCAAGTGAATGAAGTCATCGCCGACCGGCTGGCGGCCATCCGGCAGCAACTGGCCAACACCGTCCAATTAGAGGCGAAAGTGAAGTGATCACCCTTCAATCAGAAGGAACCAGGCCGGAGACTGTCTCGCCCCTGGCAATCATTCATCAAAAAGAAACCGAGTTGCAGCGCCGGCTTGAGGCGGCTCGCCGGCAAGCCGAGGTTGACCTCCAGGCGGCCCGCCAGGAAGCCAGGCAGAGAATCGCTCAAGCGGAGGAGGCCGGCCGGGCCGAAGCGAAAGCGCTGTTTGAACAAGGACTGGCAGCGACGCAGCAAGAAATTGAAGCGATCCTGACTGCCGCCCAGACCGAAGCCGCAACCCTTCAGCAGCGGGTGACGCCTCATCTGGATGACGCCGCCGCTCAAATTGCGCGGCTGGTCCTGCCCTGCCCTGCGGCTTAAGCCTGATAACGACCTTATAGATATCCAGAAAAGTTTTTTCCAATGATTTGGAGCCGGGATTAGGAGATTAGGAGATTTTTCCCTTTATTTTCCATCCCCAAATCCCCTAACCTGGACGAGCCAGAACCAAAAAGGAACACAGAGTTACGCAGAGATTTCACAGAGACACCCAGAGAAGCGATAAAAATTCCTCTGTGGGACTTTGTAACTTCTCCGTGTCCCTCTGTGTAATAACTTCTTGCTCACTGTACAAGAATCTGAGTTCGACATTTTACCGAAAATCATCCTGAGTTGTAATCGTCAAGACGATATTGAACTAAACAGGCTGTAAAATCTCACGCGAAGACGCCAAGAACGCCAAGAAAATAAAAAATCTTTGCGACTTTGCGGCTTTGCGTGAGATATTTGAGTCTAATATCTTGTTGACCACTACA
>Ga0073934_10000916_pt1 | contig 76807 bp, 81 predicted proteins | sample LarsenN4metaG_FD_76834 | JGI IMG/M metagenome (GOLD analysis project Ga0073934, IMG submission 76834) | Hot spring sediment bacterial and archeal communities from British Columbia, Canada, to study Microbial Dark Matter (Phase II) - Larsen... ...
GGAGACGGGCGGGGGCGGAGACGGGCGGGGGCGGAGACGGGCGGGGGCGGAGACGGGAAAGGGGCAGAGGACGGATGGAGCGCATCTCACCCTATCAGGGCCTGCCGCCGGGCGCCTTCTGGCGGACCGGCTTCGCCGAGGCGCCCTACCCGCCCCCCGACATCTACCGGCCGCGCTGGGCGCTGACGAAGGGCGACCGGATCGTCACCGCCGGGTCCTGCTTTGCCCAGCATGTCGGGCGCGCGCTGCGCCGCAACGGGTTCACCGTGCTCGACGCCGAACCGGCGCCGCCGGGCCTCGATCCGGCCGCGGCGGCGGCGCAGGGCTACGGCCTCTATTCGGCGCGCTACGGCAACATCTACACCACGCGGCAGCTGCGCCAGCTGCTCGACGAGGCGTGGTCGGGCGCGCCCGACTTCGACGCGGTGTGGGAACGCGGCGGCCGCCACTATGACGCGCTGCGCCCGAACATTTCGCCGGAGGGGTTCGAGAGCCCCGACGCGGTGCGCGCGGCGCGCGCGGCGCATCTGGCGAAGGTGCGCGAGGTCTTCGCGCAGGCCGACGTGTTCGTCTTCACCCTCGGGCTGACCGAGGCCTGGGTCCACCGGCCGAGCGGCCAGGTCTATGCCACCGCGCCGGGCACCATCGCCGGGCGCTACGACCCGGCGATCCACGCCTTCGCCAACTTCCGCCTCGCCGAGGTCCGCGCCGATCTCGAGGCGGCGCTGGCGCGGCTGAAGGCGCTCAACCCGGCGCTGCGCGTATTGCTCACCGTCTCGCCGGTGCCGCTGACGGCGACCGCCTCGGGGGCGCATGTCCTGCCGGCGACGGTGCTGTCGAAATCGGTCCTGCGGGCCTGCGCCGGCGAGATGCAGGCCGACCACCCGGAGGTGGACTATTTCCCCTCCTACGAGATCGTGACCTCGGCAAGGGGGGGCGCGGCCTTCTTCGAGGACAACCTGCGCAGCGTCACCGAGGCCGGCGTCGCGAGGGTGATGGAGGTCTTCCTGCGCGCGCACGGGTCCGGCGCGGCGGCGGCCGCGGCCGGCGAGGGCCGCGGCGGGGAGGCCGGGCCCGGCGGCGACCGGGCGGCGCGGCGGGCCGAGCGGCAGGCACGCCGGGCCGGGCGGGAGGAGCGCCGGCGGGCGCGGAAGGGCGGCTGATGGCCGATGAGGGCGCAGGCCGCCTGATCCGCCGGAGCCTCGGCGCGCGCGCGGTCGGGGCGGGCGGGGTCACGCGGATCCTCGACAGCGTGCGGATGGCGGACGGGCGGGTGCGCTGCCTGTTCGGCGCCGGCACGCCGGCCGCGGCGCTCGACCCCGCGCCGCCGGCGGATGCCGCGGGGCTGGTGGCGCTGGCCGAGATCGCGGGCGCGGCGCTCGCGCTCCTCTCCGACGACCGGCCGGTGGCGCTGGCGGGCGGCGGGCGGCTCGACCCGGCGCCCGCGGCGGCCGAGCCGGAGATCCTCGCCGGCCGCAACGTCCTGCTTGGCAGCCGGCTCGACGAGACGGCCGGGCAGGTCGGCGAATGGCTGGCCTATCACCGCGACCGCCACGGCATGACCGGGGCGCTGGTCATCGACCGCGCGCCGGCGCCCGACGCGGCCTTCGCGGCGGCGCTGGAGGCGCAGGCGGTGCGGCTCGGGATCCCCGTCCTTCTCCTGCGCAGCCCGCTGCCGCTCGGGCGGCCGGACGCGCCGGCGCTGAGCCACCCGGCCTCGGCCCCCGCGGCGCCCGGCCGGGGCCGGATGACCCCGCCCGCCCCCGATCCCTGGCGGTCGGCCTTCGCCGAGCCGCTGATCTACGAGGCCTGCCGCTGGCGCTTCCTGACCGCCGCGCGGGCGGTGCTTGCGCTCGATGTCACCGACATCCTCGACGCCGAGGGGCCGAACGCCTTCGACCTCTGCCTGACGGCGCCGGGCGGGGCGATCCGCCTGCGCGGCACGCTCGCCTATCCCTGGCGCGTCCGGGCCGGGCGCGAGGCGCGCTTCGGCGACCATGTCTGCCGCCAGTTCGACGCCAGCCGCGACATCGCGCGCTGGGGGGTCGCCCCGCAGCTTGCCGGCGCCGGCCGCGTCTGGCGCATGGTCCGCATCGCCGACACCCCGGCCGAGGCGCCGCAGGCGCGGTTCTGGCGGGCGATGGCGATCCGGGTTCCCGGCCAGCCGACCGCCAGGCTGGTGCCGCGCACGGCGCTGGTCGAGGACGCCCGCCTGCTGGCGCTGGCGCGCGACGCTTTCGGCCACAGCCCGGTGCGCGCCCCGACCGGCGCCCTGCGGGGCGACGCCGCCGCGCCCGCCCCGCAGGCCTGCCGGACGGCGATCGTCACCACGATGAAGAACGAGGGCCCCTTCCTGCTGGAATGGATCGCCTATCACCGCGCGATCGGGGTGACGGACATCCTCGTCTATACCAACGACTGCACCGACGGCACCGACAGCTTCCTCGACCTCCTGCAGGCCAGGGGCCTCTGCCACCACCGCGCCAATCCGTGGCGGCCGGGCGGCAGCGAGCGGCCCCAGCACGTCGCGCTCCAGGCCGCCGAGGACGAGCCGGCGATCCGCGATGCCGACTGGCTGATCTGCATGGACGTGGACGAGTTCATCAACGTCAAGATCGGCGACGGCAGCCTTGCCGCGCTCTATGCGGCGGCGGGCGAGGCGAACCTGATCAGCCTGACCTGGCGGCTCTTCGGCGATTCCGGCATCGCCGCCTTTGCCGACCGCCCGGTGATCGCGCAGTTCGACCGCTGCGCGCCCGAGCTCGTGCGCAAGCCGCACCAGGCCTGGGGCTTCAAGACGCTGTTCCGCAACCTCGACATCTTCCGCAAGTTCGGCGTCCACCGGCCGAAGGGGCTGAACCCCGAACACTGGGAGAAGATCCGCTGGCTGAACGGGTCGGGCCGGCCGATGCCGCAGAGCGTGCTGCGCAACGGCTGGCGTTCGACGGCATCGACCTACGGCTACGACTGGGTGCAGCTCAACCACTATGCGGTGCGCTCGGCCGAGAGCTTCCTCGTCAAGCGCGACCGCGGCCGGGTGAACCATGTCGATCGCGACCAGGGCGTGAACTACTGGTTCCGGATGAGCCACAACGCCGACCGCGACCTGTCGATCCGGCGGATGCTGCCGCGGCTCGAGGCCGAGCTTGCCCGCCTGCTCGCCGACCCCGGGATCCGCGCCGCGCACGCGCTCTGCGTCGAACGCCACCGCGCGAATATCGCCGAGCTGATGGCGCGGCCGGAGCAGAAGGCGCTTTACGACGAGCTGACGGGCGAACGGATGGCCCAGCTCACGCGCAAGCAGCGGCATTTCGGCGCGGCGGTCTTCGCCGCGGGGCCGCATGTGGTGCCCGACGCGATCGCGCTCGACCCCGACCTGCCGGCGGATTTCTTCTTCACCGTGGAACACGCGGGCGAGGCGAACCACTGACCGGGCGGCGCCCGCCGTCAGCCCTGCCCGGTTGCCCGTGCCGCGGCCCGTGCCGCCCGCCGCGCCAGCCGCTGTTCGCGCCGGCTCGGGGCGGCGTTGGCGGCGGCGGCGGGAGCGGCGTTGACGGGGGCAGCGGGGTCCGGCCCCGGCGCCGCGCCGCGCGCCACCGGGCGGAAGGTCAGGCCGCCGCGCCGGAGCTTCGCCTCGATCGCGGCGACGGCGGCGGCGACCTCGGCCTCGGTCAGGGGCACCATCGCGAAGTCCGGCGGCGCGAACCCGCCCGCGGCCAGCGCGCGCCCGAGCGCGGCGAAATCGATCTCGCCCACCGAATGGCGGTCGGCGCGCCTGCGGTCGGAGCGCACCCAGTCGCGCCGGATCGCGTCGATGACGAGCGGCGCCCGGCCGGTGAAGGAGGCCAGATGCCGCACGATGCTGTCGGAGGCCCCGCTGTCGCGCCGCTTGATCACCGCGACGGCCTGCTCCGGCCCGCCGACCATGGCGAGCAGATGCAGGGCCGAGCCGTCCAGCGCGACGATCCGGCGCGCCGCCTTGTAGTGCGCGATCTGGACCTCCAGCGGATGCTTCTGGGGGTGAAAGACGTGGTAGCCGATCGCCGCCAGCGCCTCCTCGATCCGCGTCTCGCCGATCACCCCGCCGCGCAGCGCGGCCAGCCCCGAGCGCGAGACATAGAGGTCCGCCGGCCCCTCGGCGGCGATGCCGCGGGCGAAGCGCGCGCGGAAGAAGGCGCGGAACGGCTCGGTGCCGCTGGCGATCTCGCCGATCCCGAAGCCCTGCCCCGGCACTTCCAGAACGCCGATCCGGGTCGGCACCGTCAGGATGCGCACCGGCAGGGCGATGCCGAGCAAGTCGAAGAAGCGGCGGTGCCAGTCCTGCATCCCGACCTCGCCGCTCTCGCCGGGGGCCTCGCGCTTGGAGATGAAGACGATGCCGTCGAGCGCCCCGGCCACGGCGTCGAGCGCCCAGAGCCGCCCCGTCGTCTCGGTCAGGAAATGCCCGAAATGGTTGAGCAGCACCCCGCCCCAGAGCCAGCGCCCGGGCAGGACGGCGGCGGGGGCGGGGCGCGGCGGCTCGACCATCAGCGGCCGCCCGCGCCACAGGACCGCCTCGGGCACGAAGGCGCCGGCGGCGTCGAAGACCCCGGCGGGCTGGACCATGTCGGGCACGGTGGCGGGCACGACGAGGGCATCCGCGACGGTGACGACCGCGGCGGACCAGCCGCCGCCGGGCCGCGGCGCCCTTGTCGAATCCGGTTCGGCGGGTCCGTTCATCTGCACCTGTCCTGCGCAAGAACAAGCAGATCGGCGGGGCAAAGGCCATGCCGCCGCGGATGGCGCCCGCCCCGCTGCGGCGCCGCTGCGACAGTGGCTCCGGGCGCGCCGGGAGCGCCGGGCGCGCCGGGCGCGGCGGCGCCGGCGGGGGCGGCGGCGGTCAGCCCGCGACGAGATCCTCGCCGGTGATGATCCCCTCGACCTCGGCGATGCTGCTGCGGCGGGGGTCGATGTCGTCGGCCACCACCCTGCCCCGCCGCATCACCACGATGCGGTCCACCACCTGGAAGACGTGGTGGATGTTGTGGGCGATGAAGATGCAGCTGTGCCCGGTGTCGCGCGCGCCGCGGACAAAGCGCAGCACGCCCTGGGTCTCGGCGACGCCGAGGTTGTTGGTCGGCTCGTCGAGGATGATGAGGTCGCTGTCGAAGTACATCGCGCGCGCGATCGCCACCGCCTGCCGCTCGCCGCCCGAGAGCGACCCGATCGGCGTCGTCGGCGGGATGTTCTTCGAGATGCCGACCCGGCGCAGCAGTTCGGCGGCGACGCGGTTCATCGCCTCCATGTCCATGCGGTCGAGGAAGGCGGGGCCCCTGCGCGGCTCGCGCCCGAGAAAGAGGTTGCGCGCGATCGAGAGCTGCGGGATCAGCGCGCTGTCCTGGTAGATCGTCTCGATGCCCTGGGCGATGGCGTCGTTGGTCGAGGTCAGGCGGACCGGCCGGCCCTTGATGAGGATCTCGCCCGAGGTATAGGGCACCGCGCCCGAGAGGACCTTGATGAGCGTGGACTTGCCCGCCCCGTTGTCGCCGAGCAGCCCCACCACCTCGCCGCGCACGATCCTGAGGTTGACCCCGCGCAGCGCGTGGACGCGGCCATAGAACTTCTCGATGTTGCGCATCTCGACGAGCGGCGGCTCGTCGGCGGCTGCGGCTGCGGCTGCGGCCATGTCAGTCCCCCGTGCTGTTGCGCCGTTCAAGCCCGGCGTGCAGCGCCATCATCCCGAGGATGATCGCGCCGATGAAGATGTTGTAGGCCAGCCCCGGCACGCCGATCAGGACGATCCCGTTGCGCATCAGGCGCAGGATCAGGACGCCGAGGACGGTGCCGATGATGGTGCCGCGCCCGCCGGCAAGCGCGGTGCCGCCGATGACGACCATCGCGATCACCTCGAGCTCGTAGCCCGCGCCCGAGTTGGGGTTGGCCGCCGAGACGCGGATCGACGAGATGGCGCCCGCGAAGGCCGACATCACCGCCGACAGCACGAAGAGGATGGTCTTGACCCGGCGCGTCGGCACGCCGCGGTTGCGCGCCGCGACCGGATTGCCGCCGGTGGCCTGAAGCCAGTTGCCGAAGCGGGTCCGCGTCAGCGTGTAGTGGAAGGCGACGGCGAGCAGGATGAACCAGATCAGGCTCATGTAGATGCGCAGGCCGCCGGTGCAGCCGACGCCCTCGCCGCCCATGCAGATCTCGCCGACGAGGACCTGCGCCAGCCACTGCTCGCCGGCGTCCCAGGTCCGCTGCGGAAAGCCGTCGGTGAGCCAGAGCGCGCTGCCGCGGACCACGAGCAGCATGCCGAGCGTCACCAGGAAGGAGGGGATGCGCAGCCGGGTGACGAACCAGCCGTTGACCCAGCCGATCAGGGCGGCGACGAGGATCGCGACCAGGAAGGCCGCGGCAAGCGGCATCGTCCCGGTGTTGAACAGGGTCCACATCACCACCGGCGCGAAGCCGAAGACCGAGCCGACCGAGAGGTCGAACTCGCCGGCCGTCATCAGCAGGGTCATGGCCAGCGCGATCAGGCCGAGCTCGACGGTGAAGGTCAGCGCGTTGCCGACATTGCCGAGCGAGAGGAAGGTCGGGTTGATCGCCGTGAAGACGACGAGCATCAGCACGAGCAGGATGAAGGGGCCGACCTCGGGTCTGGCGACCAGCAGCTGCGCGAGGCCGGGCGATCCGGGCGGCGCGGGCGGGGTGGCGCTTTCGGGCGCGGCGGGGGAAGGGTCGGCCATCGGTGCGGTGTCCTGGGTTGCGCTCGGGTCCGGCAGAGGGGCCCGCCCGCGGCCGGGAGTCGCCGCGGGCGGGCCGTGACGGGCGTCAGTTGCCGCCCATGATCTTGTGATAGGTCATCGCCGTGTCCTTCTCGTAGAGGGCGCCGGTGATGATGTCGAAGCCGATCGGCACGCCGCTCGTCTCCATCAGCAGGGCGGTGAGGCACATGTAGGAGGTCGCCTGCGGGTCCTGCCACATGCCGGCGTTGACGTAGCCGTCCATCACCTCCTGCGTGGTGTCGAGGCTGTTGCCCCAGCCCACGACCGGGATGTCGCCCGGCTTCAGGCCGGCCTGGTCCCAGACCCGCTTGACCGAGCCCGTCACCATGTCGCCGAGGCCGATCATCGCCTTGATCCGGTCGCGGTTGGCGGTGACGTAGTCGGTCATGCGGGTGATCACCTCGGCCTGGTCGAGGGTGGCGTCGGTGACCTCCCAGGTGATGCCGAGCGGCTCGAAGACCTCGGCGATGCCCTTCTCCTCCTCGACGCCGTAGGAGGCGCCGGGCACCTCGACCGGCATCCAGACGAAATCGCCCGACTTCACGAGGCCCTTGTCCACCAGGTACTGCGCCCATTGCCGGCCGACCGACAGCAGGTCGCCGCCGACATAGGCGTTCCAGTCCGCCTGCGGATCGGGGGTGTTGAAGTTGACGATCGGGATCCCGGCGGCGCGCGCCTCGGCGACGACGTCCACCATCGAGCCGGGGTCGGGCGAGGTCGAGCAGATGCCGCTCGCCCCCGCCGCGATGGCGGCGCGGACGGCCTCCTGCTGGCTCGGCACGTCGCCGGAATGGAAAGAGGTGTTCACCGTGTGGCCGGTGTCGGCGGCCCAGGTCTCGGCCCCCTGCAGGAAGTAGGTCCAGACCGGGTCGGCGGGGGCGCCGTGCGAGATCCAGTAGAACGTCCGCGCCTCCTGGGCGAGGGCGCCCGACGCGCTGGCGGCCACCGCAAGGGCGGTCGCGGATGCGGCAAGGAATGTGCGTCTCAGCATGGTCGGTCTCCTCCTTTGACCGTTGGTGCGGGGCCCTGCCCGCGGGGTGTTCCTGCGGCCTGCGTCAGCCGTCGGGGGGTTTCTCCGCCACCGGGCGCGGGCCGGCGCCGGTGCCGGCCGTTGCCGCCAGGAGCTCGCGTGCCGCGGCGGCGACCGCGGCGGCGAAGCCGCCGTCGGCCGACAGGTCCGCGCCGAAGACATCCGCCATCCCGAGGGTGGCGCGCGCCACGGCGCCGATATCGCCGCCGGCCTGCGCCAGACAGGGCGCGAGGCGCGGCATCACCGGGTCGCTGACCGGCCAGCGCGCGCCGAAGGCGCCCTCCGAGCAGGCCAGATAGGCGACCCAGGCCGCGACCCCGCGCGTCAGGCCGGGATGCGGCCGCCCCGCCGCCCGGCAGGCGCGGATCGGATCAAGCAGGCGCTGGCGGATCTTCTGGCTGGTGTCGGTGGCGATCTGGTGGCAGCGGTGCGCGATTCCGGTATTGGCGATCCGCGCCAGGCTGCTGGCCAGGTAGGCGCCGGGGGACATCCCGGCGGCGGGCGGCAGATGCGGCAGCGTCTCCTCGGCAAGCGCGCGCACGACCGGGCCGGCAAGCGCCGGGTCGGCCGCCGCCTGATGGGTGAAGGCGTGGCCGGAGAGCGCGCCGGTCAGCGCCAGCATCGTCTGGGCGGCGTTGAGCACGCGCATCTTGATCAGCACGAAGGGCGCGACATCGCCGACGACCTGCGCCCCCGCCGCCTCCCAGCGCGGGCGCGGGGCGCGGAAGGCGTCCTCGATCACCCATTGCCGGAACGGCTCGCCGAAGACCGCCGCCTCGTCGCGCAGGCCGAGCCGCGCCGCCAGCGCGTCGAGATCGGCCGGCGCGCTGGCCGGCACGATGCGGTCCACCATGGTGGCGGGAAAGGCCACGTTGTCGGCGATCCAGCCCGCGAGACCGGGCGCGGCGCGCCCGGCAAAGCCCCGCACGACGCGGGACAGGACCCCGCCGTTGCCCTCGATGTTGTCGCAGCTGATCAGGTTGAGCGGCCCCGCCCCGGCCGCGGCCCGCCGCCGCAGACCCGCGACCAGCACGCCGGGCAGCGATGCGGGCGGCTCTCCGGGCGGCGCGGCGAGGTCGGCGGCGACCTCGGGGCGGGCCTCGTCCAGCTCGCCCGTCGCCGGGACATGGCAGTAGGCCTTCTCGGTCACGGTCAGGGTGACGGTGGTGATCGCGGGGTCCGCGATCAGGCCGACCGCCGCCGCCGCGCCGTCGGCGACGCGCAGGACCGATCCGACGACGCGCGTCTCCTCGCCCGCCCCGTCGCGCAGGGTGCGCGTGTAGAGCCCGTCCTGGCGGCCGAGCAGCGGGCCGAGCGCGGGCGGGCGCAGGTTGACCCCGAACAGGCCCGTCCGCGACAGGCCGGAGGCGAGCAGCTCGTCCATGTATTCGGCCTGGTGGCAGCGGTGGAAGGCGCCGACGCCGAGATGGCCGGTGGCGATGCCGAGCGCGGCGCGGTCATAGGCGGGGCGCCGGATCGCGGCGGGCAGGGCCGCGAGCGTCCGCGCGTCGAGCCGTGGCGCCGGGTCCGGCATTGGCCCCCTCCCCCCTCGGGGGCGCGGCGCCGGGCGCCATCCGCCCGGGCCGCAGCGGCGCCGGCCGCCCGCCCCCCTGCGAGTCGCAGTATGGAACGGGATTTCCATTTCCGGCAACTGGAAATTTCTTTCCTTTCTGCCCCTGCTGCCCAGCCCGCCGGTCATGGCCGCCGCCCGCCCCGTCCGGGCCGCCGCGGCGGCGGAGGCGGCGCAGCCGGCAGCGCGGCGGCGGCGCGCCGCTCGGCCACCGCCAGCGCGAGCGCGAGCGCCATCACCATCGTCGCCGCCATCGACCGGTAGCCGGCCGCGGCGCTCTCGACCACGATCAGCGCCTCGCGCGCCAGCGGCACCAGCGGGCTGAGCGCGCTGTCGGTGATCGCCACCACCGTCGCGCCGCGCTCGCGCGCCAGCGCCGCAAGCTCCGGCGTCACCGAGTTGTAGGGGCTGAAGCTGACCGCCAGCACCGCGTCGCGCGGCCCGAGGCAGGCGACCTGGTCCGGCGCCGCCGAGCCGATGTTCGACACCAGCACGTTGCGCACCCCGTGCTGCGACAGCGTCAGGGACATGTAGCTCGTCACCGGAAAGGCGCGCTTGGACCCGATCAGGTGGATCAGCTCGGCCCCCGCCAGCAGGTCGGCGGCGCGGCCGAAGGCGGCGGCGTCGAACTCCTCCTCGAGCCGCGCCAGCGCCGCCGCCGACGCCGCCGTCAGCCCCGACAGCGCATGCGGCGCGGCCCGGCCCGTCCGCTCCTCGGCCCCCCGCGGCGCCGGCCCCGGCAGGCCGCCCTTGAGATGCGCCTTGAACAGGTCCTGGAAGTCCGAGAACCCGGCATAGCCGAAGATCTGCGCGAAGCGCACCAGCGTCGAGGGCTGGACGCCGACATCGGTGGCAACCGAGCTGATCGTGCCCAGCGCGACCTCGGCGGGATGCTGGGTCAGATAGACGGCGACCTGCCGCAGCCGCTTCGGCAGCCCCGCCGCCCCCGAGGACAGGACCGCGAGCAGGTCCTCGTAGGTCGCGGGCCGGCCATAGCCGAGGGCGCTCGACGATCGCGCGCCGGCGGCCTGGGCAGGGGGGCGTGCAACCTTGCCTTCTGGCATGACGGCGGAACGCTAATTCCGCTTTCCGATTCTGGAAATGCCTTTCCGCCGGGCCGCTCCGGCGCCGCCGCCCGGAGCGATTGGGTCCGCATTGTGACCGGTCCGCCGCAAGGTCACGAATTCTTTACGTTTTCGTGCCTGTCCGCCGGAATGTCCGCCGCAAACATTCTTGACGGTGCCGCGATCCGCCCATACCTCGGTCCTGACCGGGCCACGAAGATCGGCGATACCGGTCTGAGGCACGGGACAACGGAGCAGGCGACAGACCTGCGGGAAGGGTGTGAGTGATGGAGACGTCTGGCCAACGCGGCGCGGGGGACAACGCGCGCGTGCAGCAGCAGGGTCACGTGGACCAGGAGCGCAGGCAGCCGGCGGAGGGCCGGAAGGTGCCCCAGCGCAACCAGGAGGCGGCCGGCCCGTCCACCCAGATGGGCGGCGGGCAGATCACCGACTGGGCCTCGATCTAGGCGCGCCCAGGGGCTTCCTGCGGCAGGCGGGGGCGGCTAGGCTCGGGCGGCAGTCCCGAGGTGCGCCGAACCCATGCCCCGCCCCGTTTCCGCCATCCCGAACCTCGGCCCGGCGTCCGAGAAGGCCTTCGCCCGCGCCGGCATCACCACCGCCGAAGAGATCATCGCGCTCGGCCCCGACGAGGCCTACCGCCGCCTGCTCGAGGCCGGCGCGGCGCCGCATTTCATCGGCTACTACGTGCTGGTGATGGGCCTTCAGGGCCGGCCCTGGAACGACGCCCGCGGCCCCGAGAAGGCGGCGCTGCGGGCGAGATTCGACGCGATCCGGGCCGCGGTCCGGGCCGCCCCCGCGGCCGCCGCGGCCGGCGCCGCCGGCAGGGCGGCAGCCGACCGGGCGCTCGAGGCCCGGCTCGACGAGATCGGCCTGCGCCCGCGCCGCGCCCGATCCTTCGAATAGCGCTTTACTTCGCGACCGCGCGCTTCCTACCATCGGGCGAGGATTCCGACCCTGTCCCGCGCCGATCCCGCGCCGCGCCGCGCGACGGCTCCGCCGAGCAGAGTCTGACGACGGGGCCGGCCCGACAGCCGGCGCGACAACGGGGAACTCAGATGGCTGACGCAGGCCGGACCGACAGCCAGAAGATCACGCTCTTCGCCCTGACATCGATGGTCATCGGCTCGATGATTGGGGCGGGAATCTTCAACCTTCCCGCCCGCTTCGGCACCGCGACCGGGCCCTTCCGCGCGATCATCGCCTGGGCGATCGCGGGCACGGGCATGTACATGCTGGCCCGCGTCTTCCAGGCGCTGGCCGAGCGCAAGCCCGAGATCGACGCCGGCGTCTTCGCCTATGCCAAGGCCGGCTTCGGCGACTATGTGGGGTTCCTCTCGGCCTTCGGCTACTGGCTCGGCTCCTGCCTCGGCAACGTCTTCTACTGGGTGCTGATCGGCACCACGCTCGGCTTCTTCTTCCCCGCCTTCGGCGCCGGCAATACCGGTCTGGCGATCATCGTCTCGCTGATCGGCATCTGGTCCTTCCACCTGCTGATCCTGCGCGGCGTCGAGCAGGCGGCGGCGATCAACTTCATCGTCACCATCGCCAAGATCGTGCCGATCATCGTCGCGCTGATCGCGATGCTGGTCGCCTTCAACTGGGACCAGTTCCGCGAAAACTTCTGGGGCGGGACGGGCATGCCCGAGAAGACTCTGGTCGCCCAGGTCCGCGACACGATGCTGATCACCGTCTTCGTCTTCCTCGGGATCGAGGGCGCCAGCGTCTATTCCCGCTTTGCCAAGAAGCGGTCGGATGTCGGCACCGCGACGATCCTCGGCTTCGTCGCGGTGACCGGCCTGATGGTGGCGGTGACGCTCCTGCCCTTCGCGGTGATGCCGCGCTCCGACGTGGCGGCGCTGTCGCAGCCCTCGCTTGCCGGCGCGCTCGAGGCCGTGGTCGGCCCCTGGGGCGCCTGGTTCATCCGCATCGGCGTCCTGATCTCGGTCCTCGGCGCCTATCTCGCCTGGTCGCTGATCTGCGCCGAGGTGCTGTTCGCCGCCGCGAAGTCGAAGGACATGCCGAAGCTCTTCGCCGCCACCAACGGCAACCGGGTGCCGGCCAACGCGCTCTGGCTCACCAACATCGTCGTGTCGCTGTTCGTGGTCTCGACCTACTGGTCGGCGGACGCCTTCAACTTCATGCTCGACATGACGAGCGTGACGACGCTTTTTCCCTACCTGATGGTGGCGGGCTACGGCGTGCTGCTGGCCACGCGCGGCGAGGGCTATGCCGAGGTGCCGGGCGAGCGGTCCCGCGACCGCATCCTCGCCTGGATCGCCGTCATCTACGTCCTTTTCATGTTCGTCGCAGCCGGCCCGAAATACGTCATCCTGACGGCCGTCCTCTACGCGCCCGGCACCGTCCTCTACGTCTGGGCCCGGCGCGAGCAGGACGCCCCGCTTTTCGACGCGCGCGAGCGCGTGATCTTCGCCATCGTCGCGGTCGCGGCGATCATCGGTGTCATCGGCCTGATGACCGGCCGCATCACAGCCTGATCCCAAGAGGTTCCCCCATGTCCGCTTCCCCCGCTTTCGGCGTCCATTCCGAGGTCGGCCAGCTCCGCAAGGTGATGGTCTGCTCGCCCGGCCGGGCCCATGCCCGGCTGACGCCCTCGAACTGCGACGCGCTGCTCTTTGACGACGTGATCTGGGTCGAGGTCGCCAAGCGCGACCACCTCGACTTCCAGCAGAAGCTGCGCGACCGCGGCGTGGACGTGGTGGAGATGCACGACGCGCTGGAACGCACGCTGGCGATCCCCGAGGCGCGGAAATGGCTGCTCGACAACCGCGTGACCGAGAAGGAGGTCGGCGTCGGCCTGACCGCCGAGGTCCGCAGCTATCTCGACGGCCTGCCGGACCGCGAGCTGGCCGAGACCCTGATCGGCGGCCTCAGCGCCGAGGAATTCCCCGATTCCAGGGCCGGGGCGATGATGAACCTCATCAAGCAGGGCTCGGGCATCACCCAGTACCTGATCTCGCCCCTGCCCAACACGCTCTATACCCGCGACACCACCTGCTGGGTCTATGGCGGGGTGACGGTGAACCCGCTCTACTGGCCCGCGCGCAAGGACGAGACGCTGCTGACGACGGCGATCTACCGCTTCCACCCCGACTTCGCCGGCAAGGTGAAGATCTGGTGGGGCAACCCGGAAGAGGATCACCGCCTCGCCACCGTCGAGGGCGGCGACGTGATGCCGGCCGGCAACCGGACCATGCTGATCGGCATGTCCGAACGCACCTCGCGCCAGGGGATCGGGCTTCTGGCGCGGGCGCTCTTCGAACAGGGCGTGGTCGATCACGTCCTCGTCGCGGCGATGCCGTCGCTGCGCGCGGCGATGCACCTCGACACCGTCTTCACCTTCGCCGACCGCGACTGCGTGCTGCAGTATCCCGACATCGTGGACATCATCACCCCCTATTCGGTGCGGCCCGGAAAGAACGGCACGCTCGACGTGCGCAAGAACGAGGGCGGCTGGATCAAGGCGGTCGCCGACGCGCTGAAGATCCGGAAGATGCGCGTCGTCGATACCGGCGGCAACGCCTATGTGCGCGAGCGCACGCAATGGGATTCGGGCGCCAACCTCGTCTGCGTCTCGCCCGGCGTCGTCTTCGCCTATGACCGCAACACCTATACCAACACGCTGCTGCGCAAGGCGGGGATCGAGGTCATCACGATCTCGGGCTCCGAACTCGGGCGCGGCCGCGGCGGCGGGCACTGCATGACCTGCCCGATCATCCGCGACGCGGCCGACTGACGGGCCGGAGGGGGGCGGCAGATGGCGGTGACCGGCGCGCGCGCGGAGACACCCGGGACCGGCCAGCCGCCCGGCACGCGGCCGCTCGAACTCTGGGAGGCGCTGGTTCCCGTCGTCGCCCTCGTCGTGCTGATCGTGGCTTCGGTCCTGCTCTTCGGCGACGCCGGATTCTACGGCCCGAACCAGATCGCGCTCGTGCTCGCGGCGATGACCGGCGTCTGGATTGCGCACCGGGCGGGCCATTCGCTCGAGAACCTCAACGCGGCGGTGGTCGGCTCGATCAGCTCCGGCATCGGGGCGATCCTGATCCTGTTCGCGGTCGGCGCGCTGATCGGCGCCTGGGCGGCATCGGGCACGCTGGTCGCGATGGTCTATTACGGGCTGACCTGGCTCAGCCCGTCCTACTTCCCGCTCTCGGCCTTCCTCGTCTGCGCGGTGGTGGCGACCTGCCTCGGCTCCTCCTGGACGACGGCCGGCACGCTGGGCGTCGGCTTCATGGGGATGGCGGTCAACATGGGGATCGACCCGGCGCTGGCCGCCGGGGCGGTGATCGCCGGGGCCTATGTGGGCGAGCTCGTCTCGCCCCTGTCGGACACCGCCAACCTTGCCGCCGGCGGCGGCGGGGTGCCGCTCTATGACCACCTGCGCGCCGCCGCCCTGCCGACCGTGATCGCCTTCGTCATCGCGGCGGCCGTCTTCTGGTGGTTCAGCGTGCCGGTGACGGCGGACGTGAGCAGGGCGCTTGCCGTCATCAGCGCGGAATTCCGGATGACGCCCCTGCTCTTCATCCCGCTCGCCGCCGTCGCCATCCTCGCGCTCCTGCGCACCTCGCCCTTCACCACGATCATGATCGGGGCGCTCATCGGACTTCTGATCGCGGTCCTCTTCGATCCCGGCCGGCTCGCCGCCTTCGCCGACCCCGCGGGCGCGCTCTGGCCGCCGGTCGCGGTGCTCAAGGGGGCCTGGCTGGTGCTCGCCAACGGCTTCGTGTCCGAGACCGGCATCGGGCCGCTCGACACGCTGCTCTCGCGCGGCGGCATGGACAGCATGCTGTCCACGATCTGGCTGATCATCGCGGCGCTCGGCTATGGCGGGGTGGTGGACCGGGCCGGGGTGCTGAGCCGCCTGATCTCGCCGGTGATCGCGGCGGCGAAGTCGGCGGCGCAGATCGTCGCCGCGGTCGTCGGCGCGGTCGTCGGCGCCAACCTGATCACCGCCGACCAGTACATGGCGATCGTGCTGCCGGCGCGGATGTTCAGGTCCGCGATCGCCGGGCTCGGCTTCGCGCCGGTGATGCTGACGCGCACGGTCGCGGCGGCGGCGACGCCGACCTCGGCGCTGGTGCCGTGGAACAGCTGCGGCGCCTACATGGCCGCCGCGCTGGGCATCCCGACGCTGCACTACGCGCCCTATGCCGTCTTCAACTACACCCTGCCGCTCGTGGTGATCGCGCTGGCCGCGCTCGGCATCGGGACGCGGCGGACGCAGGCGGCCTGAGCCCGGCCGCGGCCGGCCGGGCGCAGGCCGCGCGCAGCGTCAGCCGACGAGTTCGAGCCCGGAGAAGAAGAAGGCGATCTCCACCGCCGCGGTTTCCGGCGCGTCCGAGCCGTGGACCGAATTCTCGCCCACCGACAGCGCGAAGTCCTTGCGGATCGTCCCCGGCGCGGCATTGGCGGGATTGGTCGCGCCCATCACCTCGCGGTTCTTCGCGATCGCGCCCTCGCCTTCGAGGACCTGCACCACGACCGGGCCCGAGGCCATGAACTCGGTCAGCTCGGCAAAGAACGGCCGGTCCTTGTGGACGGCATAGAACTGCTGGGCCTGGCCCAGCGTCATGTGGATGCGCTTCTGCGCGATGATGCGCAGGCCCGCCTCCTCGAAGCGGGCGTTGATCTTGCCCGTCAGGTTCCGCTTCGTCGCGTCGGGCTTGATGATGGAAAGCGTGCGTTCGATCGCCATGCGTGCCTCTGGAAGATTGGGGGGCGCGCGCCGCGCGCGTGCGCGCCCCGGAAACGGTGCGGGCGCCTGCTAGCACGGGGCGCGCGGGATGGGAAGGCAGGACGGCGCCGCGACCCGGCCGGGCTTCAGAACACGCGCTGGCGCGCCCGCGACAGGCTGAACCCGTGCCCCTCGGCGTTGCGGCAGGTCATGCCCGTGCGCTCCGAGCTGCAGGTGACCCCGCCGAGGCTGACGGCGCGCCCGTAGGGCAGGACCGGCGCGCCGGGATCGGCAACCGTGTCGCCGGCGCAGACCGGCTGGCCCGCGCCCGCCGCCGCCACCTCGAAGGCATGGCCCCAGTCGAGCTCGCAGTCGGCGGGCGGGACGGCGAAGGAGGGCGTCATCTCCATGATGTCGCAGCGCGCGCCGGTCCAGTCCCCGCGCATGAGCGCGCAGTGGATGTTGCCCGAGGGCGAGCGGAAGGTCAGGTAGTCCTGGGCATGGGCGGGCGGCGCGGCCAGCATGGCGGCCACCATTGCGGCCAGCGCCAGCGCGGCGGCGGGGGCGAAAGGCGGAAGGGTCCGGCGCATCGGGTCTCTCCTCGGGGCCGGTCGGGCGCCGGCCCCCCATCCTACCGCGGAAACGGCGCGGCGGCAGGGGCCCGGTTGACATCGCCGCCGCTCCGCCCTCCTGTCGCGGTTTGCGCCCCTGCCCCGCGTGAGGTTCCGTGACCGCCCCGCCCTTCGCCGCCCCGCCCTTCACCCTTGCCGGACTCGATCATGTCGTCCTTCTGGTGGACGACATGCCCCGCGCGCTCGCCTTCTACGGCGGCGTCCTCGGCTGCCAGCCGGGTTATTCCTACCCCGCGCTCGGGATGGAACAGCTCTGGTGCGGCGCGGCGCTGATCGTGCTCTGGGACATCACCCATCCCGGCGCGGCCGGCGCGGTGCCCCCGGCCGGGGGCGGGCGCAACGTCGATCACATCTGCATCGCGACCGGGCCCTTCGATCCGCAGGCCCTGCGCGCCCATCTTGCCGCCCACGGGGTGGCGATCGAGCGCGAGGCGCGCCATGGCGGGGCGCGCGGCGTCGGCCATTCCGTCTATCTCCGCGACCCGTTCGGCAACCTTCTCGAACTCAAGGGGCCGGCCGACCATCCCGACGGGCCGGCCGCCCCGCCCGCCGCCCCGCCCCCAACGCCACCCGCCGGGCCGCGGGATTGACGCCGGCCCCGCCATCGGGCACTTCCCCCCGCCATGCTGCGGATCAGCGACATCACCTATTCCGTCGAGGGCCGGCCCCTGTTCCAGGGCGCCTCGGCCGCGATCCCGGCGGGCCACAAGGTCGGGCTGGTCGGCCGCAACGGCAGCGGCAAGACGACGCTCTTCCGCCTGATCCGGGGCGAACTGGCGCTCGAGGGCGGCACGATCTCGCTGCCCGCGCGGGCGCGGATCGGCGGCGTCGCGCAGGAGGCGCCGGCGACCGGGGCGGCGCTGATCGAGACCGTGCTGGCGGCCGATACCGAACGCACGGCGCTGCTCGCCGAATCCGCCACGGCTTCCGACCCGCACCGGATCGCCGAGATCCAGAACCGCCTCGCGGACATCGACGCCTGGTCGGCCGAGGCCCGCGCCAGCGCGATCCTGAAGGGTCTCGGCTTCGACGCCGAGGCCCAGCGCCGCCCCTGCGCCGACTTCTCCGGCGGCTGGCGGATGCGGGTGGCGCTGGCCGGCGTGCTGTTCGCCCAGCCCGACCTGCTGCTTCTCGACGAGCCGACGAACTACCTCGACCTCGAGGGCTCGCTCTGGCTCGAAAGCTATCTCGCGCGCTACCCCCATACCGTCATCATCATCAGCCACGACCGCGGGCTGCTTAACCGGGCGGTCGGGTCCATCCTTCATCTCGAAGCGAAGAAACTCACGCTATGGTCCGGGAACTACGACACTTTCGCCCGGACCCGCGCGGCGACGATCGCGGTGATGCAGGCCGAGGCGAAGAAGCAGGAGGCCCGCCGCGCCCACCTGCAAAGCTTCGTGGACCGCTTCCGCGCCAAGGCGTCGAAGGCCGTCCAGGCGCAGAGCCGGATCAAGATGCTGGAGAAGATGACGCCGATCACGCCGCCCGAGGAGGCGCGGCGGCAGGTCTTCACCTTCCCCGCCCCCGAACAGCTTTCGCCGCCGATCATCACCATGGACGGCACCGCCGTCGGCTATGGCGGCCCCCCCGTCCTGCGGCGGCTGTCGCTGCGCATCGACCAGGACGACCGGATCGCGCTTCTCGGCCGCAACGGCGAGGGCAAGTCCACGCTGGCGAAGCTCCTGGCCGGCCGGCTCCAGCCCTCGGAGGGGCGGATCACGCGCTCCGGCCGGCTGCGCATCGGCTATTTCGCCCAGCACCAGGTGGACGAACTCGAGCCCGAGGAGACGCCGCTCCAGCACATCCGCCGCCTGCGCCCCGACGAGCCCGAGCCGAAGCTGCGCGCGCGGCTGGCCGGCTTCGGGCTTCTGGCCGATCAGGCCGACACGCCGGTGACGCGGCTCTCGGGCGGCCAGAAGGCGCGCCTGTCGCTCCTGCTCGCGACCGTCGATGCGCCGCACCTCTTGATCCTCGACGAGCCGACGAACCATCTCGACATCGAAAGCCGCGAGGCGCTGGTCGAGGCGCTGACCGAATATTCCGGCGCGGTCATCCTCGTCAGCCACGACATGCACCTGCTGTCGCTGGTGGCCGACCGGCTCTGGCTGGTGAAGGACGGCACCGTCCGGCCCTACGAGCGCGACCTCGAGGCCTACCGCGCCGAGCTTCTGGCCGGCGACGAGCCGGCGCGCGCCGCCCCGCCGCGGCCGAAGGCGCCAAAGCCCTCGCGCGAGGCGCTGATCGCCCTGCGCGCCGAGGTGCGGAAGTCCGAGGAGCGCCTCAACCGGCTGCACGCCATGCGCGACCAGCTGGCGGCCAAGCTCGCCAATCCCGCGCTCTACGACAACCCCGGCGAGGCGGCCGTCTGGCAGCGCAAGTATGCCGAGGTGATGGAAGGGCTGGACCGGGCCGAGGCGCTGTGGCTTGCTGCGGCCGAACGGCTGGAGGCCGCGGAGTCGGCCTGAGGCCGCCGCAGCGGGGTCCGCCGGACGGGGCCGCCATCCGCCGGGGGCGCGCGACCGTGGAACAGCCGGGAGGCCGCCGGGACCGCTGATGCTCGACCTCCAGTTCTACATCACCGCCGCGGTGACGATGTTCGTGATCGTCGATCCGGTCGCGCTCGTGCCGCTCTTCATCGCCCTGACCCAGGGGATGGAGGATGCCCAGCGCCGGGCGGTGGCGCGCCGCGCCAGCCTGATCGCGATCGTCCTGATGGCCGTCTTCGGGCTGCTCGGAGAGGCGATCCTGCGCTTCTCGGGCATCTCGATGCCGGCCTTCCGCATCGCCGGCGGGATCCTGCTGTTCCTGACCGCGCTCGACATGCTGTTCGAGCGGCGCACGCGCCGGCGCGAGGACCAGCACCCCTCCTCCTCCGATCCGTCGGTCTTTCCGCTCGCCACGCCGCTGATCGCCGGGCCGGGCGCCTTCACCACCATGATCCTGCTCGTCAACGCGCCCAGCGCCGAGGGCCACCCCGCCCATGTCGCCGCGATCCTCGCCATCATGGTGGGCGTCGTGCTCGTCTCGCTCTTCTTCTTCCGCATCGCCGGGCCGATCGAACGCGCGCTCGGGCGGACCGGGATCGTCGTCATCACCCGGCTTCTGGGGATGCTGCTCGCCGCGCTGTCGGTGCAGTTCGTGCTGGACGGGATCCGGGGCACCGGCCTGATCCCCGGCCTCGTCCCCTGATGACAGCGCCGCCCCCCGCCCCTACATCTCAGCCGTGAACCCGGAGACGGCATGAGCGGCGACGATCTCGGCCAGCTGATCTACCTCGTCCTGCTGGCCAGCGTCATCGGGGCCTATTTCGTCGTCGAGAACCGCAACCGCCTCGGCCGGGTCGCCCAGCAGGCGGTCGTCTGGGGGCTGATCTTCCTCGGCATCGTCGCCGGCTACGGCCTGTGGGACCGCGTCGTGCGCGAGAACACCGGCCGCGGCGCGGTGGCGGCCGACGGGTCGATCGACCTGCCGGTGGCGCCCGACGGGCATTTCTACGTGACCGCCGATGTCAACGGCACGGCGCTCAGCTTCGTCATCGACACCGGCGCCACGGACATCGTGCTGACGCAGCGCGACGCGGCCCGGCTCGGGATCGACACCGGCGCGCTTGCCTATACCGGCCGGGCGCTGACGGCGAACGGGATGGTGGAGACCGCGCCGGTCACGCTCGACAGCGTGGAGCTGGCCGGCTTCCGCGACGAATCCGTGCCCGCCGTGGTCAATTCCGGCGATCTCGAGACCTCGCTCCTCGGGATGAGCTACCTCGGCAGGTTCCGCGTCACCATCGACGGCCGGACGATGACGCTGGCGCGCTGATGCGGCCGCGCTGATGGGGGCCCGCGCCCGCCGCGGCTAGCGGAACAGGACCAGCGCCCCCGGCGACCAGGCGATCCGCGTCCGCGCCCCGAGATCCAGCACCGGGCGCCCCGGCACGTTGCGCATCGACAGGCGCACCGGTTCCTCGACCCCGTCGAGCTTGACGTCGTAATAGGTCATGTCGCCGTAATAGACGACCTCGGCGATCGTGCCCTGGCATTCGCGGTCGCCCGCCGTCTGCCCCTCGTAGAGGATGGTCAGCGTCTCGGGCCGGAACCCGACCGAGGTCTCGCCGGTCGGCTTGCCCCCGGCGGGCGCCTGCGAGGCGGCGATGGCGCAGCGGCCGAGGCCCTGCACGTCCAGCTCGATCGTCCCGCCGGATTCGGACAGGACCTTGCCCGGCACGAAGTTCATCACCCCGATGAACTCGGCGACGCGGCGCGAATTCGGCCGGCGGTAGAGCGTCTCGGGATCGTCGAGCTGGGCGATCTCGCCCTCGAACATCACCGCGATGCGGTCGGACATCACGAGCGCCTCCTCCTGGTCGTGCGTGACCAGGATGAAGGTGATGCCGACCTGCCGCTGGAGCTTGATCAGCTCTTCCTGCATCGTCTCGCGCATCTTCTTGTCCAGCGCCGAGAGCGGCTCGTCGAGGAGCAGGACCTTGGGCTTCAGGATCAGCGCGCGGGCCAGCGCGACGCGCTGGCGCTGGCCGCCCGACAGGGCATGGGCGGCGCGCGCGCCGAACCCGGTCAGGCCGACCATGGCCAGGGCTTCGGCCACCGCCTTCGCCTTCTCGGCGGCCGGCCGGGGATCGCGGCGCAGGCCGAAGCCCACGTTCTGTTCCACCGTCAGGTGCGGGAAGATGGCATAGGACTGGAACACCATGTTGGTCGGCCGCTGGTTGGCCGGCACCTCGTGCATGTCCTTGCCGTCGATCAGGATGGCACCCGAGGAGATGTCCTCGAATCCCGCGATCGTCCGCAGGAGCGTCGTCTTGCCGCAGCCCGAGGGGCCGAGCAGCGAGAAGAACTCGCCCGCGTTGATGACCGCGTCGATCCCGCGCAGGGCGTGATAGTCGCCGTAATACTTGTGGACATCGCGAATCTCGATCATCGGCTTCGCGTCGGGAACCACTGTCACAGGAAACCTCCGGTGTCTTTGGCGCCGGTCCGGGCCACGCCGCGGCGGCGGAAGTATTCGGCGATCGACAGAAGCAGGATCGACAGGCAGACGAGGATCGTGCCCAGCGCCATGATCACGGGCAGGCCCGCCGGGAAGCGCAGCTGCGAGAAGATGTAGATCGGCAGCGTCACCGTCGTGCCGCCGACGAAGAACGCCATGATGAATTCGTCGAGCGAGATGATGAAGGCGATCAGCAGCGACGAGATGATCCCCGGCATCACCAGGGGCAGGATGATGAGCCGGAAGGTGGACATCCGCGTCTCGCCGAGGTCGTAGGCGGCCTCCTCGAGCGACTTGTCGAGCGACAGGAAGGCGCCGTTCAGGATCGCGATGCAGAAGGGCGTGCAGACCAGGATGTGGCCGAGGATGATCGCCACCATGCCGAGCGGCAGCGCGATCTGCAGGAACACCACCAGCAGCGCGACGGCGAGGATGACCTCGGGCATGACGAGCGGCAGCATGATCAGCCCGATCATCGCGCCCTTGCCGCGGAAGTCGTAGCGGGTGGCGGCGCGGGCGGCGAAGATGCCGAGCGCCGTCGAGGCGACGGCGACCGTCACCGCGATGGTCAGCGAATTGCCGACCGCCTCGTGCAGCGACTGGTTGTCGAGCAGCGCGGCGAACCAGCGCAGCGAGAAGCCCTGCAACGGGAAGGCGATGATCGTCCCCTCGTTGAAGGCGAACAGCGGCAGCAGGAAGACCGGCGCGAAGAGGAAGACGAGGTAGAGCCAGGAATAGACGCGCAGCCAGGAGAACTTCATCGCCCCCTTCCCCCTATCTCTGCCCGCGCAGGAAGCGGCGGTTGGCCAGCAGGAACAGGAGCGAGATCACCCCCACGATCACCATCGTCGTGACCGAGATCGCCGAGCCCAGCGGATAGTTGTCGAGCTTGAGGAACTGGAGCTGGATCATGTTGGCGATCAGCCGCCCCTCCGGCCCCCCGACGAGCTGCGGCGTCACGTAGTCGCCGACCGTCGGGATGAAGACGATCAGCGTGGCGCCGATCACGCCGGGCATGGCGAGCGGCAGCGTCACGCGCAGGAAGGTCATCGCCTTCGATTCCCCGAGATCCTGCCCGGCCTCGAGCAGCGAGCGGTCGATCTTCTCCAGCGCGACGAAGATCGGCAGGATCGCGAAGGGCGCATAGGCATGGGCGAGCGTCAGGATGACGGCGCCGACGTTGTAGTTGATCCATTGCAGCGGCTCGTCGATGATGCCGAGCCCGAGCAGCGCCGAGTTCACCACGCCGGAATAGCCGAGGATCACCTTCCACAGGAAGACGCGGATCAGGTAGCTGGTCCAGAACGGGATGGTGATGAGGAACAGCCAGAGCGACTTCTTCTCGGGCCGGACGACGAACGAGATGTAGTAGGCGATCGGAAAGGCCAGGATCACCGTCGCCAGCGTCACCATCAGCGACACGAAGACCGAGCGCATCCACAGCAGCCGGTTCAGCGGGTCGGCCCAGGCCTCGGCATAGTTCGCGGTGGTGAATTCCGGGATGATCCGCTGCCCGCCCGAGCCGTCGGTCAGGAAGGACAGGACGATCACGGCGACGAGCGGCGCGCCCAGCATGAGCACCGCGTAGAGGAAGGGCGGGCTGATCATCACGTAGCCGCTGAAGGCCTGCGACCGCGTGAAGCGGCCTGCCCTTGCCCCGTCCGCCATGATCCCCTTCCCTGCCGGGCCGTTCCGTTCCGGGCAGGTTTGCACAGGCATCCGGCGAGGGGAAGGGGGCTTGCGCGCCTTCCCTCGCGTCCGCGCGCGGGGCGTGGCCGGGGCGTGACGCGGGCGTGACGCCCCCGCGGCGCCCCCGCGGCTAGACCGACAGTTCCCGCGGCGGGTTGTCCAGCAGCCCGGCCAGCCGCTGCATCGCCGCGGCAAAGCGGTCCTCGCTGGCGCTTCCGGCCAGCGCGATGCGGACCGCGTTCGGCGCCCGCCCCTCGGACAGCGCGTATTCGTCGGCCTGCCGGATCAGGATCCCGGCCGCCTCGGCCTCGCGCCCGAAGGACGAGGCGCGCCAGCCCGACGGCATCCGCACCCAGATGAAGGACAGCCCCCTCTGCCAGGAGATGTCGTGCCGCCCGAGCGCGTTGAGCGCGATCTCGAGCCGCCGCGCCAGCGCCGCGCGCACCGCCTGCCGCAGGCGCTGGGCCTCGCCCGACTGCATCAGCCGCAGCACGAGGTCGGTCACCGGCCGCGGCAGGCCGAAATAGTTGTGCTGCGCGGCCAGCCGCGCCGCCTCGCCGCGCCCGGCGGGCGCCACCACGACCCCGAAGCGCAGGCCCGCCGCGAGCGATTTCGACAGCGAGGTGACATGCCAGGTGCGCTCGGGCGCGGCCGCGCGCAGGGCCGGGGTGCCGTCATGGGCGGGCGAATAGCAATCGTCCTCGAGGATCTGGAGGTCGTGCATTCGCGCCACCGCGACGATCTCGGCGCGCCGCTCGGGCGTCATCCGCGCCGTCGTCGGGTTCTGCGCCTCGGGCGTCAGGCAGACGATGCGGCCGGGATGCCGGCGGCAGGCGAGGTCGAGCGCGTCGGCGCGCATCCCCTGCCCGTCCAGCGCCACCGGCACCACCTCGGCCCGGTTCAGCCGGGCGGCGTGGCGGAAGCCCGGATAGGCAAGCTCCTCGGCGAAGATGACGGGCCGGTCGCCGCGCAGGCAGCACTGGAGGATAATGGTGATGGCGCTCTGCCCGCCATTGGTCAGCACGATGTCCTCCGGCCCGATCTCGCCCAGCGGGCGGTCGGCCAGCCACTGCACCATCGCGGCGCGCAGGGGCTGGTCCATCCGCAGGCCGGGATAGTCGAGGTATTCCGGCCCGATCTCGTCGGCCATCGCGCGGAAGGCGGCGGCGAAGGCGGCCGCCTGCCCGACCTCCGGCAGTTCCGGCGAGCGCAGGTCGAGCAGGTTGGGCACGCGCTCCGCGGTGATGCGCGCGGTCTCGGTGTGCAGCGGCTCGCTCGGGCCGAGCTGCGGCGTGCGCGAGGCGACGAAGGTGCCGCGGCCGACCGCGGCCTCAAGCAGCCCGTCCTGGGTCGCGATCTGGTAGGCCCGCGCGACGGTGCCGGGCGTGACCCCGATCGCCCAGGCAAGATCGCGCACCGGCGGCAGGCGCGTGCCCTCCGGCAGGATGCCGCGGCGCACCGCGTCGCGCAGCGCGTGCGACAGGGCCATGTACTTCGGCCCCTGGAATTGTGTCAGGTCGGGTCGCCAGGTTGTATCGGGCACAATGTTTTTCTGGACCTCGCTTCAGACTGTTTGTATGCACACATTACGGAACTTTTCCGATTGTATCACTATTGTATCGCAGAAATGAAGGTGAATCATGATCGACACACGCAAAACAACTTCTGTCGGCGTCAGCCTGACCGGTGTCGGCACGTTCTTTTCGTCGTTCGTGCGCTATCTGCGCGCGGCCTCGGAACGCCGGGCCACCCGGGCGGCTCTCGGCCGTCTTGACGCGCATCTGCTGCGCGACATCGGCCTGACCGAGGACGCGGCGCAGCGCGAGGCGCTGAAGTCCTTCTACATCGAATAGGTCCCGTCCCATCCCCGACGGACCTCTTCCTGGGCCGGGCCTTGCGCCCGGCCTTTCTTTGTCCGGCGGCGGCCGCCGCGCTCAGCCGGTCACGGCCTCGATGGCGATCGAGCGTTTCTTCAGCTCGGCCAGAAGGGCGGGCACGACGCGCCGCTGGTGCACGGCGCGGTCGAGCGCCTCGCCGATGGCGCCGTCCGGCGCGGCCGACTGCACGCGCCAGACCATCCGGTGCTGGCGGCCGTCGTCATAGACGATCTCGGTGATCCCCTGCCGCGTCTTGCGGAAGCCGAGGAAATCCTGTCCCCCGGAGGAGTGGAATGTCGTGCGGGCGGGCATCTGTCTGCTCGGGTTGCTGCTGCCTCTGGCGGCACAGGCTGCGCCCGCAGCCGGCCTCGCGTCAATTCCGCCCGGCACGGTTCCGCCCCGGGCGAGTCCGCCGCGCCACAGGTCGCGCGGCCCTAGCAGAGCCGGCGGAAACGGTCCACGATCACGTCCAGCACCTCGGCCGGATCGCGCTTCCACCAGTCCTCCGCGGAAAAGACCTCGACCTCGCAGGGGCCGGTGTATCCGGCGCCGTCCTCGACCGCCCGCCTGATGGCGCGCAGGTCGGCGACGCCATCGCCCATCATGCCCCGGTCCAGCAGCATGTGGCGGGTGGTCTCCAGCCAGTCGCAGAGGTGATAGCCCAGCACCCGGCCCTTCGCGGCGGCGAGGCTTGCGGCCAGCGTCCGGTCCCACCAGACATGATAGACATCGACCGCGATGCCCACGTTCGGCGCGGCCACCGCATCGGCCACGGCCAGCGCGTCGGCCACCGTGAACAGGCAGGTCCGGTTGCCGCCGTAGACCGGGTTCAGCGGTTCCAGCGCCAGCGCGACCCCGGCCTGCGCCGCGACCGCCGCCGCCGCCGCCACCCGTTCGGCCAGGCGGCGCTGGGTCTCGATCACGCCCTTGGTGCCGGGCTCGGTCCCGCCGGTCACGATCGTCAGGACGGGCGCGCCGAGGTCGGCCGCCATGTCGATCGCGGCGCGCAGGTCGCCGTCGTCGCGGGGCGCCCCCGGCCCGACCAGATAGGGCGTGCGGCAGAGGCCCGCGACCCGCATGCCCGCAGCCCGCACCCGGTTGCCGATCTCGACCGCGCGGGCGCCGATCTCGCGCCGCCAGAAGACGATCCCGCCATAGCCCCGCGCGGCGCAGGCGTCGATCACGCGCTCGGGCGGCCAGCCGGCCCCTGCCCCCTCCATGTTGTGGCCGAGGCTCGCGGTGTTCAGGGCGAGCGCCGTGTGGTCGTTCGCGAAGTCCCGCACGTCACGCCCCGTACAGCGCGAGGAGCTTCCTCATCCGGTCCACGGCGAGGTCCGGGTCGCGCAGCAGGCCGCAGCCGTCGGCAAGGCGGAAGGCTTCGGTGAAATAGGGCAAGGGCCGCATCGCCTGCGCGCCGTTCAGCATGATGAAATGGTCCTGAAAGCCGTTGAGCCAGGCCAGGAAGACCACCCCGGTCTTGTAGTACTGCGTCGGGGCGCGGAAGATCAGCCGGGCGAGCGGCACGGTCGGGTCCAGCACGCGGCGGAACCCTGCTACATCGCCCCGCCCCAGAAGCGCAACCGCATGGGCGGCGGCCGGGGCGAGCGGGTCGAAGATGCCCAGCAGGGCATGGCTGTAGCCCTGTTCGTCGCCCGCGATCAGTTCGGGATAGTTGAAATCGTCGCCGGTATACATGCGCACGCCCTCCGGCAGGCGCCGGCGCATCCGGATTTCCCTGTCCTTGTCGAGAAGGCTGATCTTGATCCCGTCCACCTTCGGCCGGTTGCGGTGGATCACCTCGAGCGCGGTCTCGAGCGCGTCCTCGAAACGGGACGAACCCCAGTAGCCGGCAAGCCGGGGGTCGAACATCTCGCCCAGCCAGTGCAGGATCACCGGCCTGTCGCAGGCCGCCAGCACCCGGTCATAGACCCGCAGGTAATCCGCCGGCCCCGAAGCCACCCGCGCCAGCGCCCGGCTGGCCATCAGGATGATCCGGGCGTCCAGCGCCTGGATCGCGTCCACCTGTTCCAGATAGGCGCGGATCACGTCGTCGGGGCTGCGCGCATCGGCGGGGTCGAGATGGTCGGTCCCGCAGCCGTTCGCCACCAGCGCGTCGGGCAGGTCCGCGCGCGTGCGGCGGATCAGCTCCAGCGCGCCGGGCCAGTCGAGGCCCATGCCGCGCTGGGCGGTGTCCATCGCCTCGGCGATGCCGAGGCCGAGGCCGTGCAGGTAGTGGCGGAACGCCATCGTCCTGGCCCAGTCCACCGTCGCGCGGCCCGAGGGGTCGTTTGCCGTGAAGGGGTCGGCGACGACATGGGCGGCGGAATAGACCACCCTCACGGCATCGCCGCCCAGCCGGCCGGCGGCGATCGGCCTGCCGGTGAGCGTGTAGTCGGCCTTGCGCCCGCTGGCATCGGGTAGCGCGATCTTCATGGCCCGTCCTTTCAGAAGCGCGGCACGAGGAGCCCGCCGTCGGCAGCGATCACCTGGCCCGTGGTATAGGGCAGCCGGCCCGCGGCAAGGGTGGCGATGACGGCGCCAACCTCCTCCGGCGTGCCGACGCGGGGCAGGAGCGTCAGCCCGGCCGCGGCCCTGGCGCGGTAGCTGTCGATCACCGCCGCGGTCATCTCGGTCGCGATCAGGCCGGGCCGGACGTCATAGACATGGATGCCCTCGCGCGCCAGCCGCACCGCCCAGGCCTGGGTGGCCATCGCGGCGGCCGCCTTCGAGACGGCGTATTCCGCCCGCGGCTCGGCCACCGCGGCCGCATTCGCGGAGGTGACGTTGACGACGGCATGGAACAGCGTCCGGTCGCGCCCGATCACCCGGCGGGCGAAGGCCTGGGTCAGGAAGAACACCGCCTTGGCGTTGACGGCAAGGCAGCGGTCATAGCTCGCCTCGGTGACATCCAGGGGATCGCCGCGCGAAAGGACGCTGACGCCCGCGTTGTTGACCAGCGTGGTCAGGGGGCCGAGCGCGGCCTCCGCCCGTTCCAGCGCCGGCGCATGGGCCGACAGGTCGGTGACGTCGAAGGGCAGGCCGACCGCCCGCGCGCCCAGCGCCTGCACCTTCGCCACCGCGGCGTCCAGCTCGGCGTCGCCGGCCAGGCCGTTCAGCGCGACATCGAACCCCTCGCGCGCCAGCGCCAGCGCCGCGCCGAGGCCGATGCCCCGCGCGGCGCCGGTGACGAGGGCCGTCTGCTTCATCCCCGCGCGCCTTTCTTCATCAACTCCCGCGCAATGATCATGCGCTGGATCTGCTGGGTGCCTTCGTAGATCTGGGTGATCTTTGCGTCGCGGTAAAGCCGTTCGACCTCGAAGCCGCGGATATAGCCCGAGCCGCCGAAGACCTGCACGGCATCGGCGGTGCGCGCCACGGCCATGTCGCCGGCAAAGCACTTGGCCATCGAACAGGCCTTGGTCGCGTCCTCCCCGCGGTCGATCTTCGTCGCCGCCGCGTGAACGAGAAGGCGCCCCGCCTCGATGTCGCGCGCCATGTCGGCGAGAAGCCACTGCACGCCCTGGAACTCCGCGATCGCCTTGCCGAACTGCCGGCGCGTGCCGGCATAGTCCACCGCCGCCTCAAGCCCGGCCTGGGCGATGCCCACCGCCAGCGCGGCGATGCCCACCCGCCCCTTGTCGAGGACGCTCATCATCATGTGGAAGCCGCGCCCGGCCTCGCCGAGCAGCGCATCCGCGCCGAGCCGGACATCGGTGAAGCTCAGCGCCCCGACCTGGCTGGCGCGCTGGCCCATCTTGTGTTCCTTCGGGCCGCGCCCGACCCCGTCGGCATGGAGATCGACGATGAAGATCGACATGCCGCGGTTGCCCGCGGCCCGGTCGGTGCGCGCAAGGACAAAGCCCAGATCGGCGACCGGCGCATTGTGGATCCAGATCTTGCCGCCGTTCAGCCGCCAGCCGTCGCCGTCCCTTTCGGCCGTGGTGCGGATGCCCGAGACGTCGGTGCCCGCCTCGGGTTCGGTGATGCAGTAGGCGACCTTCGCCTGCATCGACAGGATCGGCGCGAGCAGCCGCCGCTGCGCCTCGGTTCCGTGCCGCACGAGGAGCGTCGAGATCAGCTCCACCAGCCCGCACTGGTCGGCGACGCTGGCATAGCCGCGCGACAGTTCCTCCATCACCACGGCATAGGTCAGGGTGTCGAAGCCCGGCCCGCCCATCGCCTCGGGGACGCCGATCCCGAACAGGCCGAGCTTCGCCATCTGCTCGTAGATCTCCGCCGGGAACCTTTCCTCGCGGTCCAGTTCCTCCGCGGCGGGGCGGATCACCTCGTCGGCGAAGGAACGGGCCATGTCCCGCACCTGCTCCTGCATCCCGTTCAGGTACATCGGCCCTCATCCTGTTAGTAACTATCCGGTTACCTAACCGCCGGCCCCGCGCGCGGTCAAGCGGATTCTTGGCCGCGGCGCCGGCTTTGCCCTTGCAGGATTGCCGCAAGGCTGCCAACAATGCACTAAATGGTTACTTATGGGAGGACCGGATGACACCCGACACGCTGCGCAGGTTCGGCCGCGTCGGTCTGGACGTGACCGCCTTCGCCTTCGGCACCGCGCCGGTGGGCAACTTCCTCGCCGAGATCGACGAGGCGACCTCGGACGCGATGTTCCAGACCGCCTGGGATGCCGGCGTGCGCTTCTTCGACACGGCGCCGATGTACGGGCACGGCCTCGCGGAGCTGCGCACCGGCCAGTCGCTGCGCTGGAAGCGGCGGGACGACTTCGTGCTCGCCTCCAAGGTCGGGCGGGTCCTGCATCCGGCACGGCGCGAATCGATCCGCTTCGCCCCCTGGGTCAACGCGGCGCCCTTCACGATGGACTTCGACTACAGCTACGACGGCACGATGCGGTCCTTCGAGGACAGCCTCCAGCGGCTGGCGCTGGAGCGCATCGACATCCTCTTCATCCACGACATCGACGTCTTCACCCGCGGCAGGGACCAGCCCGAGGTGTTCAGGCAGGCGATGGACGGCTGCTACCGGGCGCTGGAACGGCTGCGCGCCGAAGGGGTCGTCACCGCGATCGGCGTCGGCGTGAACGAATGGGAGGTCTGCCACGAGGCGCTGAAGCAGCGCGACTTCGACTGCTTCCTGCTCGCCGGGCGCTACACGCTGCTGGAACAGGACGCGCTCGACGCCTTCCTGCCGCTCTGCGAGGAGCGGGGGGTGGCGGTGCTGGTCGGGGGCGGGTTCAATTCCGGCATCCTCGCCACCGGGGCGAAGCCGGGGGCGAAGTACAACTACGCCCCGGCCCCGGCCCCGATCCTCGAAAAGGTGGCAAAGATCGAGGCGGTCTGCGCCGAATATGCCGTTCCCCTGCCCGCCGCCGCCCTGCAATTCGTCGTCGCCCATCCGGCGGTGGCGTCGTTCTGCGCCGGGACGCGGACGGTCGGGCAGCTCAGGCAGAACCTCGCCTGGTTCAGCCACCCGATCCCGGCCGGGTTCTGGGCGGCGCTGAAGGCGAAGGGTCTCCTGCGCGAGGATGCGCCGGTTCCGCAATGACGGGGCGGACGCTTCCCGCGGGCCTTCACGGCCATGCCGCTCTGGCGGTCGGCGACCGGATCGAGACCGGCAGCGCCGCCGTCGAGGCGGCGGCCATCGACCGCTTCGCGGACCTGTCGGGGGACCGCTTCGCCCTGCACCTCAGCGACGAGGCGGCACGGCAGCTCGGCTTTCCGCGCCGCGTCGCGCACGGGCTGCTCGTGCTGTCCGTGATCGACGGGCTGAAGAACCAGGCGCCCGCGCAGCTGCGCGCTGTCGCCTCGCTCGGCTGGGACATCCGCTTCCGCGCGCCCGTCCTCGCCGGCGACCGGGTGCAGGCCGCCTTCACCGTCGCGGCAAAACGGCCCGCGCGCGACGGCACGCAGGCCATCGTGACGCTCGCCGTCGAGGCCCGCAATCAGGACGGCCGGGTCGTCCAGGCCGGCAGCACGACGCTCCTGATGCTGCCCTGACGCCGGCGGGGGGCGGGGCGCGGGGCGCGGGGACCGGGCGGATCAGTCCCCCTTGCCCGGCGGCGCGAAATCCGGCTTGCGCCTGCCGCGGAAGGCGGCCAGTCCCTCCGCCAGATCGGCCGAGGCGGCGGCGATCGTTCCGGCCAGCGCCTCGACCACCCGCTCGCGCTCCTCGCCCTCGGCGGCGTTGATCAGCATCTTGGTCAGTTCGGTCGCCCGCGGCGAACGGGCGCGCAGCCGTTCGGCCACCCGCTCCGCGGCGGCCTGACCCTCGCCCTGCGGCACGACCAGATCGACCAGCCCGAGCGCCAGCGCCTGTTCGGCGGTGAAGACCTCGCCCATCAGCGCCATGCGGCGGACGACCTGCGCGCCGAACCGCCGGACGGCGCGCTGGGTGCCGGACCAGCCGGGGATGATGCCCAGTCCCGCCTCGGGCTGACCGATCGTCACATGGCTTTCGGCGATGCGGAGATCGGCGCAGGCGGCCAGTTCCAGCCCGCCGCCCAGGCAATGCCCGTTCAGCACCGCGACCAGCGGACAGGAAAGCCGCGCCAGCGCGTCGAAGGCGGCATGGCCGTCGCGGACCCAGTGGCGGCCGAAGTCCTCGGGGCTAAGGCCCGACCAGGCGGCGATGTCGCCGCCGGCGCAGAAGGACCGCTCCCCTTCCCCGGTCAGGATGGCGACGAAGGCGCCCGCCGCCTCGATCTGCCGGCAGAGCGGGACCAGCGCCCCGACCATGCCGGCATCGAGCGCGTTCAGCTTGTCGGCGCGGCGGATGGTCAGCCGCGCGACGCCGTCCGCAAGGCGCAGCTCCAGCCGCGGATCGCTCACAGCACCAGCCCCATCGGCGCGGGCCGGAACAGCCGCGCGTCCATCTCCCGCAGGTCCGGCGCCACCGCAAGCGGCGTCGCCGCCCGATCGAGGATGTCGCGGCGCAGGTCGAGGCCGGGCGCGATCTCGGTCACCGTCAGCCCGTCGCCGGTCAGGCGGATCACGCAGCGTTCGGTGACATAGGTGATGTCCTGCCCCTGCATCCGCGCGCGCTTCCCCGAGAAGCTGACCTGACCGACCTTCGGCACGATCTTCGCGATCCCGCCCTCCTTGTCGATCACAAGCCGGCCGTCCTCAAGGTGCATCTTCGCGCCGGCGTTGAAGTTGCCGGAAAAGACGATCCGCCGCGCGCGGGCGGTGATGTCCACGAAGCCCCCGGCCCCGGCGGTGCGGTGCGGCGTCGCCGGCAGGCGGCTGACATTGACCGAGCCTTCGGCGTCGATCTCGAGGAAGGACAGGAGCGAGCAGTCGAAACCGCCCGCCTGGAAGTAGATGAACTGGTGCGGCGAGGCGACGAAGGCCTCGGCGTTCGCGGCGCAGCCGAACTTGAAGTCAAGGAGGGGGACGCCCCCCACCGCGCCCTGTTCGATCACCCATGTCACCTTGCCGTGCTGGCCTTCCTCCAGCAGCACGCGCGGCACGTTGGCCGAGATGCCGAAGCCGATGTTCACCGCCCAGCCGGCGCGCAGCTCCATCGCGACGCGGCGGGCGATGACCTTGGCGGGGTTGAACTCGGGCGTGCGGAAGCTGTGCAGGGGGCGGAAGAGCTCGCCCGAGATGGCGGGGTCGTAGGGCGTGCCGGTCGTCTGCAGCTGGTCGGGGGCCTCGACGATGACATCGACGAGGATGCCGGGCACCTTCACGTCGTGCGGCTTCAGCGTGCCCTGCGCGGCGACCCGGCGGACCTGGGCGATGACGATGCCGCCGGAATTGCGCGCGGCCAGCGCCATTTCCATCGCGCCGAGGGTCGCGCCCTCCTGCTCGAAGGTGAGGTTGCCGTTCTCGTCGGCGGTGGTGGCGCGGATGATCGCCACGTCGGGATGGATGGCCGGAAAGTGCAGCCAGGTGTCGCCGTCGAAGGCGACCCGGCGGACCAGCGGCTCGCGCCGGGCCGCGGCGTTCATCGCGCAGCCGTCCTGTTCGGGGTCCACGAAGGTGTCCATCCCGACCTTGGTCAGCACGCCGGGGCGCTTTGCCGCGCCTTCGCGCAGCATGTCGAAGACGATGCCGGAGGGCACGTTCCAGGCGGCGAGATCCTCGGCCAGGATGCGCTGCCAGATCAGCGGCGGCGCGGCGCCGGTGGGGCCGGAGGGGAACGACCCGCCGATGATGCGGGCGATCATGCCCTTGTGGGCGATGTGATCGACGCCCCGGGTGCCGAACATGTCGCCCGCCGCGATCGGGTGGATGGCGGTCAGCCCGCGCGGCGCGCCCTCGGCAAGGAAGCGTTCGCCCAGGGCCTTCAGCACCTCGTCCGGGCAGAGCAGGCCCGAAGACGCGTTCACGGCCACCGTCGCCCCATCCGCGACCAGGCGCACCGCCTCGGCGGCAGACCTCACTTTCGACACCGGGCGTCTCCTTCCGCGCTTGGCATTAAGTAACTAAACAGTTATAACGATACCGAGGATCGGGGCCGGAGATCAAGCGGCAAAGCGCATCGCGCGCCGGCATCGGCCCCCCTGGTTTCAGCAAGGGACATCGCCCCGTGAACATCACCTTCCGCAACACGTTCCAGCGCGCCTTCGGAACCTTCCCGCTCCGGGGCGAGGTCCTGCGCGCCGCCATCGCGGCGGCCCTTGCGGCCGGGTATCGCGCCTTCGACACGGCGCAGATGTACGGCAACGAGGCCGATACCGGCGCGGCGCTCGCCGCGGGCGGGATCCCGCGGGACGATCTCTGCATCACCACGAAGGTCGGCATCGACAACTTCACGCCCGAACGGTTCCTGCCCTCGGTCGAGGCCTCGCTCCGGGCCCTGCGGGTCGCCGCGGTCGATGTCCTCATGCTGCACTGGCCGCCCCCCGATGGCGACATCAGGGGGCCGCTGCGGCTCTTGCAGCAGGCGCATGACCGCGGTCTCGCCCGGCATGTCGGCATCTCGAACTTCACGGCCGCGATGATGCACGAGGCGCGCGCGCTGGTCGATGTGCCGCTTGTCACCAACCAGGTCGAGTTCCACCCCCTGCTCGACCAGTCGAAGCTCCTGGCCGCGGCCGAGGCGACCGGAATCCCGCTGTCCGCCTATTGTTCGGTCGCCCGCGGCGAGGTGTTCAGATACCCGCTTTTCGCCGGGATCGGCGAGCCCTACGGCAAGTCGGCGGCGCAGGTGGTGCTGCGCTGGATCCTCCAGAAGGGGGTCGCGGTCAACACCATGTCCACCAATCCCGCCAACATCCGCGCCAATTTCGAGGTGATGGATTTCACGCTCTCCTCGATCGACATGGCCCGGATCGACCGGATGACGGCGACGGGCTACCGCGTCGTCGGCCGGGGCCTCGTTCCCTACGCCCCGGATTTCGACTGAAGGCGACCGGGCCGGGGACGGCCGCGCAGGGGACGGCCGCGCGGTCCCGGCCCGCCCCTGCCCGCTCCTGCCGCGGTCCCTGCCCCGGCTAGGAGGCGGCCTGGCGGTTGCCGCGGATCAGGTCGGCCGCGCGTTCGCCGATCATGATCGAGGCGGCATTGGTGTTCGACCCGATCAGCGAGGGCATGACCGAACTGTCGCAGATGCGCAGGCCGTCGAGGCCGCGCACGCGCAGCTGCGGATCGACGACCGCCATCGCGTCGCTGCCCATCCGGCAGGTCGAGACCGGGTGATAGGAGGTGCGGCCGTACTGGCGGGCATAGGCCTCGAAATCGGCCTGCGTGCGCACGCTGCGGTCGGGAAAGCGGATCTCCCGGATGTATTTCTGCAGCGACGGCTGGCTGAAGATCTCGCGGCTGATCTTCACGCCCTCGACCGAGATCCGCAGGTCGTCGGGGTCGCCGAGGAAGTTCGGATCGACGACGGGCGGGGCCGCCGGGTCGGCGCTGCGCAGGGTGACCGAGCCGCGCGCCTTCGGGCGCAGGGTGTAGCTGTTGAGCGTGATGCCGGAGGCGCCCTTCGGCACCGAGGGCACCCCCGCCTCGGCCCCCGCGCCGCAGAGGAAGTGGAACTGGAGGTCCGGGCAGGGCGCCGAGCCGGGACCGTCCGCGTACCAGAACGCCCCGCCCTCGACCACGTTCGAGGTGACGGGGCCGGAGTTGAACAGCAGGTACTGCATCCCGGCCCAGAGCGCCCAGTGCGGGCGGTTGTACCTGTCGAGCGAATCGTGGCCCTTCAGCTCGGCCACGATGTCGATGCCGAAATGGTCGGTCAGGTTGCTGCCCACGCCGGGCAGGTCCGCGACGACGCTGATCCCGTGCTGGCGCAGATGCGCCGCCGGGCCGACGCCCGACAGCATCTTCAGCTTGGGGCTGCCGATGGCGCCCGCGGTGACGATGACCTCGCCCGCGGCGCGCGCGACAAGGGCCTGGCCGCCGGCGGCATATTCGACGCCGGCCGCGCGCCGGCCGTCGAAGACGACGCGCCGGACCAGCGCCCCGGTGACAAGGGTCAGGTTGGGGCGGGCCAGCGCCGGCCGCAGGTAGGCCACCGCCGCCGAGCAGCGCCGGTTGCCGCGGATCGTCGTCTGGTAGAGGCCCGCGCCCTCCTGCCGCGCGCCGTTGAAATCCGGGTTGTAGGGCATCCCGAATTCCTGGCAGCTCTGCACGAAGGCCAGCGTGGTGCGGTTCGGGCTGGGCAGGTTCGAGACGCCGAGGGGCCCGTCGGTCCCGTGCCATTCGCCCGCCAGGACCGTGTTGCCCTCGGAGCGCAGGAAGTACCTGCGGACATCGCTGAAGGCCCAGCCCTCGGCCCCCTCCTCCGCCGCCCAGCGGTCGTAGTCCGACGGATGGCCGCGGGTGAAGATCTCGGCGTTGATCGAGGAGCCGCCGCCGAGGACGCGCGCCTGCGCATAGGGGATCTCGCGGTTGTTGGCGTGTTTCTGCGGCGCCGTGACGAGGCCCCAGGTCAGCGGCCCCGTGGTCATCCTGGCAAAGCCCACCGGCATGTGGATCAGCGGGTTGGAATCCCTGCCGCCCGCCTCGATCAGGCAGACGCGGGCGGCGGGGTCCTCGGACAGGCGCGCGGCAAGCACACAGCCGGCCGAGCCGCCGCCGACGATCACGTAGTCGAAATCCTGCGCCATCTCAGCGGATCCAGTGGCTGCGCTTGCCGGTCTCGACATGCACCGATTTCACCTGGGTATACTCCTCGACGCCGTAGATGCCCGCCTCGCGGCCCCAGCCGGACTGCCTGAAGCCTCCGAGCGGCATCTCCGGCCCGCCGGCCATGATGCAGTTGACCCAGAAGCGCCCGGCGCGGACGCGGCGGGTGACAGTCAGCGCAGTGTCGATGTCCTTTGTCCAGACGCTGGCGGCAAGGGACGGAAGGACGCGGCGCCCGGACGCCGCGCCCGGGATGGAGCCTCCGTTGACCGCGGACATCGGTTTCCTCCCTGGTTCCGACATGAAGGCCACGGGTCCGTGGCCGGGATCGCGGCGATTGCAGCGCAGGCAGGCCCGGCCGCCGCAAGGCAACTCTCTAATGCACTAACTGGTTACTTCTTTGCCGCGAGGGGAGTCAAGCCCCTTCTGCGCCGCCCGCCGCCGCCCGCCGCCGCCCGGCCGCCCCGATTCCGCTTTGACGACCGCGGGCGGGCCCGTGTAAGCACGGGGGGCAAGCGCCAACGGACAGGACGGACCGGACGGCCCATGGAACGCGGTGGAGACGTCAGCCGGGGCGGTGCCGGGGCGGTGCGCAAGCCCCGCATCCGCGACGCCGAGGCAACCCGGGCCCGCATCCTCGAGGCGGCCAAGCGCGAATTCGCCAGGAACGGCCTCGGCGGCGCCCGGGTGGACGTGATCGCCGAGAAGGCGCGCGCCAACAAACGCATGATCTACCACTACTTCGGCAGCAAGGAGGGCCTGTTCCAGACCGTCATCGAGAACGCCTATGTCGATATCCGGACGGCCGAACAGAAGCTGAACCTCGACCACCTCGATCCGAAGGCGGCGCTGGAGCGGCTGGTCCGCTTCACCTGGGACTACTACCTGAAGAACCCCGAGTTCATCACGCTCGTGAACAGCGAGAACCTGCACCGGGCGCGGCATCTGCGGAAGTCGGAGACGGTGAAGCTTTACAGCCGCAGGTTCGTGGCGATGGTCGCCTCCATCCTCGACCGCGGCGTGGCGGCGGGCGTGTTCCGGCCCGGCATCGATCCGGTGCAGCTCAACATCACCATCGCGGCGATCGGGTATTACTACCTGACCAACCGCTTCACCGGCGCGATCGTGTACGAGCGCGACCTGATGGCGAAGGACGCCCTCGAGGAGCGGCTCCGCTTCAACATCGACACGATCATGCGGCTGGTCGCGGCCTGAGGCGCCGGCCCCCCCGCGCGGGGGCGGGGCGCCCCGGCCTCAGGCAAAGCGCAGCCAGGCGACCGCAATCGCGACGGCGGCGAAGATCGCGGCCATGATCAGCCCGCCGGTCAGCGCCTGGCGGCTCTCGCTGCCGATCGCGTCCGGGCTGCGGGTCGAGATCAGGTAGGGCCGCCCCGCCGCCGGGCCGATCGTGAAGCCGCCCTTGCCCGGCCGCGCCTCGCCCAGCACGAAGACGGGATCGCCGGGCAGGATGTAGCGTTCGCGGAAGCGGAAGCGCCGCGCCGGATCGGACAGCACCTCGAAGCGGCCGCCCCCGGCGAAGGATTCGGTGCCGGGGCGGATCTCGGGGTCCGGCGTGCCGGGCGTCTCGTCCGGGCCGTACCATTCGCTCCAGCCGGAATGAAAGACCGTCGCGCCCTCGGGGTCGGCGGTCGCCGCGGCGCCGTTCCACTCGATGCGGACCGGACGCTCCGTCACCTCCTCGCGGACGCGCTGCCATTCGAGACGGCGGTCCTTCCCGTCGCTGTCGCGCCGCTCGACGACGCGGTCCACGACCGCCTCGGCCCAGATGCAGGGGCGGCCGGTCAGCGGCGCCTTCAGCCCGGATGTCGCGGGCGTCCGGCCCGAGGCCAGGCAGGGGCCGGCCGCCAGCCTGTCCACCGTCGTCTCTGCCATCGCGGCCAGCGCGCGGGCGTTGCGCCGCGACCACAGCGCCGCCCAGCCCATCGCGGCGGCCAGCAGGGCGGGCAGGCCGAAGGCGAAGGCAAAGACGATGAACGGCGCCTCGCGCAGGAAATCCGCGGCCCCCTGCATGTCCCTCGTCCCCGTTCCCCGTGGTCTGCCTGCGGCGGCGAGATTCGGCCGCGACAGCCGGCGCGGTCAAGGGAAAACGCGCATGACGAAGGGGCCGCCCCCCGGGGGGCGGCCCCTGCACGCGGGCGCGGCGCGCCCGGTCAGCGCTTGGAGAACTGGAAGGACCGGCGCGCCTTGCGCTTGCCGTACTTCTTGCGCTCGACGACCCGGCTGTCGCGGGTCAGGAAGCCCGCGGCCTTCAGCGCCGGGCGCAGCGAGGGCTCGTAAAGCTGGAGCGCCTTCGAGATGCCGTGCTTCACCGCGCCGGCCTGGCCCGAAAGCCCGCCCCCCGCGACCGTCGCGTTGACGTCGAACTGGCCCTCGACATTGGCGACCGTGAAGGGCTGGCGCAGGATCATCTGCAGCACCGGGCGGGCGAAGTAGTCCTTCATCGGCTTGCCGTTCACCGTCACCGTGCCCTTGCCCGGCCTGATCCAGACGCGGGCGACCGCGTCCTTGCGCTTGCCGGTGGCGTAGGACCGGCCCAGCTTGTCGCGCTCGGGCTGGCGCGGCGCGGGGGCCGGCGCGGCGGCGCCGGCAGCGCCGGCGGTGGCGGCGGGCGCGGCCCCGGCGACGACGGCCTTCAGGTCATCGAGCGATTTGATTTCGTCGGCCATCTCAGAGGCTCCGCGTGTTCTTGGGGTTCATCGACCGGACGTCGAGCACTTCGGGATTCTGCGCCGCATGGGGATGCTCGGCGCCGGGATAGACGCGCAGATGGGTCATCTGCTGCTTGCCCAGACGGTTGCGGGTGATCATCCGCTCCACCGCCTTGACCACCACCCGCTCGGGATGGGCGCCGTCCAGCACCTGTTCGGCGGTGCGCGACTTGATGCCGCCGGGGTGGTTGGTGTGCCAGAAATATTCCTTCTCGGCACGCTTCTTGCCCGTCAGCTGCACCTTGGCGGCGTTGATGACGATCACGTTGTCGCCCATGTCCATGTGCGGCGTGAAGGTCGGCTTGTGCTTGCCGCGCAGGCGGCTGGCGACGATGCTGGCGAGGCGGCCCAGGACGACGCCCTCGGCGTCGATCAGGATCCACTTCTTCTCGATATCCGCCGGGGTGGCGGTGAACGTCTTCATCTTGCGACCCTCTGATGGTCAGGGGCGGCGCGGCCGCCCGGAATCGGATGGCGGCTTTTCGTGCATTCCCCTGCCGCAGTCAAGAGCCATCCGGGGCGCAAAAATCAAGCGTCGTCAATGCATTGGATATGAGGTATCTCGTTACCCCCGAACGGGCTTCCCCCCGCCGCCGGCGCGGCCTAGCCTTGGCGCAAGGGGAAAGGGGGCACGGCATGGCTGCGGACATCCTGCTGCGCGAGGATTCGGAGGGGATCGCGACACTCACGCTCAACGCGCCGGCGCGGCTCAACGCGCTCTCGGACGCGATGCTCGCCGCGCTCGCGGATGCCTTCGCCGCCCTCGCCGAGGACCGCGGCACGAAGGTCGTCATCCTGCGCGCGGCCGGAAAGGCCTTCTGCGCCGGGCACGACCTGCGCGAGATGCAGGCCGGCCGCGCCGGCCCGGACCGCGGGGCGGCCTGGTTCGGCGGCCTCTTCGCGCGCTGCGCCGCGGTCATGCAGGCGATCCCGGCCCTGCCCCAGCCGGTGATCGCCGAGGTCCAGGGCGTCGCGGCCGCCGCCGGCTGCCAGCTCGTCGCCTCCTGCGATCTCGTCGTCGCGGCCGAGTCGGCGCGCTTCGGCGTCAACGGCGTCAACATCGGCCTGTTCTGCTCGACGCCGATGGTCGCGCTGACCCGCGCCATTCCGGCCAGGGCCGCCTTCGAGATGCTGACGACCGGCGAATTCATCACCGCCGCCCGCGCCCGCGAGCTCGGCCTCGTCAACCGCGCCGTCCCGCCCGAGCGGCTGCGGGAGGAAACCCTCGCCCTCGCGCGCAGCATCGCCGGCAAGCTCGGCCCCGCCGTCCGCATCGGCAAGCGCGCCTTCTACGACCAGCTCGGCCTGCCGCTGGCCGAGGCCTACCGCCTGACCGGCGCGGTCATGGTCGAGAACATGCTCTGGCGCGAGACCGAGGCCGGCATCGACGCCTTCCTGAACCGGGACAGGTAGGCAGAACCCGACTTGGCAGGCCGGGACGCCGGGCGTAGCCTCCGTTCCGTCCCGGCGGCGCCCCGCCGCCGCCCGCTCGCGGAGGCCGGTGCCATGTCCGACAAGCGCCAGACCGTCTGGGCCCTGATCCGCCGCTGGGAGGCCTTCCGCCGCAACGAACCCATCCCGGCCCGCTTCCTCACCCTCAAGCGCGATCTCTACAACGTCCGCAACGCGGTGCCCGGCACCTCCTATCCGGCCAGCCTCACCGATCCCGACGACGAGGTGATGGCGGCCGTCGAGCACTATTTCCTCTGCCGCGCCTGGGTCGGCAACGGCGTCCAGCCCGCCTGGCAGATGCGGGCGATGACCGACATCTACAACACCGGCAAGGAATACGGCCTGACCCCGCGCCACAATCCGAACCGGCCGGTGACGCCGCCCTCGCAGATGCAGAAGGATTTCCAGGCGCTCGGCATCGCCGACGGCGAGGCGGATCTCCGGGTCTCGGGCCGCAAGCCGCCGCTGGTGGCGAAGCCCCCGACCTACTGATCCCCGGCCCCGCCGCGGTGCAGGACGGCCGCCACCGCCAGCGCCGTCACCGCAAGGCCCGCCGCCACCGCGATCAGCGCCGCGGCGCCGCCCCGCGTCAGCAGCACGGCGCCCGCCTGCGGCGACAGCGCGGTGGCCAGGAGCGGCGCCATGTAGAGCGTGCCCGACACCGCGCCGAAGGCTGCCCGGCCCAGACGCTCGGCCGTCACCACCGGCTTGAGGATGCTGACCATGCCCATCGCCGCGCCCTGGAGCGCGGCGAAGGCGAGGATCAGCCAGACCGCCGCCCCCGCCAGCCACAGCGCCGCCGCCGCCAGGCACAGCATCGCCGCGCAGAGCCGCAGCGCCGCGCCGGCGCTGACCCGCCCCTCGTTCAGCATCAGCGCCACCCGGCCGGCCACCTGCGCCGGCCCGATCAGCGCGGCCGCCAGCACCGCCAGCCCCGCCCCCGCCCCGCGGTCCGCGAAGAGCGGCAGGCAGTAGGTGACGAGCAGCCCGTGGTTGAGCGCGACCAGCCCGAAGAGCGCGCCGATCAGCCAGAACTCCCGCCGCCTCAGGGTCGCCCGGAAGGCCGCGGCCCGCGCCGCCCGCGCCGCGGGCGAACCGGGCGGCGCTCCCGCCCCGCCGGCCGGCGCGCGGGCGCGCAGGAGGCGCAGCCCGGCTAGGTTCACCGGCACCGTGAGCCCGAGCTGGAGCGCGGCAAAGCCCAGCACCGCGCCCTGCCAGCCCCAGAGCGCCGCCATCGCCGCCCCGGCCGGAAAGGCGAGCGAGGAGGCGAACCCCGCCACCAGCGTGACGCGGGTGATCGCCGCCCGCGCCGCATCCGGGAAGCCCAGCGTCAGGACCGAGAAGCAGACCTCGTAGAAGCTCGCCGCCTGGGCGAAGCCGATCACCACCCAGCAGAGGACGCAGAGGGCCGGATCGGTGGCGAAGGCCAGCGCCGCCAGCGCCGCGCCCCCGGCCAGCGCGCCGAAGGTCAGCAGCCGCCCGCCGTGGCCCGCGTCCACCAGCCGCCCGGCGAAGGGCGCGCCGAGGGCGGCGATCAGCATCGCCGCCGTCGGCCCGGCGGCGAGGGTCGCCTTCGACCAGCCGGTGCCCGCGGCGAGCGCCGGCAGGAGCGCGGGATAGATGTAGTAGAGGCTGGCGTAGCCCGTCGTCTGCCCCACCGCCAGCAGCCAGACCGCGGGCGGGGCCCGGCGCTCGCGCGGGGTCATGCCAGGCGGTAGATCGCGGCGAACTTCGCCTCGAGATAGTCCAGGAGCGGCCCCTCGGTCGGGGCAAAGCCGCAGGCGCGCTCGATCGTCTCGGCCGGCGGGCGCAGCCCGCCGAAGCGCTGGAGCTTCGCGCGCAGCCATTCGGTCGCCGGGCGCGCATCGCCCCCGGCGAGGCTGTCGTCGAGCTCCGGCAGGTCCGCCCGCAGCGCCCGATGCAGGCAGCCGGCATAGACGTTGCCCAGCGCATAGGTCGGGAAATAGCCGATCGCGCCGACCGACCAGTGCACGTCCTGCAGCATCCCGTGCGCGGGCCGGTCCACCGCGATGCCGAAATCGCGCTGGAAGCGCTCGTTCCAGGCCGCTTCCAGATCGCCCGCCTCCAGCGTGCCGGCGACAAGCTCGCGCTCGAGGTCGAAGCGCAGCATGACATGCAGGTTGTAATGCACCTCGTCGGCCTCGGTGCGGATATAGCCGGAATGGACCCGGTTCACGGTGCCCCAGAAGGCCTCGGCATCGGCCACCCGCAGCGGCCCGAAGATGTCGCGCAGGCGCCCGAACATCCAGCCGGTGAAGGCGCGGCTGCGGCCGAGCTGGTTCTCGTAGATGCGGCTCTGGCTTTCGTGCACGCCCATCGACACGCCCTGCCCCAGCGGCGTCAGCCGGTGTTCGGCGTCGATCGCCAGCTCATAGCAGGCGTGCCCGACCTCGTGGATCGTCGAATAGAAGCAGTTGAAGGGCTCGCTCTCGACCACCCGCGTGGTGATCCGCACGTCCTCGCCCTGCCCGGAGGAGAAGGGATGCACGGCAAGGTCGAGCCGCCCCTTCGACCAGTCGTAGCCGAAGGCGTCGGCCAGTTCGCGCGCGAAGGCAAGCTGGGCGTCCCTCGCGAAGACCCCCTCCAGCGGCCGCGGCTGGTGCGCGGCGCCCAGCACCGCCTCGCGCAGCGCGACGAGTCGCGGGCGCATCCGGGCGAACATCGCCGAGAGCCGCGCGGCCGTCATGCCGGGCTCGTATTCGTCGATCAGCGCGTCATAGGCATCCGCGCCGAAGCCGCCCGCCGCCAGCGCCTGCCCCATCTCGCGCTTCAGCGCGATCACCCGCTTCAGCGTCGGCAGGAAATGCGCCACGTCGTCGCGTGCCCGCGCCTCGGCCCAGACGCCCTGCGCCACGCTCGTCACCCGCGCGATCTCGGCCGCCAGCCGCGCCGGGATGCAGGCGTTGCGGCGATAGGCCCGCCCGATCAGCTCCAGCGCCCGCCGGCCCGCCTCGTCCCCGGCCTCGGCCGCCGCCAGCCAGTCGCCGATGCGGGGATCGGTGCGGCGCTGGTGGATGACGCCGGCCAGCGCGGCGAATTCCTCGCCCCGCTGGTGCGCCGCGCCGCGCGGCATCACCGTCTCCTGATCCCATTCCAGGCGCCCGCTGATCAGCGACAGCGCCTCGGTGTCGCGCTGAAAGGCCATCAGGTCGGCAAAGGCGCTCATCGCTGGGCTCCGCGGATCGTGGTCAGGACGGGATAGCGGGCGCGGTGGCGGGCGCGGACGATCAGGACCCACAGGACCACCGCGCCGAGCTGGTGCAGGAGCGCCAGCGGCAGCGGCGCCGAGCGCAGCACCGTCACCACCCCGATCGCGATCTGGACCGCCAGCATCAGCGCCATCAGGCCGAAGGCGCTGCGTGTCTCGGGATGGGCCGAGGACCGCGCGCGCCACCAGGCGAAGAGCCCCAGCGCGAACAGCAGATAGCCCGTCATCCGGTGCATGAACTGCACGAGGCCGGGATCCTCGAAGAAATTGGTCCAGAGCGGCGTGCCCGCGAAGGGATCGGGGGGAAGGAAGCCCTCGCCCATCAGCGGCCAGGTCGGAAAGGCGCGGCCGGCGTCGATACCGGCCACCAGCGCGCCGAGCAGGACCTGCAGGAAGGCGAGGTGCATCACCCCGCTCGCCAGCGCGGCAAGCCGCGGCTCGCCCTGACGGCGCGCCTGAATCAGCGCCGGCTCCGGCCGCCCGAGCAGCAGGATGTACCAGGCGAGGAGCCCCAGGATCACGAAGCCGAGCCCGAGATGGACGGCAAGCCGGTAGGAGGCGACATCGACCATCCGCCCGGTCAGGCCCGAGGCCACCATCCACCAGCCGATGGCGCCCTGCGCCGCGCCGAGCGCGCCCAGAAGCCACAGCCGCCCGGTCCAGCCCGCCGGAATGCGCTTCGTCAGCCAGAGATAGGCGAAGCCGATCGCCCAGACGAGGCCGATGGTGCGGCCGAGCTGGCGGTGGCCCCATTCCCACCAGTAGATGCGCTTGAACTCCTCCAGCGTCATCGCCCGGTTCTGGAGCCGGAACTCCGGCGTCGCCTGGTAGCTGGCGAAGGCCTCCGCCCAGGCGGCCTCGCCCAGCGGCGGGACCGCGCCCGTCACCGGGCGCCATTCGACGATCGACAGGCCGCTGTCGGTCAGCCGCGTCAGGCCGCCGACGGCGATCATCGCCACCACCAGCGCGAACAGGATGACGAGCCAGCGGCGGACGCGGGTGCGCCCGCGCCCCTGCCCGGCATCGATCAGCCCGCCCTGCGGCGCAGAGGCCGGCCGCGCGCCGTCGCCGACCTCCTCGAAGATGCTGCGCTTGCCTGCCATGGCACCCGTTGCCCCGCCTGCCGGCGGCACCCTAGGCGGCAGCGGCAGCGGGCGCAAGTCCGCCCCCGGGGCCGGCCGCGGCCGGGCGGGACTTCGTGAATCGATCGTTAACGCGAAAATAACGCATTGGAATCATTGCAGGAAAGAGGGTGTCCCACGCTGGGACACCCGCCGCGGCCTGCCGCGGGGGCGCCGCGCCGGGGCGTCCTCAGGCGCCGCGGTCGCGCGGCCGCACCAGCTGGCGCAGCATCCCGTGCAGGGTCTGCACGTCCGACCGTGTCATCGGCATCCGGCTCCAGAAGTTGCGCAGCGCCATCCGCATGCTGGCGGCCTTCGGCGGCGGATGGAAGAAGCCGGCGGATTGCAGCTCCTCCTCCCAGTGGCGGGCCAGCCGCTCCACCTCGCCCGCGCTCGCGAAGGCGGTGCGCGCCATCACCATCGCCTCGGGCGGCTGCGCGCTGCCCTGCCGCCTCCATTCGTAGGCCAGGATCAGCACCGCCTGCGCGACGTTGAGCGAGGGGAAGTCCGGATTGACCGGCACCGTCACGATGGCGTTGGCGCGCGCGACATCGTCGTTCTCAAGCCCGGTGCGCTCCGGCCCGAAGAGGACGGCGACGCGCTGCCCGCCGGCGATCAGGGCGCGGGCGTGCTCCATCGCGCGCTCGGGCGTCATCACCGGCTTGGTCAGGTCGCGCCCCCGCGCCGTGGTCGCGAAGACGACGGCGGCATCGGCGACGGCGGCGGCGGTCTCCGGGAAGACGCCGGCGAGGTCCAGCACCCGCCCCGCCGCGCCCGAGGCCATCGCGACCGCGCGCGGGTTCGGCCAGCCGTCGCGCGGATCGACCAGCCGCATCCGCGTCAGCCCGAAGTTCAGCATCGCGCGCGCGGCCGCCCCGACATTCTCGCCCAGCTGCGGCCGGACCAGCACGAAGATCGGTTGCGCGTCGTCTGCCATGGCCGGTCCCCCTCCGCCGTCCGGCGTGATACGGTCAGGGCACGGGCGAACACAAGGCCGCAGGGCGCCCCGCCGCGGCGGTGGCCTTCGGCGGGCGGTTGCGCTAATCCGGCCCCGACCCCGAACGGGAGAGGCTCATGGCCGGCAAGGACCGCCCGCAGATCTACCTCGTCACGCCCGCCGCCGCGGACCCCGCGGCCTTCGCCGGCCGGCTCGCCGCCGTCCTCGATTCCGTCGAGGTCGCCTGCCTGCGCATCGCGCTTGCCACGCGCGACGCCGACGATCTGGCCCGCGCCGCCGACCTCCTGCGCGAGGTCGCCCATGCCCGCGACGTGGCGACCGTGATCGAGACGCATCTGCGGCTGGTGCAGCCGCACGGGCTCGACGGCGTTCATCTCACCGATGCCGGCCGCACGGTGCGCGAGGCGCGCCGCCTGCTCGGCCCCGATGCCATCGTCGGCGCCTTCTGCGGCGCGTCCCGCCATGACGGGATCGTGGCGGGCGAGGCCGGGGCCGACTACGTGGCCTTCGGCCCGGTGGCGGACAGCGTGCTGGGCGCCGGGCCGGTGGCGCCGCGCGACCTCTTCGCCTGGTGGTCGGAGATGATCGAGGTGCCGGTCGTGGCCGAAGGCGGGCTGACCGCCGCCGGCGTGCAGGACCTCGCCCCGGTGACGGATTTCCTCGCCTTCGGCGACGAGATCTGGCGCGCCGAGGATCCGGCACGGGCGCTGGCGGCGCTGACCGCCGGCCTGAGCTAGGCGGCGCCGCCGCCCCCGCCATCCGCGCCGCCCGCGCCGTCCGCGCCGCCCCGGAACCCGGACCGGACGGCGGCCTCGCAGGCCGCGGCAAGCGCCTTGCGCGAGGCGAAGGCGCCGGCACGCAGCGGCGGATGGAACACGACCTCGACGGTTCCGCGGCGCAGCGCGGCCATGACTCGCGCGGCATGGGGCGCGAAGTCCATGTCGCCCCACCAGGCATAGAAGCGCGCGTCCTCTCCCTCCGGCGCGCGGTAGGTCACGCTGACGGGCTGGATGGCGAGGGCGTCGCGGACCCCCTCGGCCATGAAGGCCTCGAAGAGCGTCGGCTTGAAGGGCAGCACGCGCAGCCCGTCCGTGCTCGTCCCCTCCGGGAAGAACAGCAGGTGATCGCCCGCCCGCAGCCGGTCGGCGAGCAGGCGCTGCTGCGCCGCCGCCGCCTTCGGATCGCGGGCGATGAAGACGGTGCCGGTCGCGCGGGCGAGCCAGCCGATTCCCGGCCAGCGCGCGACCTCGGCCTTCGACACGAAGCAGAGGCGCTGGCAGGCGTTCAGGACCAGGATATCGAGCCAGCCGGCATGGTTGGCCACCGCCGCACCCCTGCCCGTCACCGGCGCGCCGCTGACCCGCAGCCGGAGGCCGAGGATCAGCAGGTCGATCCGGCATACCGCGACTGTGATCCAGGGCGTCAGCGGCCGCCGCGGCGCGAAGAGCGGCGCCTCGGCCAGACGCAGGAGCAGCATGAGCCCGAGCCCCCCGAAGGTGACGGCCAGGACCGCGGCCCCGCGCAGCGCGGCGCGCAGCCAGCCCGCCGGCCCGATCCGTCCCGCGGGCGGCGGCGCCGCGCCGGTCCAGGTCGTCACGCCTGCCCCTCGAAGCGGCGGGTGTAAAAGCCCTTGTGCTTCTCGCTCATGGCGGCGGTGTCCATCAGCAGGAGCACGTCGGTCGTGTTGAAGGCGTGGTCGATGAAGGCACCGTCGCCGACGAAGCCGCCGAGGCGCAGGTAGGCCTTGATGAGGGCCGGCATCCGCACCATCGCCGCGGTCCGGTCGAGCGCCTCGCCGGGCAGGAGGTCGAGCGAGTGGAAGCCGCCGGGAAGCGCCCGGACGCGCAGGTGTTCCGGCGCGAGATGGTTGCGGTGCAGCCAGCTCAGCGGCAGGCGCAGCGATTCGATGTCGGTGCCGTGGAAGCTGGCGACGCCGAACAGGATCTCGATCCGGTTCTCGAGCACGAAGTCGGCGAGCGCGTTCCACAGCAGGAACATCGCCGGCCCGCCGCGGTAGGCGGCGCTGACGCAGGAGCGGCCGAGTTCCAGAAGCCGCCGCCCGGTCGCGCGCAGGGGCGCCAGATCGTATTCGCCGTCGCAGTAGAAGCGGCCGAATTCGGCGGCAATGTCGCCCGGCAGCAGGCGGTAGGCCCCGACGACCTGATCCTCGGGCGCGCCGGGCCGGTGGGTGTCGAACAGCAGGAGCTGAAGGGCGACGCGATCGAATTCGTCGCGTTCCAGACCGGCGGCGTGGTCCACGCCGGGGCCGTCGCCGCCGAGTTCCCTGATGAAGACCTCGTAGCGCAGGCGCTGCGCCGCCCTGACTTCGGAATCGGTCCGGGCAAGCCGGACCCGGTATCGCGATGTGTCGATGCCCATGAAGCGCCGGTCGCTGCACCGGGGATCCCCGCCGGCCCGTGCAGCCTATTAAGTCGCGTCCCGCGGCATTGCAACTCGCGCCCGCCGCCCGCCGGCGCCGCGGCGGGCCGTGCGCGGCCTCAGCGCGGCGCCCGCCGGCGGCCGGCCGGGGCGGCGGGACCGGCGGGACTGGCGGGACCGGGATCCCCGACCGGGACCAGATCGAAGGCGGGCCGGTCGAAGACGACCTTCCCCCGGTGCTCGAAATTGACTGTGATCCGGCTGCCGATCCGCGACTGGACCTGACCGATCCCCCAGTCGGGGAAGTGGGGGTGACGCACGAGGTCGCCTGGCGTTAACAACTCGTTCATCAGTTGCGCCTTCTCTCGGCAGGACGAGGTCGAAACCCATGCAGGACATGCCAACCGAACCGACCAGGGATCACGACGGCGACGCGGCCGGCCTTGCCGCGCTGATCGGTTCGCGCATCTGCCATGACCTTATCAGCCCGATCGGGGCGATCAGCAACGGGGTCGAGCTTCTCGCCATGGCGCAGGAGGCGTCGCCGGAAGTGGCGCTGATCGCGCAGAGCGCGCGCAACGCCAGCGCCCGCGTGCGCTTCTTCCGGATCGCGTTCGGCCACGCCGCGCCGGGCCAGCGGATCGCCGCGGCCGAGCTGCGCGAGGCCGTTGCCGGCTATTTCCACGGCGGCCGGACCAGCGCCGACTGGCAGGTGCCCGAGGGGATCGGCCGCGCCGACGCGCGGCTCCTGCTGCTCCTGCTCCTCTGCCTCGAGACCGCGCTCGCCTGGGGCGGGCGCATCGCGGTCGCCCCGGCCGGCGACCGCTTCCGCCTGACGGCGGTCGCCGACCGCCTGCGCGCCGAGCCGGCGCTGTGGGAGGCGGTCTCGCCCCTGCCGCAGGCCCCGTCCCATCCGGCGCACAGGGATGCGGCGCTGGTGCATTTCGCGCTGGCGGGGCTTGCGCTGGCAGCCTGCGGGCGGGCGCTCAGCGCCGAATTCGGCGACACCGCGATCACCCTTCAGGTCTGAGCCGCCCGGTCAGGGGCGCACCGTCCCGTCGCCGGTCACGAGATACTTGAACGAGGTCAGCTGTTCGGCGCCGACCGGCCCGCGCGCATGCAGCTTTCCTGTCGCGATGCCGATCTCCGCGCCCATGCCGAACTCGCCGCCATCGGCGAACTGGGTCGAGGCGTTGCGCAGCAGGATCGCCGAATCGAGGCGGGAGAAGAACCGCTCCGCCGCGGCGTCGTCCTCGGTCAGGATCGCCTCGGTGTGACCGGAACCGTAGCGGCGGATATGGGCGATCGCCGCGTCCACCCCGTCCACCACCCGCGCCGCGATGATCATGTCGAGGAACTCGCGCCCGAAATCCTCCGGCGCGGCCGGCACGACGCCCGGCACCTGCACAAGATCGCCCTCGCCGCGGACCTCGACCCCGGCCGCGAGGAGATCCCCGATCAGGGCGCGGCCGTGGCGCTCGAAGAAGGGCCGGTCGATCAGCAGGCATTCGGCGGCGCCGCAGATGCCGGTCCGCCGCGTCTTGGCGTTCAGCACCACGCGGCGCGCCTTCGCCGGGTCGGCCGCGCGATCGACATAGACGTGGCAGATGCCCTCGAGATGGGCGAAGACGGGCACCCGCGCCTCGCGCTGGACAAGGCCGACCAGCCCCTTGCCGCCGCGCGGCACGATGACGTCGATCCAGCCGGTGGCGCGCAGCATGGCGCCCACCACCGCGCGGTCCTGGGTGGGGACAAGCTGGATCGCCTCGGCGGGCAGGTCCGCGCCGAGCAGGCCCGCCACGAGGCAGGCATGGATCGCGGCGGCGGAGCGCGCGCCTTCGCTGCCGCCGCGCAGAATGACGGCGTTTCCCGCCTTCAGGCACAGCGCGCCGGCATCGGCGGTGACGTTCGGCCGGCTCTCGAAGATGACGCCGACGACGCCGAGCGGGGTGCGCACGCGCCGGATGTGCAGGCCGTTGGGGCGCTCCCATTCGGCGATCACCTGGCCGACGGGATCGGGCTGTCCGGCAATCGCGCGCAGGCTGTCCACGATCGCCCGGACGCGCCCTTCGTCAAGCGCCAGCCGGTCGGTCATCGCGGCCGAGAGGCCGCTCTCCCGCGCCGCGGCAAGGTCGCGGGCGTTGCTGTCGAGGATCTCGGCGGTCCGCGCCGCGACCGCCGCCGCCGCGCCCTCCAGCGCCGCACGCTTCTGCGCCGGGGTGGCGAAGGACAGCACCTCCGCCGCCTGCCGGGCCTGCCGGCCCAGCCTGTCCATCAGGCTGTCGGCTGCGGACATCTCGTTCATGCCAGGAACTCCGTCGGCCCCGCCATCGCGGCCTGGATCACCATGTCGTCGCGATGGATCAGCGCCGCCCGGCCGGGATAGCCCAGAATCCCCGCGATGTCACCCGAACGCCGGCCGGCGATGGCCTTCGCCTCGGCCGCGGTATAGCGCACGAGGCCGAGGCCGAGCGCCGCGCCCGTGGCCGACTGGATCGCCACCGGCTCGCCGCGGCCGAAGCTGCCGGTGACGCCGGACACCCCCGCCGGCAGCAGGGACTTGCCGGCGCGCAGCGCCGCCTCCGCCCCGGCATCGACCCGGATCGCGCCCTTCGGCTTCATCGCCGCGATCCAGCGCTTGCGCGCCGCCTGCGGGTCGCCCTGGCCAAGGAACCAGGTGCAGGGCGCGCCGTCCGCCAGCGCCGCGAGCGGCCGGTCCGCCGATCCCTCCATGATCGCCATCGCGCAGCCGCCCGCGACGGCGGTCTTGGCCGCCAGCAGCTTGGTGCGCATCCCGCCCTTCGAGATCCCCGACACCGCGTCGCCCGCCATCGCCTCGATCGCGGGCGTGATCGCCTCGATCACCTCGAAGCGCACCGCCGCGGGATCCTCCCGCGGATTGGCGGAATAGAACCCGTCCACGTCCGACAGGAGCACCAGCTGATCGGCGCCGACGGTGACGGCGACCTGCGCCGCCAGGCGGTCGTTGTCGCCGTAGCGGATCTCGTCGGTGGCAACCGTGTCGTTCTCGTTGACGATCGGCACCACGCCGAGGCCGAGCAGCGTCTCCATCGTCGCCCGGCTGTTCAGATAGCGCCGGCGGTCCTCGGTGTCCTCGAGGGTGACGAGGATCTGCGCCGTGGTGATCCCGTGCGGCGTCATCGCCTCCTCGTAGGCGCGCGCCAGCCGGATCTGGCCGACGGCGGCGGCGGCCTGCGACTGTTCGAGCGCGAGCGCCCCCTCCGGCAGGCCGAGCACGCGCCGGCCGAGCGCGATCGCCCCCGAGGAGACGAGGATGACCTGCGTGCCGCGCGCCCGCGCCTCGGCGACGTCGCGGGCGAGGCCGCCGAGCCAGCCGGTCCTCAGGCCGCCGGCGCCGACCAGGAGCGCCGAGCCGATCTTGATCACCAGCCGCCGCGCCCGGCGGATGTCGGGGCGCCGGCCCGCCGTCAGGGCTGCCATGTCGCGCCCTCCGCCGCGGCGGCAGCGGCCCTGGGCCGCGCCGCGGCAATCTCGCGCATCAGCGCGCGCAGGACCTCCGGCACGCCCGCGCCCGTGGCGCCAGAGATGGCATGGACCGGGCCGCCCGCGGCCTTCTCCAGCGCCGCCCGGCGGCGGCGCAGGGTGGCCGCGTCAAGCGCGTCGATCTTGTTCAGCGCGGTGATGCGGGGCTTGGCGGCCAGGGCCGGGGAATAGGCCGCAAGCTCCCTCAGGATCGTCCTGCAATCCCTTGCGATCGTTGACGATGTTCCGTCAACGAGGTGCAGGAGCACGGCGCAGCGTTCGACATGGCCGAGGAACTGGTCGCCAAGGCCCCGGCCCTCCGAGGCGCCCTCGATCAGGCCCGGGATGTCGGCCATGACGAATTCCCGGCCGTCGATGGCGACCACCCCGAGGTTCGGCACCAGCGTGGTGAAGGGATAATCCGCGATCTTCGGCCGCGCGTTCGACACCGCGGCAAGGAAGGTGGACTTCCCGGCATTGGGCAGGCCGACCAGCCCGGCATCGGCGATCAGCTTGAGCCGCAGCCAGATCGTGCGCTCGACGCCGGGCTGGCCGGGATTGGCGCGCGCCGGCGCGCGGTTGGTCGAGGTCTTGAAATGCAGGTTGCCCCAGCCGCCGTTGCCGCCCTTTGCCAGCAGGACCCGCTGCCCGACCCGCGTCAGGTCGGCGATCAGGGTCTCGCCGTCCTCCTCGAGGATCTCGGTTCCGACCGGCACCTTCAGCACCACGTCCTCGCCCGCGCGCCCGGTCATCTGGCTGCCCATGCCGCCCTGGCCCGAGCGGGCGAAGAAGTGCTGCTGATAGCGGAAGTCGATCAGCGTGTTCAGCCCCTCGACGGCCTCGGCCCAGACCGACCCGCCGGCGCCGCCGTCGCCGCCGTCCGGCCCGCCGAACTCGATGAACTTCTCGCGGCGGAAGCTGACGCAGCCGGCGCCGCCGCCGCCCGAGCGGACATGGACTTTGGCGAGGTCGAGGAACTTCATGGGCGGCGCGCCTTCGGAAGGGAACGACCCGAGGCGATAGTGCCTCGGGCCCTCTGTTGCAAGGCGACGCGCGGTCCCGCCTCAGTCCATCCTGCGGACATAGGTCCAGGTCGGGACCCGGCTGCCGCGCGCGACCGAGAAGGTCTCGGCATCGCCGAGGTAGCTGAAGCCGGCATTGGTCAGGACCCGCGCCGAGGCCGGGCTGTCCTGGAACACCTCGGCAAACAGCGTGCGGCTCCCGTGCGGGTTGGCGGCGACCAGCGCGTTCACCGCCTCCGAGGCGAAGCCGGCGTTCCACAGGCCCGGCGCCACCCAGAACGAGACCTCGGACTGGTCGCGGTCGATCCGGCGCAGGGTGATCAGCCCCATCACCTCGTCATGGCCGCCCGCGGCGCCGTCCAGCGCCCAGACATCCGCGTCGCGCCGTTCGTCGCTGGCGCGCGCGATCATCGCCTCGGCCGCGCCGGGCGGGAACGGATGCGGGATGCCGGGCGTTCCCTCCGCAAGCCGCCGGTCCGAGGCGTAATGCGCGATCAGACCGGCATCGGAGGGACGCAGCGGACGCAGCACGAACCGGTTCGCCGGGATCACCGGCTGACGGACGACTTGCTCGTGGATCATCTGACCACCCTCACCGAAGACGCACCACCCGGCAGCGCGACCCCCCGCGCCGCGGGGCGGATGAACCCCGGAACACCGGGACCCGATATATGGGAATTCGGACGCGAAGATGACGGGAAGCGGGCGGCGATCCGCCCGTCCGCGTCGCCGCAGTCCCCTTGCCTGGCAAAGTTGTCGCCCATGACGGGCACTCCCTCATGTCGGAAACGCTTCGGGGGGACCGGCCGTTCCGCCGATCCCCCCGTGTGACCTGTCCGGGTTGAAATCGGCTTACTCGGCGGCTCCGGTGGCCGGGCGCACGGAAATGAAGGTGCGGCCCTTGAGGCCCTTGTGGAATTCCACCTTGCCCGCGACCGTGGCGAAGATCGTGTGGTCGGTGCCCATGCCGACGCCCTGCCCGGGCCACCAGGTGGTGCCGCGCTGGCGCACGATGATGTTGCCGGGAACCGCGGTCTCGCCGCCGAAGAGCTTCACGCCCAGACGCCGGCCCGCGCTGTCGCGGCCGTTGCGGGAGGAACCGCCTGCCTTCTTGTGTGCCATGGTCCGTTACTCCTTCGTCTCGGTCTTCTTCGCGGCGCGCCTGGGCTTCTCCGCTGCCGCGGCGGGCGCGGCATCGGCCTTGGCGGCCTTCGCGGCCTTCGCGGGCCCGGCGGCCTTCTCTGCCTTCGCGGCCTTCGCGGCCTTCGCGGGCGTTTCCGCCGCCGCTTCGGGCGCGGCGGCAGCCGCCGGTTTCGCGGCCTTCGCCGGCGCCTTCCCGGTCCCGTGCGCCGCGACCCGCGCCGCATGGGTGCCGATCGCCGCCTTGACGCCGGATTTCTCGGCCCCCGAAGCGAGGATGTCGGTGATCCGGACCAGCGTCAGCTTCTGGCGGTGGCCGCGGGTGCGCTGCGACGAATGCTTCCGCCGCCGCTTGTGGTAGGTGATGACCTTGTCGGCCTTGATCTGGCCTTCGATGACCTCGGCCTGCACGGCCGCGCCCGCGACCAGCGGGCTGCCGACGACGGCCTTGTCGCCGCCCAGCATCAGCACCTCGTTGAACTGGACCTTGTCACCCGTGGCGGCCGCGATCAGCTCCACGCGGAGCACGTCGCCCGCCTGGACCCGGTACTGCTTGCCGCCGGTCTTGAGGACCGCAAACATCGTCTCTTTCCTTCGCCCTCTCCGCGCCCTGTGGCCCCGGTCGCCCGGCGTTTACGGGGGCTTGCACCCCGCCTCGGACAGCGCGCCCCGCGACGGAGGCGTCATGTCAAACAAAAGCCCCGGCCGAGTCGACCGACCCGCCGGGCTGCGGGCTTATCGGGGACGCGGGGGGGCATTGTCAAGCGCCCCGCCCGCGGCCGCGCAGCGCGGCGACGAGCCGCCGGGCGCGCCGCGCCGCGGTGACCAGCGTCCCGAGGAGGATCAGCCACAGCGCCCAGGTCAGGACGGCGGGAAGGACCGCCCCGAGGACCGCGCCGCCGGTCAGCGCCGCCATCCGCTGCGGCTTGGCCATCGGGCCGGAATAGTCCGGCGCGAAGCCCTCGGCCCGCCCCAGTTCGCGCAGATAGGCGGTGGTGACGGCAAGGGCGGCCGCCGCCCAGCCCAGCGCCGGCAGGCCGGCGGCATGGCCCGCCCCGGCCAGCAGCAGGATGTCCGCCGCCCGGTCCGGCGCCTCGTTCCAGAACGGCCCGTCGGCGGCGGCCCGGCCGCCCTCGACCGCCACCATCCCGTCGAGAAGGTTGCAGACGAGCCGCGCCTGGCAGGCCGCCGCCGCCAGCAGCAGGAGGAGGGCGCGGATCGCTCCCTCCGCCCCGCCGGCAAGCACGAAGGACAGCCCGCCCAGCGCCGCGAAGGCCACCGCCGCCGCCGAGATCTGGTTCGGCGTCACCCGGCTCCGCGCCAGCCGCGCCGCGGCCGCGCGCGCCCAGGCGGCATCGCGGCTCGCCAGCGGCCGGCGGTTCGCCGCGGGGCCGGTCATCGCTTCGCCCTCCGCACCGCCAGCGTGCAGGCCATTGCGTAGCCGGTGGCGACGAGGTTCGGCAGCGCGATCGTGGCCAGAATCTCCGGCGTGCCGGCCGCGGCGTGGATCGCGGCAAGCAGGCCGGCCGAGACCGCCCAGGCGGCGAGCGGCGGGACGATCAGGCCCGCCGGCCCCGGCAGCGCGCCCGCCAGCGCCTCGACCAGCCGCTTCAGGCCCAGCGTGATCAGGGCCGAGAGCGTCCCCTGCACCGCCCCCGCCGTCAGCGCGGCCGGCGCCCCGTGCGCCCGGTTGGCCAGCGCGGCCCAGCCGCCCATGGCAAGGAAGGCCGCCGCCATGTGCAGCGGCGTGCTGCCGCCCGCGCTCATGCCGAGGCCCAGAAGTAGCGCACGAGGTGGAAGAAGACCGGCGCCGCGAAGATCACCGAATCGAGCCTGTCGATGAACCCGCCGTGCCCGGCGATCAGGTTGCCCCAGTCCTTGACGCCGCGGTCCCGCTTGACCGCCGACAGGACGAGGCCGCCGCCGAACCCGAGCAGGGTGACGGCCAGCGCCATCACGAAGGCCTGGGCCGGCGAGAAGGGCGTGATCCACCACAGGAGCGTCCCGGCGACCGAGGCCGTCAGCGTGCCGCCGATGAACCCCTCCCAGGTCTTCGACGGCGACAGCGCGGGCGCGATCCTGCGCCGGCCGAGAAGCTTGCCCCAGACATACTGCATCACGTCCGAGAACTGCACCGTGAACACGAGCCAGGCGATCAGCAGGACGTTCTTGCCCTCGAAGCCCGCGATCCGCAGCGTCAGCAGCGCCGGGACATGGCTGATGCAGAAGACCGAGATCATCAGCGCCCACTGCGTCTCCGCCACCCGGACGAGGAAGTTCTCCGCCGACCCGCGCAGCGCGGCGACGATCGGCAGGAAGAGGAAGGCGTAGACCGGGATGAACACCGTGTAGAGCCCGTACCAGTCGGTCCAGATCAGCCAGTACTGGAAGGGCAGGACCAGGTAGAAGCAGGCGACGAGCGACCAGTGGTCGGCGCGCAGGGTGGCCGTCAGCGTCAGCGATTCCCGCAGCGCCGCGAAGGAGCAGAAGGCGAACAGGAGAACCACGCCCAGCCGTCCGGCCAGGAAGGCAAGGCCGAGCAGCGCGACCATGCCCCACCAGGCGAGGATGCGGGAATAGAGGTTCTCGACGACGGCATTGGTGCCGTCGGGCGAATAGCGCTCGCGCAGGATCCGGCCGATCACCGTGGCGACGATCAGGATCACCGCCACCGCGAGGAGAAGCACGAAGAGGTCGCCGCTGGCCGGTCCGTTCATGGCGCGCCTCCCCCCGTGCCGCCCGGCGCCGCCGGCGCGCCCAGCGCCGCCAGCGCCGCGCTCGCGCGGGCAAGGAACGCCTCCCGCCCCTCGCCCTCCCCGACATGCAGCGCCGCCCCGAAGCTCACCGTGCAGTTGAGCGGGACCGGGATCACCTCGCCCTTGGGCATGACCCGGCCGAGGTTGCGGATCCAGGTCGGCACCAGCTCCACGCCCGGCCGCGCCGCGCCCAGGTTGTAGAGGCCGGAGCGGAACGGCAGCAGCCCCCCGGGCGCCTCGTTCCTGCGGCCCTCGGGGAAGATGATCAGCGACGCGCCGGCATCGAGCGCCGCCAGCATCACCTCCAGCGGATCCTCCGTCCGCATCTCCGGGCGGCGGTCAATCAGCACGGCGTTGAACACGTCCCGCCCGACGAAGGCGCGCAGCGGCGTCGTCAGCCAGTAGTCCAGCGCCGCGACCGGCCGCGTGCGCTGCCGCATGTGGCGCGGCAGCACCGCCCAGATCAGGACGAAATCGCCGTTGCTGGTGTGGTTGGCGAAATAGATGCGCTGGCGCTGCTCGGGCGCGGAGCCCGCCCAGACCGGCTGCACCGCCGTCACGAAGCGCGCGAACAGCAGGATGGCGTTGCCCGCCAGGAAGATGGCCGCGCGCCGCACCCAGCCCTTGACGTCCATCGCCCCGGCACTCCTGCCCCGCTCCGCCATGGCTAGCGCGGGCGGCCGGCCCGGGGCAAGGACCTCACTGCGCGGGAATGTCGCCGTGGATCAGCTGGTCCATGGTCTGGCTCGGCTGCTCGCAGCCCGCCTGTCCGACCACCTTCGCCGGGACGCCGGCGACGGTGGTGTTGCGCGGCACGTCGCTCAGCACGACCGACCCGGCCGCCACGCGCGAGCACTGCCCGACATTGATGTTGCCGAGGATCTTCGCGCCGGCCCCGATCATCACCCCGTCGGCGATCTTGGGATGGCGGTCGCCGTCCTCCTTGCCGGTTCCGCCGAGCGTGACCGAATGCAGCATCGAGACGTTGTCGCCGACGACCGCGGTCTCGCCGATCACGATCGAATGGGCATGGTCGATCATGATGCCCTTGCCGATCCGGGCCGCGGGGTGGATGTCCACGCCGAAGACCTCGGAGACGCGCATCTGGACGAAATAGGCCATGTCCTTGCGGCCCTTCGTCCACAGCCAGTGCCCGATCCGGTAGGCCTGCACCGCCTGATAGCCCTTGAAGAACAGGATCGGCTGCAGGAAGCGGTGGCAGGCCGGGTCGCGGTCATAGACGGCAACCACGTCCGCGCGCGCCGCCTCGCCCAGCCAGCTGTCGTCGGCGAAGGCCTCGTCGGCGATCTCGCGCAGGATCTGCTCGCTCATCTCGCCGGAGGCGAGCTTCATCGAGAAGCGGTAGGACAGGGCCCGCTCCAGCGAGGGGTGGTGCAGGACGCCGGTATGGATCAGCCCGCCGAGCAGCGGCTCGCTGCGGATCGCCGCCCGCGCCTCGTCGCGGATGCGCGTCCAGACCGGATCGACCTTGGCCAGAAGGGGTTTGGTTTCAGCCATCGCCAGTCCTCCGTTGTCGGTGGTCCCTAGCAGATGGGCCTTGCGCCGTGAAATGAAAAGGTGTGATGGCCCGCCCGCCGGTCCGTGATCGCCCGCCGCCGCGCGGCGGCCGGCGTGCCAGCCGGCGATCAGGCCGGCGATCTCGGCCAGCGCGCCCAGCCGGGCCTCCGCGGTCAGGCGGCCGACGGCGGCCGGATCCGCCGCCGGGGGCAGGACGGCGGCCAGCGTCCCGTCGCCCCAGCGCGGATGCGGCCGCCCGCTGCGCTTGCGGTAGCGGTCCGCGGCATGGGCGCGTTCGAGGAAGGACAGGATCCGCCCGGCCCGGTCCCCGCCCGCCGCGCCCGCCTCCGCGCTCCAGCGCAAGAGCGCGATCAGGTCGTTCCAGTGGACCGGCCGCACGGTCAGGCCGCGGGCAGCGTCAGGGCCAGGTAGTGGACCGCCACCCGCACGGCGCCGCCCGCGAAGGCGCCGCCCTCGGCGTCCAGTTGCAGCGGCGTCGGCGCGTAGAACGCCATCGGCTGGCCCAGAAGCCCGTTGGCATGGCTGCCGGCGGCGGTGCCGAGCCCGCTGCCATAGCGCCCCGGCGCGCCCGGATTGCCAAGCTGCCAGGCGGTCAGCGTGCCGGTCAGCGCCGTCACCACGCGGGCCGTGACGCCGAAGACGAGCGTGTGCGAGGGGATGAGCGGCGCCGTGACATGGCTCGCGCCCGCCGCGACCGTGACCTCGGCCTCCGCGACCAGAAGCGCCAGCCCCGCGCCGTGGACGCTGTGCGTGACCTGCCCGCGCAGGCAGGACCCGCCGGCGAACAGCACCGCCACCCCCTCGTCGCGCAGGAACCCCCGCCAGCCCGGCCGCGGCGCCGCGAAATCCCAGCCGCCGCCAGTCCGCAGCGCGATCTGCCCCTCGTGCCCGGCCCAGTCGCCGGTCGCGCCGGGCGGGACGAAATAGGCAAGGCCCTCGGCCGCCGCCGCCGGCGGATCGGCCACCGTGGCCGATTCGAGCGTGAGGTTCGCCAGCGCGTCGATGCGCACGAAGGCCTCGTTGACGGTGACGTGTTTCTGCGCCTGCGCCGGCATCAGCAGCGGAAGCGTCAGGTTCGGTGTCTCATCCATCGATCTCAATCCTCGCGAACGCGCCCGGCCCGAACGTGTCGGACAGCTGCGCCACTTCCACCTCGAAGGGTCCGGCGATCCCGTCCGCCATGCGCGCCGCCGCGCCATAGACCCAGGCCGGCGCCGTCACCTCGCTTTCCCGGCGCACCGCGCCGCCGGCGCGCACGCGCACCAGATAGCGCTCGGCCTGCTCGGCCAGGGGCACGTCCGGGCCGCTCCAGCCGTCGCCGCCGGCGCGCGTCCGCCGGATCCAGGACAGCGCCAGATCGGTGCCCGCCCACACGGCCCGGAGGTGAACCGGGCTGTAGGGCCGCAGCCCGATCCCCGCGAAGGCCTCGATGCGGTGGACGTAGGACGCATCGTCAAGCGGCCGCCAGGCCGGGCCGAAGCGGAAATGGCGCTCGATCCCGGTCTCGCCGGGGGCAAGCTCGATCTGCCGCGGCGCCCCGTCGAGGATGACGACGGTGCTGCCGGCCGGCCAGCCCGCCGCGCCCTCGCCGTCCGTTCCCGCCTGACAGCGCAGGCGCAGGAGAAGATCGCAGGTGTCGGGCGCAACCAGCCGGGCCTCGGCGAACTGGAACAGCTCCCAGCCCGAGGCGCCGCCGGTGCCGATCGCCGCCAGGTTGGCCCCGTTCAGCACCTGCGCGACGCCGGCAGAGGCCGGCGGTTCGCCCGAGAACCGCACCCGGAGCGCCGGCCCCCTGTCCCAGATCCCGGCCCTGCCCGGCGCCAGCGCCGTCTCGGTCGTTCCGATCAGCGCCGGCTCGGTAAGCGACCCGGCCGGCACGTAGCCCGCATCCTGATCGGACTTGAACACGGCAACCTCGCCCGGCCAGGGATCGGCCGCCACCGCCAGATAGGGGGCGTGCGGCGGCTCGGTCCCGAGCAGCAGCGGCAGGTCGAGAAAGACCCCCAGCACCGGAAAGGCCGGCCGCCCCGGCATCTCGGGGATGCGCGGCGCCACGTCGTCGGAGGGCAGATAGACCGTGTCCTCGCAGCGCGTGGCCTCGATCGTGATGCGGTCGGTCAGCTCCGCGCGGTCCACGCGGAAGGCCGACCGCGGCCCCGCCGCGGGCAGGTCGAGCACGGTGCCCGGGCCGATCCACCCCGCCGAAAGCGGCAGCGCGAAGCGCGCCGTCTCCCGCGCGACATGGCCTTCCGACATCCAGCGCTCGACGGCGCGGCGGGCCTCGTAGTCGTGCAGGACGAGGTTGAACTCGGTCTCCTCGACGCCCGGCTCGCTGCTCAGCGGATCGGTCGCATCGGCCGTGCGCGCCGCATAGGCCCCCTCGGCCTCGACATAGGTCAGCCGGATCCGCGCCGGCGTCGCCGCGGCGGCAGACCTGACGAGCTCCAGCGGCGCCGCCTCCGGGTCGTCCGGCGCCACCAGCGCGCCGGCCTCGAAGCTGGCCGCAGGCGCCGCCCCCCGCATCGTGAAGACGAGCCGCCCCTCGCGTTCGGCGGCATCGAAGCCGTAGGCCAGCATCAGCGGCTGAAGCGCCGCGCGCGCCGAGGTCGTCTGGTCGCAGACATAGCCGCGCACGACCCCGTAAAGGCCCGAGGTGTCGGCATCGGCGATCCCGGCCGCCCGGCAGATCTCGGCCACCACGGCCGACAGCGGCTGGCCCGTCGCCCGCCCGTTCAGCCAGTGCCCGCGGGCATGGTTGGCACCGTCCGACCAGACGGAGGCGTTGCCCGGGAATTCCGGGAAGGGCCGCGCGTCCCAGGCCCAGACATGCATCCCGGCGGTCTCGACCATGCGCCCCGCATAGCCCGTCGCGGCGGGATTGTTGGCGTCGTCCTGCCAGTAGGACAGCACGGCGCGCAGGTACTGCATCTGTATCACGTCGTCGCGGCGGCCGTCCGAATAGACCGGCGCCGCCGACTCGCTCGACTTGGCGTCGATGAAGCGGTTCGGCTCGTTCGTGCCCTTGTCCACCGCCGGGCAGCCGAATTCGGTGAACAGGATCGGCTTGGACTGCGGAACCCAGGCCGTGGGCGTGCTGCTGCGCACCCCGTCCGGGCGGTCGTGATGGGCATAGGACCACCAGCTGCGTATGTCCTTGGTCCGCCACACCCAGGGCTCGCCATGGGCGGCGTCGGTGATCGGCGTCCGGATCTGCGCGTCGCGGTGATCGCGCGAGGCATAGTACCAGTCGAACCCCTCGCCGCCCTCGATGTTGGCCTTCAGATAGGCAAGGTCATGGATCGACCCCGCCGCGGCATCGGCATGGTCGCGGCCGTCGCGCCAGTCCGACAGGGGCGCATAGTTGTCGATGCCGATGAAGTCGATCGCGGGATCGGCCCAGAGCGGATCGAGGTTGAAGCGCAGGGCACCGGCGCCGTCCTGCCAGGGCGCGAATTCCGACCAGTCGGCGGCGTAGCTGATGCGCGTCCCCGCGCCGAGGATCGCGCGCACGTCGGCCGCAAGCGCGCGCAGCGCCGCCACCGCCGGAAAGCCGCCGTCCGCCCCGCGCACGCGCGTCAGTCCCGGCATCTCCGATCCGATCAGGAAGGCATCGACGCCGCCCGCCGCGGCACAGAGCCGCGCATAGTGCAGGATGAACCGGCGGAAGCCCCATTCGTCGGGACCGTCATAGGTGATCGTCGTGCCGCTGGCGCCGAACTGCCCCGGCGTCGCGTCGCCGAAGAAGGCGGCGATCTGGGCCTCGGCGGCGGCGGTCCCGTCCGCCGTGCCCGGCCGGCCCGGCGCCGCGTCCACCGTGATGCGGCCGCGCCAGGGCAGCGCCGGCTGGTCGGGCGCGCCGGTCCAGGGGTCGGGCCGCCCGTTCCCGGCCAGCTGGTCCATCAGCACGAAGGGATAGAACGTCACCTTCAGGCCGCGGCGGCGCAGCTCCGCGATCGCCGCGATCACCGACTGGTCGGAGGGCGTGCCGCCATAGACGGGGCGGCCGTCCAGCCGCGCCACCTCCTCCGCCTGCGCCCGGTCGATCCCGCCCGCCCGCCACGGCATCCCCTCGCCGTCCGCCTCCCGGCTCTCGACCCTCGGGCGGATCGTGCACTGGCCGCAGCGCAGGTCGTCGCCGAACCAGGCCACGACCAGCGCCACGCTGCCGCAGGCCGGCAGCTCCGCCTGCAGCGTGTCGAGCGAACGCAGCAGGTCCGCCCCGCCGCGCGCGGTATGGGTGTTGATCGCCTCCGACCGGCCGAGGCCCCTGTCGAAGCGGACCTCGGTGGTCGCCAGCGCGTATTCGCCGGTGCCGGGGATCAGCGTCACCGCGCGCACCGCCGCCGACAGCGGCGGGGCGTCGCCGGCGCCGGGAACGGCGGGGCGGAAGACCTCGAAGCTGAACTGCGGGACGCGGTTGCCGAAACGCCCGAGGTCGAGATCCTCGATCACGACATAGGCGATGCCGCGATAGGCCGGCACCTGGCCGGCACCCTCCACCGCCTCGATCTTCGGATCGCAGCCCTGCGTCTCGTCGCCGCGATAGACCCGCAGGTTCAGCTCGCCCGCGGCGATCTCGTTGCCGTCCGCCCAGATGCGCCCGACGCTCGCGATCTCGCCCTCGCAGAGCGCGATCGCAAGGCTGACCGAATAGCTGTATTCGCGCACCCTCGGCTGCGGCGCGCCCTTGCCGCCGCCGCGGCGGCGCACCGTCTCGCGGAACCGGCTCGCCCAGATCACCTGACCGGGGATGCGCGCCTTGCCCCAGAGCCGCGCGACGGCGGCGCCCTCGCTCGCGCCGGTCAGGCGCAGCCGGTCCACGCGGCCGGACTCCACCACCTTCGAGCCGGCGCCGAGGATGCGCTGGTCGATGGCGCGGCCGATCATCGCGCCCGCGGCGCGCCCGATCACCGCGCCCGACAGGCCGAGGACCGACCCGCCAAAACCCGCACCGATCGCGGCGCCGGCCATCGACAGGACGAGAGTCGCCATCTCACGGGATCTCCGGAAAGGTGAAGCGGGCGGCGATCCGCCGCCGCCAGGGTTCGGTCAGCGCGCTTTCGACGACGCCGTGGCCGGAATAGCTGTGCACGAAGGCGGGCGCGGCCCCGGCCCGGACCAGGATGCCGAGATGCTTGGCGATCGCGCCCTCGCGCAGGCGGAACAGCAGCACCTGCCCCGGCAGCAGCGCGCCGTCCGGCGCCACCGCCGCCAGGTGGCGCGCCGCCGCCTGCCACAGGACCTCCACCCCGGCGGGCTCGCCCCAGTCCGGGGTATAGGCGCCCGGCGCCTCCGGTTCGCTGCCGTAAAGCTCCCTCCAGACGCCCCGGACGAGGCCCAGGCAGTCCGCCCCCGCGCCGCGCACCGCGGCGCCGTGGCGGTAGGGCGTGCCGATCCATTCCCGCGCGGCCGCCGCCGCCCGCTCGCCGGCGGCGGTCATCCGCGCCGGCTCCCGCCGTCGTGGCGCCCGCCCGGCACCGGATAGGACATCAGCCAGTCCTCGCCCGGAATGTCGGGAAAGCCGCGGAAGTTGACGAGGTTGGCGAACTTCGCCGCGCAGGTCGCGCTGCGGCGGTCGCAGCCGGCGGTCAGGCGGACGGCCGTGCCCGGCGCCACCGCGGCGCCGAGCGGCTCCCACAGCTCGATCCGGCGCGTGGCGCCGGCGAGGATGCGGTCGCCCTTGATGGTGGCGGCCAGGCCTGCGGCCGGGCCGTCCTCGACGCGGAAGACGCCGCGCTCGAACCAGCGTTCGGGGAAGGCCTCCGCCGCCGCGAACCGGAAGACGCGGTTGTCCTCCTGCGCCGCGACCGCGCCGGTCCAGCGGAACTGCGGCTGGTCGAGATCGACGCCGCAGGCCGCATCGCCAAGCACGGCGGCGCAGTCGCGCTGATAGACGCGCCCGAGCGGCCGGCCGAGCCGGTCGCCGATCCCGCGCACCTCCGCCGCGAAGGCCTGGCCCGCCCGCCGCACCTCGCCGATCTCGCCCCGGAACACTACCGTCCGCTGCGCCGGGTCGGCCCAGTTCACCAGCCAGACCTGCACCTCCGCGCCGTCGAAGCGCCCCGCCGCGAGGTCGGCCTCGCTCAGCGCGTCCGACCGCAGCACCCCGCTGACCTCGCCGAGATCCGGCCCGAGACCCGTCACCGCGGTCAGCGCCGACAGCGCCGCGCCGTTCTCCGGCCGGAAGCTCAGGCCGTCAAAGGACAGCTCGCCGTCATGATCGGTGAAGCCCAGCCGCGTGCCGTCGCGGCAGGTCACGGCCACGGCGCGGGCGACGGTCGCCGCACCGCCCGCAAAGGCGGGCCAGACCGGCCCCGCGCTCACAGCCGCACCTCGACGAGCGGGATGCTGTGGATCTCGCCCGCCTCGACCGAAGCGGCCGAGATCTGCAGGCTGTCGGTATCGAAGCGCACCGGCACGTCGAACTCGAAACCGGCGGTGATGACCTCGCCCGCGGCGGGCGGGTCCGGGAAGCGGACCTCGCCCGTGGCATAGTCCACGCTGTAGTCCTCGCCCTCGACCAGCGGGATCCCGGCGCGCCCGGCGCGCACGGTGAAGGGGACCGGCTTGGTGATCCGGCGCAGATAGGCATTGGGCCCGGAGGCATAGGACTTGACCAGCCCGAAGGCCAGCGTCGCGCCGTCGCCGGTGCCGATCACCTGATCGTCGAAGGCGGGCGTCTCGCCCGGCCCGCAGGACTTGTAGTCGGTCCAGTCCTTCCAGCGGAAGGCGTGGAGCGGCCCCTGCCGCGCCTCGAAGAAGGCAAGCACCGCCGCCAGATCGCCAAGCCCGCGCAGCCCGACCCCGGCATCGTAGCGGCGGCGCGAATGCGCCCAGGGCGAATTGCGGACCTCGTAGCCGTTCGCGAGCGTGACGATCTCGGTCCGCCGTTCCGGCCCCCCGCTCGAGCCGCGGCTGATCCAGAGCGGAAACCTCACGTCGTGGAAATCCATCTCCCGTCCCCTACCGGTTGGCCTCGCCGCGCGCGACCGCGCGCGCCAGCATGGCGCTGATCTGACCCTCGCTGCGGCGGAAGGCGCGCAGGTCCGGGGTCGTGATGTTGACGACGACCTGCGTCCGCCCCGCGCTCGCCCGCACGCCCAGCCGGCCGTCGCTGCCGCGTGCCAGGGGCAGGATCGCCTCCGGCCCGGCCTCGCCCATCAGCCCGTGCCCGCCCTGCATCGGAAACAGCGTCGGCGCCGTGACCACGCCGCCGCGGGCAAAGGGCAGGACGCGGCCCTGAAGCAGCGCCCCGCCCTGCGCGAAGGGCATCAGCCCGCCCATCACGGCCGAGATGCCGCCCGCGATCGCGCCGCCCAGCGCGGTCTCGATCGGCTTCATCGCGATCGCATAGATCGTGTCCACGATCGACTGGCCGACGGTGCGGAAGGCGTCGCTCAGCCGCATCCCGTCCATCACCAGCCCGTCGAAGGCGCGCGCGACGCCACGCGTGATCCCCGCCGACAGCGCCGCGGCCTCGCGCGAGGCCGCGCCGAGGCTCTCGCGCATGGCGCGCAGCTCGGCGTCGAAGGCCGCCGTCATCGCCGCCGCCCCCTCCAGCCCCTCGGCCAGCGCCCCGGCTTCCCCGGCCAGCGCGTCCAGCCCGTCAAGCCCGTCCCGTCCCGTCATCGCCCTTCCCCTCGTCCGGCCATTGCCGCGCCAGCGCCTCGAACCCGGCCCGGTCCAGCGGCGCCACGCCGCGCGTGCGCCCCGCGGCCACCAGCAGCTCCGCCGGGGTCAGCGCCCAGAACTCGGCCGGCCGCAGCCGCAGCTCCCCGATCCCGATCCGCATCAGCCCCGGCCAGTCGAACCGGCCGCCGCCGCCTCCGGCGGGCAGAAGGCCAGCGCCAGCAGGCGCGCCGCGATCCGCGCCGCCTCGGTCACCCCGCCCGCGATCTCCGCCCGCGCCAGGTCCGCCTCGGTTCCCGGCCATCCCGCCCCCCTCAGTCCCGCGGCCAGAAGGCGCAGCACGTCGCGCGCCGAGAAGCGGCCCTCCTCGAACCGCTTCACCAGCCCGATCAGCCCGTCCTCCGCCAGCTCCGCCTCAAGCTCGGCCAGCGCGCCCAGCGTCAGCTTCGCCCGGTGCGGCACGCCGCCGATCACGATCTCGGCCTCTCCGGCCCAGGGATTGGCCATCTCAGACCGCCGTGAAGGTCAGCGCCCCCGCCGAGGCGAGCGACAGCTCATAGCTCGCCTCCCCGTTGTAGCTGCCCGCATATTCGATCGCGGTCAGCTGGAACGGCCCCTCGATGATGCCGAAGGCGGGCACGATGACCTGCCAGTCGCCCACCGTGCCGTCGAAGAACAGCTGCCGCGCCCGCGCGTCGGTGTCGGCATCGGTGAAGACGCCCGATCCCGACAGGCTCGCCGACTTCACGCCGGCGCCGCCCAGCAGCTCCCGCCATCCCCCGCTGCTCGACAGGCTGGTGACATCGACCGGCTCCGCGTTCAGGCTCAGACGGGTCGCCCGCAGGCCCGCCACCGTCACGAACTGCCCGTCGCCCGTCATGTCGAGCTTGAGCAGAAGATCCCTGCCGCTCTGCGCAACCATCTCGTCTCTTCCTTTCCCGTCTCAATCCTCGGTGCGCGCCCGGAAGATCAGGTCGATCCGCCGCCGCGTCCCGTCGCCGTCCCGGCGCGCCGCCGCGCGCAGGAACCAGATGCCGACCAGCCGCCCGCGCGCGAGCACGAGCGTCGCCCCGGTCAGGGCGTCGGAGACCGCGCCCGCGACATCCTTCGCGGCGCGGAACCCGGCCTCGTCCGTCACCACGCTGACCGCCAGGTCGTGCAGCGCCCCGCGGCCGGTCTTGGTCGAGGCGTCGCGCACCTCCTCCGGGCCGATCGCGACATAGGTGCCCGCCGTCTCCTCGGGCGGCAGGCTGTCGAAGATGTTGCCGCCGACCAGCGCCGCCAGCGCGCTGTCGCCGGAAAGCCGCTGGAAGATCGCCGCCTGCAGGGCGGATGCCACGCCATAGCTCACGACCGTGTCTCCTCGACCGCATAGCAGGTCAGGTAGCGGCCGCGCGGATCGGCCTCGGTCACCGCCCGGATGGCAAAGATCCTGTCGCCCTCGCGGAACCTCTGGTCGGCGCGCGGCCGCGACGGGGCGCCCGGCTTGGCGGCGCGCACCGTGATCCGGCAGGTCACCGCCGACTGCGTGCTCGCCGGGCCGGCCTTCTCGGACCCGGCCGTGGGCGCGATCTCGGCCCAGAGCGTCCCGAGCGCCACCCAGCTCAGCCGCCCGCCGCCGCCGCCGTCCGGCGTGCGCACCTGCGTCTCCAGCGTCAGCCTGCGCGTCAGGCGCACCCTCATCGCGGCGCCCCCCCGGCGGTCAGGCGCAGCCGCCGCCAGCGCGCGAGCAGGGCCTGGATGCCGAACGGCACCGCCGCCGCGCCGTCGCCGCCCCCGGCCGCATGGCGCTCCTCGTGGTAATGCGCGGCCAGCAGCAGCACCGCCTGCGCAAGGTCCGGCGGCACCGCGTCCCAGTCCGGCCAGCCCGCGACGAAGCGGATCTCGGCCGTCCCGCCCTCGGGCAGGGCCGGCAGATAGGCCGCCACCGGCTCGATCGCCGGCACATGGGCGTCCTGGCGCAGGCGGTAGCTCTCCGCCGCCATCGCCGTCCCGGCGCCGGCGCCGTCCCGCAGCGTCACCGAGACCACGGACGCCACCGGCGCCACCGGCAGCGCGACGCCCGCCGTCACGTCCCAGCCGTTCAGGACAAGCTGCATCTCGCGCGCCAGGACGGCCTTGCCCGTCAGGCCCTCGACGACCGCCAGCGCGGCCCGCAGCTGCCCTTCGAGCAGCCCGTCCTGCACCGCATCGTCCGCAAACCCGCCGCCGAGCCGCAGATGGTCGCGCAGCCGCGCCACCGGCAACGCGCCCGCCGGCACCGGCGCAACCTCAGTCAGAAGCATCCCCGTTCTCCCGCGAACCGCACGGCCTCGTTCCTCCGGCCGCGCCGGAACGCGCGGCCGGAGGCCCCCCCTGGCGCCCCGCCTCAGGACACCGCGAACTTCAGGAGCTTGATCGCGGCGAAGTCGCTGACATCGCCGCCGACGCGCTTGGAGGCGTAGAACAGCACATGCGGCTTGGCCGAGAACGGATCGCGCAGCACCCGCAGGTCAGGCCGCTCGGCGATGGTATAGCCGGCGCGGAAGTCGCCGAAGGCGATCGCATGGGCGTTGGCGCCAATGTCCGGCATGTCCTCGGCCACCAGGACCGGATAGCCCAGAAGCCGCGACGGCTCGCCCGAGGTCAGCCCGTCCGACCACAGGAAGCGGCCGTCGGCATCCTTCATCTTGCGGACCGCGCCGGTGGTCTTGGAGTTCATCACGAAGACCGCGTTCGCGCGGTACTCCGCATCCAGCGCATAGACGAGGTCCACCAGCGCGTCCGAGGGCTTGGTGGCGTTGAAGTCGCCCGCCGCGCCGGTCGCGACATAGCCGAGCGACCCCCAGGCCCAGGACGCGTCCGCCACCTTGGGATAGTCGAGGAAGCCCCTCGGCTTGTCCACGCCGTCGCCGTTGATGAAGGCCGCCGCCTCGGCGCGCGTGAAGCGGGTGGCGATGCGGTCGGCGAGCCAGCCCTCGACATCGAAGGCCGCGTCGTCCAGCAGCCGCTGCGACGCCTTGGGCATCGCCGACAGCTCGTGCAGCCGGATCGAGATGCGCTCGATCACCGGGGTCGAGGTCTCGGCCGCCGCCGCCGTCTCGGTCGCCCAGCCGCTGCCGAGCTCGGTGCGGTCCACGATCACGTCATAGCTCGTCGCCTCGACATTGACGACGTTGGCGATCGCGCGCAGCGAGGCCGTCGAGCGCAGCACCGACTGGATGCGGTCGGCGATCTCGGGCGAGACGAGGAACCCGCCATCGGCCGAAACCGCCGTGGACAGGCCCTTCTCCTCCAGGCCGAGGCCCCGCAGCGCGTCGTCGTCGCCGGTCCGCAGGTAGGCCGCGAATGCCTTGCGGTGCGGTGCGCCGGCGTCGCTCTGCGTCGAAAGCACGGGCCGCCCGGCCGCCGCCAGGGATTTCTGTGTAAGCATCGCCATCCGCTCTTCCTGCTGTTTCATCCTGCCTGAGATCGAGCTCTGGAACGCGCGCACTTCCGTCAGGAGCCCGTCCAGCGCCGCCGCCACGTCGGCCGGCGAACCGGCCATGCCTTCCCCGTTCCGAGAGTTGTTCCCGGTCATCGTCATCCACCTTTCCCGCTGAGGTTGTGTCAGTCGCGCAGTGCGACCAGTTCCCGGCGCGCCCGCGCGATCAGGTCCGCCGTGGCCTTCACGTCCGCCAGCGACAGCCCCGGCTCGACACGGGCCGCCGGCAGCATCGGGAAGGTCACGACCGACACTTCCCAGAGATCGAGCTCGCGCAGCACCCGCCGCCCCTTGCCGTCGCGCTCCGCCGCCACCGTCCGGTAGCCGATCGACAGCCCGTCGATCGCGCCGGCCGCGATCAGCGCGGCCGCCTCGCGGGCGCGCCCGACATCGGGCAGCAGGCGGCCCTTCACCCAGAGGCCGGTCGCGTCCTCGCGGACCTCGTCCCAGACCCCGATCGGCTCGGCCGCGTCGTGCTGCCACAGCATCTTCACGCTGCGCCCCGCCGCCGCCAGCGCCGCGAGCGACCGCGCATAGGCGCCGCGGCTGACGACATCGCCCGACTGGTCGGCGACGCCGAACAGCGAGGCATAGCCCGCGATCGTCACGCCGTCGGCGGTGACGCCGGCGCCGAAGCCCGTGAACTTGGTTTCCAGTTGCCCGTCCATGCCACCCTCATCCCGGCACATAGTTCAAAATGGACTGCACACCCTCGGTCAGGATCACGCCGACGACCCCGAACACCATGATCCACAGCCGCCGCTCGACGCTCCCGACCATCTCCTCAATCCGCTCGAGCCGCCGCTCGACGGTGGCGAACTGCATCGCCATGATCCGGTCGGTCGCCTCGAACCGCAGCTCGCTCGCATAGTCGAAGGGCTGCTTGAGGAACCGCGACCCGCCCTGCGCCGCCGCCATCACGCGCCCTCCGCCAGCCGCGGCAGGCCCAGCAGGACCCGCTTCTCCTCGCCGGTCAGGAAGTCGGCGGCGCCGACCCGCGCCCATTGCTGGTCGCGCTCGGCGGCCAGCGCCGGGATCTGGTCGGGGTCGGGGCGCAGCTCGACCGCGTCCCCGGTGAAGCCCGACAGCCAGTGCGACACCGCCGCGGTGACGCGCGTCGCCAGCGGCAGGACGGTCAGCCGGTAAAGCGCCCGGTTCGCCTCCTGGTAATTGGCATAGGTCGCGTCGCCCGGCAGGCCCAGCAGCATCGGCGGCACCCCGAAGGCGATCGCGATCTCGCGCGCCGCCGCCTCCTTGGTCTTCTGGAACTCCATGTCCGAGGGCGAGAACCCCATCGGCTTCCAGTCGAGACCGCCCTCCAGCAGCATCGGCCGCCCGGCGTTGCGCGCCCCCGAGTGCATCGCCTCCATCTCGGCGACGAGCCTGTCGTACTGCTCGGCCGACAGGTGCGGCTGGCCCTCGCCGGCGCGGTAGATGATCGCGCCCGAGGGGCGGGCGGCATTGTCGAGCAGCGCCTTCGACCAGGTCGATGCGCTGTTGTGCACGTCGATCGACACCGCCGCCGCCTGCACCGGCGACAGCCCGTAATGGTCGTCGAGCGGATGGAAGCTGCGGATGTGGCAGATCGTGTCGCGCCGCCCCGTCACCTCGAAGCGCACCCGCCGCGCGCCCACGGCATAGTCATAGGCCACCGGCCAGCCGTCGGCGCCGGGGATCAGGCTCATCCGGTCCGACCGCAGGACATGCAGCTCGGCCGGCAGCTCGTCCCCGCCCACCGCCTCCAGATAGCCGTTGCCGCTGAGCAGGATCTGCCCGTAAAGCGCCTCCAGCAGGTCCGCCCGCCCCTGCGCCGGGTTCGGGCGCCGGATCAGCTCCAGCACCGGATGGGTCTCGTAGCGGCGCTGCGCGTCCTGGCAGACCAGCGGGATCGCCGCCGCCGCCTCGGCGATCAGCTTGACGCAGCGGAAGCCGACCGGGTTGCCGGCGAATCCGTTGCGGATCAGCGACGGCACGTCCCGCGCGCTCCACACCGCGCGGCCCGACGGCCCGGCGGCGATCACCGGCCGGAAGGCCGCACCCTTCTGTTCCGCGGCGGCGCGCCGGCGGCGGAAGAAATCCAGTCGCATCCCGTTGTCCTTCGTTGATCCGGTTCAGGCGTGGCGGCGCGCGGCCTCAGACCGGCCGCACCCGCGGGTCGCGGAGATGGGCGGCGGCGTCGATCATCAGATCGGTCAGCGCCCAGACCAGGGCATCGACGCGGTCCGGGCTGCCCTTGCCGGCATAGCCCGTCCGCGTCATCCGGCACATCTGGTCCTCCAGCGCCTCCAGTCCGCGCAGGTGGTGGACCCGGCCCTGCTCGTAGAGTGCGGCGACCGGCTCGGCGCGGCAGGCCTTGCCGCGCGTCGCGTGCACCGCGCGGTAGGGCATGAAGGCATCGACCGTGCGCAGCACCGCCTCGACCATGTGCCCGCCCATGTTGACCTCGGCGACGATGCGGTCCGCGCCGTGGCGGCGCGCGGCCGCCAGCGCCGCCTCGGCCCAGCCCTTCACGCTCGCGCCCTGGATCGAGGCGTCCTCCAGCACCCAGGCCTGCCAGTCGCGCGGATGCCCCTCGGTCACCGCCGCGGCGACGACGATCCCGCAGGTGTCCGAGCCCTCGTGGCCGCTCGCCGGCGGGTCGATCGCCACCACGACGCGCGAGAAGCGGCCGGGCGCGGGCCGGCGCTGCGCCTCGATCGCGCCCGCCGTCCACAGCGCCCCCGCCGTCTCCTCGACCAGCAGGCCGTCCAGTTCCTGCCGGCCGAGCCGCGTGCCGGCAAAGCGCGCGCGCACCTCCTCGAGGAAGGACTGCGCCAGGTTCGCCCGGTTCGCCTCGGTGGCGGCATGGGTCATCACCGTGCTGTCGCTGGCGAGGATCGCCTTCAGCACCGGCACCGCCTGCGGCGTCGTCGTCACCACCTGCCGGGGGTCGCGCCCCAGCCGCAGCGCGAACTGGAGCATGGTCCAGGTCTCCTCCGCCTTCGGCCACTTCGCCAGCTCGTCAAGCCAGGCGCCGTCGAACTGCGGCCCGCGCAGCGCCTCGGGGTCGTGCGCCGAGAAGACCTGCGCCACCGCGCCGTTCGGCCAGACCAGCCGGCGCCGCGCCGCCTCCCAGACCGGCCGCCGGTCGGGCGGCGCGATCGCGATCAGCCCGCTTTCACCGAACACCATCACCTCGCGGGCCTGATCCAGCGTCTCGCCGATCAGCGCGACCCGCGACAGCTGCCCCGGATCGGCCGGCCGCGCGCCCTCGACCATGCGGCGCACCCATTCCGCGCCCGCCCGCGTCTTGCCGGCGCCGCGGCCGCCGAGGACGACCCAGGTCTTCCACGGCCTGCCGGCGGCGGTCGCCTCGGGCGGAAGCTGATGCGGCATCGCCCAGAACTCGAACAGGTCCGGCAGGGCGAGGATCGCCTCGTCGCTCAGGCCGCGGAGGAACTCAGCCACCTCCTCCGGCGCCGCGGAGGCGAGCCAGGCGCTCGCCGATCTCAGCCCGCGCCCGGTCGAGGTCGAGCTCGTGATGGCCTCCGGCGGCCCGGCCGCGATCCGCACTGCCCTGTTTCGCAATTCTCGCCTCATCCTTCAGCATTCCGATCAGTATCGTCCGCACCTCGCGCGCGGCGCGGGCGGTGGCGGCCGCGTCGAACCCGCCGCCGGCGCGGAGCGCGGCGAAGGCCTCCGTCGCCTGCCGCCGCAGGTCCTCGGCGATCAGCCTGTAGGTTTCCGCAAGGTCCGGAGGCGCCGCGTCATCGGGCGTCTTGTCGGCAGTCGTCATCGGCGCGGGTCGCTCCCGCCGGGGTCGGTCCGGGCCAACAAAAAACGGCCCCGTCGTCCCGACGGCGCCGTTTGCCCACCTCGTCCAGCTTGCCTGAACTGCTACAGCAGGCCGCGCGCCGAGTCAAACAAAATCCTTTTGCGCCAATGACATGCGGGCGCACCCTTAACCATCCGTTTACCCTTACTCGCCGGCGTCCTGGATGCCGGTCGCGGCCTCCTCGCCGCGCTCGGCCTCGATCGCGCGCCATTTCGCGACGTTCTCGTTGTGCTCGGCCAGCGTGGTGGCGAAGGCGTGTCCCCCGCTGCCGTCGGCGACGAAATAGAGGTAATCCGTCCGCTCCGGGTTCAGCGCCGCGGCGATGCTGTCGCGGCCGGGATTGGCGATCGGCGTCGGCGGCAGGCCCTCGACGACATAGGTGTTGTAGGGCGTCTCGCGGCGCAGCTCGCTCTGCCGCAGGCCGCGGCCGAGCACGCCCTCGCCGCGGGTGATGCCGTAGATCACCGTCGGGTCGGTCTGCAGCTTCATCCCCTGCCGCAGCCGGTTGAGGAAGACGCTGGCGACCTGCCCGCGCTCCTCGGGCACGCCGGTCTCCTTCTCGACGATCGAGGCCATGATCAGCGCCTGTTCCTTGGTCTCGTAGGGCAGGCCGTCGGCCCGCGCGGCCCAGAGCTCGTCCAGCGTCGCCGCCTGCCGCGCCTGCATCTCGGCGATCAGCGCCGCGCGGTCGGCCCCGCGCGTCACCTCGTAGCTGTCCGGCGCCAGCGTCCCCTCGGGCGGCAGCGCCGCGACATCGCCCGCCAGGAACTCGGCGCGCTTGAGCGCGTCCACCACCTGCCAGACCGTCGTCCCCTCGGCGAGCGTGACGCGGAAGCGCACGTCCGGGTCATTGGCCCGCTCGACATAGGCCGCCGGCGGCGCCTCGGCCGCGGGATCGAACTTGGCGACCTCGACATAGCGGTTCTCGGCCGGGTCGAGCTCGCGTACCACGACATCCGAACCCGTCACCCCGATGCGGAAGTTGATCTCGGTGCCGCAGGTCGAGACCCCGCTGCCGGTGATCTCCTCGACGATCGCCTGCATCGTCGCGCCCGGCTCGACGAGGTAGGACCCCGCCTTCAGCCCGCCCGAGCGGCCCTCGTAGTCGGCCCCGACGCGGAAGATGTAGCCGCTCGACACCGCGCCGCGCCCGACCAGCTCGTCGGCGACCGCGCGGAAGGACGTGCCCGGCTTCACCTGCAGGCAGATCGCCTCGGCCAGCGGCCCCGGCGAGACGTACTGGCGCTGGCCCCAGGCGACGACCCCCGCCACCGCGACGAGGATGACGATCGTCACGGTCAGGAAGTTCGAGGCGAGGTTGCGCCACATCGCGCTCAGACCCGCGTCAGCACGAGCGAGGCGTTGGTGCCCCCGAAGCCGAAGGAATTCGACAGCGCCACGTCGATCCGGCGCCGGCGCGCCGCGTTGGGCGCAAGGTCGAGCTTCGGCACGACCGCGGGCGCATCGAGGTTGATCGTCGGCGGCGCCACCTGATCGCGGATGGCCAGCGCGCAGAAGATCGCCTCGACCGATCCCGCCGCGCCAAGCAGGTGCCCGATCGACGACTTCGTGGACGACATCGTGCAGCCCGCCGCGTGCTCGCCGAGCAGGCGTTCGACCGCCGCCAGCTCGATCGTGTCCGCCATCGTCGAGGTGCCGTGGGCGTTGATGTAGTCCACCCGCTCCGGGCCGATCCCGGCGCGGGCGAGCGCGGCGGTCATCGAGCGGAACCCGCCATCCCCGTCCTCGGCCGGGGCGGTGATGTGATAGGCGTCGCCCGACAGGCCGTAGCCCGCCACCTCGGCATAGATCCTGGCGCCGCGCGCCCTCGCATGGGCGTATTCCTCCAGCACGACGATGCCCGCGCCCTCGCCCATCACGAAACCGTCGCGGTCCGCGTCATAGGGCCGGCTGGCGCGCTCGGGCTCGTGCGGGCGCTTGGTGGACAGCGCCTTGCAGGCGTTGAAGCCGGCGACCCCGATCTCGCTGATCGGGCTCTCGCAGCCGCCCGCCACCATCACGTCGGCATCGCCCCACTGGATCAGCCGCGCCGCGTCGCCGATCGCATGCGCGCCCGTCGAGCAGGCGGTCACCACCGCATGGTTCGGCCCCTTGAAGCCGAAGCGGATCGAGACCTGCCCCGAGGCGAGGTTGATGAGCGCGCCGGGGATGAAGAAGGGCGAGACCCGCCGCGGCCCGCGCTCGCGGATCAGGACGGCGGTCTCGGCGATCGAGCTCAGCCCGCCGATCCCCGACCCGATCATCACCCCGGTGCGCAGCTTCTCGGCCTCGGAGGGGTTCTCCCAGCCGGCATCGCGCACCGCCTGCGTCGCCGCCGCCATGCCGTAGAGGATGAAGTCGTCAACCTTGCGCTGGTCCTTCGGCTCCATCCAGTCGTCGGGGTTGAAGGTGCCGTCGCTGCCGTCGCCGCGCGGGACCTCGCAGGCATAGGTCGTCTGCACGTTCGCGGGGTCGAAGCGCGTGATCGGCCCGGCGCCCGACTGCCCGGCCAGAAGCCGCGACCAGGTTTCCTCGACGCCCGAGGCCAGCGGCGTCACAAGCCCCAGCCCGGTAATGACAACCCGCCGCATGAAGCGCCCCCTGCCCGTCCGGATTTTCTTGCTGCCCTGATACACGCCGCCGGATTCGCGCGCAATCGCGGCCGGCCGGTTCCCGCCGGGCCCTCAGGCGACCGCCGCGTTCGTCATCGCCGCCAGCCGCCCGTTCGCCCACAGCCGCAGGATCCTGACCGCGATCCAGGGGATGGCGAGGCTCGCCGCCAGGATCACCGCCGCGCCGGCCGGGTCCCAGAGCCCGCCCAGGCGCAGCCAGAACACGCCCGCTGCCGCGACCGGAAAGGTGAAGGCGCCCCACAGGGGCGAGAACCCCGCCGCCGTCAGCCAGCGGATGTTGACCAGCATCAGCAGGAGGAGCGCCGCCGAGGCGGCGGCGAAGACCAGCGCCAGCGCCTCGTAGCCGATCAGGTGCGCGACGTTGCCGAGCAGGGCGGTCGGCGCAAGGTGGATCACCAGCAGCGGGCGCAGCGGCGGCGGCGGCCGCCTGTCCACAAGCTGCCGCGTGCTCGCCACCCAGATCGGCACCGCGGCCAGAAGGCCGAGCGCGAAGATCAGCCGCGCAAGGCCGTCATGGCCCAGCATGTGGGCGGCGATCCCGCCGATCAGGACGGCGACGAAGCTCAGGTGCCAGACCGGGTTCACCGTCGCCTGCTCGCGCGGGCCGTGCATGAACAGGTTCACCAGCGCGCCGACCAGCAGGAGGTGCAGGCCCAGCCCCGCCGCCAGCAGGCCGTTCGCCACCGCCGCGGAATGGGGCACCGCGATGATCGCCAGCAGATAGACCGACATGACCATCGCCGACAGGCCGGCGCGCCCCGGCAGGGTCCGCAGGTCCTCGCCCGCCGCGCCGGGGCGGCGCGCGAGCTTGGCCGCATAGGCCGCCAGCGCGAACAGGTAAAGCCCGACGACGGCGCCGAGCAGAAGCTCGGCGGGCGCGCCGGGCAGGCCGAAATGCTCCGCCCCGATCCGCCACCCGATGCCGAGGTTGAGCAGCCCCATGACGACGGTGAAGACGGCCGGCGGCATGGCGCGGCCGAAGCCGCGCCGCGGCGGCGGCGGGTGATGCGCCGCGGGCGGGCGGCCCGCCGGCGGCCGCCGCGCCGCC
>Ga0073934_10000917_pt1 | contig 76781 bp, 82 predicted proteins | sample LarsenN4metaG_FD_76834 | JGI IMG/M metagenome (GOLD analysis project Ga0073934, IMG submission 76834) | Hot spring sediment bacterial and archeal communities from British Columbia, Canada, to study Microbial Dark Matter (Phase II) - Larsen... ...
AATCGTCGTTGTTTTTGCATCCGCAAATCATGCCAGATTTTTTAACCGTTAAAATACTCGAATCTCCCTCGTAGGAATCCCCTTTTTTATGCTATTTTTACCCACTCGATAGGGAGAAGACCCAGTTTTTGGTTCAGCCATTTGCGTTCGATGCAAAGACCTCGCTTGATCCAACCAAAACGCCGCGCAACCGAGTCGATCGTCCAGAACGGTAATCCTGCGGTATTCCGCCAGCGCTGCCGTGCTTGCCACTAAGGCCATCATGCTGAGAGAAATGATTTTCCAGTTCTTCTGCCACATAACTGCGCTCCTCTACGTCCGCCATCAGCCAAATCGCAGGTCATACCCAAGAGGGGCCTGCCGATGAAAACGGTCGAGAAATTTTCGCTTGCGAATTTAGAAACGCAGAACCGAGAGTGAAAGATTTTGTCTGTTGTTCGTGGTTCATGACGTCACTCCTATTTGGTTAAACTACGCTCTTCCTTCCGCGCCGCCGACCAGGCTCACGTTGTGCATCCAGGCGACATACCAACCAAGAACCGAGGCAAATAACGCCAGGTAGAAAGCGCCCAGTATGAAGCTCATGAGGCTTCCCCAAACAAACAATGGGAGTAATTCGAACAAGCTATGGTGGAGTTCGCTCGCCTTGCCGGAGAGGGTCAGTCCATAGATGACGCACAAGACATAGAAAATCTCGATGCCGAGGACGCACAAGAGGGCGTATTTTGTTTTTGACAACATCGGAATCACCTCCTCATTCGGTTCCCCCTTTGCTGCGGCGCTTTCAGTTCCGTTCCCAGCGAAATGTCCGTTCTTTCACACCAGCCACATCCTTGATAACGACTTCCAGCCACTTCCAATCGGCCGATGCTCGGGGGAATATCAAGACTATCTGACGATGGTGGCCACTGCCCTTGTTTTCGACCTCGGTTGGTTGCATCACCGCCCCCGTAGGGTCGCGGAGTACACTAAGGGCTTTCAGATCATAAACATCCAAATTGACCGAATGCGTATCCAACGCCACCGAGAACCGTAGATCATCTGTGACGTCTTTCAATTGGGTAACCTTTACCGTCACTCCCCCTCCCGAAACGCTTCGCGTTAAGTTTGGGGTTCCAGCCCCGTAAGTCGGTCCGCTTGACAGAGTCACACTGGAAACAATCCCTATTAGAAGGGCGAACATGGTTTTCATGACAAGCTTCCTCTCGCGTCATAGACATACCCCACCAAACCAAGCCCTGCGGCGCGAACACCGCTGGCTTCGTGAATAAACCCGAAGTTTCGAATGAGAAACTAGATCCGAAGACTGGCAAAAAAGAGATAAAGAGGTGCGTCGATCGGCTCCGCGCCGGTCGAGCCGCGAGTGGCGAAAGTAAGCGGATGTGAAGCCGGGCCCGCTAACCGTCTTTCAAAAGCAAAAAAATCATCGATTTGGAGGCTGAACCGAAGAGCCTTTCTGTGAATTTGCGGCGACGGCGCCGGGCCAGCCAAAATTTCAGTGTGGATATAGTCCGTGCAATCGATATTTGCCGACTCACCGCCTAACACCAATGCATGATGATGCGAGGCCTGAGATGCCACGATTGAATCGGTTGGATGCTCGTCGTGGTTACAGCGCAAAATAGTCCAAGCGACGCTATAATAAAGCAACACGACCGATATCACCGAGGCTAGAGTCTTACACTGCCGAGAACTCATATCTAATCCGATAATCAGCACAACTTGTGCCAGCGTTCTTACGCCGGTTTTCCGGCGGAGGGGGCGAATTTTTCCCGATTCCGCCAAAGGCCGGATCGGCTTTTGCAAAACTGAAAAAAATCACCCCAAGCGAAGTCATCCTACAGCTGCACCCGATTGAGCCTCAATGCGTTTGCGATCACCGAGACTGAGCTGAAGGTCATCGCCGCGCTGGCGATAATGGGGCTCAGCAAAATGCCGAAAAAGGGATACAACAAGCCAGCGGCGATGGGCACCCCTGCGACGTTGTAGACGAATGCGAAGAAAAGATTCTCCCGGATATTGCGCATGGTGGCGCGGCTCAGATGACGCGCTTTGGCGATACCGCGCAGATCCCCTTTGACAAGCGTCACACCCGCGCTCTCCATCGCCACGTCGGTGCCCGTGCCCATTGCGATTCCGACCTGTGCCTGAGCCAAGGCCGGAGCGTCGTTGACGCCGTCGCCGGCCATCGCGACCTTCCTGTTTTGAGACTGGATCGCTTTGACGATCTCGCGTTTCTGATCCGGCAGCACCTCCGCCCTCACTTCATCGATGGAAAGCTTTTTAGCGACCGCCTCCGCCGTCGTGCGGCTATCGCCGGTCAGCATGACGATGCGCACGCCTTCTTGGTGCAACGCCTCGATCGCCTCCGGCGTCGACTTTTTGATCGGGTCCGCCACTCCCAGCAGACCGGCTGCCTGGCCGTCGATGGCGACGAACATGACAGTCTGGCCATCGCGGCGCCATTCTTCGGCCTTAGCACTGAGATCGGCTGTGTTAACGTTTAATTCTTCGAGCAGCCGGACATTGCCGAGAGCCATTCGTTTGCCGTCCACGACACCGGTAATGCCTCTGCCGGTTAGCGATTTGAACTCCCGAGCTTCAGAAAGTTGCACTCCTCTTTCCTGCGCACCAGCAACGATCGCGGCCGCAAGCGGATGTTCGCTGCCGCGCTCCAGACTGGCGGCTATTCTAAGCAATTCCGACTCGCTTGCGGGGGCCGTTGCGGCGATTGAAACCAACCGAGGCTTGCCTTCCGTTAGGGTGCCTGTCTTGTCGACCACGAGAGTGTCGATTTTCTCGAGCACCTCGAGCGCCTCGGCGTTTCTGATGAGAACGCCGGCCGTTGCGCCCTTTCCCGTCCCGACCATGATCGACATCGGCGTTGCCAGACCCAGGGCGCACGGGCATGCGATGATGAGAACCGCTACCGCGTTCAATAAGCCGTAGGCTAGGCGTGGCTCGGGCCCCCAGATGCTCCACACAAGAAACGTCAGAACCGCCGTCAGGACCACCGCGGGGACGAAATAACCGGCGACGAGATCGGCGAGCTTTTGGATCGGCGCGCGACTGCGCTGCGCCTCGCTCACCATGCGGACGATCTGCGCCAGCAGCGTTTCGCTGCCGACGCGCTCCGCCGACATGATAAAACTGCCGGTGCCGTTCACCGTGCCGCCGGTAACCTTGCTGCCTTTTGACTTCTCGACCGGAATCGGCTCTCCCGTGATCATCGACTCGTCCACCGACGTGGTACCCTCCTGGACAACGCCGTCGACCGGAACTTTCTCGCCGGGGCGTACTCTCAGGCGATCGCCTGGCTTCACCTGCTCCAGCGGAACATCCTGCTCGCTGCCGTCCGGAAAAATCATCCGCGCAGTTTTCGGCGATAGTCCCAAAAGAGCTTTGATGGCACTGCTGGTCTGACTTCGCGCCCGCAATTCGAGCACCTGGCCGAGCAGGACCAAAGTGGTGATCACGGCGGCGGCATCGAAGTAAACCGCCACGTCGCCGCCGTGGCCGCGAAACGATTGCGGGAACAGGTTAGGAAATACCGTCGCCACAACACTGTACAGATAAGCTGTGCCGACGCCGATCGCGATCAGCGTAAACATGTTGAGGCTGCGGTTCACGATCGACCGCCAGCCGCGCTCGAAAAACGGCCATCCGCCCCAAAGCACGACAGGAGAAGCGATGATCAACTGGAGCCAGTTGAGGAGATGGGGCGAAAAGCGGCTGTGGATCGGTTTGCTAGGGAAAAATTCAGTCAGCGCGAGCAGCGCGATCGGCAGAGTTAAAACGGCGCTGATCCAGAAGCGGCGGGTCATATCGACCAATTCAGGGTTGGGTTCGTCTTCGAGGCTCACCGTGCGCGGTTCAAGCGCCATACCGCAGATCGGGCAAGAACCCGGCTCGTCCCGGACAATCTCCGGGTGCATCGGGCAGACGTATTGGGTTTTCGTCAACGGCGCGGCAGCAACGGCGCGCTCTAGCGCCATGCCGCATTTCGGACACGCGCCGGGCTTGGATTCACGCACCTCGGGATCCATCGGGCAGATATACGAAGCGCCGGTGCCGTCGGCTTGGGCAGCTTGGGAAGCTTTCGCGGCTGCGTGTTCGGCGGTGTGCGGCCTGTCCTGATGCCCGCCACCGCCCTGTCGGTGCGGCGGTTTGAGAAACTGCTCGGGGTTTTCGCGAAACTTGTTTAGACAATGCTGGCTGCAGAAATAGTAGGTCTTGCCGCCATGCTCGTGCTTTCCGGCAGCGCGCGCCGGCTCTACGCTCATGCCGCAGACCGGGTCCACCGCGGGACCCTGATCTGAACTTGACGGCTCAGGCGGAGCGGCCCGCTTCAAGTACCGTTCTGGATTGCCGGCAAACAATTTGGCGCAGTAGGGGCTGCAAAAATAATAGCTCTGGCCATCGTGCTCGTGTTTTCCGGCAGCGCTGTCGGGCTCTACGCTCATGCCGCAGATTGGGTCAATAGACATGGTATCTCCTTGTTTCAAATCGACTCTCAATCTCGCTGACGTAAGCGCGGCGGCAAAATTACACTAGGAGGCGTACCCCTTACTTGCTCTGTTTCGTCCCACGACGCATGCGCTCGGACATCTGTTTCATCATTCCGGACATGTCTCCCATCATCTTCGACATCTCGGCCATCTCTTCGGGTGTCATCTTTCCGCTGCCCATCATCTGGCCCATATTTCACATCATGCCCGACATATCGCCCATCATGCCGCCCATGCCCTTCATTTCGTCGCTTTTCATCATGCCCTGGCCTTTGGTCATCCCGCCCATGCCTTTTTTCATCTCCATCATCTTCGTGTGCATCTCTTTCATTTTGGCCATATCCATGCCGCCGCCATGCATGCCCTCACCTTTCATCGGCATTTGCTCTTTCATCGGCATGCCTTTTTTCTCCTGCGCCAGCAGCGGTGACATACCGATTGCTCCCGAGGCCATTAAAGCAGCGATTAGTTTTTTCATTATGAGATCCTTCCTTTCTTGAGTTTTATAATTTCTAATTACGATGCATTGTGGGGCTATGATTCAAACGGCTGAGTTCAGCTAAGATCTTTTTTCTTAGCATCGAATTCTTCTTTGTTAATTTCACCGCGTGCATACCGCTGGCGCAAGATTTCCAAGGCCGAGTCTCCACGTGAGTCCTTGCCTTGGCTCAGCAGCCAGCGCACACCGAGCACCAAACCGACAATGATAAGCGTCCAGAAGACGAGCATCATAAACATCATGCCCACTCCCCACGCGCCGCCCATCCACCACATCGGATGCATGCCCCATCCCCATTCGTACGCACGCTCTTGCGCCAGCAAGCTGTTGTAGTCTGGCACGGCACCGAACGCGTGCCATATTTGACTAGGCTCCATAATCACCTCCGTGCATCCGAGACGAGGGATCGGTGTAGAGCGTGTAAGCGATAGCTCGCGCGGTCCGCATAGCCAACTCTAACCGATCCTCCGCCGCCTGTGTTAAAAGAGCCGCTGCCGCTCGCAGCTCGCGCCCAGTAAATTTCTGAATCGCCTTCATGGTGTCGTCCTCCGTTGATTCGACAGCAGCAATTCGCACGCTGAATATAATCGCAACTTTGAATACCAATCCAGAAGCGCAGCATGAATATTCAGGATGGTTCGGTTTCGGGGCCAGGGTCCTGTGGAAAACAGATCCTAACAGCGGCGCTTTTTCTAACGGCATTGTTGACTATTCAGCCTCCGTCTGCCAGAACTCCGGTTTGTCAATCGCCCAAAACTTGCTTGGCCCGGCCCTTGCCCACAGACGGCGGCATTCACGAGGTCGGATGTCAAAGAAACGTGACATCATTTCGATTAAAGCCGCTTGACCAACCAGTCGGGGGTAAAACGGAGCGCATAGATGTTCAGCAACGTTATGTAGTCGGTTATGAGCAGGAGACCAACAATGATCAAAAGAATACCCGCAACCACGTGCACGGCCTTGAGATAATGGCGAAATTTTCGGGAAAAATCCAAAAACGAATTCACCGCTACGGCGCTTAGCAAAAAGGGCACGGCCAGACCCGCCGCATAAGTGGCCAGGTAGAAAATACCTTTACCGACTTCGCTCGATGCAGCAGCCAGCGTGAGGATTGCTCCTAGAATCGGCCCCACACAAGGGATCCAAGCTGCGCCGAAAGTCATTCCGACAAGGACTGATCCGACGTATCCCGCAGGTTTGTCTTTGAAATGGACCTGTAAATAACGATCTAATACGGCAAACTTGACAACGCCCAAAAGATAAATCCCTACAACTAAGATAAATACCCCACCGAGAACCCGAATCACGCCTCGATAACCTAGCAAGAAACTGGAGAGAAAACCGGCTGAGGCGCCGAGTGATATAAATACCAAGGAGAAGCCCCAGATAAAGGCGAGGGAGTTCAATAACACCCGCTTGCGAACTTGAATGCTGATTTGCGCCGCTCGCATGTCTTCCAGGGAAACTCCGGAAACGAAAGAGATGTAGGACGGGATCATAGGCAGCACGCAGGGGGATAGGAACGAAAAGATCCCCGCCGTAGATGCCACAAAGATATTAATGTCGGCCATTGTGCTCTATGGAATGCACCCCGCCCGAGCGGAATTGCACTGCGACTAGACCTAACGCTATTACAGCAAAACTGATCCACTGGTATTCGGTCAATCCCAAAGCAACGATAGGATTTGTGCGCCAAAACTCGACTAGAAATCGCATTGATCCAGCGAGAACTAAATAAAACCAAAAAACTGTTCCAGGCACATAGCCTTTTGTTCTCAGCGCCCATAGAACGCCAAAAACGGCAATGGATTGGATAGATTCATAGATCTGAGTTGGATGGACTTTTGCGCCGGCAGGATACGGCACACCGGTTAAAGGATCGGCCCAACCCGCGACCGCATCGGGAAATGCCATTGCCCACGGCACATCGGTGACCTTACCCCACGTCGCGTCCCCGGCGAGAAAGCAACCGATGCGTCCGACCCCGTAGCTTAATGCGAGCGCCGGCGCGCAAATGTCAGCGGCTTTGAGCCATGGGATTCGGTGGCGCCGGACCCACCAGGTTATTGCTATGGCTCCGCCAAATAATCCGCCGTACCAGCTAAACCCGGCGCCGCTAAAAATTAGCGCCCAGGGCGAGCGAACAAAAAAATTCCATTCTTCAATTATGAAAAGCAGTCTCGCCCCTAGGAGACCGCTTACTGCCGCGGCAAAGACCATGGAAGAAGCGAGCTCGGGATCAAATCGATACCGTTTCAGCTCTAAGCGCACGATGTAGCCCGCACACACGGCAGCAAAGGCCCACAGCACCCCTAAGCTGTAAATCCTCAACGGGCCACTTTCGAACAGTACGGGATACATGCCGTGTCCTTTGCCCTCTTGCAGTAGACGAGTAGCTCTAGCGCTTATTTCGCTGCGCCCGGCGACTTTTTAATTTCCTCTTCGATGCGCCGCTCAAAAACTTCGAAGGGTTGAGCTCCGATAATCGGGTTGCCGTTGAGAAAGAACGCCGGCGTGCCGCGAACGCCTAGACGAGCCGCGATAGAAGTTTCACCCTCCACTTTTTTCAGATGTCTTCCGGAATCGAGACATTGATCGAAAGCCTGGCTATTGAGACCCAACTCTTTGGCGTAGCCTTTGAGTTTTGCATCGCCAAAAGCCAGAGCAGAAGCGGCATTGGCAAACAGTTGGTCGTGGTATGCCCAGAATTTTCCCTGATCCGCGGCGCACTCAGCTGCCTGGGCCGCAGCCTCCGATGGTTTCCCAAAAACGGCTAAATGGCGGTAAATAAATTTCACCTTGCCGGTCGCAAAATATTTTTTCTCAAGGATCGGCAGGGTGTCCTGCCAGAATTTGCGGCAGAAACTGCATCGAAAATCGGAGAACTCTACCAGGGTAATCCGCGCATTGGCGGTTCCCTTCGTGTGCCCATCTTTGCTCAAGGAGGCAAGTAGCTGTTCTTTGGTCGCGGGCTGCGCCACGGCGCTGCCACTCAGAAACAGGAAAACAATTAAAGGCGAAATTTTGCTCATTATTCCATCGGCCGTGTGTTCTTTGAGCTCTCGGCGCTAGAGTTCTTTAGCCGCTCCGATCATTCGTGATAGCAACCATCAGGGTGTTCTGCGTGTGCGCTGGCATTCGCCAACGCCTTCAGATCGATCCCGTCGCGACGCAGGTCGGCATTCGTCGCCGGCAGCGCGACCGTTCCAGCCGGATGCTTGTACCAGCCGGGATCTTCGTCGTAGCTTTTCAACTGATCGCGAACTTTGACGATCGTGAACAGTCCGCCCATCGAAATGTAATCGCCGAACGGACCCGGCGCCCCCTTCATTGAAATGGTGTTGCGAGGATAGGGCATGACTTCGGCCATTTTTCCCATGTCCATTCCGGTCTCGCCCATCGTCATGTACGAAGGGAGCAGCGGGCGAACCCTTTCATCCAATCCCTCCTTATTAACACCCACCATATTCGGAAATTCGTGTCCCATCTGGTTCATGATGTGATGCGTCATATGGCAATGAAGCGGCCAGTCTCCCGGCGCATCGGCGATGAATTCGACGTTACGCGACTGCCCCACAGCTACGAGCACCGTCGTTTCGGGCCACTGCGCAGAAAGGGGAATATCTTCACCGTCCGTGGCGGTCACCCGAAAGTGATGTCCATGCATGTGCATGGGGTGGTGGTCCATGGCGCCGAGATTTCCGAACCGAATACGGACTTTGTCCCCGATCTTACAAACGAGAGGCGCCGTCGACGGAAATACCTTGCCGTTGAGCGTAAGAATATTGAAATCACTCATCTCTAAAGTATTCGGACGAGAACTGCCGGCTGGAATATCCCATTCGCTAATCATCAGCGAAAAGTCGCGATCGACATGATATTCGGGCGACGGGTTTCTCGGATGGATAATAAAATTACCGATCAGGCCCATACCCATCTGTGTCATCTCGTCATGATGCGCGTGGAACATCTGCGTGCCGTATTGGCGCAGCGTAAACTCGTACTTGAACGTTTCGCCCGGTTTTATAAAGGGTTGTGTGAGAGCGCCAACACCATCCATCCCGTTCGGAAGATTGAACCCATGCCAGTGAACCGATGTTGATATCGCCAGACGATTGGTCACGTATATCCGCACGCGTTCGCCTTCGACGGCTTCGATGACCGTACCGTTTACGCGGCCGTTGTATCCCCAGCATTTGGCGCGCAGTCCGGAGTCAAATGCCCAATCGACTTCTTCCGCGATCAGATGGAACACCTTGGCACCATCGACAATTTTGAAAGGCAACGCCGCGCCGTTAGGCACCACGACGGGTTTATAGCCTTTGCCGGGAAGAACCGGCGGCAGAGGTTTCACATCGACCGGGCCGCCGCTGTAACTCTTTTCCCAGTAAGGCCGGTCGCCTCCTCGTTTGGGATTATAACCTCTGAAGGGTTGATAGGCCCCACCTGAGCCGCCGTGATTGATCGCCTCCGCCTCTTTCTTTGGCAAAGTGATGCCCGCGGCCACAGCGGCCGCACCCAGTCCCAACACCTGCCGTCGTGATAGTTTGTTACTCATTGGACTCCTCGCATCGTTCATTACTTAGTGCCCCTCGATATTACGCCCCTGTGTCCGGGCTCCGCCCATCGCTGCCGCTGTGCCACCGGCTCGTGCACCGTCGCCTCCCGGCAATCGACCGCTCAAGACTTGCCCTAAATCCGACCGAGCCAACCAATAGTCACGGAGAGCTTCAACATACGCTGCGGCGGTTTCGATCTGCTGCTCGCGCGCGCGCAGCAATTGTATCGGACCGAGTTGCATCGCGTTGTATTGCAGTTGAGCCTCGTTAACGATGCGCTCGTGCAGCGGCAGCATGATATCGCGGTAATACAAAGCACGATCGCGGGCACCCTGCGCTCTGTCCCTGAGAGATCGCGCGGTGGCGCGGATCTTTATTGCCAGAGCATAAAACTCCTGCTGAGCGCGCCTCAGCTCGGCCGCCGCACGGCCTGTCCGGGCCTGACCCTGATCAAAAATCGGAATTGGAAACTCCAGTACCGGACCGACTTCCCAATGCCCATCGGTGCGCTCACCTAAGACGCCCATATGGGATTCAGGTATCAACGCGATGGCCCGATTGAATCCCAGCTCTTCGCCCGCGGAGATGACGCGCTGACGGGCGTTCAATAGATCCATGCTGCGCTGGAGCGCGACACGTTCGATATCTTCCGTCCGGATCGGCTCCTTCGGCAGTTCCGGCAAACGCTCTTCGGTTTGCCACTCCGTCTGTTTTCCCCACAGACCCATCAAGATGTTTAGCTCTTCACGGCTTTGCTGGACCGCAATCTCAGCAGAGCGAAGCGACAGCCTGCCGGCTTCCAAAAGAGCCCGTTCGCGGGCCAATTCGAGATCGGTGATATTTCCCGCGTCGTGCAATCGTCGGGTCACTTCGAATGACGCACCGAGGGCCTGGGCCACCGTTTGGCGCAGCTCGAGCATTTGTTCGTTGGCTTGATGCGCATAAAAGGCGGCGCGAACCCGCCCCGTAAAGTCCAGCACCATGCCGCTCACACGAGTCTTTGCCTCTTCAAAGCGCGCCGCCGCCACGCGTTTGCGTAACGGGAGGTAAAAAATATCGAGAAAATTCATCACCACGGCGAGTTCCAGCTCGGGTTTTCCCCCGCCGGGCGCCGCCCATTTCATGGCTCCGTCAAAGATCGGGTTGCTCAACAACCCGGCCTGCACCAAGTCGGCCTGCGCAACGCCGAGATCCGCATACATGCCTTGGAGATCACGGTTGTTGAGCAAAGCGATCTGTACTGCGTCATCGACCGTCAGTTTATTCTTGGTCAGGGATTCAAGTTTCGCTGCGGCTTCACGATCGAGCTCGGTGCCGTTGTTCCAAAACAGTTTGCCTCCGCCCCGTTCTTCTACGAGCGCGCTGACATCGGCAAAACCGGCGTTGAGACTCACGGTCGCACAGCCGCTTAACAACACCAGCGAGAAAAGCAAGATTGTCGTCATCGGTAGCGAGAGCATCCAGAATCCCCCCTTTGCCTATTTCATCTTCTCGATCTTGACGATCGCTTTCTTTGATACATCGATAGTGAAGCGGACTTTGTCGCCGAATTTCAAACCCTCCAGGAGAGACGGCGGATCCACCGGATAACCCATCGTCATCGCTTCCATGAATCCCTTGATCTCGCCGTGCTCGACGACAATCTGACTAGAGGCTGGTACGGTTGCGACCACTTTTCCCTCTCCGACCACGGTTTTTTGCGCCGCAGGGGCTGCTGCACCGGTTCCCTGAGACGGTTGCGGACTGGAGGCCGCCGCTAACGCAGTCCCTTTTTCGATCTTGACGATGGCTTTTTTTGGCACGTCAATCGTGAAGCGAACTTTATCGCCCGACTTGAGTCCTTCGAGCAGAGAAGGCGGATCCACGCGATACCCCATCGTCATGGCGTCCATGAAGCCTTTGATCTCGCCGTGCTCGACGACAATCTGACTGGCATTCGGCACAGTCGTCACGACTTTGCCATCAGCCACAATCATTTGCCCTTCGCCCGTCGAACGCATATCTTGCGCCGCGGCTACAACCGGTTGGGTCGACGGGATGTCCGCTTGCGTGTAAGCGAGAGTCTTGACGAGCGGCCGAGCGGGCGCCGCCATGGCCTCGGGATTTGCCGGATGATTGATGGCGAGCGGCGGCATTTGATAAGCAGCGCAACCTGCGGTCGTAAGTAAAACAAGACTGGTGCCAAAACTTTTTAGTTTCATCTGTTTTTCTCCTTCTGTTCGTGCTGACGTGCGATGGGCCAACCGATTACAGTTACTTATGAAAATAGTCTTCTCACTTTGATCGATAACCCGTACAACAAATCTCTCTCTTTCCCCGTTTGGTAAAGGGGGACGAAAGGGGGATTTTCATGCGCGGTGTTGTACGGACAGGTACATGAATTACTCTGCTGAATCGCCACGCTTGGCCGCCTCTCCGCAGTGACAATCCAAGCAGCCGTGCTTGGCGCAAATACGGCAGTTTTCTTCAAGCCGGCTCTTAAGCTGTTGGCGCGCTCGATGAATGCGCACGTTGAAGTTTTTTTTCGTAATACCAAGCGCCGCGGCCACTGCGTCCGGCGCTTCTTCATTTAAATCGACGCGCCGGATCAAGCTCGCATATTGCGGCTTCAGGATGGGCAGCAATCGCTCCATGCAGGCACATACGATCCGGTCTTCATCGTCATCCGGCGCGTTATTGAGCGCATGTTCCAGATCGCGAAGCGCTCGGTTGCCGGAATCGCGACGGCGATAGAGATCGATAATCGTCCGGCGCAGGATCCGGTAGAACCATGCCTTGACGCTCTCCTGATCGCGCAGTTGATCCGCAGCTTTGATCGCTTTAAGCAAACTATCTTGCACCGCGTCGGCAGCGAGTTCGGCATCACCGAGACGCTTGCGGGCAAAGCCGACGAATTCATTGAGATGCTCCCAAAGATGCCGTTCAATCTCGGTCATCGACTGGTCCTGTTTTCTTTGTCAATTTTTCAGCTTCTCGATTTTCGTGATGGCGCGTTTTTCCGTATCGATGGCAAAACGCACCTTATCTCCAGCCTTGACCGTTTTCAGGAGCGAAGTCGGATTGGCCTTGAATCCCATCGTCATGGCGTCCATGAAGCCCTTTATTTCGCCGTGCTCGATGATAATTTCTTGCGACTGGGGCACGACGGCGATGACTTTCCCCTCTGCGGTCACTGTTTTGGGAACGTTCTTGGGCTTTAGTGAAGCAAGGTAAGCCGACACATCGACCAACTCTTGCACCGTCATGTCTTCATTGAAGCTGGGCATTTTAGTTTTACCATCCGGGCCGCGATACTTCTTGGCTCCAACGGCGTTCGGGTTGACGATCGATTCGGTAAAATATTCCAGTGGATGCATGGGGCCCATCTGGCTCAGCTCCGGTCCAACTTCCTGCCCCTTGTCAAGCGGAGGAAATTTTTCGCCGCGTACTTCGTGGCAGGAATAGCAACTAAATTTGTCGAATACGGCGCGGCCTTTAACGGGGTCGCCCTTCGGCATGGTGAACACCCAACCTTTCGGATGGTGCATCTCTGGCTCGCCGGCATGAACAATCCGCGCCGTATTCACTCCGGCAAGCAGGGTCAGGGCGCATAGCGCCAGCGTAATAAGCCGAAATTCTTTGATCGGCATGAAAATCCCTCCTCAGAACTACAGACATTGAGCTTAGCGGACAAAGATTGGCCGTCCGTAACGCCGGCGGGCCTGCCCGTAAGGGCCAGACCTTCCGCTGCAGGGCGAATCAATGAAGCGATGGAGGGGCTAAACTAGATACGAAGCACGGACAGGAAAAGATGCGTAGAGACGCCGGAAAGACCCGGACCCGGAGGACCGGGGTGAAGCGGGTGAGACGGGGCGCCACTTCCAATGCGAGCGAATGCGAACGCTTCGGGATGCTGCTCCGGCCGCATTTCAGAATTTCCGGTAACCCTCGCGCTGGGGATCAGCGGTCCGACAGCGTGGCACTGCACGACGGCATCTTGGGGATGGTGGTGGTGGGAATCCGCATGGTGGTCAGCGGCGAATTCGGCGTGACGATTCAGCTCCGAAGTCAACGTGAGCTCGTGACAAATCGCCAACGCCGCTGCGACGCCCGCAACCAACAACCACAAACAAGAGACTATCGAAACGACGCGCTTCATTTGCGAGATGGCGCTGATTTTGCCTTGCGCTGGCCAAACTTTCAAGTGGCACGAATCTTTGGCGGCCCTGCCATCAGGATTACGCGAGCTAACGGCGACAACGCGGCGCGCTTCGCTCGAAGCCGGAGCTAATCGCAGTCGATGCGCTAGAATTCAGCGACCAAGCGAGACAAGCCGGCGCGGCCGGCTTTCCGCTGTCGGAGGCGTAGAGGGGTCGAGCTGCCGCGCCGGATTGAAGCCGGCAGCGAAAAAATACGCCGCCCAGACAGCGAGACTCACGCCCAACACGGCGATGCGGCTGGGGTAATCGATGCTGCTCGGCGATACGAAGCCTTCGATCAAGCCGGCAACGACCAACATCGCCATGCAGCCGATCTCGATGACCAAGGCATCGCCGCCGATTCGTTTGAGCGCGGTGCTGCGCCGAAGCAGACCGGGAGCGACTATAGCAGCGGCAAGCAAATAGCCCGCGGCACCGGCCAAGGCGATGGCGAGCAGCTCGGTGCCGCCGTGCGGCATCACCCAGCCCCACAGCGCGCGTTGCTTGCCGTGCAGCGCCATCCAGCCGGCGACCGAGCCGAGGTGAACGCCGTTCAAGATCAACAGCACCGTCGTGCCGATCCCAGCGGTAAGCCCCAGACCGAACGCCATAAAGGTAACTTGGATATTGTTCGCGATGATCGTCGATGACACCACCGGTCGGGCGAGGCTCGGGATGCTGTGCAAATTTTCCGCGCTGGCAGGATCAAAGTCGATGAATGAGTCGTCGAGCAGCTCGTACCCCAGTTCGGGATGAATGATGACGGCGAGGTAGCTTGCCAGTGCCGAGCCAAAAAACATCGTCGACGAAAGCGCCACGGCCCAGCCGTGGCGCCGCACGGCGCGAGCAAAGCTGCCGAACCACTGGACTCCGGCGCCGTTTTCTCGGCGCCGGATCTGGCCGTATAGCAGATTGTGACCGGCAACGGCGATGCGGTTGAGCTGCGCCACGGTAGTCTCATCGGCGTCCATCGAGCGCGCCCGCGCCAGATCGGCGATGAGCACCTGATAATCGTCGATCAGTTGCAGCAAATCGTTGTTGTCAAGCCGGCGCAGCGCGGCCGGACCCTGGCGATTGAGACGCTCCACCCGATCGGCGAAACGGCTCCACTGAATCTGTTTCTGTTCGCTCGGTTCCATGGCGCCTAAAACAGCGTCGGGCTTGGCTGCTTGGCTGCGGTTGATTTGGGCCGGTTTGATTGTGCGAGCTCGACAATCTCCAGCAGAAGCTGTTCGCACCGAGCGGTGCGGTCGGGACTTTGGGCCACTCTTTCGTGATCTTCGAGCAGCAACGGCAACAGCGGCTCGGCGATCTGCCACACCAAACGATCGCGGCGCTCCGGGTTCAAGTCGTGGCGGCGGGCGAGAAACTGTTCGATCAAACCGATCTGCTGCGGCGAAACCGTGCCGCGCGGCAGCGTCAGCGCCTGGCGCGAGCCGCCCTTTTCAATGCGCGTCGCCCAGGCGGCGCCGCTTCGCCCGGCCGGAGCGAATTTTTCCACGATCACATACGTGCCCGCGACCATATCGCCGAGACGGCGGCCGTGGCGGTCGAAGTGGGCCACCAAGCCGCCGAGGATGTAGCAGGGGGGCGGCAACATATCGGCAACCCGGAGCAGGTTGCGGAGCGCGGCTTCGCGAAAGCCGATGGGCAAGCCATCCTGGCGGATCACGCGGATGCCGAGACTTCTTTTCCCCGGTGTCGATCCGTGCCAGAGACCTTCGAAGAACACGTAGTATCCCCAGTGAATCGCAAAGAGCATGAAGATCAACAGCGCGGTTCCCCATGAGGCGATCCAGCTGCCTTCGCCGCGCAACAAGCTGACCAGGCTGCGTATGCCGGCGGCACTGGTGAAAAGCATGAGCAAGATAAGCGCGATCATGAGCAACACGCTGTATAGAAAATCGAGCAGATAGGCGGAGAAGCGGGAGCCCGGCCCGGCGAATTCAAACTCCAGCGAAACGTGATCGGGCGTGGCGATGAAGATGTTCTCGTCCATGGGTATCTCTACTGCAGGTCGCCTTGTCTGATCTCCAAATAACGCCGTACCAGGTGAACGGTTAGGTGCTCCGGATCGGTTTCGAGCACCAGGATGCCGCGGGCGCGCATCTGTTCCAAGGCCAAACGCCGGCGCCGGAGCAGATCGGCCGCCGCGGCTTTCCGATAGGTCTCGGCGAGAGTCGTCGGGACCTGAGCAGCGAGGGCGCGAATCTTAGGTTCGCTCAAAACCACGCACAGCACCAGGTGGCGAGCGGCGGCGCGAGCGAGGTTATTGATCAGTCCCGCGCTGGCGGAAGCGTCGAGCACGTCGGTGAGCAAGATCACCAGGCTACGCCGCCTGAGCAACTGCATCGCTTCGGCGATCACTTGCCAGTAATCCGACTCGACCTGACGAACCTGGACCGCGTAAAGCGATTCGAGAACGCGCGGCAGCAGCGCCGGCCCCCGCATCATCGGCAAAAAGGACTCAATTTTGTTCGAAAACGAAGCGACGGCAAGGGCATCGCCGCGTTTTTGCGCGACATAGCTGAGCATCACGGCCGCGTTCAGGGCGTGTTCGAGCTTGGTGTACTTGCCGACCAGGCCGGCCATCAGCCTGCCGCTGTCGAGCAGGACGGCGATTTGCTGGCCCCGTTCGATCTGCCGGTTACGAGCGATGGGAGCGCCGCGCCGCGCGCTCGCCTTCCAGTCGATGCTGCGGGGATCTTCGCCCGGAATGTACGGGCGCAGACTTTCGAAATCGGTGCCGACCGCGCGCACATGGCGGGGCTTGCGCACGAATTCGTCGCGCTCATCGATCTTGGCGAGCAGTTCGTAGTGGCCGATCTCTTTGAAATTGGGATACACTTTTACACTGCTGGGGACGCGCAAGGAAATTTGCCGCTGCAGGAGACCGGCGGCGCCGCCGACCCGCAACACGACCGCGCCGAAGTCGAAGGCGCCGCGCTGGAGCGGCAAAATGGTATAGGTGATCTCGATTACGCCGCCTGCAGGTAATTGGCCGGGGATTAGCTCGCTGCGCAATTCGAACGAATCCGGCATCTCATCGCGCACGGTAAAAGGCAGCGAACGCCCAGAGCGGCTGGCGAGGCTGAGCTTCACCTTGTGCTCGACGCCCAAGGACAAGCGGGAAGACAAATCGCGCGCCGCGCTCAACTCCGCGGCCTCCGGCAAGGATCTAAAATCGCGCCAACAGGCGGCGAGCAGAACGAGCAGATAAAATCCGCCCGCGAGCGCGCCGCCCGGAATGGCCAGGGCCGGCAGCCAAAAGAACCCGCCGATGGCGAGCAGCCGGATCAGGCGCAGGGTGGGCAGCAGATTAATGAGTGTCCCTCCGAAGCTGGATTGAGACCGTTGCCGGCGTGCAGCCGAGCCGGGCGTCCCCGAGCGTTCCCGTTAACGCGGAATCTCCACCTGCGCGATCAGCGATTGAATGCAGCCGTCGATGCTCAGGCCTTCGATCTCGGCCTCCGGCGTGAGCCGGATACGGTGCCGCAGCACCGGCGCAGCCATCGACTGGATTTCATCCGGCGTCAGATAATCACGGCCGCGCAAAAGCGCCAAGGCTTTGGCCGCTTGCAAGAGCATGAGCGTCGCGCGCGGACTGCCGCCAAGCGTAAGGCTCGGCAAAGAGCGCGACTGGCGGATGATTCTTAACGCGTATTCGAGCACGGCATCATCGACGCGCACGGCGTGCATCGCGGCACGGATCCGGCCGAGCTGCTCCAGGCCGGCTACCGGTTGAACGACGCTATGGGCTTTGTGCGATCGTTCACCCAGTGTGTTCATGTTCTTAAGCATCGCTCGTTCGTCGTCTTCGCTCGGATAGTCGATGACGATTTTCAGCAGGAAGCGATCGAGCTGAGCCTCGGGCAGGGGATAGGTTCCCTCGAATTCGAGCGGGTTTTGCGTCGCCACGACGGTAAAGCCCGGCGGCAGCGGTCGGGTCTCGCCATCGATGCTCACCTGATACTCCTGCATGGCTTCGAGCAGGGCGGCTTGGGTTTTAGCGGGCGCGCGGTTGATTTCGTCGGCAAGCACGATATCGGCAAAGAGCGGCCCCGGCCGAAAGGTAAAATGACCGCTGGCAGCATCGAAAACATTTACTCCGGTGATGTCGGAGGGCATCAGATCGGGAGTGAACTGAATGCGCGCAAAGCTGCAGCGCAGCGCGGCGGCGACACTGCGCGCCAGCAGAGTCTTGGCGACGCCGGGAACGCCCTCGATCAGCACATGACCGCCCGCCGTAAGCGCCACGAGCAGGCTCTGAATGGCGGTCGTCTGACCCTGGATGACGCGCGCCAATTCGCGCTCCACGGCGCGTCCGAAATCGAGTGTATCCGGGCTGATGTTATTTTCGCTCATGTACGTGTGCCTTGATGCGAAGTTTTTTTACAGTCAGGGGTACGCCTGTCGGCCGCTTCTGCCCGCCCGCAGGGCTTGCGAACTCCGCTCGATGGTCCCCGCCAAGCGGCCCATCGCCAGAAGTTCGTCCTCATGGATGTTTTCACCGCGCTCGGTCTTGAGCGCCAGCGTTTTCAGTTGAGCGAGCTTTTCCGGCGCCAATACCGACGGAGGGGCGCCGAGGCTTCTCAGATCGGCGGTTCGCCCGAGAACCCGGCTGAGCTCTTGAAACAGATTCTGCAGTATCAATCGAGCGGCCAACCGCCGCGCCCCGGCGGCTTGGAAAAAACCGGCGCGGGCATCGACCAAATCGAGCGGACTGGCAACCGCCAAATCGGGCCGCTCGGAAATTCGACCGAAGCGGCGGCGATAGCAGAAAATGTACAGTAAGCCGGCTACGGCCGCTTGCCAGAGGCACCAGCCCCAGGGCGTCAATGAAAAGGCCCAGGCTAAACTCGCCGCGCTTTTTTTGGCGCCAAAGCCGTGATGATATTCATCGAAAAGCACTTGGCCGTTGCCCCAAGAAGCGACCAAGTTGACGAGCCAGACGGCGTTGTCGGATCGCCGCAATGAGCCGTTGCTCACCATCGTCGGATCGGCGACCGCGACGATCCGTCCCCGGCCCAAGTCGATTTTAACGGCAAGCGTTTGATGATCTGCCGCCGCGATGGCATCGGCGCCGCCGATCGCGGCGAAGCTTTGGCGCCAGCGCAGCCGGATTTCTCCCTCCGAAGCGACTGAAGGGCCGGTTGCCGGTTCCGTCTTGAAACCGGCCGCTTTTGCCCAACGCAGCCCCGGAGCGTAGCGCGACAAGTATGTCGCAATGGGTTCGTCCGAATCCGAGCCAGTGGCGGTATCATTCACCGGCTCGGCCGGCGCGTCCGCGTCGCTCCTTTGACCGCGCAGCGGCCAGCCGTTCTGGCTGAGCAAGATCAGCTGGCCGCCTGCGCTAATCCAGTGATCCAGGGCGGCTAATTCTCGCTCGCCCAGCGGTAGTTTCGGATCGGCAACAATGAGCGAATCCGCAGCGCTAGAGCCGTCGAGACGATAAAGCGGTTGGCGCCAGGCTTCCGCCAGAGGTACGAAGCGGCGCATGACCAGCAATAGCGCGCGGGCGCCCGTCGGATCGGTAAAGAAGGTCGATGGTCGTTTGGCGATGGGATCGCTTTTTTTGGGCGTCGTCGACTTTGCCACCAGCAGGGATAAGGTGAGAAAAACCAGGGTGGCGCCGATGGCCGCGGCGCGATTATAGTTCTTGGTATTCATCCTGTGCTCGCGCCGCTGGCGTATATGCGATCGACGCTGCGGAGCAATGCTTCGGCTTGCTCCGCCGACGCATGCCGTCTAGCGTAAACGGCTTGCTCGTAAGCCTCGCTCAACTCGGAAAAAGTGCGGTACCACGGGTGCGTTTGAGCGCATTCTCGGAGGTAATGAGAGTTGGTTTTCCAACCGGCGAACTGAATCGCGCCCTGTTGATCCAACAGGCCGAGCAGCACTCGGTGGCCGATCCAAATGGCGCGCCGCGGATCATTTTCCGCTAGCATGCGGCGCGCCAGATGCAGCGCCTCTTGCCAGTCGTGCGCGACGCCGCCGAGAATTTCGATCTTGGCGGGAAGCGCGGAAGGGGCATCGCGCTTGCGGCCCAGCGGCAACAGGTCGGCCAAGGCGAGGTAAAGCAAATGGCCCAGGCAAGCGATCAAGACCAACAGCGCCACCACAAAGATAACCCGAGCGAGCGTCGGATTGGCTGCCGACCAGGCGCTCAAGCCATCGAGCCATTGCTTGAGGGCATTGATCCACTCGATCAGTGTTTCATACCAGCGCGAGGGTTCGGTAAACTCAGGCCGGGCGAGCACCTCTCGAGTCGCTTCACGGACGGCCGCTGGATCGGCCGGAGAACGCAGTTCCACGTTGGACACAACGGTTACACGCGCACGGTCGGTGCTATGGCGACGCTTGCGGCGCGGTCGGTAAGGGCCCGGCTGAGCATGTCGAGATCGAAGCCCTCCTTGCGAATGCGCATATCGTAATACAGCAGAATCGTCGCGACGATGCCGAGCGGGGCGAGGACAACCGACTTGAGACTATTGGCGGCGGAATGGAGCACCGCGCCGCCGGCCGAATCGACGCCGCCGAAAATTCCCGTCAAAGAGCTGATACCCGCGCTCGAAAGCGCTTCGAGCAGTATCAGAACGGTCATAATGGCAAACGCTTTGCCGCGCTGCCCTTTCATCAGTTCGCGGCTACGCCTCAAGCTCGCCGTGCTCTTCTGCCCCTCGACCAGAATCGCCGGAACCACCACCGAATAAGACAGCCACCAAAGAACGCCGGGCACGACCAGCAGCATCAAGCCGAAGATGACCTTGGCGCTGACGGTGATTTGGGCGATCGACACGGACCAGAAGCTGGCCAAGCCGCGGCGCAACGCCACATGCAGGGCCACCTGATTGCCCAAGTAACGTTCGCTGATCGCGTAGGTCGCCGCCCCGCCGGCGATCGGAAAGGCGATACTGGTCCACAACAACATAAAAACGATCAAGTACAGAACCGCGACCCAGGCGGCGTTTTCGTCGTGAGGATTGAGGTTCAGGCTCGATTCGAAAACCAGCATGATCAAATAAAATGGCACGTAAGCCGCCGCGGTGATGCCGAGCAGAAGCGAGAAATTGTTGGCGTAAAGCCGCGCCGCCCGATCGAGCAGCGTTCCGGTGGTCATCGCCTCGAAGCGGGGCATGCCGGTCGTCTCCATCCAGGATCCTCCGTGAACCGAATCTATCCTTGCCATCGATTTGCCGCGAAGTCAGCGCGACGTTGAACAATCTATTTGAAAGTCCGAATGGTCCAGCCGCCCGACTCGCCGGCGCCCGTCCATAGCCCGCGCACGACATCTTTGATCGCAGCCTCGAAGAATTCAGAGAAGCCGGCTTTCTTAGAAGGAGGCGAGTCGGCGGACCAACTGCCGCGGAAATCACCCGGTCGACCGTCCACCGTGGCGCGCCAGGTGCCGTTCCAGCCGGTGGTATGCATTTCCGCCGACCAGCCGCCATTCATGACGGTGCCGCCATTGGCATCTTTGAGGGTCCAGAATCCGCGCGCCGCGCGCGCCGTCGGATTGGGAGCGACCGTAAATGTCCCGACGAACGTCCGTCCATCCTCCGTGCGCGCCGCCCAGCTCGACGAGCTGGTTTCTTTTTCTTTGAAGGTGTCCTTGACCTGAGAGCTGACCTCTACATCGATCGCCCGCACCCAGCCGACCTGGCCTTGTTGGGTGCGGACCATATACCAAACTTCCTGGCCTACGCTTTCGGCCAACGGAGACAGCAATTCGCCTTTATCCAATCTAGCCAGAGGCTCGCTTTCAAAATCCTGGCGCGCATAGAGCGGCGCGCCAGATTCGCGCGGCGTAAGCGACGATGACTGAGCGGCGAAGAGGTTGCCGATCGAGGCGGCCCAAAACACAAGAATCAGCCATGGACGAAAAAACTTGTCACAGCCGGACGTCATGGAGGTCTCCTTCAAGACGGAAATAGGACTGCCGCCGCTTATGCAAAGCAGCGTGACGTCAATTTTAGCCTATTTCCCGGACTGCCGTCATCAACGAAGTTGAACCGGGCGTAAGCATCCTGGCAAGCTCAGCCGAGGTTGGCCGAAACGACGGGTCGCAGGGAGGTTAGCCATTCGGCTCGGCGAAGCGCGCGCAATACAGTTTTCTGAAGCGCGCCCGCCGAGCCGTGTTCTTACTGGCCGAGGGTTAGTTTCTCCGGGCGAGATGGGCGATCAGTCTTTCCGCGCCGTGCGCTGTGCTGATCGCCTCTTCATAGCGCTTTTGCTCGAGGTCGTTCCAAGCTTTTTCCAGCGCGGCATCAGCGCGGGTCAAGGTTTCCGCGTGACTGAGTGAGTGCTCCCATTTGGCCTGCGCGATTTCGCGCTCAACCACGCGCAGCACGGTGATCGCTTCATGTCCGGTGGGGCCGCGCGAGATGGAATCCCACTTGACCAAGGCGAGGACAGTGCCGAGAAAAAAGATCGATATCCATACGGTCGTGTAAGTAGGGGCGAATCGGAGGGCAGGCTTCGGCGCAAACGGCGTGCCTTGTCGCCGCTGGGCAAGCGGGACTGTGGCCTGCGCTTCTCGTTGAGCCGTGATCAACGATGCCAAGATGGCGAGCGCCAGCACGCCGCCGATCACCGCGAGCGAAACACCGATCGGGATCTTGTAAACATCCACGAGCAACATTTTCGTGCCGACGAAGCAGAGCACGAAGGACAGTCCGACTTTCAAGTAAACGAACATGCCCATGATGCCGGCGAGCATAAAATAGAGGGCGCGCAGGCCGAGAATCGCAAACACGTTAGACGTGTAGACGATGAAAGGATCCTGGGTCACGGCGAAGATCGCGGGGATGGAATCGACCGCGAAGATCACGTCGGTGGTTTCGACTACGATGAGCACGAGCATCATCAGAGTCGCCTGCCTTTTGCCGTTCTTGACGATGAAAAAATTCTGGCCATGGTATTCGTGCGAGACGGGCATCATGCGCCGAAACAGCCGCACGACAGGATTATGCTCCGGCTCAATCTTTTCATCTCCTTGGAGCATCATCTTGATGCCGGTCACGACGAGGAAACCGCCGAAGACGTAAATCATCCAGTGGAAGTTCGTTAACAGAGCTGCGCCGGCGGCGATGAACACCGCGCGCAAGACCAGCGCCCCGACAATGCCCCAAAACAGGATGCGGTGCTGGTACTCTGCCGGGGTGTTGAAATACTGGAAGATCATCAGGAAGACGAATAGATTGTCGACGCTGAGGGATTTCTCGATGACGTAGCCGGTGAGGAACTCAAGGGCTTTTTCCTGCCCCCACGTGAAGTAAACGCCGAAGTTGAAGATCAGCGCCAATCCAACCCACACGCTGCTCCAGATGGCGGCCTCTTTGATAGACACTGAGTGGGCCTTGCGGTGAAAAACGCCGAGATCCAAGGCGAGCATGCCGAGCACGAAAAGATTGAAGAAAATCCACAAGACCAGACGATCCGAATCCATAATAACTCCGTTCTAATGCGGTGACACGGCGCAAATCGGCCGTCATCAAACCTAAATGGGGCGCAAGGGTGAACGGAGCTATTTTTAGATGCGAAAAACGGCGAGGCGCTGATAGAGGTGCACGCCGGGACTTTGGCGCGGGACAACCAATGGCTTGGCTGGAAGCGGGGCCGACTCTCGCGGCATCGAGACGCTCATGAGGCGTCCGAAATGGCCGAGGTTGGCGTTAGCTCGATAGCGGTGGGCGCGGGCGGCGGCGGAACGCGCCGCGGCTTCCTCCCGTTCGAGCGGCGTCTCGGGTTCGGCTGACTGATCCGCCGGCGCATGAAGCGCCATGGGGCCGGGCGGTGAGAATCCGAGAGCAAGACTGAGTGCAAGAAGGTATTTGACCAGGACTCGCGCCACGGTAAATACCCCTAATCATTTCGCCGCCCCAAGTCAACAAGCCGCGCGGCTCGATCTTCGCGCACGCCGCTGCGCTGATGGCGAAACCAGCTCAGGGTTCACACGACATGCGCGTGGGCTCCGACGGACTCATCCGCGGTTGTTTGTTCCGCTGGCTTTTCTTCAAAGGCTAGCATGGCGAAGTTGGCGGCGATCAGGGCGCCGATGCAGATGCCGGCGGCGAGGCCGAAAACCAACGTCGAAACGATGGTCAGCGCGTCGCCATCGGCTATGGCGTCCAAACTCGCTATCCAGGCGATCGGAATGGCGAACAGAGTGCCGACAATAATGCCGTGAACGAGGTGTCGATTCATCGCAATCCTCCGGTGCTGATTTGCTGAGATCAAGAGAGCAAGCGCCGGGCCAACTCCTCTAAGCAAAAAATCACCGCCGTATTCGGTGCGACGGACAGGGTTTATTCTTATCCGAGAGAAGAACATCCTTGCCGGTTCCAAATTTTTGGAATAGTCCACCCAGCGGCGTGGGGGCGTTTGCGGGGCTATCCAAGGAATTCCAGTGGCCAGCCTTTTCGGCGGTAATATTTCTTGCCCTCCTCAAAAACAAACAGGATGACCGTGCCATGGCAAGCGAACAGATAGACGTGCCATGGCACGGGGGCGAAGTAATAAACTCCGGCGAGGGGCGTGTAAAAGAAAAGATAGCAGAGCAGCACTTCGAAAAATATGCCGAGATCGATCAGAGGGTTTGAGACTAGATTGAAAAGGATGGGACGGCGCGCGAAAAAGCTGCTGAGCCATCGCGTGAAGCGAGCGATCACGGGAAAGTCGCGGCGCGCATCGACCTCGAGCTCAGCCGCGCCGCCGCTCGGCCGCCAATGGGCGATCATGTCCAACAGCTCGCGGCGCCGGGTCGGGTTAAGAAAATGGCTCGAGAACAACGAGGTCTTCGAGGATCGTTTGCACAGCACATTGGCTATCTGTGTGGTGACGGTTGGGAAAAAATAAGCGGTCAAGGTTTGCAGGTAGGCGGACGTTGCCTCGGAAAATTTCAAGCCTGAGGGCGCAGCCGGCATATGCGCAAGGCTGTCGCCCGGCCGCCACGCGCCGAGCACCCAGCCCATGTAAAAATAGGTGGCATAGCAACTGAGCGCGAGCAAGGTTCCTTGGACGAAGTAGCAGCGCAGGATGAATCCGAGCGACAAGAGCTTCTCATTGCGCTTGCGCGGCGGCCGGTCCATAATGCCTTCCTCGGGAGGTTCGATGCCGAGTCCCATGGCGGGAATCAGATCGGTACCGACATCGACCGCGAGCACGCCCATGACCGTCATCGCCAGCGGCACGTCGGGAAACAAGACCCAGAAAATATACGGATACATTTCCTGAGGGTTGCTGTTGAGCACGTAGGCGGCGAAGCGTTTGATATTATCAAATATCGCCCGCCCCTCCTCGATGGCGGCGACAATGGAGCTAAAGTTATCGTCGGTCAGAATCATGCGCGCGGCTTCCTTGGCGACATCGTTGCCCCGTACGCCCATAGCGATACCGATGTCGGCCTTCTTGAGCGCCGGAGCGTCGTTGACGCCGTCGCCGGTGACGGCGACGATCTCACCCATCTCTTTGAGCTGCGCGACGATGCGCAGCTTATGCTCGGGCGCGACGCGGGCGAAAATCGTCTCGCCGCCGGCGAGAATGGCGCGCAATTGCCGGTCGTCCATTGCGAAGATTTCCGCACCGGTAAAAATCTTGACCGGCGCGCTTTGTCCCAAGCCGATTTGCTGGCCTATGCTGGCGGCGGTCAGCGCGTAATCACCCGTGATCATGAAAACGCGGATGCCGGCGTCGTGGCAAGCACGAATCGCCGCCGGGACTTCCGCCCGCAGGGGATCCGACAAGGCCACCAGACCGAGATAGACGAGGTTCTGTTCAATATCCGGCGCCATCAAAGGCGTGCCGTCGAATTCAGCGCCCGCTCGATACGCGAAAGCGAGGACACGCAGGCCGCGGCTCGCCATCGCGTCGTTCTCGCTGAGAATGCGCTGCCGATGGGACTCCGTAAGCGGCTGCACTTGATCGCCCCAGTGTATGCGGTCGCACTGCGCCAGGGTTTCGACCGGCGCGCCCTTGACGTAAAGGATCGCGTCGGTTCGCCCGTAGGGTCGCACCACCACGCTCATGCGCTTGCGCATCGATTCGAACGGATTCAAATGAAGCCGGCGATGCGTGCCATGCAGCCCGGCTTTCTCGGCGAGGCACATGAGCGCGCCTTCGGTGGGATCACCGATGACGCGAAATTCGCCGGCGGCCTTTTCAAGCTTGGCGTTGTTGCAGGTGTAGGCACAGTCGAGCAGATGGCTCAGCGTCTGCCAATGAGAAATCGCCTCGAGCGACACGGACTGTCCGCGATGAAGCAACTGCCCCTCAGGCCGATACCCTGCGCCGGTCACTTCGATCAAAGCGCCATCGACGGCGATCTCAGTGGCCATCATGCGGTTCTGCGTCAGTGTGCCGGTTTTGTCGCAACAAATAACGGTCGTGCAGCCAAGGGTTTCCACCGATGCCAGACTCTTCATCAAGGCGTGGCGTTTCACCATGCGCTGCACGCCCATGGCGAGCGCCAGAGTTACGGTGGGAAGCAGTCCTTCCGGAACATTGGCGACGAACAGTCCGATGAAAAATACCAAGGCTTCAAGAAACGTCAGTCCGGCGACGAGCCAGCCGAGAACCAGAAATGCGAGCCCCAGCGCTCCGGCGAGCGCGGCGATCGCATAAACCGTGGCGCGCAATTGTTTTTGCAACGGGCTCTGTTCCGCGGCGATGCTCTGAGTCAGATCGGCGATTTTGCCGATCTCGGAATTCATCCCGGTGCCGAAAACCACGGCGCGGGCGCGGCCGCGCAGCAACGAAGTGCCGGCGAACAGGATGTTCGGCAGCTCGATCCAGACGAATCGGCCGGCGATCAATACAGGCTGGTCGGACTTATAACGGCGCGCCGGCGTCGACTCGCCAGTCAGCGATGAATTGTCGACTTCAACCTCGACCGCTTCGGTGAGGCGGCAGTCCGCGGGAACCAAGTCGCCCGCTTCGAGCAGGATGATGTCGCCGGGAACCAGTTCAGACGACTCGATCTCGCTGGTTTTACCATCGCGCACGACCGTCGATTTTTGCGCCATCAACTGCTGCAGCAACTCCAAAGCGCGGTCCGACTTGTACTCTTGCAGAAAGGCGAACAGCCCGTTGATCACGATCACCGCGAGAATCGCGATGCCGAGCTGCGGCAGATCGACTCCCGGAACAAAGCAAAGCAGCGCGGCGATCCAGAGCAAGACGGCGAAGAAGCTGAACAGATTGCGGAGCAGTTTAAAATACCACGGCTCGCGCCGGGCGCGGCGGAGAAGATTGCGGCCATAACGGCTCACACGGCTGCGCGCTTCCGCCGAAGCCAAGCCGTTAAGCAGGTCGGTCTGGAGCTCGAAACCGATTTGGTCCTGGGTGAGGTTGATGTAGGTCGGCAAGGCCGACTGTTGCTCGGCGCGAGCGATGACCTCGATGACCTGCTCGGCGCTGCGCTGCAGCAGCAACTCGGGGCCGATCGCGGGCAACACGGAACTGATGCGCTGGAGCAGCTGTAAGTGTTCGGCCGGGCGCCCCGCCGGAGTGGCGAGCAGCAGGACAATCGTTACGCTGTGATGGTCGAGGGCGAGGCCGCCGGGCGCCAATCCAAGGATGATCTCGGCGCTCGCGAGCCCGTCGATGCGCAGGTGCGGCACGGCGATGCCGTTGCCGATGTAGCTGTAACGTTCTTCGCGCCCGTCGGTTTTATGAACGCGAAGTCGGCCAGCGAAGCCCGGCACCGAGGAACGAGCGCACAGCAAGTCGATGGCGGCCGCAAGCTCGCCCCGGAGTCCGAAAACGATTCTTGCTGGATCAAGGCGCTCGGCAATCATGCCGGTCTACCGACGCATGCTGGAAAAATGGCGTTGGCGCCTCTTAAGAGTCTCGCCGATGCTGTAGATTAGAGAAGCGCCGGCGACGATGAGAAAAATAGCCGGTTGACCGATCGGCGCTCGACCGCTCGCCTGGCCGACGATGGCCAGACAGGCGAGCAGCGCAAGGTGTTTGGCGACTTTGGTCAGGCAAGCAGCAAAGATAATAAGGGATGGCGAGCCGGGGGTGGCGAAAAGTGCGCGTAACTTGGACATCGTCGGATCATCTAAGGAATGCCTTACAGGATGTCGCTGACCTTGCTAATGCCGTCGCCCCAATCCTCCACTTTGAAGTCGGTAAACGGCACGACAATGGGCTCTTTTTCCTCGATCACGATCATGCGCTGTTTGTATTCGATCAGAAATGAGATTTTGAGCAACAGAGAATCGTCGCGCACCTCGAGGAGATTGACATTCTCCTCGAAGTACGAATGTTCTTTGTTGCGCAAGATCTCTTTGATCCGCGCTCTGGTCAAAACTTCCTTTTCGCCGAGAAAACCGCCCATAACACCCCCGACTCCTCGCATTGCGAGATACTAGAACTAGCAAACTCCAGATTCCGAGCCGTCAGCCGCCGGTTCATCCAAGGTCTTGGACGTAGCGCAGGACATCGGTGGTGGTGACCAACCCGGTCAACGCTCCGTCGCTGACGATCGGCACACAGCCGATCTTTTTTTCCGCCATCAGACGAGCGATTTCTTTAATCGGCGTATCAGGAGCCGCGGTGACGACCCGTTTCTTCATGATTTCCTTGATCGAAACGCTTTTGAGCAGGGCCGACTTGTTTTTCTGCTTCAGGCCGAAGATCTGGCTGGCAGCCGTTCCGATCAAATCGCGTTCGGTGAGAATGCCGACCAGCCGGCCTTCATCGACCACCGGGATATGGCGGATACGCCCCAGAGAAATGACATCGTTGGCGAGATCCAGGCTGTCCTCCGGCTTGAGCGTCACCGGGCTCCCCATCATGATCTCGCGCGCGACCCCTTCTTTGCCGTTTTTCATAATTTGTCCTCCCGTAGCCTGTCGAGAAAGCAACGCAGCACATCGACATAGGAGACAATCCCGACCAATCCCTCCGCCTCATCAAGCACCGGAATAGCGCCGAACTTCTGCTCGATCAGCAGCTCCAGAGCCTCCTCCAGTTCGTCATCCGGCGCCAAATAGATCGGTTCGGTGGTCATGATCTCACCGAGCGGAGTCTTGAGCGCCTTTTCCCTAGCTTCTGGATCGGGCAGCAAAGTATCGCTCAGAAAGGCGCGAACGTCGCGATCGGTGACGATGCCAATGAGCTCTCTGCCGGCGAGCACAGGGATTTGCCGAATGTTGTTTTCCGCCATCAGTTCGTCCGCCAGACCCACCGACTCTTCGGCTTTAACCGTCAGCGGATTCGCCGTCATGACGTCGACAACCTTGATGCCGGTAAATTTTCCTGTGCGCGCGGGCAGTGTCATGGTAGCAACCTCCTGATCCCCAGTTGGATCTTGTGCACTGTCCATGCCAACCGTGCGGCGGTATTTTTCGATCGAGATTCAGAGCTTGCTGGATTCGCGCGCAGGCCGTTTGTTTTCAATCTTGAGAATCCTGCCGCCGATTTCCGCAAGGCTGCGAAAGGACAAACGGAGTTGAGGCAATTCTTTGGGTTCGCCCAATACAGAACGGGGCATGTTTCTTGCGCAGCGGTTGGTGACGTGCTGGATAAAAAGGAGGCTGACGTGATTCGGATCAAAAAGATTGTCGCGCCCACCGATCTTTCCCAGCTTTCGCGACCGGCGGTGCGCGAGGCGCTGGAGCTGGCGATCGACCGCGGCGCCGAGGTGGTCGTCTATCATGTGATCGGGGAAGACGTCGACTGGTTTGATAAAGATGACCGGTTAAACCCGGCCAGCGCTTTGCTGCCGCAACAAAAGGAGCGGCTGCATGAGTTTGTCAGGGAAAATTTCGCCGATTTGGTCGGCAAGGTGAAAATCACCGAGGCGGTCGAGGCGGGAGTTCCTTATAGTAGCATCGTCAAGAAAGCCGAGGCTGAAAAAGCCGACCTGATTGTCATGTCGACCCACGGTCGCACTGGTATCGAACAAATCATGCTCGGCAGTGTTACGGCGAAGGTAGTAGCGCGCGCGAGCTGTCCCGTGCTGTCGATTCGCCCGGCCAAAACGCCGTCTTAAAGCCTGACGGGTGGATGAAATCGACTAAACAATGGGCCCTTCGCCTGGTAACTTGGAAGAACGATTGGGATCTGAAAAAGCCGAGTCTCTGGATGGGGATCATGAAGGAGGATTAGGGCGATGAAAGTTCGATCTCGTTGGACGGCGTGGGCGATGGTTCTATGCGCAGGCGCTGCTATCATCGGAAGCTGCGCCCTGCTTAGTCAAGGTCCGGCGCAGATCGCTGGAACTAGGATGTTTGAATTCCCAAGCGATTGGGAAAAAATCCCGGCAAAAGAAATTACGCTCTTTTACCCTGGTCAAGCGTCTTGGCAGTATCTGGTGAGCAATGCTCATCCCGGTTCCAAGGCGATCGACGTCGGATGCAACACTTGCCATAAGGGTCAAGAGAAAACGCTCGGCGCCAAGCTTGTCCAAGGCGGCTCCCTAGAAACCGATCCGATCGCGGGCAAGGCACCCACCGTCGATCTTACGGTGCGAGCGGCCTATGATTCAGAGTTCGTTTATTTTCAATTTCGCTGGAAGACCGACACGCCCTACGCAACGCACACGATGTGGCGCTACGATGGCAAACAATGGGTCAGTTGGGGCGGACCTAAGCCGGACGTGACGAAAAAGGGCATGCCGCCGAGTTATGAAGACCGGATTGCCGTATTGTTGGATGAACCTGACAACGTACCCGCCTACGAGGGTGCGAGCTCGACCTTCTCGCAAGTCGGCTGTTGGATGACTTGTCACAATAGTATGCGTGCCATGTCCAAAGACGTCCCGCGGGCGGCTATCGACCCACATCCGTATTGGGGCGCGAAGGGCCGGCGAGTGGGCGACATTCGTAAATATCTGCTGATCACGCGGACCACTCAAGACGATGCCGGCGCTTGGGATCAGGTAAAACCTGCCGCCGAGCTGAATAAACTGAAGAGCGGCGGAAAATTTCTTGATCTCTGGCAATGGCGCGCGGCGCGGTCCAATGCGGTTGGCTACGCCAGCGATGACTGGGTGCAAGAATATCGCAACGGTGACGCCGGGCGCTCGCCCTTTTTTAATCCGCCGAAACCGCAGTTCATGTACGACGAAAAAATGACCGGCTTCCGGGCTATTCCAGAAGGGCAGCTGCGGGCTCGCATGGGCGAGGCCGCGTTAATCGAGAAGAAGAACGCAGCGGCCCTCGATCCCAACGCGAAGTTCAATGTCGGCGACCTTCTACCTCAGTACCTACAGCGCGAGCCGGAGGGAAGCGCTGCCGATGTTCAGGCTTACGGCCGCTATGCCGATGGTCACTGGACTGTCGAAATGCGGCGCCGGCTGAATACCGCACAAGCCGATGACAAGGTCCTCAAACTGGGAACCGCGTATCCCATCGGCTTCGCTATTTTCCACGATGCCGTGTCGAACCGGCGACATTACGTGACTCTGCCCTTGACGCTCGGTTTGGGCGTGGGCGGAGACGTGACGGCGCTAAAAGTCGGGCGCTGATCCGGTTCGATCCCTATCCGCGGAGCTGGTTTAATTCACCCATACCACTCCGTCCTTGCGGCGGCGGAGTGGTATCCTACTTCTTGCCGCGATCAGCCTCGATGCTCTCGCATGGGCCGATTGGCCAATAGATTTTTTTTTCGGACCGGTGTTATAAACGACTGTCAGCGAGCAGTTCTCGATTGTCGCAGTAATCAGACCGGGGGGAAGCATGGGAAGGGTTTTGCTTGTATTGGTGTATGCCCTCTGGGGCTTCGGGCAGGCCGCGCTCGCGGCCGAGAAAGAAGTGCCTAAAGCGTCGGCCAAAGAGCCATCCAAAGCGGCTCCGCCGACTTATGTCGGCACTGAGGTTTGCCGCGCCTGCCATGTTCCCGCCTTTGAAAAATTTTCTACCACAATGATGGGCAAGATTTTTCTTCACAATCCGCGCAACGAAACGGAAAAACGCGCCTGCGAGAATTGCCATGGGCCGGGCAGCAATCACGTCGCGGCCGGCGGTGGCAAAGGTACCGGCGGCATGATCACGTTTCGCAAGGATTCAGGCGAATCCCCCGAGCACCAGAACGGCCCCTGTCTGAGCTGCCACGAGCGCGGCATCCAGACTTATTGGAAGGCGAGCCCGCACGCCGGGCGCGGCATGGCATGTGTGAACTGCCATACCTTAATGGAAAAGACGACCGACAGGCATCAGCTCGCGCGGGTCAGCGACCGCACGCCGTTTTTTACCAAGCAGGCGCAGAACGAGCTGTGCGGCAGCTGCCACTTGCAGAGAAGAGCGCAGCTACTGCGTTCGTCGCATATGCCGCTGCGCGAAGGAAAATTGACTTGCACGGACTGCCACAATCCGCATGGCACGCCGAACCCGGCTCAGCTCAAGCAAAACAGCGTCAACGAAAACTGCTATACCTGCCATACCGAACGGCGCGGACCGTTTCTCTATGAACATCCGCCCGTGTTCGAGAACTGCGCTAACTGTCATGAACCGCATGGCTCGGTAAACGACCGGTTGTTGAAAGTGACCGACCCGCGCCTGTGCACGCAATGCCATATGGCCGGCGGCGGCCATCCGTCGAATCCGCGCGGGCGCAATTCGGTGTTCTTCTTTAACCGCAGCTGTACCAACTGTCACTCGCAGGTGCACGGCTCCAACCATCCGGCGGGGATATTTTTTCAGCGTTGAGGAGGTCGGCGATGAAACGGACTGCAAGTTTCTTCGTTTCGGTTTTAGCTATCCTGGCGCTTGCGCTGCCAACCTCGAGTGTCTTCGCGCAGTGGGAGGTCGGCGATTTCACGCTGCGGGGCGAGGGTGAATTTGGCGGCCTACTGCGGCACAGAAACGGCAACCGGGCCAAGCTCGAAGAGTATCGCGACTTGCCGGAAACGCTGATCGTGCCCCACCTCGAGCTGTTCCTCGACAGCAAGAAACAAGATTTTTATCTCGAGTTCGGGGGCAACAAGGCCGGGCTTGACGATCAGAACTTCCGCTTGCGCTTTGGCCGATATGGGCTTCTCGACGTTGAGTTCGAATGGGATCAGATTCCGCATATCTTCAACATCGACAACGCGCGCACGCCTTACACGATGCGGGGTGGCAATTATACGCTCTCCTCAAAGCCAGCCTCAACGGCCGTGGATACGGTGGCCCCAGCGGGTGAGTGTGCCAACACCGGCTTCTGTCCGTGGGTGAATGCTGCCGCCATACCTGTCGATCTCAAGCTTTTCAACGGCGTGGGAAGATTCAAGCTGCGTTATACGCCGAACCCCGGCTGGGCGATAACCGGGAGCTATTGGTCGAACAATAACTCGGGCAAACGCGCGTTCGGAAGCCTTTTCGGACCGAGTCCCGGCAATTACAACATTACCGAATTAGCCGAACCGATTGATTACCAGACGCACAACATCGAGTTGGGCGGCGAGTACACTGGCAACGGCTGGTCGATTGGGCTCAAGTACAACGCGTCGTTGTTCCACAACAACACCAGCACCCTTATCTGGGACAATCCGCTCAATCGCTCGGGCTTGGGTACGGCATGTTCTGACTCGGCACGTTACAGCAGTACGCTGACCAATGGGGTGGATGGCAACCGCGGACCTTGTCGCGGCCAGCTCGACCTCTATCCGAGCAACCAGGCGCATACTTTTACTCTCGCGGGCGCGGCCAGTTTGCCGCTGAAGACTCAGTTCATGGGAACGATCTCTTACGGTTGGCGGCTGCAAGACGATAGTTTCTTGCCGATGACCATCAACAGCGCGATCACGGCGCCGGCCGTGCCGCGGAGCAATCTAGACGGCGATGTGCGGCCGTTGATGATCAATGCGACGCTGGTGAACCGCGCCGTCGACAAGCTCAATCTCAAGGCGTTCTACCGCTTCTATGAATTAGATAACCGCAGCAGGACGTTGGTTTTCCCGCAGGGAATCGTGATCAACGATCAGGCCGGCACGGTGGCGGCGCCTACCTGCAATCCCATTTGTCCCGACGCCAATCACCGCACGATCGCCTACGGCTATTCGAAGAACAACGTCGGCTTGGAAGCCGGCTACGACATTACACGGTCGCTAACAGCCAAGTTCGGCTATCTCTATGAGCGCTTGCATCGGACCGCCTTGGATGTGCGCAATTCCACCGAACACACGATCGGCCCCACCTTCGACATCAAGCCGTCATCATGGGCGCTGTTGCGGGCGTCCTATAAACATTCTTGGCGCGATGCGCCGGGTTATGATCCGGCCTTTGGCGACAAGCGTTTCTTCGAGGCGGCGCGGGACCGCGATCGGGTCAGCTTGTTTTCCGAAATCACTCCCTGGGACAAATTGAGTTTTCACGCCGGATTCGAATTCACAGGCGATTCCTATCCCGATACCACTAATGGGACGCAAAACGATTTTAATTATTCCCCGTCGATCGGTGCCATTTACGCTCCCGCCGAGTGGCTCAAATTCTTCGCCGACTACAACTGGGACCGCTTCGACTGGCGCTTGGATGCCCGTTCCGCATCGCGCTGGGTGAGCGTTGGCCGAGAGAAGATCAACACGTTTACGCTTGGCAGCGATCTGGAAATCATTCCAAATCTCTTGGGACTGCGCCTCCAGTATGGGTTCTCAGACGCAGTCAGCAAGGTGTTTGCGTCCGGCAATGCGGGTCCCAATGCCGCAACCAACTATCCTTCTATTATCAACCGCTGGCATGAGTTTCTCGCCCGGCTTGAGTATAAATTTCACAAGAACGTCGGCATAAACCTCGGCTACTACTACAACGGCTACGCCTCCAAGGATTACGGCGTTGATATCATGAAAGTATGGATGGGCGACGTCGACACCGGCGCGAACGTTCAAAGGTCGTTCTTTCTCGGCGACCGGCTGAAAGGCAGCTACGTGGCGCACTTCGGCTATCTGGGATTGAAAGTCAGGTTTTGATCAAGCCGCACAGCGCGGCTCGATTGCGGCAATCATCAGGGCCCCGCCTCATGATCGCGCCGCGGGGAGATCGTCTAATGCTTAGACCTATTCTCTTTGGTTTGTTCTTGGTGGCGGTTGTTCCAGTTGTTGCATCGGGCCAAGCCAAAGGCGATGCCAAAGCCGGAAAGACAAAATACGACACCAACTGCGGCGGCTGCCATGGCGCCACGGGCAAGGGCGATGGACCGGCGGCCGCTGCGCTAAATCCCAAGCCGCAGGATCATACCAACGGCAAGGTCATGAACGGTCTGGCGGACAAGTATTTGTTCGACATCATCAAGGACGGCGGTAAGGCCGTGCAGAAAGCGGCGGTCATGCCCGCCGCGAGTAAGAAGCTTACCGATCAAGATATTTGGGATATGGTCGCTTACATTCGGAGCCTCGCCGATCCGCCTTACAAGGCGGGAAAATAACCGACATCCGGTGCGGTCTTAACGGTGGAAAAAAGACCTGCTCCGCCGCATACCACAAGATCCTGTTCTCGCCTTTCGTATACTCGAACACCTATGTCATCGCCTGCGAAAGGTCGACTCCGAGTTGGCTCGCGCACAAGCGCGGACGTGACTCGACACTGATATCCTGCCTCGCGAATCCTCCTTTCAAGCGAGCTGAGTAACCGCCTACACGTCTCTCCCACATTTGTTGATGGCGTTCACCAGATCTGCGTCCGTCATTCGCAATCTTGCGAGCTCGACGTGAAGTTTTCCTAACTACGCGAAGGGATCGGTCGATTGGCGACGTAACCCATTGAAAAAGATCGATGGCACGTCGCTTGCGCTCTGCGCCTGTAAAATCGCGCGGTGGACAAGGAGCGGTCGACGAGCGACCGCCAACTGAGCATGAGCCGAGTCATCATAATCTTGGCAGTTGTCTTGGGGGTATCGGGCTTCGGCTACTGGGCCGGTTGGGGCGTATCGGCGGTGAAGCAGCCCATCGAGTTTCCGCACAAGCCGCACATCGCGCAAAACATTCCGTGCACCGGTTGCCATCAGGGGGCGGAAAAAAATCTCGTTGCCGGCCAGCCGGCAACGGCGCTTTGTTTGGCTTGCCATATCAGCAGCGACTCGAAGAACCCGGAGATCGAGAAGCTCAAAGCGTTCGGCGAGAAGGGACAAGAAATTCCCTGGCAACGGGTATGGCGCCTGCCGCCGCACGTGTTTTTTTCGCACAGAGTTCACGTCAGCGGGGCCAAGCTTACCTGCCAGTCCTGCCATGGTCCGATGGAAACACTCGATCGCCCGCCGTCCCGCCCGCTCAAAACTTTGTCGATGGACGATTGCATCGCCTGCCACATGAAATCAAAAAAGGCTGCTGTCCGTCAGGTGAAAGTCATGCACGCCGCCCATGTGTCGGATCAGCGACTGGTGAACGATTGTAACGTTTGTCACCGATGAGGATTATGCATGCGTTTTACGCGGCGAAGATTCTTGCAAACTCTGACCGGAGCGGCCGGCGCGGCGGCTGTGGCGCAAAATCGCATTGCCGCCGTGGATCAAGCCACGATCGATGTGCAGCGCTGGGCGAAACCGGAAGAAGTGCTCGTTCCGACGATCTGTCAGCAGTGCCCAGGCGGGTGTGGCCTGTTGGCGCGAACGCTTGACGGCGAGGTCTGCGGCATCTCCGGCAACCCGCTTCATCCGGTCAATCGAGGCGCGGTTTGTCCCAAGGCGTTCGGCGGGCTACAGCTGCTCTACGATCCGAAGCGCGTGAAAGGTCCACTGGCGCGTGACGGCGAGCGGGGAAAATTTCGCGCAATCGGCTGGGACGAAGCACTCAAACTGGTCACCGAGCGATTGTCAGACTTACGCGCCCAAAGGCTGCCGCATACGCTGGCGATTCTCGGTGGTCAGTATCGCGGTTACCGCGACACGCTTTGGAACCGTTTTGCTCGGGCGTACGGCACGCCGAACTATATTCGTTTGCGCTGTTTTGCGCCGGAAAAACCAGCGCTGGCGCATCAACTCATGCAAGGCGTGTCATCGCCGCTCACTTATGATTTAGGCGAGGCGCAGTTTATCCTTTCGTTTGGCGCTAACCTGTTAGAGTCTTGGATCGGCCCGGTGCACGCGTCGCGAGCCTACGCGCGGCTACGCCGGAGCGAGGACCGGCCTCGTGGACTGTTTTTTCACGTCGACCCGCGCCGGTCGCCGACCGCGATCAAAGCTGACCGCTGGATTCCCATCATCCCCGGCACCGATGGAATCTTGGCACTTGGCATCGCCAACGCCATGATTCGCGAAGGACTTTACGACGAACAGTTTGTCGAACAGCATTGCTTTGGCTTCGAAGATTGGAACGATGCCGCCGGACGGCCGCATCTTGGATTTAGAAATCTAGTTTTGCGCGATTACGGCCTGTTCACGGTCGCCGCCGCCACCGGCGTGCCAGTAAAGAGTATTCTTGAGATCGCGCGAGGCTTGGCGGCGATCAAACCCGCCATCATCATCGGCGAGCGCGGCCCGGCTTACGGTCCCGACGATCTGTACACACGCATGGCGATCCACTGCTTGAACGCGCTGGTGGGAAACATCGGTGTCACCGGCGGTTTGGAGTCCCAAGGGGAGATTCCGCTGGCGCCGCTGCCAATGATCGAGCAGGATGCCGCAGCGAAGCAAGGCGCGGCGCAGCCGAGAGTCGACGGCGCCGGTGAGAAAAATTATCTCATGGTCGCCGATGCGCCGCAGCTCTTGCCGGAGCGAATCCTAGGCGCGTCTCCCTACCCGATCAATGCTTTGTTCTTGTTTACCACCAACCCGCTGGTCAATCATCCAGCCAAGGAAGCTTTCGCCGCGGCATTCAAAAAAATTCCCTTCATTGTGAGCTTCTCGCCTTTCCTCGACGAATCGAGCGCCATGGCCGATCTTATCTTGCCGGACCAAACTTACCTGGAACGCTGGCAAGATGATCAGGTCAACCACCTGGCTGGCTTTACTTGTTTCAGCGTTGGGCGGCCCGCTTCAAAGCCGCTCAACCAGGCGCGCAATACGACCGATGTGCTGCTGCAGCTAGCGCACTCTTTGGGCGGCGCCGTGGCAAAAAATTTCCACTGGAAAAATTTTGAAGAGCTGCTGCGTGCCGGCGCCGAAGGGCTGTTCAAAGCCAATCGCGGCTACGTCGTTTCGGTTCACGCCCAGGAGGCGCTGCGCAAAGTCCTTGAGCGGCAAGGCTACTGGCATCCTGAGTTCCCGGACTACGACGCCTTTTGGAAAGGCTTGCTCGAACGGGGCGCGTGGTGGGATCCGACGGGTCTGCCTCTGAGTCGCCGCGCTTTGCTGCAGACGGCGTCCGGCAAATTCGAATTTTATTCGACGCGGCTCAAGCAAATTCTCGACCAGAGCAGCGCGAGCGAAGCGGCGCGCAAATCCATGCTCACCAAGTTTGGCTCTGAGCCGTCCGAAGATTTGCTTTATCTACCGGCCGTGGCGCTGCGGAGCGCCAAGAAAGTCGACGGCTTTCCGCTCAGGCTCAACACCTATCGTTTGATGAGTCGCCCAATGGGCGGCGGCAAAAATCAGCCCTGGCTGCTGGAGCAGCCAGCGGTTCACCTGCAGGCTTCATGGGAAGGTTGGGTGGAGATTCATCCGCGGACTGCGGCCAGTCTAGGAATTAAAGAGAATGATTCCGTGTGGGTCGAGTCAAACAAAGGGCGAGTGAAACTGCGCGCCAAGCTTTATACTGGAACAGCGGTCGATATCGTTAATATTCCCTTATTCGGCGGCGAGGGCGCCAACCCTAACGATTTGATTGCCAACGAGCCGGACCCGCTGCGCGGTTTCGGCTTGTTCAATAGCACGCCAGTAAGGATAAGGAGGGCCTGACGTGGCGCTGTGGGGCATGGTCATTGATCTAGACCGCTGTACCGGCTGCCAAGCCTGCGTGATGGCGTGCAAAGCCGAGAACAACGTTCCTGCAGTTGGTGCCGATGAAGCGAAGCGCGGCCGGGTGATCAGTTGGATGCAGGTGCTAACCGAAACCGATGAACACCATCAGGGCAAGATGCGCTTCATCCCTCGGCCCTGTCTCCAGTGCGACGATCCGCCCTGCACGAAAGTTTGTCCGGTTTATGCGACCTACCGAAATCCCGAAGGAACAGTGGCGCAGATATACGCGCGCTGCATCGGCTGCCGTTTTTGCATGGCCGCATGTCCCTACAATGCGAAATATTTTAACTGGTACAGCTACCAAAAAGAGGCGCCGGGTCAAAATCCCGATGTCTCGGTGCGCGAAAAGGGCGTCGTCGAGAAATGCACCTTTTGTCATCATCGTCTGCAGAATGTCCGCGAGCGGGCGTTGGCGGAAAAGCGCGAGTTTAATCCTTCCGATTACGTGCCCGCATGCGCCGAGGCTTGTCCCACCAAAGCCATCGTTTTCGGCGATCTCAACGATCCGGCCAGCGAAGTTGCGCAACTGGCGCACAGTCCGCGGGCGTTCAAGCTTCATGAGGAGCTGGGCACCAAGCCCAAAGTGATTTATTTAACGGAGGGCGAAGGCGGTGGCTGAGATGCATGATCCCCATGAGGAGGTTCTGCTCGCTCCGATCGAGCGAACGGGACGCGGGTTTTATTTCGCCGTGGCGTGTCTCAGCGCCTTGATCTTGTGGGGCGCAATCGCTTATTCGGTGCAGTTCACTCAGGGTCTCGGCGTCACGGGGCTGCACCAGCCGGTGGGTTGGGGTTTTTATGTAACCAATTTCGTGTTCTTCATCGGCATCAGCCACGCCGGCACACTGATCTCGGCGATTCTGCGCTTGTCCAAAGCGGAGTGGCGCCGGCCGATCACGCGCATGGCCGAGGTGATTACTTGCATGGTGATCTTCATTGGCGCCGGGCAAATTCTCGTCGACTTGGGTCGGCCCGATCGCATGATGAACGTCTTGCGCTATGGCCGATATCAATCGCCGCTGCTCTGGGATGCCACCAGCATCAGTGCCTATCTAACCGCGAGTTTGACTTATCTCTATCTGCCGATGATTCCCGACATCGCCATCCTGCGCGACCGTCTCGCCAAACGAAAACTCCTCTACAACGTTCTGGCACTCGGCTGGACGGGCACGGAATTTCAGCAAAAGGTCCTCAACCGTGCCATCGCCGTCATGGCGGTGCTGGTGATTCCCATCGCAGTGTCGGTGCACTCGGTTGTGTCCTTCGTATTCTCCATGACGCTGCAGCCGTCGTGGCATTCGACCATATTCGGCCCCTACTTCGTCGTCGGCGCGATCTTCTCCGGCATCGCCGGTTTGATCGTGACCATGATCATTTTTCGCAGGGCTTACAAGCTGCATTATTATCTCAAGCCGATTCATTTCCGCTACCTCGGCCAGCTGCTGCTGATCATGGCGCTGCTCTGGTTTTATTTTACCTTCGCGGAATATTTGACCGGCTACTATGGCGCGGAGCCGGAGGAGATGAAGATTTTTTGGTCCAAGTTCACCGGCCCGTTCTGGCCGTTTTTCTGGGCCATGGTGCTGTGTAACTTCGTCGTGCCATTGGTGTGCCTGGCAAGGCTGAAAGCGCATACCATCGGCAAAGTGTTAATCGCATCCCTCGCCATCATCGTCGGCATGTGGCTTGAGCGCTTTATCATTGTCGTGCCGACATTGTCCTTTCCGCGCTTGCCGTTCCCTGAAGGAGTTTATTGGCCGACGTGGGTTGAGTGGGGTGAGACCGCCGGCAGCTTCGGTTTGTTCGCGCTCTTCTATCTTTTGTTCACCAAGTTTTTTCCGATCATTTCGATCTGGGAAATTCGTGAAGGGCGCGAATCGAGCGTGAAAGAGGTGGAAGAAAGAATTATCAGCTACCTTCCGGGTGACGCGGAAGAGAAAGCTTGAGCCGGGGGGGGGGCGACACATTGCCATGGAGAATCTGCCTCAAGTCTCACAACGCCTGGTGAGAGGGTTGCAATGGGTTTGGGTCGGTTGCGCCTTTTTGCTCGTCGGCGGGATCATCGCATGGATCATTCATCTGATCATCGCTTCCTGGCGCCTCGACGATGTCATTCAGGCGTCCGTGGGAATCTCGATTGTAGCGATACCGATTTTTCTCGTTTTCATGGGGGTGATTCTGTACGTCTTTTGGGGTGTGGCCTTGCACGGGAGGAAGCGTGAAGATTAGCGCGCTTTTTATCGCTGCGACACTGCTGTTCGCTTTGTCGTCCCGCCAAGCCAAAGCGGCAGCGAACGAATCCGTGATATTGCCGGGCAATCCGCTTGAGGGCAGTCAGCTGTTTGCCCAAAAAGGCTGTCTACGCTGCCACGCAATTAACGGCGTCGGCGGCGCCGGTGGTCCCGACCTTGGCGAGGGAATCTTGAAGCGTTCGCTGCTCGATATCGCCGGCGTGATGTGGAACCACTCGCCGGGCATGGCCCATGTGATTGAAGAGCGGCATGCCGCACGGCCGGTGTTCAAGGCGTCGGAGATGGCGAGCCTGCTGTCCTTTTTATATTACATCGGCTCCCTCGATGCGCCGGGAGACCCGATAACCGGCGCGCGCCTGTATCGCGAGAAGCAGTGTCAAACCTGCCATTCGTTGGCCGGCGCCGGCGGTAAGCGAGGACCGGCGCTCGATCGCTACAGCCGCTATGCTTCGCCGATGTATTTGAGTCTTGGTCTATGGAATCGCGGCAAAGCGATGGCCGCGATGATGGAGGCGATGGGGATTTCACGCCCGGTTTTCGAGAAAAACAACATTCCGGATATTTTCGCTTACATTCGCAGTGCCGGTCGCAGCGTCGAGCGCGTTTACGCCCGGCCGGGAAGCCCGCGCAACGGTGAAAAATTATTTGTCCAAAAGCGCTGCGCCGAATGTCACTCGGTGACCCCACAGGGAGATCCGGCTCGCCCCAACCTGCGCACCCGGCTGGTCAAAGGCAGCCTGATGACGATTGCTGGCGCCATGTGGAACCATGGTCCTAAGATGTGGGCCGACATGGCGCGACGCGGCATACCGGTGGCGTCGCTGAGCGTTGAAGAAATGTCGGATATCATCGGTTATCTTTACTTTCTCCAATTCATCGATCCGCCCGGTGTAGCCGAGCGAGGGCGCCGGGCGTTTCAAGAAAAGCGCTGCGGCCGATGTCATGTAACGCCGGAGAAAGGAATGGCGCAGAGCACGGACATTGCTAAAAGCGATAAACCGCAAACTCAACTGGAGGTCGTCACCGAAATGTGGAACCACGCCAGTACGATGGAAGAAAAGATGCTCAATGAATCTGTCGAGTGGCCGGTGTTCCGCGGCGGCGAAATGGCCGACCTTATGGCTTATCTTGTCTCGCTGCGCGCCGGAAAATAATTGGCGATAGCTGCCAGGCAAGCAGGCCAATCGTCTTTGCCGGGAGCGCGGGAGTGGGGAGCGGTCCTCGGCGAGGAAAGGGGGACATATGAAGCGAAGCGATTCAGGAACGGCGCTTTTGGCCCTCGTCATCCTCAACTTGTTTCTTGTGGGGTCAGTTCATGCCCAGCGATCCGGCGGCGCTTCGCAGGATCCGGTTGCCGGCTCGCGAGTGTTCGGCAGCAAAGGCTGTGCGCAATGTCATGCTGTGGACGGCGTCGGCGGCAAGATCGCCGCCGATTTGGGACGCATCGCCAAGCCGCGCACGTTTTATGATCTGGCTAGCGCCATGTGGAACCATCTTCCTGAGATGGCCGCGCAGTTGCGCAAACTTAAGAAGCCCCCTCCCGAATTGACTCCGCGCGAGACAGGCGATTTGATTGCCTTTCTCGCGACGGTGAATTATTTTGATCCAGGGGGCGATGGTAAAGCGGGCAAAAAAATTTTTGCCGCTAAGGAATGCGTGATTTGCCATCAGATCGAGGGGGTGGGCGGTGTTTTCGGTCCGAGCCTTGATTCCGTCGTCCAGTTCGGGCCGATTTTTTTTGCCGCCACCATGTGGAACCATGGTCCGGCGATGGCCGAGGCGATGCGCGCGCGCGGCGTCAAGCGGCCGCAGTTTAGCGGTCATGAATTGAGAGACTTGATTGCTTACGTCAAAGCCGTTTCCCGCGCGCGCGGCGACCAGCCCATGCAAGTGCTCCCGGGCCGCGCCGAAGAGGGCGAGCGGTTGTTTGCGGCGCGGGGCTGCGTCGATTGTCATGGCATCAAGGGGGTCGGAGGCCCGGTGGGGCCGGCGCTTTCCGGCAAGCGGCTTTATTCCAGTCTTTTCGATTTTGCCGCGGCGATGTGGAACAAGGGGCCGGTCATGATGCGCGAAATGCAGCGGCGCGTTGTTCCGGTGCCGCCGCTGCAAGCGAACGAGTTGGCCGATATCGTCGGCTATCTCTACGCGCTGGAGTACTTTGCCGGACCGGGCGATCCGCGCCGCGGTGAAGAGATCATTAAAGCGAAAGGCTGTCTCGATTGCCATGCCGTCGGCGGCAAAGGCGGACGTGCGGCGCCGGATTTCGAAAAGAGCCGCGGCTTGAACGAGCCGGCCAACGTGGTTGCGGCGATGTGGAATCACGGCGTCGCCATGGAGCAAAAGATGCGCGATGAGAAATTATTTTGGCCGATGTTTAAAGGGGATGAATTCACCCAGGTTGTCGGTTATCTTCAATCGCTGGGTCCTCGCCGCCGTTAAGCATGTCCCGTCTGACTGCCAGCGCGCTCGTCATACTCGTCGTCTGGATGTTGCCGCGCGGTGCCGAAGGCCAACCGCAGTCGGAAACATGCGCCGTCTGCCATCTCGCGATGGGCGTGGAAAAGTTGACCCAGCCGGCCGAGCTTTACCAGGCCGATATCCACGCGGCCAAAGGCTTCGGCTGTGTCGCTTGTCACGGCGGCGACGGCACCGTTGCCGGCCTCGAATCGATGGACCGGAAAAAAGGTTACATCGGCAAGCCCACGCATGCGCAGGTGATCGAAGTGTGCGGCCGCTGCCATTCGGACGCGAACTTCATGCGCCGCTACAATCCAACGCTGCGCGTGGATCAAGTCGCCGAATACTACAGTTCGGTCCATGGCCGCAGATTGAGAGAGCAGAAAGACGAAAAAGTCGCCAACTGCGCCAGTTGTCATAAGCCGCATTCGATTCGCCCCGCCAACGATGCTCGCTCGACGGTGCATCCCACGCAGGTGGCTGAGACTTGCGGCGCTTGCCATTCGAATCGGGATTACATGGCGCCGTACAAGATCGCCACGGATCAGGCCGAGAAGTACAAGAAGAGCGTGCACTGGAAGATGATCTCGAGCAAAGGCGATCTCTCGGCTCCCACTTGCAACGACTGCCACGGTAACCACGGCGCGGCGCCACCGGGGGTGTCATCGGTGGCCAATGTCTGCGGTCAGTGCCATGCGGTCAATGCGGAATTGTTCAACAAGAGTAGCCATAGCAAGATCTTTGTTCAGATGGGTATTCCGGGATGTGCCAGCTGTCACAGTAATCACGCGATCCTGGAAACCAGCGATAAAATGTTGAGCGCGGGAGATCAATCCGTCTGCGTTACCTGCCATCCGCCGGGTTCCTCCGGCGCAACACTCGCCGCCGGCATGCTGAGCGCCATCGAGCGCCTGCAAAAGAGCTACGAATCCTCGCACGCAGTTTTGAAAAACGCCGAGCACGCGGGCATGGAAGTTAGCCAGCCGTTGTTCGAACTCAACGAAGCGAAGACCGCCCTGATTAAAGCGCGGGCGGTAATTCACGGGTTTGACCAGGCGCCGCTTGATAAAGAAATAGAGGCGGGACTTAAGATCAGCGAGAAAGCGCATGGGCGCGGCGTGAAAGCTCTGAATGAGTTGCAGTTTCGGCGCAAGGGGCTGGCAGTGTCGGCATTGATCATATTCGCTTTGGTGATCGGATTGATTTTAAAAATTCGCCAGCTTGAGCGCCGGCCAAAGTAGGCCAAGAGGAATTTTTGGACATGGATCATGATGAAACGTCCATTGCGGCGGACACCGGACGACGAAATTTCCTCAATTGGTTCTTGACCACCACGGCGGGCGCTTTCCTGCTGTCGGTGACTTATCCGCTCAGTCGTTATCTCATCCCGCCGCAGGTCGAGGAATCGACCGCGCACACAGTGACGCTGGCGCTCAAGCCCGCCGAGATAAAACCCAATAGCGGGCAGATTTTTCGCTTCGGCAGCCAGCCGGCCATGTTGGTAAGGACGGCGGCAAATGAGCTCAAGGCGTTTTCCGCCAGCTGCACTCATCTCGCATGTATCGTGCAGTTCCGCGCCGACATCAGCCACATCTGGTGTGCATGCCACAACGGCCACTTCGATCTGAACGGGAAAAACATCGAGGGGCCGCCGCCGAAACCGCTGGAAGAATATGCGGTCAACGTCAGGGGCGAACAGATCGTCGTCAGCAAGCGTGTCTAATGGCAACCCTAGGCGCGAAGCACGGCAAACTCTGGCTCTGGCTCGATGAGCGCATCGGGCTCAGCGACTTCGCCAAGCTCGCCAGGAAAAAGGAGGTGCCGCTGCACCGCCACACCTTCTGGTATTACTTTGGCGGCATGACCCTGTTTCTGTTTATGATTCAGGTCGCCACCGGTATTCTCCTGCTGCTCTACTATCGACCGAGCGCGAGCGAAGCCTTCGAATCGATTCAATTCATCATGACCGAAGTGGAATTCGGCTGGCTGGTGCGCTCGATTCATTCCTGGTCGGCAAATTTAATGGTCTTCGCCATGTTCATCCATCTGTTCAGCGCCCTGTTGCTGCACGCTTATCGGCGGCCGCGCGAGATGACGTGGCTCTCGGGCGCCGGTCTGCTGGCGCTGACTCTCGCCTTCGGCTTTACCGGATATTTGCTGCCGTGGAACGAGCTGGCGTTTTTCGCCACGCGCGTGGGCACCGAAATTCCCGGCGTCATACCCCTGATCGGACCGTTCTTGCGCCGGCTGCTGCGCGGCGGCGATGACGTCACCGGTGCCACGCTGACGCGCTTTTACGGCATCCACGTAGCTATTTTACCGGCGCTCGTCGCCGTCGTCCTGGGGCTGCACCTCTATTTGGTGCAGAAACACGGCATGAGCCGCCCGCCCAGCACGGAGGGTCAAGGCGAAGCCAACCGGGCGATGCCGTTTTTGCCAAATTTCTTGTTGCGCGATCTGGTCGGTTGGCTGTGCGCTCTCGGTGTTCTCGCGGCGCTCGCGGCCTACTTTCCGGCCGAGTTGGGCAAGAAGGCCGATCCGTTTCAGCCTGCGCCCGCCGGCATCAAGCCCGAATGGTATTTTATGGCTATGTTCCAGACCTTGAAACTGCTGCCGGGACATATTCTCGGCATCGAGGGGGAACTGATCGGCGTGCTCGGCTTCGGCGCGGTCGGCGTGGTTCTGATCGCCATGCCTTTCCTCGATCGCCGCGCGGCGCGCGGAAAGACTCCCGGCCGGCTCGCGGCGGTATTCGGGCTGTCGCTGATCCTCTATTCGATCATTTTGACCTATTTGGGATACACGATGAGCCCGACCAAATAGATTAATTTGAATGTTTGAACTTTAGCCAGCGTCGAATTCAGTAAGCGGCTCAAACCAATGTGGGAAGGGGGTTAAGGTGGAAAAATTTCTCGCTGTGAGCAAAATCGGCGTATTTTTATTTTGCGCGGCAATCGCGGGCGTTGCGCTTGCGGCGGATGCCGGCAGCGGCAAGGCGCTTTACGATAAATCCTGCGCCGGCTGTCATGGTCCGGATGGCAAAGGCAATGAGAAAATGACCGCTATTCTTGGGGTCAAGGATCTGAGCGTGGTGAGCAAGGAGACCGTTAAGAAATCGGATGAGCAGCTGCTGAAAGTAATCGCCGAGGGCGCCGGAAAAATGCCCGCTTCAAAATTAACCAAGGACGAACAAAAACAAGTCCTGAGCTATACGCGCTCACTGGCGAAGTGATTGGGCGAGAGGCGCCTTTTCCGCTCAGTGCCGGACAATGGCGAACAGATAGACCGCCATGCCGGCTAGCACCAGCACGGCGCCGATCGTAAGGAAGACGACGAAGCTGGTCGGGTGCGCCCATTGGAGGGTGATCGCTTCGATGGCAAGCCCAAGAATCAAGAGATAAGCCGCTGTCCGTAGTTCGCGTTCTGTGCGCGATCGGCTGTCGCTCATAGACCCGGCCCCTTCCATTTTTTCATTTTTTCGATGTTGGCGACATCGTGAATCTTTACGTGACAGGTCAAGCACGACATGTCATTGCTTGACAGCTGCTCCTTCATTTCTTTGTGCGGCGTGGTTTCTTCATAGGAGCGCGCGCCGTCGTGACAGTGCAAACACTCGCGATTTTTGAACGGCTCGTAAAGCGCGAGCTTCGCCGGCGGCGTTGCCAGATAATAGACATAGAGATGTCTCAAGCCGCGCATTTTTGCGTTAACGTCGCCAAACATCGTGTAATCGGTGTGGCAGGTGTAGCAGGCATGGTCTTTGGGAATGCGGTTGTTTTGAAAATGCGCCGCCGGGACATAGGTCGGATCATCGATGTACAGGCTCGCGCCATGCTTTTGCATGACGTGGCACGACAAGCAAAACTGGGTCGAGGTTGAGTTTTCGAGGTGAATCGAAGCGCCCAGCGCGGTTGCGATGACCGGTAGGACGAAAAACGCCACAAAGGCGAGAATCTTGCCGCCCTGAATCGCCGTGAGGGAAGGGCGGCGCAGTAGCAGAGCGACTAGAAGGACGCTTAACGCGATCAGAGTGACGACGGCGTAATTAGCCAAGAGGGTTTCCTTTCGTGACGCGACTGGCGCGGCGCACTAGTGAGGCTTATACCTAAGGGGCTGACGATTTTCCACCGAAATGTCGCTCATGGGCCATCCGGCCGATGACCGGCGCATCTACATCAGTGAAAGGGGAAGCATTGACGCTCGATGGTAAGTGTGAATAACTTCAGCATGGACACAACGCAGTTTAGGAGGACACAGGTGAAATTGAATACGCTACTGACGACGACCGCGACAATCGCGCTCACGCTGACGCTCGGCCGCGCCTTTGCCGCCGACGCCGATGCGGGCAAGGCGATCTACGACAAGAACTGCGCCGGATGCCATGGCGCGGACGGCAAGGGCAATCCAGCCGTTGCCAAGACTTTGGGCGAAAAAGGACTCAATATCGTCAGCAAAGAAACCAAGCAAAAATCCGATGACGAGCTGCTGAAGATCATCGCCGAGGGCGCCGGCAAGATGCCGCCGAGCAAGAAGCTCAGCGGCGACGAGCAAAAGGCGGTGCTGCGCTATTCGCGCTCGCTCGCCAAATGAGCAGCCGAGTAGCGCGCGAGCCGATCCTTTTGACTTGCGGCTATGCCCGTGAGGGCACAGAGCCGGACCCGGATCCAGAGCAATGGCGGCGTAAGAACTGCTCGACGACTTCCGCGAGATCGGATCGAGTTATTTCTTCCAAATCGTAGCGCACGCGGCAGTGCGGTCGGGGCAATTGGATGAGCCGAGCCAAATCGACCGGCGTAGCGACGACGATGCTGTCGCAGGGCGTGGCCGCGATCGTCTCGGCTAAATCATTCAGCTGCTCCGGGGAGTAGCCCATCGCCGGCAGCGCGCGGCCGATCCAGGGATAACCTGCAAAGATCGCGACCAGACTGCCGCGCGCGCTCGGCCGTGGATCCGCGAGTTCTAGGGCGCCGTACTTTTGCGCCGCAATGGTTCCAGAACCGTAGGCCATTTCTCCGTGCGTCAAGGTCGGTCCGTCCTCGATCACCAAGACGCGCTTGCCGCTGATCAAGTCGGGCTTGTCGACGATAATATTCGAGCGAGCCTGGATGACCGTTGCCGCGGGATTGACGGCGGCGATGTTGGTCATTACTGTTTGGACCCCGCTCACCGGCGCCGAGTCGATCTTGTTGACGATGAGCACCTGAGCGCGGCGAAAATTGGTCTCGCCGGGATGATAAAGCAGTTCGTGGCCGGCGCGGTGCGGATCGAGGACGACGATCTCCAATTGCGAGCGGAAAAACGGCCAATCGTTGTTGCCGCCGTCCCATAGGATGACATCACCCTCGTTCTGGGCGGCCTCCAGAATACGCGCGTAATCGACGCCGGCATAGACGATGACCCCCTGCTGGATATGCTGCTCGTATTCCTCCCTTTCTTCAATCGTACAGTGATGCCGGTCGCAGTCTTCCAGCGTGGCAAAGCGCTGCATGATTTGCCGGGCCAGATCGCCATAGGGCATGGGATGACGCACCACGACCGGCCGTAGCGCTCGCTCCTGCAGCAGCTTGGCGATCCGCCGGATCACCGAGTCCTTACCGCAGCCGGTGCGCACGGCGCAGACGGAAATGACCGGTCGAGAAGAGACCAGCGAACTTCGTGCCGGCCCCATCACGCGAAAGTCGGCGCCGCACGCGAGCGCGCGCGAAGCGATGTGCATGACCGACTGATGCGACAAATCACTGTAGGCGAGAATTGCCTGATCGATCCGATGCTTTCGGACCAGCTCTTCGAGTTCGCTTTCGGGATAGATTGGAATGCCGTCGGGATAGAGCGGCCCGCTCAGGCAGGGCGGGTAGCGCCGGCTTTCGATACCCGGAATTTGCGCTGCTGTAAAGGCGATCACGTCGAACGCCGGATGGTCGCGGAAGCAGACATTGAACGTGTGAAAGTCACGCCCGGCCGCGCCTATGATGAGCACGCGCTCGCGCCTCGAGAGGTCACTCATCCGTTCTCTCCTGCCGGAACCGATGGCGAGCAAGTTATATGCCTTCGCCCGAGAGAGAAACCCAGGAGCCGCCAGGGCCGGGTGAAAGGAATTCTACTTCTCGCAACTTTGACATAACTTCGCATCAACTTTCTCAATCATGAGAACCGGCCCGGGTATGCCTCTGCAACTGTGGAATAAGGCGAAAAATCGTCATGAAGCGGAGCTGGCACACTGCATGCGTCGACTGCGCGCAGTGGGTGCTCCGTGGTCAATCAAAATCACCGCGTCATAGCTTACTTTTCGATGGAGATCGGACTGTTGAGCGAGATGCCGACCTACAGCGGCGGTCTCGGTGTGCTCGCCGGCGACACGGTGCGCGCTGCTGCCGATCTGAAGGTGCCGATGGTCGCGCTGACATTGCTGCACCGCAAAGGTTACTTCTATCAAAGGCTCGATGACAGCGGGCGCCAGAGCGAAGAACCGGCGCAATGGTCCGTCAATGATTTCCTTACGGAATTGCCCGAGCGCACCGAGGTGGCGGTGGAAGGCCGGCGGGTCAGGCTACGCGCCTGGAGACATTACGTCGCCGGGCCGGCAGATTTTGTCGTGCCGGTCTATTTTCTCGACAGCGACTTGCCGGAAAACGAGGACTGGGACAGAACCCTCACGCACCATCTTTACGGCGGCGATCCGCGCTATCGCCTGGCCCAAGAAATCATTCTCGGCATCGGCGGCGTGCGCATGCTGCGCGCGCTCGGCTACCTGCAGATCCAACGATTTCACATGAACGAAGGTCATTCGAGTCTGCTTGGGCTGGAACTGCTCGATGAAGAAGCTCGGCTCGCCGGCAGAAGAGCCCCCAACCGCGAAGATGTGGAAAAGGTCCGGCAAAAATGCGTCTTTACGACACACACTCCGGTGGCGGCGGGACATGATCAATTTCCCATCGCGCTGGTCAAGCAGGTCCTTGGCCGCGATGAAGTCGAGGAAATGAAAGACGTGTTTTGTTGCGAGGGGGTGCTCAATTTGACTTACCTCGCGCTCAATCTGAGCCATTATGTGAACGGTGTCGCCAAAAAGCACGGCGAGATTTCTCGTCTCATGTTCGCCGGCTACAATATCGACGAGATCACGAACGGCGTACATGCGGCGACCTGGGCAGCCGAGCCGTTCGCCGCCCTTTACGATCGCTATATTCCGGGCTGGCGCCAGGACAATTGCAGCCTGCGCTACGCGATGGGCATACCTAAACAGGAATTCTGGCAAGCCCACATGCGCGCCAAGAAATCATTGATGCGCGTGGTCAACGCCGAAACCAACGCCGGCATGGACGAAGACGTGTTCACGGTGGGATTCGCGCGACGGGCGGCTGCCTACAAGCGGGGCGAACTGCTATTTACCGATCAGGCCCGGCTGCGCGCGATGGCGAGCCAACGCGGCGGATTGCAGATCGTCTACGCCGGCAAAGCTCACCCTCGGGACGAGGCCGGCAAAGAGCAGATCCGGAAGGTTTTCAGCGCGCGCGCGGCTTTGCGCGACAAGATCAAGATCGCCTATTTGCCAAACTACAGCATGGATATCGGCAGGCTGATGACCGCCGGCGTCGATCTCTGGCTCAACACGCCGTTGCCGCCCATGGAAGCGTCCGGCACGAGCGGCATGAAAGCGGCGGTGAACGGGGTGCCGAGCTTGAGCGTGCTCGACGGCTGGTGGATCGAGGGATGTATCGAAGGCGTCACCGGCTGGTCGATAGGCCCTCCGGATAGCGGCGCCGCGGCAGACCATAGCCGCGATGCCGCATCGCTCTATGACAAGCTTGAGCATATCGTCTTGCCCCTATTTGTCTACAATCGCGACGACTTCGTCGAAGTGATGCGCCACGCGATTGCGCTCAACGGCTCGTTTTTCAACACCCATCGGATGCTGCAGCAATATGTGCTCAAGGCGTACTTTTAAGGGGTTCAAACCGTTCAAAGCGTTCAAGCCGTGCCGGAAAAGAGTGGGAGGCATCCATGATCAGCGATTGGCTTTGGTTCAGCGGATTTTTTGCCGCATACATCGTGCTCATGCGCTGGGTGCTGCCGCGCTTGGGCGTCCCGACCTGAATGTCGGCGGCATGCGACGTCGAGTCTCGACGTAAGCAGGAAAAAACACCGCGGACGGAGAAAAATGAAGGTTCTGGTGATTAATTGCGGCAGCTCGACGCTAAAATTCCAGCTCATCGAGAGCGGCGAACCGGGGCGCGAAGAGCGCCAGCTCGCGCGCGGTCTCGTCGACCGGATCGGAGCTTCGGCGGTTTGTTCGTTCCAGTCAGACGACGGCGGGCGTGAGGAGAAAGCCCTCGCGGTGGCGGATCATGAAACCGCCACAGGCTTGGTGATCGATTGGCTTAAGTCGAAGCCAGAACTAGGCTCCATCGAGGCGCTCGGTCACCGCGTCGTACACGGCGGCGATCGCTTCGCTCAATCCGTTTTGATCGACGACGAAGTCATCACCGCTCTGGTTTCGCTCTGCGAGCTCGCGCCGCTGCACAACCCTGCTGCCGTCAGCGGCATTCGCGCAGCGCAAAAGATACTCGGCGACGCACTGCCGATGGTCGCGGCTTTCGATACTTCGTTTCATCACACCTTACCCGAACATGCGGCGCTTTACGCGATTCCCTTCGAACTGTCGCAGAAGCACAAGGTGCGCCGCTTCGGCTTTCACGGTCTGGCGCATCAGTATGATATCGCGCGCTATGCGGCATTGACCGGCAAACGTGCAGCCGAGATCAGCGCCGTCACCCTGCATCTCGGCAACGGCTGCTCGGCGACGGCGGTCCGCGACGGCAGATCGGTGGATACGTCCATGGGGTTTACGCCGCTCGAAGGGTTGGTCATGGGCACGCGCTCGGGCGATCTCGACCCTGCGCTGGTGAACTATTTGGCGCGTCAGGAAAAAGTCGCCGCCGACGAGATCGAAAGCTGGCTCAACCACCGTTCAGGGCTGCTCGGGCTCTCGGGAAAGTCCAACGATATGCGCGAGCTCATCGCGGTCTACGAGCCGGATCGTCGGGCGCGGCTGGCGGTCGATGTCTTTTGTTATCGCGCGCGCAAGTATCTCGGCGCTTACCTGGCGGCCCTCGAAGGCGCGGCGCAGGCGGTCATCTTCAGCGGCGGCATCGGCGAGAATTCGCCGCGCGTAAGGAAAATGATTCTCGATTCGATGCAGTGGTGCGGGATTGTATTGAATGATTCGGCCAATGAAAAAAGGGTTGGGCGCGACGGCGCCATCGCCGCGGCTGAATCCAAGCTCGATCTATTCATTATTCATACGGATGAAGAAGCGATCATCGCGCGGGAGACCGTTAGGTTGTTGCGCAGTCGAGCATAGCAAGGCTCTCGTGGCGGGAGATTTCTCATGGAGATTCGATTCAAGCCGATTGGCACCGTTCATACGCAGGCCAGCGACGCCGAAGTGAAAGCGCAAGGAGAGCGCGAGGGGGAGATCGAGATTTTTGCCGAGTTTGCCGCCGGGCTCGACGGCATCGATGGCTACTCGCACCTGTTCGTGCTGGTCTATTTTGATCGCTTGAGGCCGGAGCAAATCGGGCCATTGAAAGTCAAGCCGCGCGGGCTGTTGCGGCGCGGGTTTCGCATCGAGGATTTGCCGGAGCTGGGTGTGTTCGCGCTGGACTCGCCGACGCGGCCGAACCCGATCGGCCTGACGCTCGTTCGCGTGAGCAAGCGGCAAGAAAACCGAATTTTTGTCCAAGGGCTGGATTTTTTCGACGGCACGCCGGTTCTCGACATCAAAGGCTACCGTCCGCAATACCGAACCGACGACTATCGCGTCCCTGATTGGTTCCGCAAACTCGCCGGCGACAAGGGCTGCGTGTAAGCTCACACGTCAACAACGGTTGAACACGATAACGTGTCAGGCGAGCCAACGTCTGTTCGCAGCCCTGCGACTCCCGTTGTCGTCTTTTTTCGGAGATGCGAAAAGATGGGCAACCGTTCTGGCGAATGCTGTTTTTCCAACTGGTATGGGGATTGCTGCCCTTTTAGCGTGAACGGCTGGCGCGTTTCATCGTAAGCCGGCTGACGAAAGGTGAAGGCCATGTCGGAAAACGAAACGACAGCGAGCAAACTCAGGCAAGAACAGATCGAGCGATATTGGGCCGGTGATCTCGCGCGAAGGTCTTATTTTTACCGAAAACAGCGCAAGGCGATTCTGGAACGCTGCCGCCGTATCGCGGTGGTCGGCGCCAGTGCTGACCCTCACAGCCCGATCTTTGTTTCGACCGAAAAGCTCCTTGGCATGGGCTTAGAGATTGTGCCGGTGTTTCCCGGCCGCGAGAGCCTGCTCGGTGTGCGCTGTTACGCCAAGCTCATCGATGTGCCGGGCAAGCTCGACATCGTGCAGGTCTATCCCGGCGAAGGCGTCGATTTTGAGCAATTGGCGCGCGAAGCGGTCGCTAAGAACATCCACACTTTCTGGATGGAGCCCGGGGCGGGCGCCTCGCGCGAAGTAGAAGAGATCTTGCTCCATGGCGGGGTTCAGCTGGTGGAGTATGAAAATCTCGAAACGGAATATCTGAAACATCTGCCGTTTTCCGCCGCCGCCGCGCCGCCGCGCAAGGACAGAAAGGCGAGCAAAGTTCGCGAGCGCATGTCAAAAAACCCCGAAAAAGTGAAGCCGGACGACGGCTTGAAGGATGCCATTTGGAAAATGGAGCATGGTCATTTTCGCCATTTGCCCGTCGTCGATGAACGGGAGAAGCTGATCGGCATGTTGAGCGACCGCGACATACGCTTGATCCGCCCGTCGCTGGCCTTTACCGGGAAGGACGATGCCGCCGTGCAGCTCTGGTCGATTTCGGTTCAGCAGGCCGCCGTATTCGAGCCGATCAGCGTCAAGCCGGACACGACGCTCAGGGAAGCGGCAGAACTCATGCTGCGCTGGCACGTCGGCGGACTGCCGGTGGTCGACGACCATGAAAAGGTCGTTGGCATGATTACTTATACCGACCTGTTGCGCGAGTTCATCGGCCGCGAGGACAACCACTAAATAATGGAAAATTGAAAATTGATAATGGAGAATTGAAATTCTTTTCTAGCAAAGGACGCAAAGAACGCAAAGTAACTCATGTACCAACCGGGTACAGCACATCGCATGAAAATCCCCATTTCGTCCCCCTTTGACAAAGGGGGAAAGAGGGGGATTTGTTGTACTGGTTGTCGACCAAAGTAAAAAACATTTCGATAAGAGATCGCAAGGAATGAGTCATGGCAGAAGCGCCGGTTTACTACTACGAAACAGAGGGCGAGTGGCAGGGCGGCAGGGATTTGCAAATCAGCGGCGCCGGGTTGCCGGCGATCGTGGCCGGAGCTCCGCCGGAATTCAAAGGGCGCACAGGGGTGTGGGCGCCGGAGCATCTACTGGTCGCGGCTCTCAACAGCTGTTACATGTTGACGCTTCTCGCCGTCGCGGAGGTTTCCAAAATAGCTGTGGTAAATTTTTCCTCCAGCGCCCAGGGGAAATTGGAAAAAATAGCGGGCGGCAATTATCAAGTCACCGAAATCATTGTCCGTCCGCGCATCGTGATCGCTTCGGCCAACGATCTCGCACGCATGCCGCGCGTTTTTGAAAAGGCGAAAGAAAACTGTTTCGTCTCGAACTCGCTTAAAAGCGCAGTCAAAATCGAACCGGAAGTTTTTCATCAGCAAACTCCCGTCACTCCCTGCCCACTGGATTGAGTTCACAGATCGCAAACCGCCCGGTTCTCAACCTTCCGCCGGGAAGCGCCAATCGTCCGCACGAGTGCGCGTCGAATGATTGGCAATTTTGGCGAAAGAAAAAGAGCGGCTACGCGAAACTGTAGGCGTTTGTCGTGGCATGGCTGTTGCTCCCGCTAATGCCTGCGTAGACCAAAACGGTCAATCAAGCGGAGAAGGGAGGTGAAATGGAATGAGAAAAACTCTCACGATGGCAGGGTTGGTGGCGCTCGGCTTTCTGCTGGTTGCCGCAGAATCGTTCGCGCAGCGCGGACCCGGGATGATGTGGAGGGGCAGCGGCGGCTGGGGACCCGGCACGCCGTATAACCGCATGTACGATCCCAAAGCGATGGAGACCGTCAGCGGCGAGGTGATCAGCGTTGACCGGATCACGCCGAACAAAGGCATGGCTGGCGGCGTGCACATGACTGTAAAGACCGACAGCGAAACCATCTCCGTGCACTTGGGTCCGGTTTGGTTCCTCGAAAATCAGGACGTGAAGATCGCCGCGAAAGACAAAGTGGAAGTCAAAGGTTCGAAGATCAGCTTCGCAGGGAAGCCGGCGATCATCGCCGCAGAGGTAAAGAAGGGCGATGAAGTTTTGAAACTGCGAGACGCTGACGGATTTCCGATGTGGACGGCATGGCGTCGGCGTTGAAGCGTGCCGCTGCATGACCTGCTGGATTCTCCCCCTGTGGGTGAATATTTAGCGACGCCGCACAGGGGGAGGAGGACTTTACGGCGGCGAAAAAACTCGATGTAAAAAAATCCTGGCGTCCAGTTAGAAAAATGCCAGCAGCTCTACACGCAGACAAGAAAAAACTTTACCTCGGCTGGCCGATCGTCGCGCTTATTGCGCTCCTTGGGTTCGGAAGTTGGAGCGGCGGCAATCTTGCCGCCGCGCTCAACTCACCGGCGGTTGATCGAAGCTACGTCGGCGCCGACGACGAGAGCGCGGGAACCTTCTGCCGCTTAGAAGCGGCGCGCATCAGATACTCGCAGTCAACTTATTCTTTGTACGGCAAAACCGAGGAGGGTGGTTTTTACAGTGTAGAAGAAAACATTCAGTGGCTGAAGGATCACCCGGATGAAGACCTGCCCTGGGGCGGACCGATTCGGGTGTTTCGCAAACAAGCCTTTATGGACGACTGGGGCCCCCTCTCTCACGAGGGTTTCACAGGAGATCCAAAAAACTTGCAGAACGGAAAAATTTATACGCTGGACCACCGCCGCCTTGTGGCTTATCGGCTGGCCGGGAGAAAAACGATTCCAGCGCAATGGGCGAGCTTGAGCGTGGTGCGCGATAATCGATGGAAATTCACGACAATGAACGGCGGGCGCAGCATTGCGCCCAAACCGGAAGTCCTCCAGTTGCGCCACTGCCGTTCTCGGCTCAGTTCGGTGTGCGATCCGCCCTTAGTTCCGACAGTTCGGGGGCGTGACCATTCTGGCGTTAGTTTTGCTTTGCAACAATGACGTGAAAATGAAAGCAAACCTGGGCCTCATCGCTCTCATTGTCTGGGCCCTTTCAGTGGTGCTGCTGGGTTATTTTTTTGTCCGCGGCTGGACCAGCGCAGCGAGTGATCAACGAACGGCGATTCATCTGGCGCCGGCCGAGCGCGATCTCGTGCTCGGCGAGATGCGCCAGATGCTGCATTCGGTGCATAATCTCGTTACCGGTTTGTCCGCCGGCGACGCCAAAATCATGGAGCAAGCGGCCCGCTCCTCGGGAATGGCCATGGCCGCGGATGCGAATCCGCTGCTCATGGCCAAGCTCCCGCTCGATTTCAAGCGTCAAGGCCTGAGCGTGCACCGTGATTTCGACTCTTTGGCAGAAAAGATCGCCGGCGGCGCGGACCAGGCAACCGTCTTGCGCGAGTTTACCGGCATCACGGCGCGATGCGTCGGATGCCATACGTCCTATCGTTTGCCATAGCGGCCAATTTATCGGTTTCGCGATTTCTGCCTCTTATTCTTCGCATTTTTGCCACGCCCGCGCCTTTTCCCACGCAAATTCGAATGCGCCATTTGGCACGTGCGTTGCCGTCCAGTAACGGCAAAGATGTCGCATCCCATGATCCTCGCGAGTAAAATTCTGAGCGTTTTCACAGCCGCTCTGAGACGCCACCTTGAGGTTCGTCCCGGCGAATTTGCGCGGGTCGCCAAGCTGGCTAGCTTCTTATTTTTCCTGCTCGCCGCCAACAGTGTGATCAAAGTGGTCCGGGATGCGCTCTTCCTCAGCCGTTTTCCGATCACCCAGCTGCCTTATGTCTATCTGTTGGCGGCGCTGACCGCGGCAGCGGTTATTCTCTTGTATTCGCGATATGCCGCGACCCTGCCGTTTTCCCGACTTGTGCTATTGTCGCTCGGCTTGACTATCTCCAATGTCATTCTTTTCTGGCCGCTGGTGACGTTCGCCGCCGGCGCTTGGGTGTTCTACGGGTATTATCTCTGGTCAGCGAGCGTCGGCCTCATCCTGGTGGCGCAGTTTTGGACTCTGGCCAATCAGCTGTTCACGCCGCGAGACGGTAAACGGCTTTTCGGCCTGGTCACAGCGGGCGGAACCGTGGGCGGCGCATTCGCCGGAATGGCGTCGAGCTGGGCGGTAAATCTTATGGTCGGAACAAATCAACTGCTTTGGCTCGCCGCCGCCTTTCTCGCCGGCGCCTATGGAATGGCCCATTTGATCTTGCGCGAGCAGGCGTTTGCCGGGACCAACCGTCCTGAGAAAAGGAGCGGCGAAGATTCGAGGGGCAGTCTTGGCGGCATCGCCGGCACGATTATCGGTTCTCCCTACCTACAGGTCATCGGCGCGGTCATTTTCGTTTCGGTGATCGTGTCTACTCTCATCGACTATCAATTCAAGGCCTCGGCAAAAGAATCCTACTCCTCGGCGGATGCGCTGGCGAGTTTCTTCGCCACTTACTACGCCTGGCTCAGCGCCGTCACTCTTCTGGCGCAGCTGTGCTTGACGGGCAAGGCCCTGATCCATTTCGGTTTGATCCCGACCATGCTGATTCTTCCCGCGGCGCTCTTCGGCGGTTCCATCGCCGTACTCCTGTGGCCCGGTGTCATGGCGGCGACCGGCAATCGAATGGCCGAAGCTTCGCTGCGAACCAGCGTCAACCAGAGCGGATTGCAAATTCTCTACCTGCCGGTGCCGGATTCCATCAAAAAGAAAGTCAAAGTGTTTATGGATGTTACGGTGGAACGTTTGGGCGACGCCGCGGCCGCGCTCGTCATCCTAGCCATTTCGTTGGCGCTCGGTCGGGACACCGTCGGCCTACTCAGCTATGTCTGCATGGGTCTGATTGCCATCTGGATGCTCCTGGTGCTGCAAGCTCGGCGAGGATATGTGCAAACCTTACGCCGCAGTTTAACCTATCGCGAAGTCTCCTTGGAAGCCGCGCCGATCGATTTCAGCGACCGGGAAACAGTGGACGCGGTGCTCCATACGCTGGACGAAAAGGATGAGCGCTCGGTGCTGTTCGCACTCGCGTTGGCAAACAAGATGGAACCCGGCTTCGTCTTGTCACGCTTGCCGCCCGGGATGCTGCGCCATTCGAGCGCCGAGGTTCGCCGGCAAGCCCTGACGCTGTTCGCCGCTTCTTTGGAGCCCAATACTTTGGCGATTGTTTTCGAATTATTGGCAGCGGACGACGGGCAGCTCCGATCCGAAGCGATCCATACGATCGCGACGGTCCTCAAGAACGCCGCGATTCCGGTGATTCGACCCTTGATCGGTCATCCCGAAATTCGCACCCGGAGCGCAGCGATCGGATTGCTGCTCCAGAGCAAGGATGAGCAGACGCGCGACGAAGCGCTAGCGGCCTTTCGCAGCCTGGTGAGCGATCGCAGCCCGGCCGGTGAGAGTCTGCGTATCGAAGCCTGCCGCCTGATGGGCGAAATCGATCTTCCGGAATTCACGGATGATCTCATCCAGCTTATCCGGTCCGATCCATCGCCCGCCGTCGTTCGGCAAGCGATGCTCGCCGCAGCGCGGCGCAAGAACGCCGCTGTCATTCGGGATATCGTCGCGCGTCTTGGTTCCGATCCCATCGGCAGCGGCGCGCACGAGGCTTTGATCCAATATGGCGAGATGGCGGTGAAGGAATTGCGCGCGGCACTTTTCGATTCTCGTGTGGCGCGGGAGATCCGGCTTCATCTGCCAAGAATTCTCAATCAGATTAATGCCCAATCGGCGATCAATGCGCTGCTGGGCGGTCTCCTGGAAGAAGACCGGGCCATTCGCTTTCAAGTGATCGTTGCCATCGAGGAGATGGCGCGCCGGTTTCCCCATCTGCGTCCCGACCGGGAGATTATCGAAAGCGCGATCATGTCCGACGCCCTGCTTTATCTCCAGCGCTGGGTGATTTTCTCGGCCTTGTTTGTAGCGCCGGCAACAGCCGCAACACTGGATCGATCGCTGCTTTACCACGCACTGACAGACAGCATGAACCGGGTCAAAGAAAGAATCCTATTGCTGTTGTCCTTGATCTACCCGCGCGAGGATATTCGGCACGCGTGGGCGGGATTGCGGAGCGTCGATCCGGTGGCGCGCGCGCACGCCATTGAACTGCTCGACAACCTGCTCACAGGCAACGTGAAGCGCTACGTGTTTCCGCTTTTCAGCGATCGACCGCAGGATGAACGGCTCGGCGCAGCGCTGGACCACCTCAGCCTCGAATCGATGTCGCCCGATGCCGCGATCCGAGCACTGCTCGACCAGGAAGATCGATGGCTCAAGGCCGGCGCCATTTGGGAGATCGGCCAACGAGGCTGGTTACATTTGCGCCCGGCTATTTTGAAATACGCCGCCTCCGATGATGCAGTTCTGCGCGAGACCGTCCACCAAGTGATCGAAAGGGGGAGCGCGACATGACCCAGGGAGCTTCCATGACCATCGTCGAGAAGGTGCTGTTTCTCAGGTCGGTCGATTTCTTTGCACAGACGGCGATCGAGGATCTCGGCCGGGTCGCGGCGCTGACCACGGATATGCGCTTTGACGCCGAAGAGACGATTTTTCGCGCCGGAGAGCCGGTCGATGCGATTCATTTTATTGTCGAGGGTCGGGTCGCAGTGGAACGTGACGCCGCTCCAATCCGCCCGCTCGGCGCCAAAGAGGCTTTGGGCATGGTCGCGGCGCTCGACCAGGAGCCGGCGCCGCACACCGTCAGGTGCATCGAGCCGGTTTACGCGCTAAAGCTCAACGCGCACGACTTTCACGATATGCTCGCCCATGACTACGAACAGGTTCGGGCGGTATTCCGAGCGCTTTGCCGAATGATTAGAGAGAACAGCTGACAACCTTCTGCCTCGGCGATGAGTCTTCTTAAATGTGAGAAAGCAACCCGGGCTCTTTGTCATTCTTGAAAGAAGCTCGCAAGATGTTTCGCATTTTTGGCCTCCGGAGACGGGCATGATTTCTGCTCAGCCCTCGTTGTGGGGATGCGCTACCACGAACAGGAGAGAGCCATGAAAACGCTATTTCGAAGCGCTGCCATTTCAACTGCAGCCGTGATGCTTTTGTTTTCGGCCGCTTTTGATCCGCCCGCGGCTCAAGAGCCCCGCCCTCCGCGGGTCGAGAAAAAATCGCCCGAATACCGCCGATCCATCGAGGATTACCGTGAGGCTATTAAAGACGCGTATCGAGTCGACATCGCCAATTTCAAAGATCGGCTGAAAGGCGGCCGCGCCGATGGCCAGCCGATCACCAAATACGATCTAAAGGAGCTGTTGCAAGGAATTAAGTTCGAACGCGAACATACGGATGATAGTCTGCTCGCGCTCGAGATGGCGATGGACCATTTGGAGACCGTTCCGGACTACTATTCGCGGCACATGAAGCTCGAACAGGAAATCATGTCCGAGAAGATACTGAGACATTGAGGAAAGCCAACATGAGCCTGGTTAGCGCCCGCGATCTGGTCAAAACCTACCGCTCCGAGGCGATCGAAGTAAGAGCGCTGCAGGGTGTTAGTTTTGCCATCGAACCAAGGTCGTTCGTCGCCTTCGTCGGTCCTTCGGGAAGCGGAAAAACCACTCTGCTCAATCTGATCGGTTGCCTCGACCGGGCCACCGACGGGCTGATCGAAGTCGCCGGCGTCGACGTATCGCAGCTGGAGCGGCAAAAAGCAGCGGCTTTTCGCGGTGAGCATATCGGGTTCATCTTTCAAAATTTCAATCTAATTCCGGTGCTCACGGCGTTCGAAAACGTCGAGTACCCGCTGGTCATGGTCCAGGACTGGCCGGTGGCGCAGCGGCACGAACGGGTGCTCAAGATTCTCAAGTCGGTGGGTATGTTGGAGCAGAAAAACCAGTTGCCCGAGCAGCTCTCGGGCGGACAAAAACAGCGGGTCGCGATTGCGCGCGCGCTGGTCACCCGGCCGAAGTTGGTGCTGGCCGACGAGCCCACGGCCAACCTCGACCACGAGACCGCCTATATGATTATCCGTCTGATGAAAACGATGCGCGACGATTTCGGCACCACGTTCATCTTTTCGACCCATGATACGCGCATCATCGGCGAAGCGGAACTGATCTACACTCTCGACGACGGCCGGCTCGTGCAACAAGAAGAAAGGCGGGTCGCTCATGTTTAATCTGGCCAAAATCGCGGTGCGTAATATCCGCCGTTACCGGCGGCGCAGCCTGCTGACGATCACCCTGATCGCCTTCGGCGTGGTGTTCGTGCTGGTGTTCGTAGCCGTGAGTTCGTCGTTTAAAGATCTGATGATTCGCCAGATCACCGATTCCTACTTGGGGGATCTGCAGATTCACCGGCGCGGCTATGTGGCGTCGATCGAAACCTTGCCCCTGAACTTGAATTTGGCGCCACAGCAGGCTTCCAATGCCGTCAAGGTTTTGCAAGAAAATCCCGAGATCGCCTCATTCTCGGAGCGCATCAAGTTTGGCGCGATGTTCAGCAACTTCACGGAGACGACGAATATTCGGATCAATGGCGTCGTACCGGAAAATGAGTTTGCCACTTGTCCGCAGATGAGCGCGCGCATCAGCGCCGGCGATAAAAGCGTCGAAGCTCTCCGAAAAGGCAAAATTCTCGTGCCAGTGCTGCTCGCCCGTGGTATGGGCACCAAGGTCGGCGATACCGTGGTCATCGTCGCCACCAACAAGGATGGATCGGTGAACGGCAAGACCCTGGTGGTAAGCGGTATTCTCGAGAGCGCCACCGGCCCGGGCGGGCGCGACGGCTATATTCATATCGAGGACGCCATGGAGATTCTGCGTCTGCCGCAGCGCGAGATCAGCGAATTTGCCATCAGCGTAAAGACTCGCGCCCGCGTCGAGGTCGTCGCACAGGCTCTCGCCGCGCAGCTCGCCGCCGCAGCGAAGGATCCGAGGAAAGCACCGTTTCAGGTTCACACATGGGCCGAGTTGTCGCCGTTCGCCAACATCGCTCGGATGGTCGACTTGATGACGGTATTTGTCAAAGCGATGTTGATCGCCATCGTCTTGATCAGCATTCTCAATGTCATGATCATGGCGGTCTACGAACGGATCCGCGAGATCGGCACCATCGCCGCCATCGGCACGCTGCCCGGAAAAATCCGCTCGCTGTTCTTGGTCGAGGGTCTGTTTCTCGGCGTTGCCGGCGCGCTGGCGGGACTGATGGCTTCGCTCGCCATTATTTTTGGACTTTATCTCTGGAAATTTACATTTAATTTCGGCCAAAACGTCGGACTCATTCTCGAGCCAACCCTCAATCCGGCTGAGATTGCCATAGCCAGCGGCATGGTGATCGGCGTTTCGATCATTGCCAGCCTGCAGCCGGCGGTCAAAGCTTCGCGCATGGAGCCGATTGAGGCCTTGAGGCATGTATGAGCGACGCGATTGCGCGCATGGGATTGGCACTCGTCGGTTTGCTCGGCGCCCTGGGCGTCGGTGCGGTGTTCTCGGCGCCGCGGATCACCTACGGCCAGGATGCCGACCAGATCCTCAGAAAAGTAGACGCTGTCCTGCAGCCGGAGTCGTTCGAATCGTATCGCAAGTTGATCAACGTCGAGCCGAGCGGCGCCAAGCGTGAGTTCCTGCTTTTCACGCTCAAGAAAGGCCATGATAAAATTATTTCTCTTTTCATGTCGCCGGCGAGCGAAAAAGGCCGGGCCACGCTGCGGCTGGGGGATAATATGTGGCTTTACATCCCCAACGTCGGCAAGCCGGTGCGGATCACGAGCCTGCAATCGGTGATCGGCGGCGTGTTCAACAATGCCGACATCATGCGCCTGGACTATCACGTGGAATATGACGTAAGAAAGATGGAGCCAAAGCTCAAAGAATATATTCTCGACCTGAAGGCCAAGAACGCCACCGTGGCATACGACCAGGTGAAGATGTGGGTGGACAAGAAGAGCTTTGTGCCGAGCAAGATCGAATGCTACGCCGCCACCGGTCTTTTGATCAAGACCCTTTATTTCAAGGAAAATAAACCCTTCGATGACGCAACACTGCGGCCGTCAGTGATCGAGACCGACAGCCCGCTGTACAAAGGCTATCAGTCGATCATGGTCTATTCGCGCGTGAAAAAGCGCGTCGTTCCCGACGAGGTTTTCACCCTGGAATTTCTGGGCAAGGTGGAGACCATTCGGTAAAGATGGTTGGCCAGGCGATACTTTTCGCGCTGATCCTACTGGCGGCGCCACTCGCCGCGCAAGAAAAAGCTCAGGTCGATCTCGCCGAAATCGAAAAAGAAATCGCCGCTTTGGCGGAAAAGCCTTACCACGTGGGCGGCTTCTTTGAATTCCAGCCGACGTTATTCGGTATCGATCGCGACTCAACCTTTGCGCGCGTGCGTTTCTACCGCGATCCACCGCCGCATCTCTTCGACCAGTACGCTCTGCGCCTGCGCCTGGAGGGCAGTTACAAGAAGGACATATTCTCGGTTTTTCTCAAAAGCGACACCGCGGTGCGAAACGAATTGCCGGGTTGGAAGGAAGAGACGAAACTCTTTGAGGCTTACGCGTCGGTCAAACCCAATACCAGCTGGATCTTCGAAGCCGGCAAGAAAGTCATGAAATGGGGCAAAGGCTACGCGTGGAATCCAGCGGCTTTCATCGATCGGCCCAAAAATCCGGAAGATCCCGAAGAGGCGCTGGAGGGCGCAACGTTGGCTACTGCCGACTACATCCGCAGCTTCGCGGGTCCGGTCAAAACACTGACTCTAACGACGGCGCTGGTTCCGGTTTACGAGCATGTCAATGCCAAATCCGGCGAGCTCGGCCACGTCAACTTCGCTGCCAAACTGTATTTGCTCGCTTACGACACCGACATCGATTGGATGATCTTCACCGGATCCAGTCGGACTACCCGTTACGGCTTCGATTTTTCGAGAAATCTTGCGACCAACCTGGAAGCCCATGGCGAATTCGCCGTGATCAACAATTTCGCATTGACCACCGCCAACGAACGCGGACAGCTTTCGTCGCGGCAGTCGGATGCGGTGAGTTATTTACTCGGCGTGCGTTATCTCAGCGAGCAAGAGACTACGTATATTGTCGAATACTACCGCAACGGCACGGGGCTCAGCCGCGCCCAGATGACGGACTTTTTTTCGTACGCACAGCGCAGCTATCGCCTTTTCCAAGAAACTGGCGATGAGAGCGGCCTCGTGCGGGCGCAGCGGCTTCTCGACGGCGCGTATGGACGGCCCAATCCAGGCCGCCATTACCTCTATTTTCGCGCCAGCCAAAAAGAGCCGTTCGACATTCTTTATCTGACGCCGGCGTTAACGACGATCTTGAATGTACGGGACGGCAGCGCGGTGGTTATTCCGGAGCTGAGTTACAGTCCCATGACCAACCTTGAGCTGCGCCTGCGCGCACCCACCTTCGTCGGCAAACAGCGCACCGACTACGGTGAAAAGCAAAACGACTTCCGAATCGAGTTTCGGATACGATTTCACTTTAGCCTCTAGACGCGGAGAACCCCAGGCCACACGCATGCCGCGGTCCTGGCGACCGGTCGCTCACACCACCAGCTATGTCATTTTCCTGACGATCCGCAACGTCCTCGCTGCGCATTCGCAATAGCGCCATTTCCGGCGGCTTATTTTCGCGCCGCTGAAAAAAATCATGCCGCCGTAGAGTTTTTTGCTAGCGGGATTCTGGCACCGCCATTGCGTTGTCCTAAGATCAAACGGGCATCGGGAGGTTAATTATGGCCACATCGATAAACGGTGAATGGCGCGACGAAAAAGATGAGTTAGAAGTCGAGCTTGAGGAGGGCGAGACGCCCGCGGAGCCGGCCGGGAGCGCAGCACAGCTGCTTCATGAACGCCTTCCCTGGATCGGTTCACTTTCCAATCCTCGCCTGGGACCGATGCTCGTGATGAGCGATGAGGGCTACCTAGTGCCGCTCTTCACGGCGGGCGATCTGCTGCGCGGGTGCCGCTACCTGTGGCGGCGCGAGCGGGGCTGAACATGGGTTCATTTCCGTTTCCGGGCATCTCAACAACCGCAGACGGTTCCGAGGCTGTCGTTTGGGTCGAGACTCATATCACCCAGGGCGCTTGTGCCTATCCGATCACTCCCTCGACGAATATGGGCGGCGGCTACCAGCTTGCGGTGGCGAACGGCCAAAAAAATCTCTGGGGCGAACGGTTGGCTTTCCTCGAGCTCGAGTCAGAGCACAGCTCGGCGAGCACTTGCGAAGGCTTTGCGCTAGCCGGCGGCCGCGTGGCGAATTTTACCTCGGGTCAGGGGCTGATTCTGATGAAAGAAGTGCTTTACGTGATCGCCGGCAAACGGCTCCCCGTGGTATTCCACATCGGCGCGCGGGCGCTCACTTCACAAGGTCTGAACATTCACGCGGGGCACGACGACGTCATGGGCGTTGCGGATTGCGGCTGGGGCATGCTGTTTGCTCGCAACGTGCAAGAAGCCGCCGACCTGGCGCTGATCGCGCGGCGGGCGGCCGAAGAATCCGAGACCCCTTTCTTCAACGTCCAGGACGGCTTTCTGACCACCCACACGATTGAAAGCTTGCGCCTGCCCGAGCTGGAGCTGATGAAGCAGTTCATCGGCGATCCGAACAACAGTCACCGGCTGCGCGACCTGATGGATCCGGCGCATCCGGTGATGAGCGGCGTCGTGCAGAACCAGGATAGTTACATGAAGGGAAAGATCGCACAGCGATTTTTCTATGACCGGATTCCGGCAATCTTGCAGCGAGTGATGGCGGAGTTCGAGTCGCTCACCGGGCGCCGCTATGGAATGATCGACGGCTATGCTTTGGCGGATGCCGATTATGCGGTCGTCGGCATGGGCAGTTTGATGGAAACCGCGACGGCGACGGCGAAGTATTTGCGGCGGAACGGAGGGCCGAAAATCGGCACGCTTACGGTGACGAGCTTCCGACCGTTTCCGGGAGCGGCGATCGTCGAAGCGCTGAAGAACGCAAAAGCGATCGCGATCATCGAGCGAATGGATGACCCGATGGCGCAGTCCAATCCGCTGACGGCCGAAATTAAGGCGGCGTTTGCCGATGCTCTCGGCGGCGCGGCGGGATTTCCGCGCGTCGAGCGCGCACCGGCGATCTATTCCGGCTCCGCCGGTCTGGGTAGCCGCGACATCCGTCCCGGCGATTTTGTTTCAGTGCTGGATCACATCCGACACGGGAGGGAGCCGCGCTATTTCGTCATCGGCGTGCAGCACGCGTTGGCCTTGCCCAGCTCTGCCGAGCCGGATGTGCGCCCTAAGGGAGCGTTTTCGATGCGCGGTCATTCGGTGGGCGGCTACGGTTCGGTGACGACCAACAAAGTGATTGCGACGATCGTCGGCGATCTTTTCGGGTTACAGGTGCAGGCCTATCCCATGTACGGCTCCGAAAAGAAGGGCTTGCCGACGACGTATTTTTTGACCGTCGCCGAAGAGCCGATCCGCGCGCATGCGGAGCTGCGCCACGTGGACTTTGTGCCGCTCAACCATGTCAACGCCTTCAACCTCGGCAACCCGCTCGCCGGATTGGTTCCCGGAGGGACGGTGTTCATTCAGCATTCCAGCCGAGAGCCGGGGCAGGTGTGGCGCTCGATTCCGGCGCCGGCCCGGGACTACATGCGTCAAAACGGTATACGCGTTCTGGCGTTGGATGCGGTCAAAGTGGCGCAGGAAGTGGCCAGCCATCCGCAGCTGGCGCAGCGCATGCAAGGGATTGTCCTGCTGGGCATCTATTTGCGCGTGGCGCCGTTCGTGACCGCGCGCGGATTGAGCGATCAGGCGGTTTATGCGGCGGTGGAAAAATCCTTGCGCAAGTTTTTCGGCAAACGCGGCGAAAGAGTCGTGCAGGAAAACCTGGCCGCGGTCCGGCGCGGCCGCAACGAAGTCTTCGAAATTCCGGATGAGACGATGAGAGCGGCGGCATAGGAACGAAGCGTTCGAGTTTGAAAGGTCCAAAGGCCCGGTTTCAGAGTTGAACCTGGCCTGTTGAATGTTTGAAAGGGGCATCTTATGAGCGAGACAACCGTCGGCGATTGGATGCACCGAGGCGTGATCACCTGCAAACCGGAGACGTCGGTGGCGGAAGTGGCGGCGACGATGGATGCCAGAGACATCAGCGCTCTGGTGGTGACGGATGAAAGCGGCGGCGCCCTGGGCGTGATCTCGCGAACGGATTTGATCAATGCGCGGTTCGTTCAACCCTACATGAAACACTGGCGCGGTTTGAACGCCGAACATTTGATGAGCAAGCCCGTGATCAGCGTCGCCGCCGAGACTTCGATCGACGAGGCGGTGCAGCTGCTCAACGAAAAACGGATTCACCGGCTCGTGGTGGTGGAAAAAACCGCCGGCCATATTCGACCGGTGGGGATTCTATCGGTGACGGATCTGGCGAAACACATAGCGGATAATGGATAGTTGATAATGGAGAATTGATAATTTTCGGAGCACTCGGAACAAATCGTTATGGCGGAAACAGAGATTGCGTTTAATCCTTTGGAAGCGGAAACTCAGGAACCGGTGGCGGTGCCGGGTATCAAGCAACCCGGCACGCCGATGGAAATCCACGAACCGACCTACGCCGATTCGCACTTGATCGAGCTCGATCTCGACAAATACGTCGACGACTTCAATCGGCGCATCATCGGTGCGTATCAAGAGGGCAGGGGATCGGCGGTCTTGCCGGCCGACTTGGGGGTCGCCCGCAGTCTCATTCCGGCGGGGACCGGCGCGCTGCGCGATTTCAGCTATATCGCTCCTGAAATTCCGTTGTTTGATTTTCATCGCTGTGTCGGCTGCATGAGCTGCGTCACCGAGTGTCCGGATACGGCGATCCTCGGCAAAGCGATACCGGAATCGCTCGTCGACAAGGCATTGAGCGCCGTGTGCGACGAAAGCGAGCGCGAGTGGCTGCGCAGCCATTGGGCGCGCACGAAAAAATATCATGACGTGCCGGCGAAGAAGGGCGATGAGGGCGCGCTGTTCGGCATTTTCATCGATCCGACAAAATGCAAAGGCTGCGCCGAATGCGTCCAGGTATGCGACGAGCTGGGATACTACGCTCTCACCATGGTGCCCAAGAACGAATCGACCCTGCCGCGCTACCGCGCCGCATTTAATCATTTTCGCGCGATCGGCCGGACGCCCGACAACTATATCAACGAGCGGGCATTGGCCGACTTCATGCTCGCCGAGCAGTCGGCATTGCTTTATGTCGGCGGCGCGGGCTCTTGCATGGGCTGCGGCGAAGCGACGGCGATCCGGATGATGCTGGCCGCGACCGGCTTCATTTGCGGCGCCGAGAATATCGGCATCGTCGCGGCCACGGGTTGCAACACGGTTTACGGTTCGACCTACCCGTATAATCCTTACATCGTGCCATGGACCAATTCGCTGTTCGAGAATGCGCCGGCGGATGCTATGGGCATCCGCGCGCGCTGGGATCAGCGCGGTTGGGAGTACAAGAAGCTGTGGGTGATCGGCGGCGACGGCGCGATGTACGACATCGGCTTTCAAAGCCTAAGCCGGATGCTCGCGAGCGGCATGGACATCAACGTCCTCGTGCTCGACACGCAAGTTTACTCCAATACCGGCGGCCAGGCTTCGACGGCGTCATTCACGGCGCAGGACGCCAAAATGGCGGCTTTCGGCAAAGAAGTTCAGGGCAAGCGCGAGCGGCGCAAAGAGCTGGCGCAAATCTGCCTCGCTCACCCCGGCGTTTTTGTGGCGCAGACCACCGCGGCGCACATTAATCATTTTTACAAAGCAGTGATGGAAGCCAACGATTATCCCGGGCCGGCGCTGATCAACGTCTACACGACTTGCCAGCCCGAGCACGGCGTCCCGGACTGCCATTCATCGCGGCAAGCCAAGCTGGCGGTGGAGAGCCGAACCTTTCCGCTATTTATTTACGATCCGCGCAAGGGCGATAAAATCCGTGAATGTCTAAGCTTGGTCGGCAATCCGGCTCAGAAGCAAGACTGGTGGACGCCGCCCAACGGAGATCGGCCGTTTACCTTCGTCGATTTCGCGCGCACCGAGGGGCGCTTCGCCAAGCACTTCGACAGCGAGGGGAAACCGTCGTTGTCGCTGCTGCAAACGGAGCAGGATCGCTTGCGCAACTGGCGCGTGCTGCAGGAGCTAGCGGGGTTGCGCTGATCGGTCAGGTGAGGTGACGCCGTGGCAAAAAAAAATGTTTACCTGGTCCCGCTCGACTTCTCGCCCGCCTCGGAGCGCGCCTTCGCATACGCCTTGCGGCTCGCGCGCGAGCGGTCGGCGCAGCTCGCCGCCGTGCATGTGATCGCCGGCGAGTTGATCTATCCTCCGGGGGGCGGGCAGATCGATTTCTATGCCATGCTGGAGCGCGATGCGCGAAAAAAATTCGCCCGGTTGATCCGACGCCGGGGGCTCAAACCGCGCGAGTGCGAGCTGGCACTGGCGCGCGGGACGAATTTCGCGGATGAGATTGTCCGCTATGCCAAAAAACTGCGCGCCACAATGATCATTATGGGGAGCCACGGCAGGACCGGGCTGCCGCGATTGCTGATCGGCAGCGTGGCAGAGAGAACTTTGCGGTACGCGAACTGTCCGGTGTTGATCGTCAAATGACGCGAAAATCCACATCGTAGCCATGCCGGACCGCTTTTTGATAACCGACCGTGTCTACGCCCACTCCATGGTTGTGCACAACCGCCGGAAATGGACCCTTTCCTTCAGGACGACATAAGAGCGCCTCAGGGTTAGCGCCGCCCATGCGGTATTCCGCTGACAGGGCTAGGGCGCTATACGCTTGGACTGTAAAAGAGAGCACAAAAATAATTCGGAGGAAGCTCTTTATCATAATCGATCACCCAAACATGCTTTCATGGAGTTCGGTCCTTTATTCCGTCAAGTTGTAAGAGCTGTCCGAGCGAGTCGATGCGCTGACCGCGCCATTCCAGCGCCTCGCGACGGATTTCTCCGCCGGATTCCGACGTACCGATGAGCACCGGATGCATGCCGACCTCTCTCGCGGCCGCCAACTCAAAGTTTTCGCCGTCTGCGACGTATAAGCACTCTTCGGCTGTGACGCGGAGACGCTCGCAGGCGATGCGATAGATTTCCGGAGCGGGTTTTTTGGTCTGCTCCCGGCTGGAGAAGACGGCGGCGTCAAACCACTCGGCTAATTCAGTCTGCGGCCAGACGATCGGGATTTCGATCGAGCAGTTGCTGAGCAGGCCCATTTTCAAGCCGCCGGCTTTCAGGCTTGCAAAGGTCGAGATGGCATCGGCTCTTGGCGTGAGCGCATGTCGGGTGAGACGCAAGCGGGTATTGACGGCTCTATGGATTTGCTCGGCGCTCACGGCGACATTCATCTGGCTGCAAACATGCTCGATACTCTCTTCGATACTTTGAAATTCGCCTAGCGTCCGTTTGTCCGTGAGTTTGCGCCAGTGCGCCATCAAGGCATCGTGCGGCACCGCCAACGCGGTGGCGAATTCTTCCTGGTAACGCGCCGACGACGTAAAACCGTCGACGATAGTGCCGAACAGGTCGAAGATAACAGCCCGAAACTTCATCTAGCGAATTTTAGCATACAACAAAACAATCCCCGGTCGGCGGCATTTGCAGTCCGCAGCAGCTCAAGGAGCGGATGGGTCATGATCTGGGTCAATCAATCGTGGTCTTTTGTTATAAATTCTCAATTTCCACCGGTTCAACCGAATCAGCTAATTCGAAAGCGAATATTTTCGAGTAGAAATACAGTTCCGCTTCGAGCACCCGCTTGATATTCTCTGCTTTACGGAAGCCGTGCTGTTCGCCTTCGAACGCGAGGTAAGCGACGGGCAGTTTCTTGGCGCGCAGGGCCGCGACCATTTTTTCAGCCTGGCTGGGCGGGACTACTTTGTCTTCGAGTCCCTGAAAAATGATCATCGGGCAATTCAGCCGTTCCGTGAAATGAATCGGCGAGCGCTCGACGTAAAGGTCGCGCCGATCCGGATAGGGGCCGATCAGGCGATCGAGATAGCGCGATTCAAACTTGTGCGTGTCCTTGGCAAGCGCTTCAAGATCGCTGATGCCGTAATGGCTCGCGCCGGCCTTGAACACGTCGCGGAAAGTCAGCGCACACAACGTCGTATAGCCGCCGGCGCTACCGCCCCGGATCGCGAGCCGATTGCCGTCGACTTCGCCGCGCTCGGCGAGATAGCGCGCGCCGTTGACGCAGTCATCGACATCGACGATGCCCCAGTTGCCATTAAGGCGCTCGCGATATGCCCGTCCATAGCCCGAGCTGCCGCCGTAGTTCACGTCGAGCACGGCGATGCCGCGGCTGGTCCAGTATTGTATGGAGTATTTCAATGACGCGGAGCTCGACGAAGTCGGGCCGCCGTGGCTGATGACGACGAGCGGTGGTTTCTCAGTTACGGAAGCCGTGTAGTCGCAATTTTTGGGCGCATAGAAATAGGCGTGTGCAGTGAGACCATGATTCGTAGGAAATTGGATGGCGCGCACTTCCGATAGATAGCCGCCGTCGACCGCGGTCTCGCGCGATCGACGCAGCGCTTGAAATCCACCGGTTGACAGATCGAGGGCGACAAGGGTGCTCGATTCCTGTGCGGACGCGCCAATAAATAGTACCCGTTTGCCCGCCGGCCGCACTTGGGAGATCGCTGTGAAGGGCAGCGGAATGTCCCGCGGCACTTTTGTTTCGGCGTCAAGGAGGGCGAGATAATCAGTGCCGCTATGGCTGTAGCTGCAAACGATCTGCTTATCGGATGCGAAGCCATACAGCGAGCCGCCGAACACCCACTGGGGTTGGCCAAACTCGGCTTCCATCGGACAGATCGCTTCCACTTGATTATCTCGCCAGCGGTAGAGATTCCACCAGCCGGTGCGGTCGGAAATGAAGTGGAGAACGCCGTCGGGCGACCATTCGGGCTGATAGATCGACTCATCGGCGCCGCCGGCGATTTTTGTTTGCTCGATCACTGAGCCGTCGTTGCTGAGTGTGCCCAACCAAAGCTCAGTACCGTCCCAGGGCATGTTCGGATGATTCCAGGTGAGCCACGCGAGCTGCGAGCCGTGAGGACTGAGCCGGGGCGATGAGTAGAAGTCGTTGCCGGCAACAATAATTTCGCCGCTGTTCTCGGCGTCGAGACCGATCCGGACGAGCGCATTGACCGCTTCACCGGCTCCCGAATGGTCCTCGCGAACGCAGAAATACAGCCGCCTCACAGCATCGATTTGGCCATCGGCGTAGCGATAGTTTCCCGCGGGCGTGAGCGGTTCGGGTATCCCGCCGCCAGCTTGGCGGTATAAGCGTTGGTCCGCGAAATTTGAAAAAATAACCAGACCATGCGCGATAGCGTAATCGCCGCCGCCGTACTCATGCACCCGCGTGCGCGCGTTAAACCCGGCAGGCGTGATGTCGGTCACGGTCCCGTCGTTCGAGCGCAGCACGATGACTTTGCGCCCACCCTCCTGCGGGCGCCGCTCGATCCAATAGATGTCATTGCCGTCGAGGCGAATTTGCTCCAGGCCGATCTCTCCGCCGGCGACCAACTCGGCGCTGATCGGCGATTTCCAGGAGCCGTAGGCGGTAGCGATCGCTGCCATTAGGGTTCCCCCAATTTGTACGCGGTTAGTTTTTCCACATGCGCGGATCGAATCGAAACGGAGTCGGCTTGCCAATACGAATGCTTTTGAAGTCCTTGTGCTTTGGATTCAAAAGATAATTTTTCTCGTTGGGAATCAGCGCGGACGGGACGGACATGATGGCCGACAAACGTTTGGCAGCCCACGTCGTGCCGATCTCCTTCAGCGCTTCGAGCGCCGGGAAGTCACGCCAGTTTTTCGGCAAATCAGTGATTTCTATGTCCTCGATCGGCAGGTTGTCGGGGATCTCAGCTGGAATCGCGACTAAACTCGTCGGGGCAAGATCGGTGTCCACCTGGACGAAAAGTTCCAACGCGGCTAATGATAGTGAAGCGGACGTGTACACAATCGATGTTCCCGGCTGATTCCAACGTCCACCATGGCGACGCGCCCCCTCACCGTCGAAATGCCGGAATCTGCTAGAAGCAATGCGCCAAACTTGCACTAGCTGATCAGGCCGTGGTCGATGCGGCCAAGCACATCTTCAACCTGTCGAATTCCGATATCCGTGTCGAGCAGTTCCAGAGGCGGCACGTTTCCGAGGGCGCGATTAGGACGACGTAGCCACTGCGCGGCCTTGGCTTCGCTTCCAAACGTTTCGGCCGCCTGAGCACTGACGCGCGCCAGTCTCAGCACCCGGTCGGATTCGTCGGCGTGAAGTTTCCTTTGTTTTTTTCTTCTGGCAATCGTGCGGCGCGGCAAGTGTAATGCCTTGGCCGCCTCCTCCCGGCCGAGGCCGAGTTTGTCAGCCAAGGCTTCGAAGGAAGCGTAAGGGAGGCCGTCCTTGACGGTCTCTCGAAGCTCATCCAAACTCGCGACTCGCCGTTTCAATATCTTTCGACCGCCGAGTGCATTAACAATCGATTCCATGGGTAGCATGATAGCTCTCCGCCGAGGCCCTAATGGCAGCTAGTCTAGTGCCAAATGGCAATACATTCAACGACCGTGTAAATCGGCGTCGTGGATCTTACCGTGGTGGATTCCGATGCGCTTCCCGACGACCGTTCCTACGCCGGTCGCTCAGCGTCGATGCCCAGATGGGATGTTGTTCCGCGAAGAAGGCGTGCAGCGCTTTAGCGGGGGTTGGCACGACTGGTCTGGCCGTGGGCACTCGCGGCAAACGTCAACAGCAGGATGCGCGCGAATATCAGGCGTGAACTCATGGGCAGCTTTCGAGAATGCTGATCAGACTAATATTCGAGGGACTCGATGATATCAATTTAAACCGCACTTACCGAGAGGGGGAAAGTGCTGTGGACTTTCCTCGCTACATGAAGTATTCGGGGGTTCCAGATCGCTGATTGGGAAGTCGGCTAAGGGAGGGAGCTATGATTAGTTTGAAAAATAGCGTCGTGGGGCTGGCGATCTTTTCGGCAATCCTAATCGGATGGTTGCCGCCGGCAGCGGCGCAGTCATCGACCTTGACCGCATTCTACACCGCGCCGGTGGTTTCGATGGCGCCCATGTGGATCGCCAAGGAAGCCGGGTTTTTCAAGAAGCAAGGCTTGGACGTGCGCCTGGTATTTATCGCCTCCGGGCCGCTCGGAACGACCGCCATACTTTCGGGCGAAGTAGATGTCGGCATTATCGGCGGCTTTGCTCCGACCCGGGCGATTGCCGGAGGAGCGAAGAATCTGGTCATCATTGGCCAGAGCAAAAACCGCATGACGGGCGCGATCGTCGGCAAGAAGGAAATTGCCAGTGTTCAGGATCTCAAAGGTAGGCGGTTTGGCATCGACCGGATTGGCTCCAATCCCGACATGTTCACGCAAGCGTCGCTGGCCCGTTTCAACATGGATCCGCTCAAAGACCTCCAGTACATTCAACTCGGCAGCATCGCGCAGGGGATCCCGGCGCTCAAGGCAGGAATGGTCGATGCCGTAAGCACCAGCACGCCGCACGATCTTTTCGCCCAGCGGCTCGGTTTCAAAGTGATTCTCGATATCACGGCCTTGAAGATTCCTTTCGCAGCCACGGTCCTCTTGTCGGCTCGGAACACCGTGGAGCGCAAGCAAGCCGACCTCGGGAAATTCATGCGCGCCTATGCCGAAGCCGTGCACTATTATCTGACCAATCGAGAAGGCACGGCGCAAATCGTCAGCAAGTATACTAAAGTCGAGGACCGTGAGGTGGTGAATTATTCGATCGAGGCCGAGGCAGCGGCGATGGAGCGCACCCTGCAAGTGGATCCCAAAGGGATCGAGCTGATTCTGGCATTGATTAATAGAGCCGCGCCGCAACCATTGTCTGCCAGGACCGAGGAATTTTACGATCCCCGTTTCACGAGCGAGCTGCGCGACAGCGGATTTTTGAAAAAATTGTGGGCTGAAAAATAACCAGGAAGGGGTAAGGTGTGAAGCGTAAGGGGAAATTCTCGAGCGCAAATTGTTGGGAGGCACTATGAAGCACAGAGGAAAACTTCTTGCGGCGGCAGCTTTCACTTGGTTGGCTGTGCTCTATTGCGGGATTGCCGTGGCGCAGTCTTATCCGACCAAGCCGGTGCGCCTGATCATTCCCTTTCCGCCCGGCGGCAGCAACGATATCGTGGGACGTTTTATCGCCACTAAACTGAGCGCGCAGCTCGGTAAGCAAGTGGTGGTGGACAATCGTGCCGGCGCGGGAGGCGTTGTCGGCACCGAGGTCGCGGCGAAAGCGGATCCGGACGGCTATACCTTGCTGGTTATTTCTTCCGCCTACGCGGCCAATACCTCGCTCTATAATCTTCCCTACGATCCGGTCAAAGCTTTTACCCCGGTCGCCAAGCTCGGCACCGGTCCAAACGTTTTTGCCGTCCATCCGAGCGTTCCGGTAAACTCGGTAAAGGAATTCACCGCGCTCGCGAAAGAAAGGCCCGGCCAATTGAATTTTGCCGCTGCCGGCGTCGGTAGCTTTCAGCATCTCGGCAGCGAACTGTTTAAATCCATGGCGAAAATAGACGTCGGCATCGTCCAATTTAAAGGTGGCGGCCCGGCGATGATCGACGTTATCGGCGGCCATACTCATGCCGCGCTGGGCTCGCTGATTCAGTTCATGCCGCATATTAAATCCGGGAAGGTCAAAGCGCTGGGGACCGGCGGCGCGAAGCGCACCGCCACCTTGCCCGATGTGCCAACCATCGCCGAAGCGGGTTTGCCTGGATACGAAGCCAACAATTGGTGGGGGATTCTCGCGCCTGCCGGCACGCCGCGCCCAATCATCGACCGACTGTATAAAGAAATCTCGACGATCTTGAGCGCGGCCGAGACTCACAAAGTGTTCAGCGAACAGGGCGCGGAAGTGGATCGGTTGGGCCCGGCCGAGTTCGGCCCGTACATCATTGCCGAGACTGCCAAATGGGGCAAGGTGATCAAAGAGGCGAACATCAAAGCGGAGTAGACCGAAAGGCGAAAGGCAATGCCTGATCCTAGCTAGACTTGAGCAGATATGAAGATCGCAGCGAGCAAGAAGAAAGATTTCTGGGCCGGTGTCATGTTGATGTCTCTGGGCGGGGCGGCGATTTTCCTAGCCCGCGACTATCCGTTCGGCAGCACGATGCGCATGGGCGCGGGCTATTTCCCGAGCATCCTCGGCGCGATTCTCGTGCTCTTCGGAATCTATATCACAGTTGTGGGACTGCGCAGCCACGAGACGATCACGGTTCACTGCTCCTTTCGCGCCGTGTTATTGCTGTCTCTGTCTCTGATC
>Ga0073934_10000918_pt1 | contig 76766 bp, 65 predicted proteins | sample LarsenN4metaG_FD_76834 | JGI IMG/M metagenome (GOLD analysis project Ga0073934, IMG submission 76834) | Hot spring sediment bacterial and archeal communities from British Columbia, Canada, to study Microbial Dark Matter (Phase II) - Larsen... ...
CTGAGACCGATCGGGGACATCCCGCCGACGGAGAAAGAGCTGGCGTATTATCGTCAAAGTGGAGAGTCGGCTATCGCGGCCTGACTCAAACGAAACGGTCTCCGGAGATACCGGGGCGATTCATGGAGGGATCCAGAACCATAGTTGAGGAGAATGCCGGGACGGAACATGAAGCCATTGATCCAGCCATCGAAGAAACGAGAAGCAAGTTCTTGGCATTCTGGGCGGAAGTCGTCTCAATGCTGGAGAGCAGACTGGACAATAAGAGTCAAAAGATATTCGACCCGACCAGAACACAGAATTACTACTTGTACATGCCAACGCAGTCGAGGTCTTGGATAAGCGCCCATGTGTCCCAGTCTCGTGGGTGCATCGGCGTCTACCTCACATTTGAGCGTGGGCAGATCGGTAATAGGCTCTACGAGGGGCTCTCCGCAGAACGGGAAGTCATCGACAGGGAGCTTGGAGTCGACGTCAAATGGGAGTCGGTCGACGGAAAACACGCGGTGTACTGTGAGAAGTACTTGGGCGACGACATACTGACCAAGCATCGTGCTCCGGCAAAGGAGTGGTTATGCGACCGCATGAACCGCTTCGTCACTGCGTTCCGGCCTCGCATTGAGGGGATGACCAGTCAGCTGAATATGCAGTAGTCGGTCGCGTCGTCCGCAGGTGCGCACATGAACTAAACTTGTAGGCTACCTTGAAGTCGCATTTGTTGAAAACCACAACATGGAGGACGTCAGCGCGGCCTCAATAACACTCAATGTGCCAGCTGTACTAAGAAGTGCATCGACAGACAAGCTCGTGGGTGCGAAGGAGGCCGCATGGCAAGAAGGAGATCTGGTTTACTCGACGACCTGCTGGACATCGCATCAATATTGCCGTGGTGGGTAGATTGTGCCATCGCCGCGGTCTCCTATTTTGGCTTGCATCATTTGTCCTTAAGGAAGGTCTCTAGCGCGTCCCAGCCCGGTCAGATGGGCGATATGATGGTGCAGGCTTTTGGAACAACACTGGCGACGATAGGGCAATATGTTGTTCCGGCAATCTTTCTGATTGGGGCAATAATCTCTGCGTCTCGGCGTCTTCAGCGGAAGGGATTGTTGTCGCGCGCAACGGCGAGCTCCTTTCCAGCAATCAAACAGGAGCTTACGTGGCGCGAGTTTGAGATGCTGGTGGGAGAGTTTTATCGTACGAAGGGATACCGAGTCGAGGAACGCGGCGGTGCGGGTGCCGACGGCGGCGTCGACCTAGTTCTTCGCTCAGATTCAGAAACCGTACTCGTTCAGTGCAAGCACTGGAATGCGCGGTCCGTCGGAATCAAGATCCTGCGAGAGCTTTTCGGCGTTCTAGTTTCAGAAGGAGCCACACGGGCAATCCTCATTACGTCAGGTCAGGTTTCGGAAGAGGCCGCAGCCTTCTGCCGTGATAAGCCGATAGAGATCGTGACGGGCGGAGAAATCGACGATATGTTGCGGTTCGGTCGTAATGTGACACCATCGTCTTTGGCCAAAACCACTGCCATTGCAGAGAACGAGTCCGAGACGGGCTGTCCCTTCTGTGGCAGTCCTATGGTCAGGCGCAAGGCTGAACGCGGAAAGTATGCCGGAAGCTATTTTTTTGGATGCTCCCGCTATCCGGCGTGTCGTGGTACTCGTCCGGCATAGTATCGCCAGGTATGGAAAGATAGCAATTCATCGGCTAGCCTTTGGTGTGCGGTTGTTGCGCCGATTTGAAGTCCCCAGCTTGCGGGCGCGTAACAAATACAGCTAAAGCGGAGCGGAATACCGAACCCGTTTTGGCGCGAGCTGGAACGGGTTTTTTGTTGCACCGCCGAGTTAAGTCGACAACTTGCAGGGCGGGATAGAAATGCTGCTAAAGCGTCGGTCCGCCCTTATGCCCCGGGGCCGCACCGCCGCGGCCATTCATCCGGGGCGTAGAGGTGTCAGACATGTCAATCAGCCATCAAGCCCTCCGGCGCCTGCTGGAGGAAACCTTCGACGAGTACGGCCGTCACCGGGCGCTCGGCATCCCGGACTTGGTCGCCCGCGAGCGGGCCATCGAGGCGGCATTGTCGTCCGCCGAGTCCGGCATCGAGACCGGGGGATCCGGGCCCCAGGTCCAGCTTGAGCTGCCGCTGGTCCGGCGGAACGTCCATGCCGCCCCGTCGCGACCGCGTGCCGGGCGCGACCGGCCGCCATACCTTGCCCTGGTAGCGAAAGAGGAGGATCCGCGATGAGCCGCGTCTTCCACGTCGGCGAGCTGGTCATCATGCAGCGCGCCACCCGCCATACCCAGTACAACGGCTTCCCGGCCGTCGTGGTCGGCGGGCTGGCCAGCCGGCGCGCCTTCGACCTCAACCATTGCGCCTGGGTCGAGCTGCCGCAGTCCTACGAGATCCGCGTGCTCGTGCCGGGCGGCCCGCGGCACATCGCCGAGCCCTACCAGCTCCGCCGGCTGCGCGACGGCGAGCAGCAGGAGACCGGGAAGCGCCGGGCGCGCCGCCGCAGTAAGCTGGCGGCGACGAATTGAGGCGCTTAACGCGCGAGAGGAGATATTGCCTATGACGAGGAACCACGGCGACATGGGCCTGGTGCTGAGCGCCATGGAGTTCGCCGCCCGCAAGCACAAGGACCAGCGCCGCAAGGACAAGGACGCCTCGCCCTACATCAACCACCCCATCGCGCTCGCCAACGTGCTGTGGAAGGAGGGCGGTGTGGACGACCCTCGGGTGCTCGCCGCCGCCCTGCTGCACGACACCATCGAGGACACGGAGACCACCTACGAGGAGCTGCGCGGGCGTTTCGGGGCGACGGTGGCGGACATCGTGGTCGAGGTCACGGACGTGAAGTGGCTGAAGAAGCACGCCCGCAAGCGCCTGCAGGTGGCCCGCGCCGCGCGATCCACGCGCGGGGCCAAGCTCGTGAAGCTCGCCGACAAGATCGCCAACCTGCGCGACCTCATCGCCAACCCGCCGGCGGACTGGTCGCTCGAGCGCCGGCGGGAGTATTTCGACTGGGCGAAGAGCGTCATCGATCAGCTCCGCGGCACCAACGCGAAGCTCGAGCGCCGTTTCGACCGCGTGTACCGCCAGCGCCCGTGACGGGGTCGGAGTGAATTATTTTTGTGCACGCACCAGAATAATTCACTCCGACCCCATGGATACTTGGCGACCTGCCGACGGCCGGCCCACCATCGACGAGGTGGGCCGGATCCTGTTGCCCCTTCCGCCGGGCGACTTCGGTGCGTATTCGCCGGTGGTGGAGATCGCAGGGCGGACCTTCAGTGCGAAGGCCGAGTATCACATCACGCTGGTCGGCTCGGACCTCGCCGCCACCATCGCAGCATTGCCTGCGGGGCGGAGCCGGCTCCTCGGGCTGCTGGCCGAGGTCGGCGGCTGGCCGCCGTGGCGGTACCGCTTGCTGGACGAATACGTGCACGTGCGCAAGGTCGAGGGCGAGCTCACGAATGAGAGCATCGTCGTCATGGCCGAGGTGGATCAGGCGGCGGAGTTCTACGATGCCCTGGATCGGCTCGCAGCCGCTCCGCTGCCGAGGCCGCCGCTGCACGTCACCCTCTACACCTGCGGCGACGCACGCGGCATCGGCCTGCCCACACTCGAGATATTGAAGCAACGCGCGGTCAGCCGGCTGCCGCGCGAGGCGCTGGCCGTGATGGTTTCGAAGTAAATTCCGGTTCACGCACCGAAACAACTTACTCTGACCCCGTGATAATTCCGCAGACCAGCGCCGGGTAATCCCGCCTGTTGTCGTACTCGTCATGTTGAGTAAAAATACTCAATGTCATGAGTACCCCGACTCCCCCCTACCGCCGCCCGCAGGCCGAGGTGCTTGCGCGCCGGCTTGCCGAGCCGCGGCGGTTCATCCAGGTGGTGGCGGGGCCGCGGCAGGTGGGCAAGTCCACGCTGGTGCAGCAGGTCGCCGCAACACTCGAGGGGAACGTCCGCTACGCGAGTGCCGACGAGCCGACGTTGCGAGGGGCGGAGTGGATCGCGCAGCAGTGGGAGGCGGCGCGGCTGGCCGCGCGCGACGGCGGCGCGCATGGCGCGGTGCTCGCGCTCGATGAGGTCCAGAAGATCCCGGCGTGGTCGGAGGCGGTCAAACGGCTGTGGGACGAGGACACGCGCCGGCGCGTGCCGCTGAAGGTCGTTCTGCTCGGTTCCGCGCCGCTCCTCATCGCACGCGGGATGAGCGAGAGCCTGGCGGGTCGCTTCGAACTGCTGCACCTGCCGCACTGGTCGTTCGCCGAGATGCGCGATGCGTTCGGCTTCCGGCTCGAGGAGTATCTCTATTTCGGGGGTTATCCCGGCGCGGCCGCGCTGATCCACGAGCCCGAGCGCTGGCGCCGATACATCGCCGACAGCCTGATCGAGACCTCCGTCTCGCGCGACGTCTTGCTGCTCACGCGCGTGGACAAGCCGGCTCTCTTGCGGCGCCTCTTCGACCTCGCCTGCCGCTACTCGGGCCAGATCCTGTCGTACACCAAGATGCTGGGGCAGTTGCAGGACGCGGGCAACACCACCACGCTCGCGCACTACCTCGACCTGCTGGCAGGGGCGGGGCTGGTGTGCGGGCTGCAGAAGTTCGCGGGCGATGCGGCTCGCAGTCGCGGCTCGAGCCCCAAGCTGCAGGTGCTCAATACCGCGTTGCTGACGGCGGTGAGCGGTCTGTCGTTGGATGAGGCCAGGGCCGATCGCGAGTTCTGGGGGCGGCTAACTGAATCGGCGGTGGGCGCGCACCTGGCCAACGCGGCCGCGGCAGGCGCGTGTGAGCTCTACTATTGGCGGGAGCGCAACCGCGAGGTCGATTTCGTCGCGAAAGCCGGCCGGCGCCTCGTCGCCGTCGAGGTCAAGAGCGGGCGCTTGCGCGAGGTGCCGACGGGGATGGCCGCCTTCGCGGAAGCCTTCAAGCCCAAGCGCACGCTGTTGGTGGGCGGCGACGGCATCGGCGTGGATGAGTTCCTGGCGCGGCCCGCCGCCGATTGGCTTTCCGCTTGAGCGCTCCTTAAATGTCAGGAAAAGGGGCCGTCGTCGTTTATCTTCGCGTTGGCATCGCCGCGGCCCGTTCGCGCAGCTCCTGCAGCCGCCGGTCGCGGCCGCAAGCCGCGCGGTAAAGGCGGTAGTGCTCGCGCTCCTTCTTGTAGAAATCCTGGTGGTAGTCCTCCGCCGCGTAGAACGGGCCGGCGGCGACGATCTCGGTGACAACGGGCGCCTTGAGCTTGGCCGCCTCCGCCTTCTTGGTCGCCTCGGCCAGCTGCCGCTGCGTCTCGTCGTGATAGAAGATCGCGGTGCGATACTGGCTGCCCGCATCGCAGAATTGCGCCTCGTCGGTCAGCGGATCGATGTTCTCCCAGAAGATTTCGAGCAGCTGCTGGTACGAGATCCGCGCCGGGTCGAAGACGATCTCCACCGCCTCTGCGTGCCCGGTCTCGCCGGTGGAGACCTGCTCGTAGTCGGGATTGGGGACGCTGCCGCCGGTGTAGCCGGAGGTCACCTTCAGCACGCCGTCCAGCCGGTCGAAGGGCGGCACCATGCACCAGAAACACCCGCCCGCGAAGATCGCCTTCGCGGAGCCGGCTGTCGGTTGCGGCGCTGGCGCCGGCTCCGCCGCTTCGGTCGTCTTGCGCGGCAGGTTGACCGACAGCAGCACCCCGGCCAGCGCCGCCACGGCCACGACGAGCACGAGGAGTGAACTTTTGCCCATGTCCTTGAGCCTCGTTAGCGGGGTCGGCGTTACAGGGGGTCGGAGTGAATTCATTTGGTGCACGCACCAAATGAATTCACTCCGACCCCCTTCTTATGCTTCCATTCGGCCACCGGACCGAACTCACGAAGCGGCGAGGGGCCTTCAAGCCGCTTTGGCCGGTGCCGATAAGAACCGAGCGCGGTCGTGCCCGGAGATCCAGGCTTGAAAAATCGGCGGAACTTCTATCGCATTCTGCACGTGCAGCCCGAGGCGCCGCCGGAGGTCATCAAGGCGAGCTATCGCAGCCTGATGACCAAGCTCAAGGCGCACCCCGATCTCGGCGGCGATCACGAGACCGCGGTGTTGATCAACCTGGCCTATGCCGTGCTGAGCGACCCGGAGCGGCGGCGCCGGTACGACGAATCGCTGCGGTCGATGAAGGCCCGGGCGGGAGCGGGCGGCGCGACGCGCAACGAGGGACCATTTAAACCGCGTGGCGCGTACGGCCGCCCCGGGCCCGATACGAACGCCTACACGGGCGCCGGTACGAGTCACGCCGTCGGCGGGGACCATACCCGCTGTCCATTCTGCGGAATGCATGCGCCCGGGGCGCGAGGGTCCGAGGCGCGTTGTGGGCACTGCGCCAGCCCGCTCGCACCTTTGCCCCTGGCCGCCGGGGATCACATCCGTGAACTGTTCGGGCGGCGCAGCGCGCCGCGGATCAGCAAGGCTGCGGCCCTCAGGCTGTACCCGAGCTGGCCGCACCAGGGCCTACCGGCGCAGCTGCGCGACGTGTCGTGCACGGGCATCAGTCTGCTGGCGCACTACCACCCGCGGACCTCTCAGATCCTGAAGTTCGAAGGCCCCTTTCTTTCCGGTATCGCGCGGGTCGTCTCGGTCCGCAACGCGGCACAAGGTGCCGTGTCGATCCACGCTTCGCTCCTGACCGCGGAGCTCGCAACCAGGACCGGCGCGTTCGTCTCGGACAAGGCGTAGGGGGTCGGAGTGAATTATCTTGGTGGACAAGGCGTAGGGGGTCGGAGTGAATTATCTTGGTGCGTGCATCAGAACAATTCACTCCGACCCCCATGCACCCGCCACCCTCCGGGGCGTGGAGCGGATCCGCGAGCGGCTGGCCGAGCGCTGCGCCGCGATGCACCGCGCCTTCACCGACCGCCTCTACGACGCCTGGCTCGAGCGGGTGGAGAGCCACAGCCGCCGCGCCTCTGTCGCCTGATCCTCTCGTCGCGGCGTACTGATTGCCGCGTTTTTTCGTCGCCTCCGTACGCATTATGGGAATCTTCGCTCCCAAGTCGGGTGGGACGGATTCTTCGACGTAAGATAATCTCATAAAGGGGTCGGAGTGACTTTCTTTGGTGCATGCACCGAATTAATTCACTCCGACCCCCCTTAAAAGATGAACAACCTCTACACCTATTTCGAGGCAGCCTGCACGCGGCACGCCGCACGGCTGGCCATGGAGTTCCGGCCGCGGTTCCGCACGCTGCGCTGGCACTACTTCGAGCTGGCGCAGCGCACGCGCGCGCTCGCCGCGGCGCTGGAGGCGGCCGGCGTGGCGCCCGGTGATCGCGTGCTGCTCTACGCCGGCAGCTCGCCGTACTGGGTGGCGGCCTACTTCGCGGTGCTCGCGCGCGGCGCGGTGGTGGTGCCGCTCAACCCGCAGAGCCCGGTCTCGCAGCTCGAGCGCATCACCGCCTCGGCCGAGCCTCGGCTCGTGTGTCACGCCGCGCGGCTGCCGTGGCCGGCCTCGGCGCTGCCGGCGATCGAGATCGAACGCGCGGCCCAGGGCACGAGTGCGCCGGCATCGTTCCCGGGCCGCGAGCGCGAGACGGGCGAACTGGCCGAGATCGTCTACACCTCCGGCACCACCGGCGATCCCAAGGGCGTGATGCTCACGCACGCCAATCTGCTCGCCAACATCGCCATGGTGCAGAAGGTCGTGCCGGTCGTGAGCACCGATCACGTGCTCACCATCATCCCCTTGTTCCACATGTACGCGCAGATGGCGAGCATGCTCTATCCGCTGGGCCAGGGCTGCGCGGTCACGCACCTGCCGGCGCCCAGCTCGCGGCTCATCCTCGAGACGCTCGCGCAGACGCCCGTCACGCACATGGTGGTGGTGCCGGAGTTCCTGAAGACGGTCATGAGCCGCCTGGAGCAGCGCACCGGGCACCTGCCGCGCTGGCTGCGCCGGCTGCTGCGCGCGCGCATCCGCGCGCGGATCTCGAAGAGCCTGCACACCATCGTCTCCGGCGGCGCGGCGCTGGACCCGGAGGTCGAGCGCAAGTGGCGCGATCTCGGCTACGAGATCCTGCAGGGCTACGGACTCACCGAGGCCAGCCCGGTGATCGCGAGCAACAGCGCGGCAGCGCATCGGCTCGGCTCCGTGGGAAAGGTTTGCGAGGGCCTCGAAGTCCGCATCGCGCCGGACGGGGAGATCCAGGTGCGCGGGCCGAGCGTCATGGCGGGCTACTTCCGCGACGAGGCGCGCACGCGCGCGGCCTTCGAGGGGGAGTGGCTGAAGACCGACGACGGCGGCCGCTTCGACGAGGACGGCTTTCTCTACGTCTACGGACGCCGGAAGTACATGATCCTCGGGCCTGCGGGCGAGAACGTCTTTCCCGAGGACGTGGAGGCGGAGCTCGGCAAGGTGCCGGGCGTGCGCGACAGCGCGGTGTTCGGCCTGGAGCAGCAGGGACGCACCGTGGTGCACGCGGTCCTGCTCTGCGACGGCGAGGGCGCCGACGCGAACGCCATGGTCGCGGCGGCCAACCGCCACCTCGCCCCGCATCAGCAGATCGTGAGCTGGTCGGTGTGGCCGGATCCGGACTTCCCGCGCTCGGCCACGCGCAAGCCGAAGAAGGAGGAGATCATGGCCTGGGCGCGGGGACGCGCGCCGGCGCATCTCGCCGCCGCCGGGGTCGCCACGCCGCTGGTGCGCGTGCTGGCGCAGGTCACGGGCCACGATGCCGGCACGATCCATCCGGCCACGCGCATCGTCCCGGAGCTGGGCATCGACTCGCTGGCGCGCATCGAGCTGGTGAGCGCCATCGAGGAGCAGCTCAACGTCGTCGTCGACGAGAACGCCATCACGCCCGAGACCACCGTCGCCGAGCTCGAGGCGCGGGTCGCGGAGCGCTCCGCGCGGGCGCCGTTCATCACGCGCTATCCGCGCTGGTCGCTGTCGCCCTGGGCGAGCGCGCTGCGGCCGCTGCTGCGCGGCGTGCTGCTGCACTCCTGGCTTCCGCTCGTGTGCCGCCTGCGGGTGACGGGCGCCGGTCAACTCGAGGGCCTCGAGGGGCCGGTGATCTTCATGCCCACCCACCGCAGCTTTCTCGACACACCGGCGCTGGTCATGGCGATGCCGAGGCGGATGCGGCAGCGGCTCGCGATCGCGGCGGGCACCGATGTGCTCTATTCGAGATATCGCTGGGCGGTGCCGATCGCCGAGCTGCTGTACAACAGCTACCCGCTGCCGACCGGTGCGGAGGAGAACATCAAGCCGGGACTGGAGTACACCGGCCGGCTGCTCGATCACGGCTGGAGCGTGCTCATCTTCCCCGAGGGCCGGATGAATCGCGGCGAGGCGGATGTGCTGCCGCTGAAAGGCGGGGCGGGGATGCTGGCGGTGGAGATGCAGGTGCCGGTGGTGCCGGTGGTGCTCATCGGCACCGAGCGCATCGTGCCGCCCGATCTCATCGTGCCTCGCCGGCGCGGCGTGGTGCAGGTGCGCTTCGCCGCGCCCATGCGCTTCGCCGCCGATACCAGCTACACGACCGCCGCGCGGCAGATCGAAGACATATTGAAGGGGTCGGAGTGAATTATTTCGGTGCATGCACCAGAAGAATTCACTCCGACCCCATAACACTCATGCACCAGAAGAATTCACTCCGACCCCATAACACTCGACCCCATAACACTGTGTGCCCATGCCGCCTGGGCCGCCGATGCGGCCACGCCCGAGGTGTTCGCGCAGGAGTACATCGCGGCCGTATCGAGCGGGGACCCACGCCAGATCGAGGCGCTGCTGAATTCCAAATCCCGCGCCTGCATCACGCCCGAGACGCTCGCCTTGTTCGACTGGGAATGGCAAAGAAAGCTCAGGCGTGGCACGCCCGAACCGCATGTCGTTACCGTGTCGGCCTATACCGCTCGATTGGCGGCCGGCACTGAACAATCCGAGTATCCCGTCGCCCCCACGCATCAACTGCAGATTGATTTCGGTGAAGCACCGAACGTCCAGGCTACCATCCTGTCGCTCGCCATGGAGGACGGCCGATGGCGCACGGTCGAGCCATGTCCCGACGGACAGGGGTCGGAGTGAATTCATTTGGTGCACGCACCAGAAAAAATCACTCCGACCCCATTTCCTTTACGCGCCACATCGCGGTGATCGTCGGGCAGGAACCCACGCGCAGCGAGGCCACGGCGCGGAAGCCGTGCCGTTCGTAGAGCGGGATGTTTCCCGTGCTGGTGGCCTCGAGATAGGCCGGCAGGCCGTCGCGGTCGCACGCGGCGAGCGCGTGGCGCAGCAGCGCGGCGCCGAGGCCGCGGCGCTGATGGCTGGCGTCCACGCCGATGAGCGGCAGGTACCAGTGCGGCATCCTGAGGATGCGCCTGTCCCATGACCTCAAGCAGCGCGAACACCTCGTCCTGGCGATCCGGGGCGACACTGCGCACGACGACGTCGACCACCGCCTCTTCGTCGGGACCCGCGCCGGGCGGCAGCCACAATGCGCAGCCGGCGTAGCCGTCGATGCAGTGCGCCGTGCCCAGGGCCAGCGCCTTGCCGCCGAAGGCGCGCGCAAAGCGCGGGAACCAGCGCAGGTACTGGCCGGTGTCCGGGTACAGCCAGCGCACCGCCGGGTCGTGGAGGAAGGCCCGCGTCAGCGCGGCGAGCACGGCGTCCTCGTCCGGGGCGTCGGCCGTGCGGATGCGGTCCTGGTCGCCGCCCGCGCGGGCGGAAGTGACTACGCGGCGCTCATTGCGAGCGCGTACGGTCTGCAGCATGTTCATGGCTCATACTCCTTGTGGATGGTCGGCACTCTAGGGCCGGACCGCGGCCGCCACTAAAGCCGTTCGTGCAAGGAACCGGCCGGATCGGCCAACGGTCGTGGAAAGTGCTTCTTTGGAAGCGCGCGGTGCGTCGCGGAATCCTGAAGTCGAACGTGGGACCAGCGCCGCAATCCCGCCCTCGGACGGTAGCGAGTCCTGACCGCAATGTCCGAAGTCTGGCAAACGAGCAGCGCTGCCTCGAGCGGCTGGATCGTCGACTGGCCTATCACCAGAAGCACGCCCGTGAGTCACCGTTTCAAGTGCGAGCAATGCGCGGATTGCTGCAGCGAACATGGCGCCGCACACGACGGCAGGAACGCCGCGAATCGATTTGACGGACTCAAGCCGAAGAACAAGAATGACTGCTCCTCGTCGCATTCATTCAACGCCGGGTCACGGAGGTCATATGAACGATGTCGCCGCAAGCAGTGCTCTCCCCGCCGTCCTCGCCGGGTATGTCGACGCCTGGAACCGGCACGACGGTCCGGGGATCGTCGCGACCTTCGCGGCCAGCGGCATCTACTCCGACCCCATGACGGGCGGACCGCTGTCCGGCGACGCCATCGCGCGCTATGCCGAGGGCCTCTGGCAGTCCTTCCCCGACCTGCGCTTCGAGCTCGATGGCACGGTGCTCTGCAATGGCGAGACGGCGTGCATGCCGTGGAAGATGGTGGGCACGAATTCCGCGGCATTCAGGGGGCTGCCGCCGTCCGGCAGGTCCGTGTCGGTGCATGGCGTGGACATCGTCAGGATGTCGGCAGCCGGCCTGCATTCGGTGGTCGGCTACTTCGATTCCCGCGCGGTGCCGGATCAGCTCGGATTGCAGGTCATCGTGCAGCCGCATTCGATCGGCCCGTTTTCCTTCGGCATCAGCACGCGCGTCGTCTCGGGCAGCGCCGCCACGCCCCAGGGCTTCAGCGTGACCTCTCTGGAGCCGAGGACGCCGGAGGAGCGCGAGGAGATCCGCAATCTCGGCAGGGAAACGATGAAGGAGATGCTCGGCATGGAGGGATTCGTCGCCGCGTCGACCGTGAACTGCGGCAATCGCCAGATGACGTTCTCGGCCTGGGAGACGCCCGAGCACGCCCACCAGCTGCGCAACTCGGCCGCCCACGGCGAGGCGATGCGCAAGTTCTTCGGCAAGGAGCTCGCGGCGGGCGGGATGATCAGCCATTGGCAGCCGGCCGCGGCGCCGCGCACGTTCGGACGCTGCCCACAATGCGAGAAGATGGTCAACATCGAGCGCGGCAATGGCCTGTGCAGTTGCGGTGCGACGGTATCCGCGCCCAGCTATTGGTGAGAGGTCCGCACGGACAGATCGTCGACGGGTCGAAGCGATACGTCGCCACAACTCACGGCCCGCATGGCCGTCGACACGATGCGCCATGCCCCGGTCCGGGGCGTGGCCGCCAAAGGCGCATGCACCGGAGTAAATCACTCCGACCCCTTTACGAAGTAAGATGAAGGCGCTCTCCCGGAGTTGACCTCCCATGCTCGACCCGAAGTACGCCGCCTTCATCACCAGGGACGGCATCTCGATAAACGCCGCCTCGTGCGCCGAGGGCCGCCTGCCGCGCATCGCGCGCGCCACCGGCGTGCGCTTGTCGGAGGACCGCTGCCGCGTGGCGTTGTTGGTCGCGGCCAGCAGTACGCCCCGCTCCTCGAGGCGGTGCGCGGCAGCCGCGCCATCGCCGCGGTCTTCAGCTTTCCGAGCACGCACGAGACGATACAGCTGAAGGCCACCGACGCCGAGGTGCAGGAGGCAGTAGCGGGCGACGCCGAGCTCGCGGGCCGCTATGTCGAGGCCTTCGCTGCCGAGCTGGAGCAATACGGCTACTCCGGCGAGGCCATCCGCGCGGTGCTCTGGTGCGACCCGGCCGAGCTGCGCGTGATCGCCTTCACCCCGACCGCCGCCTTCCTGCAGACGCCGGGCCCGCGCGCCGGCGCGCGGCTGCCGGCCTGAGCATGCCATACACGCTCGACGCCATCCGCGAGTGCCTCGAGGGCGCCATCCCGGCCACGGTGGCCACCTGCGCGCCGGACGGCACGCCGAACGTCAGCTACGTCTCGCAGGTGCACTACGTCGACGGCACGCACGTCGCGCTCACCTTCCAGTTCTTCAACAAGACGCGCGAGAACGTGCTGGCCAATCCGCGCGCCGCGGTGATGCTGATCAATCCGCAGACCGGGGCGCGCTTCCGGCTGGAGCTCGAGTACCTGCGTACCGAGAGCGAGGGGCCGCTGTTCGAGAGCATGAAGGCGAAGCTCGCCGGCATCGCCTCGCACTCCGGCATGGTCGGTGTCTTCCGCCTGCAGGGATCCGACGTCTACCGCGTGCTCGAGATCGTCAAGCTGCCCGGCCGCGAGCTGCCGGCGCCGGCGCCGCGCCGCAACCTGCTCGCGGCCGTGCGCGCCTGCACCGGCGTGCTCGGCCAATGCGTCGATCTCGGCACGCTGCTCGAGCATCTGCTGGAGGCGCTGGAGCGGCACTTCGACGTCCACCACGCGATGGTGCTGATGCTCGACGCCGCCGGCGGCAGGCTCTACACGGTGGCGAGCCGCGGCTATCCGCAGTCGGGCGTCGGCTCGGAGATCGCATTGGGCTGCGGGGTGATCGGGGTGGCGGCGCGCGAACGCACGCCGATCCGCATCGGCCACATGACCGCCGAGTATTCCTACGGCCGGGCGATGCGCGAGAGCGCGGAGCGCGAGGGCCTGGGTGCCCGCCTGGAGACGGCCATCCCGCTGCCGGGGCTCGCCGATTCGCGCAGCCAGCTCGCCGTGCCGATCCTGGCCGCCGGACGGCTGCTCGGCGTGCTGTACGTGGAGAGTCCGCTCGAGCTGCGCTTCACCTACGACGACGAGGACGCGCTGGTGGCGATCGCCGCGCAGCTCGGCATGGCCATCCGAGCGCTGCAGGAGGCGGCCGAGGAGGGCGAGGAATCGGCGTCGGCGCCAGGCGTTGTTGCCGCGGCACGCGGCGCGCCGGTGACCGTGCGGCACTACGCCGCCGACGACAGCATCTTCATCGGCGAGGACTACCTCATCAAGGGCGTGGCTGGGGCCATCTTCCGCAAGCTGCTGGCCGATCACCTGCGCGACGGCCGCACCGCTTTCACCAACCGCGAGCTGCGGCTCGACCCGGCGATCCCGCTGCCGGACATCAGCGACAACCTCGAGGCGCGTCTCATCCTGCTGCAGCGCCGGCTCGCCGAACACGCGAGCCCGCTGCGCATCGAGAAGGCCGGGCGCGGGCGCTTCCGCCTGCTCGTCGACCGGCCTTTCGAACTGCAGGAACAGCCGGGCCGCTAGGGAAGCTCCGCAAGAGGCAGGGCTTCCTGCAGTGCATGGATGCACCGCCATCTTCGATGGCCGCAGGCCATTGAAGATGAAGGTCGGCAAGAATCAGACTTCTTGCCGACCGTGCCCTGAGAAGTCCAGGATGGACTTGTTCAGAGCCTCCCTAGTTCGCGCTCGCGGCGGCGGACCTGGGCGGCTTCGGCTCGAAGTCGAAATACGGAGTGAGCGGTTCCTGGCCGGGCGGCACATAGGCCGGCACCGGCTCGCCGGCCGCGCCGAGGCTGCGCACGTAACGGTGGATGGCGCGCAGATCCGCGTCGGTCATGTCGGCCAGGCTGAACCATGGCATCGGCGGGCGCATGCGGCCCGAGCGCGCGTCCTGGACGAAGCCCTCCTCGGTGATGCGCTGAAAGTAAAGGCGCAGGTTCGCCGGATAGGTCGTACCCCACGGGCCGCGCCAGCCGATGTGATCGCCGGTGAGCCATTGGGTCTCCGGCACATCGCCGGCGCGCTCGGCGTAGCCGGGCGTGTGGCAGTCGTTGCAGGCGGCGGTCTGGACCAGGTAGCGGCCGCGCGCGATCGAGTCCTCCTCGGCCCCTGCGGCGACCGGGCTGGAGGACAGCGTTGCGACCAGGGTGGCCGCGAACGCGCCCGCGGCGATGAGCGTGATTCCTACTGCAGGTTTCATGGGTACTACCTCCCGTACGACGTGTGGTGACGAACGGGAGACAGCCTACGGCCCCGACGCGAAGCGCGTTGCTAAATCTTGCCTAACGGGATCCTAAGAATTCCGTAAAAGAGAATCGATTTGCGGAAACGCGACACGTTTCTTACCCAAGGCGCCTGCACCGAAAGAATTCACTCCGACCCCTTCGTCTTACCCCTTCGTCTTCGCCGCGGCGGCCAGGGCGGCGACGCGATCGGCGCGCTCCCAGGTGAAGGCGGCCTCGGCACGGCCGAAGTGGCCGTAGGCGGCGGTGGCGCGGTAGATCGGGCGTTTCAGATCGAGCATGGCGACGAGCCCGCGCGGCCGCAGGTCGAAGTGCTCGCGGATGAGCGTGACGATCTCCTCGTCCCCGAGCCTGCCCGTGCCGAAGGTGTTGACGCTGATCGAGGTCGGCTCGGCGACGCCGATCGCGTAGCTCACCTGGATCTCGCAGCGATCGGCGATGCCGGCGGCGACGAGGTTCTTCGCCACGTAGCGGCAGCCGTAGGCGGCGGAGCGGTCCACCTTCGAGGGGTCCTTGCCGGAGAACGCGCCGCCGCCGTGATGCGCCATGCCGCCGTAGGTGTCGACGATGATCTTCCGCCCGGTCAGCCCGCAGTCGCCCACCGGCCCGCCGATGACGAACTTGCCGGTCGGATTGATGAAGACCTTCGTGTTCTCGCTCAGCCACTGCGCCGGGATCACCTTGGCGATGATCTCCTCGCGCACCGCCTCGTGCAGCACCTCCTGGCTGACCTCCGGGTCGTGCTGCGTGGAGAGCACTACGGCGTCCACGGCGACCGGGTTGCCCTCCGAGTCGTAGCGGACGGTGACCTGGCTCTTGGCGTCCGGCCGCAGGAACTTCAGCGTCCCGCTGCGGCGCACCTCGGCCTGGCGCTGCACCAGCCGATGCGCGTAGAGGATGGGCGCCGGCATCAGCACGTCGGTCTCGTTGGTCGCATAGCCGAACATCATCCCCTGGTCGCCGGCGCCCTGCTCGTGGCTCTCGGTCTCGTCCACGCCGAGCGCGATGTCGGCGGACTGCCGGCCGAGCGCGTTGATCACGGTGATGTCGTTGGGGTCGAAGCCGAGCGAGTCGCGGGTGTAGCCGATGTCGCGGATCACGCTGCGCACCAGCCGGTCGAAGTTGACCTCGGCCTTCGAACGGATCTCGCCGGCCAGCATCACGACGTTGCTCTTCACCAGCGTCTCGCAGGCCACGCGCGAGTCCGGGTCCTGCGCCAGCATGGCGTCGAGCACGGCGTCGGAGATCTGGTCGGCCATCTTGTCCGGATGGCCCTCGGAGACCGATTCGGAGGTGAAAACGCGGTAGTTTTTCATGGGGTCGGAGTGAATTAATTTGGTGCGTGCACCAGAATAATTCACTCCGACCCCATTTGTACGCGGCCGTTGCGCGCCGCGACCAGCCGCGCGCGCAGTTCGAGCACGAACGTGAGCAGGGCGGGCAGGAAGGTGAGGGTGACGATCGTGGCGAAGATGAGTCCGAACATCACGATTGCGCCCAGGCCGCGATAGAGCTCCGTGCCGGCGCCGGGGATGAACACCAGCGGCGCGAGGCCGACGACGGTGGTGATGGTCGACATCATGATCGGCCGCAGCCGCACCTCCACCGCGTCCCGCACCGCCTCGCGCGGACCGGCGCCCTCCTCGCGCATCGCGGCCAGCGCGCGATCGACGATCAGGATCGGATTGTTCACCACGGTGCCCACCAGGATCAGGAAGCCGAGCATCGTGATCATGTCGAAGGCCTGGCTGAAGGGCGGCAGGCCGATGGCGGGCAGCCAGGCGCCGGCCGCGTTGAGCAGCCAAAGGCCGCCAATGCCGCCGGCGATGCCGAGCGGCACGGTGGTCATGATCACGAACGGATATCCCCAGTGCGAGAAGATGGCCACCAGCAGCAGGTAGCACAGCACGACCGCGACGATGAAGTTGCCGGTGAGGGCCTCGCGGGTGGCCTGAAGCTGGTCGCTCGCGCCGGAGATCTCCATGTTCACGCCGGCCGGCACCTTGCCGCTCGCCTTCATGTGACCGATCAGCTCTTTCTCCACCCTGCTTACCGCGGCCTCCAGCGGCACCTCGCGCGGGGGGATGATCGACAGCGTGACCGTGCGCCGGCCGTCGACCCGGCGCAGCGTCTCGGTATCCGCCGTCTCGCGCAGTTCCGCCAGGGCGCTCACCGGCACCACCGCGCCGTCCGGCGTGTACACCGGCAGGTCGCGGATGCTCGAGGGATCGGCCGACGTCCCCTGCGTGCTGTAGATGAACAGGTCGATCTTGTCGTCGTTCACGAACACCTCGTCGACGTAGGCGCCGTCGGTCAGCGCCGCCACCGTATAGCCGATGTCCTCGGCGCTCATGCCCAGCTCGGCGGCGCGTTCCCAGCGGGGCCGCAGCTCGAGCAGCGGCTGCGCCAGCGACAAGGCCGGCGGGTCGGGCTTGATGCGCGGCTCGACGAAGATCTCCTTCGTGCGCTCGAAGGCGGTCGAGGCGGTCCGGTAGATGGTCTCCAGGTCGACGCCGCTGATGTCGACGTTGATGCTGCGCGTGCCGCCGTAATTGCTCGCGAAGATCGAGCCGCGCGAGGAGAACGAGCGCATGCCCGGCTCGCGGTCGAAGGCCCCGGTCACCGCGTTCATCACGCCGTCGATGTGCGCCGGCGTCTTGCGTACCGGTTCGGCAACGATGCGCACCTGGTCCGGGTTGACCCAGGTGACCACGTACTCCAGTGCCGGCACCGGGGTCTCGCCGCGATCGTAGCGGTCCGGATCGCCGCCGAGGTGCGGCAGCAGCATGCGGTTGACGCGCTCCGCCGCCTGCGACATTTCCTGGAAGTTGTAGCCGGGAGGCGGGAACATCAGCGAGAAGCTCTTCGGCTCCTCGCCCTCCGGCAGGTATTCGGCGGGCGGTGTCAGCCGCGCGATGGCGAACCAGGTGATCGCGCCGAGCGATGCCAGGCACAGCAGACGCCGCCGCCAGTTGCCGATCAGCCACGCCGCGGAGGCGACGATGCCGCCCGCCAGGGCCGCGCCGAGCCCGGGGCGCGTGCGCGCCTCGCGGATCCGGAAGTTCGCGAACGCCGCCGGGACCACGGTCACCGCCACCAGCATCGACACGAACACCGACGCGGACAGCGCCACGGCGATATCGGAATAGAGCTGGCCGGCCTCCTCCCTCACGAACAGCACCGGCAGGAACACCAGAATAGTGGTAAGCGTGGAGGCGAGCACGGCGGTCCACACGCGGCGCACGCCGATGATCGCCGCCTCCATCCGCGAGCGGCCGCGCGCGAGCTCGCGCTCGATGCTCTCCAGCACCACGATGCTGTTGTCGAGCGTCATGCCGATGGCGAAGGCGACGCCGGCGAGCGAGACCACGTTGATCGTGCGCCCGGCGAAGAGCAGCCCGAGGAAGGCGGCGATGGTGCAGATCGGAATGCCGGCGACCCCGATCAGCGTCGCCGGCACGGAGCGCAGGAACAGGTACATCACGGCGGTGGCCAGCGCCGCGCCGATCGCGAGGTTCTGCCAGACGTTGCGGACCGCATCCTCCACGTAGCGCACGTCGTCGGTGATGAGCGCCATCCGCATCCCCATCGGCTCGAGCACGTCGCGGTTCGCCTCGGCCACCGCCTTCATCACGCGCTCCTTGATCGTGATGACGTTGGAACCGGTCTCGCGCTTGATCGACACGTTGATGACCGGCACGCCGTTGACCTGTATGGACGAGCGGATCTCGAAGTGATGCAGCCGCACCTCGGCGACGTCGCGCAGGCGCACGAGTGTCTCGCCGCGGCGGGCGATGACGATGTCGCCGAGCTCGTCCAGGTTCTGGAAGCGGCCGACCGTGCGCAGCAGGTAGCGCCGCTTGCCGGCGTCGAGGTCGCCACCGGATATGTCGCGGTTGCGCTCGCGCAGGCGGTCGCGCAGCTCGGTCAGGGCGATGCCGCGCTCGGCGAGCTTGGCAGGGTCGACGAAGATCTGCACCTGTCTCTCGGCGCCGCCCCACACGCTCACTTCCGACACGCCGGGCACGCGTTCCAGACGCGTGCGCACGTTGTCGTCGACGTAGTCGCGCAACATGTTCATGTCCAGCCCCCGCGGGTTGCCCGGCGCGGGCTCGACGCGGAAGAACATGAAGGAATTGTTCGAGAACGAGGTCGTGTACAGGCGCGGCTCGTCGACGTTCTCGGGATAGGAGGGAACCTGGGAGAGCGCGTTGTTGACGCGGATGAGGGCGTCGTTGAGATCCACGCCGAAGGGGAACTCCAGCTCGATGCGCGCCTGGCCGAAGGTCGCCGTGGAGACCAGACGCTGCACGCTCGGGATGCCCCGCAGGTATTCCTCCTGCTCGACGAGAATCTCCTTTTCCACGTCCTGCGGCGTGGCGCCGGGCCAGCTGGTGCGCACGGAGACGGTGCGGATCTCCAGATCCGGGATCATCTGCACCGGCACCCGCAGCACCGCCAGTATGCCGAACATGCAGACGATGAGCACCCCGACGGCGAGGATCGTGCCGTGGCGGATGGTGCCCTCTAGCATGGCGCGGCGCTCATGGAATCACCGTTTCCCTGCCAGGGGGCGCCAACGCCGGCGGTTCATGAGCGCGCGCATATCGATCACCGCTCGACCTGTTCTTCGGCGGACTCGTCGCGCACCACGTGCACGAGCTGCCCCTCGCGCAGCACCTCGTTGCCGCGCATGATGACCCGATCGCCTGCTTCCAGCCCGCTCTCCACCTCCACGCGCTCCGCGGCGCTGCGTCCGATCTCGATCGGCCGTTCGCGCACCCGCGTCGCGCCGTCGGTTTCCACGAGCAGCCAGACACTGGCGGTGCCATCCGGCCGGCGCACGATCGCGTCCTTGGGCAGCGTCAGCGTCTTGCGGCTCGAACGGACGCGGAACACCGCCTCCGCGGACATGCCCGGCGTCATCTTTCCCTCGCCGCCCTCGACGCCGACGCGCACGAGGAACGAGCGCGCGCTGGTGTCCTTCACCGGCACGCGCGTGAGTATGCGGCCGCTGAACGACCGCCCGGGCAACGCGTCGAGCCTGACCTCCACGGGCGTGTCGTCCGCGATGTCGTGATAGCGTTCCTGAGGCACCTGCACGTCCAGCCGCAGCCGATCGATGGCGACCAGCTCGATCGCCGCGGTGCCGGTCTCTATCCATTCGCCGGCCTCGGTCAGCTTGCGGGTGACCACGCCGTCGAAGGGGGCGATCAGCGCATGGCGCGCGATCGTTTCGGCCTGCGCGCGCCGCTGCGCCTCGAGGCGCGCAACCGCCGCGGCGCTGACTTTCACCGCGGAATCGCTGGCCTCGAGCTGGGTCGCCGCCACGCTCTGGGTCTTCGCCAGGCGTTGCGCCTCGCGCCGCAGGCGCTCGGCCTCGGCCAGCCGCGCCTGGCCTTCGGCAATCGCCGCCTCCGATTCCGCCAGCGCGAGCCTGGCCATGGTCGCATCCAGTTCCACCAGCACGTCGCCGGCCCTGACGTGGTCGCCGGCATCGACATGCACGCTCGCCACCAGGCCGCTGACCCGTGGCGAGAGCGAAGCGTTCTGCTCGGCGGTCACGGTCCCGGTGAGCGAGAGTTGGTCGACGAGTGTCCCGATGCGCGCTGCCGTCACCGTGACGTTCACGGCATCCGCGCCGTGAACGGCCGCCGTCGCCAGCACGAATACGCCCGCCAGTGCCGCATGCGCGGCGATCCGCAGTGTGCCGTTGAGGAGCTGTCGAAGGCGCCCGCCGGCACCGGAAGCGGCGCTCGGCGGCGCACGGCGACGCACCGTCGCGGTCGGCAGCAGCCGCCAGGCAGGGGTGAGAACCGCGCGGATCGGGTCGGCCATTATTCGTCTTCTGGTGATCGGGAACGCCCGCTCCACGGGGATACTACCGTTTTCCGACCACGGGAGTACGCCGGGGTTCACGATGTGTCGGTCGTCACCGCCGGCGCCGGGCGCGGTGTCGTGAGGTCCCCCGTGCGGTGACCGCTGTACAAGGCCCGCTCGAGACCGTTGCGGATGGATTCGGTGGAGGGATCCGCCAGGGTCAGCCTGTGCCCGCCGGCGGGCGCGGGAACGCGGCCGCTGCCAGGCCGTAGAGGCACATGGCGATGACGACCATGCCGGTGAAGCCGAGATGGATGGCGAGCACGGTGGCGAGCGTGGCGCCGATCACCGAGGTGCAGGCGTTGACGCCGTAGGCCCAAGGCACGGCCGCGGCGCCTCGCGCGGCCAGCGCCGCCATGCCGCGCGGGAAGGGCATGCCCATGCAGAAGGCGAGCGGGGCGATGAGCAGCGCGGCGAGCAGGATCTTCGCCGGGTCCGGCAGCGCCACGGCGTGCCGGATCAGCGGCGGCAGCACGGCGAGGTAGATCGAGGACAGCGCGACGATGGCCAGGACCGGCGGCCAGAGTGTCGCACGTGACATGCGCGCGGATCTCGAAAGTGGATTCCTCCCAGCGAAAGCTGGGATTGCGCTGGCACGCCGGCCAGAGCGCATGTCGTCCGGGTGAGAGTTTGCGCCGGGGTCGGGGACCGGGGGTGTATGGCCTGACGTCCGGTCTTCGCCGGGGTGGCGATCCACGGCGGTGTAGCGCTCAGACCAGCGCGCGCCCAGGCCGGCGAAGAGCAGGAAGGCGCACAGCACCACCGCCACCGCGTACAGCGGATGCGCCAGCAGCAAGGTGAACCTCTGGATGAACGCCATCTCGATGAACATGAAGGCGAAGCCCAGCGCCGCGAAGTACACGAACACCCGGCCGCGAGGCGCCGCCGCGCGCTGGCCTCGGCGCAGTACGAGCGGCAGCAGGATGAGCACCACGCTTGCGAGCGCCGCCTGGGCGAGTGTGGCGATCAGCACCGGGTAGCCCAGCTCCAGCAGCGGCAGTCCGCCGCGCGCCTTCAGCCGCAGGATCTCGGCGAGCGTTCCCCAGCGGAAGAAGTTGAAGAAGTACGGCCGATCGTCGGTGGCGGGCGCGATGTTGAACTTGTAGCGATCGATGAACCCTGCGCGCCCCTCGCCCAGCAGCGCCGCCGCGCCGTCGTGGAACCACGGCTCCTCGAGCAGGTTGTAGCGGTTCGCCTCCTCCCGCCGCATGCCGGGATACCACTCGGTGTCGAACGAGCGCGCCTCGCTGAAGGCGCGTATCCGCTCCACGTCGCCGGCGTCGAACTCGCCGTTCTTTACCAGCAGCGTGACCGTCTGCCAGCCGCGGATCATCGCCAGGCGCCTGCCCGGCTCCGCCACGCCCTTGCGTTCCAGCGCCGCGACGGCGGTGCCGAACAGCTTGAGGGTGTCGCGCGGCGGCAGCGTGACCCAGCGCGTGATCGACAGGATGCCGTCCGGCCGCAGATGCTCGAGGTAACGCTGCAGGCCCTCGACGGTGTAGAGATAGCTTTCGCTCAGGCCATAGAGGCCGGCGGCCGAGGCGCCGAAGGCGTCGAGCAGCGCGACGTGTATCAGGTCGTAGCGATCGCGGCTAGCGGCCACGAAGCCGCGCGCCTCGGCGAGGTGCAGGCGCACCTCCGGCCGTGCGTAGACGTGCCCGGCGAAGTCCGCGTAACGCTCGCGCACGAGGTCCACCATCTGCGGGTCGAGCTCCACGGCGTCGATCAGGCGCGCGCCGTGCTGCACGGCCTGCAGCACGTCGGCGCCGGCGCCCGCGCCGAGCACGGCCACGTGCGGCCGCTCGAGCAGATGGTAGGGCAGGGCGGAGGTCATCTGGTCGAGGTACGCGAGCTTGCCGGTATCGCCGTCGAAGCGCGTCAGCGCGGAGAAGCTGTCGCCGTCGGTGTAGACGCCGAGCTGCGCCGGCGGCTCCTGCACGGCATTCAGGCTCAGCCCCGGCGCGTGCCGGAACGGGATGCGGGGACTCTCGACCACCGAGATCAGCCCGAGCGGGCTCGAGCGCTCCTCGACGACGCGCGCGCCGGCGACCAGGAGCTGCTGGCTGAGGCTCTTGTACTCCGAGAGGAGCAGCCGGGTCAGCGGGTCCGGCAGCGCGAAGACGGCCAGCAGCGCGCCGGCGATCAGCAGCGGCACCGTGGCGCGTGCGTGCAGCCGGAAGTGCAGCGCCGCGATCGCCGCGGCGAGCAGGCCCAGCGCGGCGATCGCCTGCAGCGCCCGCATCGGCGGCAGCACGAACAGCAGCGCGATGACGACCAGGCATCCGCCTGCCGCGCCGAGCAGATCGAAGCCGTAGATGCGGTGCGCGCTGCCGCCGCAGCAGGTGAAGGTGAGACAGATGGCGTTGCCGGCGAGGAAGAACGGCACGAACAGCAGCACGTACATGACCAGCAGGTGGCGCGGCTGCTGCGGGTCCCAGAAGATCTCCAGGGCGTTGAAGGGCACGCGCTGCGCCAGCAGGAACGCGGCCACGGCGCTCACGCCGAACAGGGCGGAACTGAGCACGAACGCGGCCGGGTAGCGCCGCGACAACCACTCCCCGCACAGCGCGACGAAGGTGCCGGCCGCCCCGTAGCCGAGCAGCGCCAGGCTGATCATCATGTAGGCGAAGTGATGCCACTGCACGATCGAGAACAGCCGCATCAGCAGGATCTCGTAGCCGAGCACGCTGGTGGAGACGAGCGCGATGGCGAGGAGCGGCGGCGTGTGGCCGGGCGGCGTCGGGTCTGACATGATGGGTGCTTGGCCTGCGGCGCGCTTCCCCCGCGGTCGTCGTTCCGGCGCGAGCCGGGATCCATTCTGCTGAATATCCTCTGCTGAATATCCGTTCCAATCCCGCCGTTGGTCACGAAGAGGAACGTCGCGCCTTGGCCGGTGCTGCGCCTGCGCCCGGTTCAGTACGTGCGCGGGCGCTAATGGCCGCCGGTGAGCGGCACGAACATCACCGGCAGGACCTCGCGGGTGCGCACGCGGCCGTCCTCGTCCTTCTCCACCAGCATCAGGTGCTGCGTCATGAAGCTGGTGCCGAGCGGGATCACCATGCGCCCGCCCGGCGCGAGCTGCTGGATGAGCGGCGGCGGAACGTGGCTCGCCGCGGCGGTGACGATGATGGCGTCGAACGGCGCGTGCTCCTCCCAGCCGTAGTAGCCGTCGCCGGCCCTCACCGTGACGTTCTCGTAGCCCTGCGCCTTGAGTGTCCGGGCGGCGCGCTCCGCCAGCGGCTCGACGATCTCGATCGTGTACACCTCCGCGGCGAGCTCGCCCAGCACCGCGGCCTGGTAGCCCGATCCGGTGCCGAGCTCGAAGACCCTGTCGCCGGGCTGCACCTGCATCAGGTCGGTCATGATCGCGACGATGTAGGGCTGCGAGATCGTCTGCCCGTAGCCGATCGGCAGGGGGCGGTTCTGGTAGGCGTGGCGCACCTGGTCTTCCGGCACGTAGCGGTGCCGCGGTACGCGGCGCATGGCCTCCGAGACGCGCGGGGAGAGCGCCTCGGTGCCGGTCTCGGCGCGGGTCTCCGCGACCAGTGCGTCGACCTCCTCCATCAGCAGCATGCGCTGCCTCGCGTATTCATCCTCCTCGCCGGCCGGGGCGGTCGTCGTGAGGCCGAGCAGCAGGGCCGCCGCCAGCGTGGAACGATGGATCCGGATCGCGTGCGTCATAAGCCCTGCGCGTGATTGACCACCGAGCGCGAACGAGCGTGATTGCGGGCCAGCCTAGGACGCTGGACAGGCAGCGTCAATTGCCGGGGATCAAGCGACGCCGAAAGAGACAGGCGCGTGGCTGCGCGCCGCTGCCACGCATTTGACGACACGAACTGTGACGCGCGCCACGGGGGCACCGCCGCGTGCGCGATAGCCTGACCGCTCCTCCCACCGAGTGCCGCAACAACGAGGAGGTGCGTTCATGCCCCTGTCGTGCTCTTCCCGCCGCGGTATGTTCCGGAGCCTTCTCCCGGGTCTATTCCCGGGATCGGCGATCGCGGAGCGCGCCCGGCAGGGCGCGCCCGGGGTGCGGTGCGGCGTCGCGCTCGCGGCGTTGCTGGCCTGTGCGCTGGGCATGGCCTCGGTGGCCCGGGCGGTGCAATACCAGATCGTGTACGTCCCGGTGACGGTCCTCGTCAACGGCAAGGCGGTGGTGATCCGCCGCCCTGTCGTGCGGCCGGCGCCGCCGCCGGCCGCGACCATCGCCTCCTTCGCTCCGGGCACCGCGAGGCAGGGCGACACGGTGGTGGTCACCGGCACCAACCTCGACCTGGTGACCTCGGCGAGCATCGGCACCGTCGCGGCCGCCTTCAGCGCCACGTCCACGCAGTTGAGCCTCACCGTGCCCGCGGGCGCGCAGACCGCGCCGATCACCGTGAGCGGCACCGGCTTCAGCGTGACCTCGGCGCAGTCGCTGGTCATCACCGCGGCGCCGGCGTTGACGCAGGTGTCGGCGAGCAACGTGCCCGTGAACCAGACCTTCACCGTCAGCGGCACCGGACTCGGTCAGATCGCACGCTTCGAGCTCGGCACCACGCCGCTCGCGGCGGGCAATCGCAGCGACACCGCCGTCACCCTGCAGATGCCGGGCGTGCAGACGACCGGCCTGCTGGCGTATGTGCTGAACGACAACACGCGAGTGGTCAGCGCGTTTCGGCTCACGGCCTACGTGCCGCTGGTGATCAATGACTACGCGCCGGCGCAGGGCGCGGCCGGAAGCACGGTCAGGATCACAGGCGCCGGGCTCGCCAACGTCACGTCCGCGCGCTTCGCCGGCGCCGCGGCGCAGGCGGTCGCTCCCGCCTCGGCGAGCTCGCTCGCCCTCACCGTGCCGGCGGACGCGACGAGCGGCGTCATCACGCTCACCACGGCGTTCGAGACCAGGGCCACGGCCACGCCCTTCACCGTCCTGCCCGCGGTCGTGGTGCAGACCTTCAGCGCCGTGACCAGCGCCACCGGCGCGACGATCACGATCGGCGGCACCGGCCTGTCCTCGGTCACCGGCGCCACCATCGGCGGCATCGCCGCCGCCATCGCCTCGAAGACCGACACCCAGCTGGTGATCACCGGCGGCGCCACGGCGGAGGGCGAGGTGGTGCTGCTGTCGCCGGCGGGCAACGTCACAGCCGGCGCCTTCACGCGCACGCCGGCGACGATGATCTCGATCTCGCACCTGGAGTTCTCGCAGATGTACGGCAAGGACGCCGCCGCCGGCACGCAGCGCCTGAACTCCAACCGCGCCACGCTGTTGCGCGCCTTCGTGCTCGGCCAGCAGGCAGGCGTGGCCGCGCCGGCGGTGACGGCAACGGCAAGGCTTGCCGGCAACACGCTCGGCACGGTGACGATGAGCGGCCCGGCGACGCTGCCGACCAGCGCGCAGCGCTACGACATCGGCGCGAGCTTCAGCGCGGTGCTTCCGGCCTCGTGGATGCGCCCGGGCGTGAGCGTGCGGGTGGACGTCGCGCCCGCCGGCGGCGGCACGCTGTCGCTGACCGGCACGCCCAACGTCGTCAACCCGGCGCGCATCCGCATCGCCCTGGTGCCGATCACGATCGGCTCGCGCACCGGCCTCGTGCCGAATCTCGCCACCGTGCGCTCGATGCTGGCGCGCGCCTACCCCTACGCCGCCAGCGACATCGCGCTGGAGAACCACGCGCCGATGGTCGTGCCCAACCTCACCTCGCTGTCCGACGGCGACTGGGGCACGGTGCTGCAGCAGCTGGAGTCGCTGCGCATCGCCGAGGGCGCGCGCAGCAAGCTCTATTTCGGATTCGTGCCCACCGCCGCGCGCACCGGCGGTGTGGCAGGGATCGGATACGTGCCGCGGCTGAGCCAGGCCGGCAGCACCGGCGTCGCGTTCTCCTCGCTGGGTTGGGATTCCACCGCCAACGACTCGCCCTCGGATCCGTTCGGCGTCGTGCAGCAGCGCTGGGCGCCGGTGATGATCCACGAGCTGGGTCACAACCACTCGCGTCCGCACGCGCCCTGCGGCGGCGTGGCCAATCCCGATCCGGGCTACCCCTACCCGGACGGCAACTTCGGCACCGATCCGCTCTGGGACATCCACTCCAACCGCGTCACCGGGCCGACCTACACGCTCGGCACCAGCACCACCATCCGCTACATGAAGGACACGATGAGCTACTGCGATGGCTCCTTCTTCTCGGACTACAACTACGCCTTCGTGCAGCAGTTCGCCGAGGCGCGCACGATGACCTACCCGCAGCCGGACCTGGCCGGCGCGGCGATAGCGGCGGGTGCGGGCGGCGCCGCGGGCGAGGCGACGGCCGGCAGCGGCGGCTATCTGCTGTTGTCGGGCGAGGTGACGCAGGAGGGCGTGCGCATGAATCCCGCCGTTGCCGTCGGCAGCGCCGCCGCCGCGGCGCCATCGCTGTCGAACGGCGATCTGCGGATCCGGCTGCGCACGCGGCGGGCGCAGCTGATCGATGCGGACGTCGACGCGGTGGAGGTCGCCGATCTGCCCGGCAACGTGCGTCACTTCCAGCTGCTCGTGCCGAATCCCGGCGAGGTGCAGGCGATCGAGGTGCGCGAACGCGGCCGACTGCTCGCGCGCCGGCCGCTGGCGGCGCAGCACGCGCGCGCCATGGCGCAGGCCACGCGCCGCGCGGCCACCTCGGCACAGGCGCTGCGCTGGGCGGAGGCGAACGGCACGCTGAGCCTGGACTGGGACGCGCGCACCGAGCCCTTCGTCGCGGTCACGCACGTGGCGCGCGACGGCACGCGCCGCGTGCTGGGCAGCGGACTGGGCGGAGGCGCGGTCGAGCTCGACATCGGCCGCCTGCCGGCCGGCGGCCGCTACGAGTTCAGCCTGGGCACGGATCAGTCCGCGCGCCTGATCGAGGCGCCGCGCTGACCGAGCCCCTCGCCCGCGGTCCGGTCGCGCCTGCGCTAGACTCGGATCGGGGGTCATCGGCGGGGCGAGAGGCGGGCAGTGGCGATGCGCGGCGGCGATCAGGGGCGGCAGTCCGACTTCGTGCTTCCCGCGGGAACGCCGGCCGTTCGCCCCGTCGGCGCCGCCGTCAACGCCGACTACCTGGCCGACGAGACGCAGTGCGTGCGGCGGCTGATCGAGCGGGCGCGCGCGCCACCGGATCAGGCGACGCGCATCGCGGCCATGGCGCAAGGACTGGTCGGGCGCATACGGGCGCGGGCCCGCGGCGGCGGCCTGGACGCTTTCCTGCAGGAGTACGACCTGTCCTCGCCGGAAGGGGTGGTGCTGATGTGCCTGGCCGAGGCGCTGCTGCGGATCCCGGACGATGAGACCGCCGACCGGCTGATCGCCGACAAGCTCGCCGCCGGCGACTGGGAGGCGCACCTGCACGAGGGATCGCCGCTGCTCGTCAATGCCTCCACCTGGGGACTGATGCTCACCGGCAGGGTGGTGCAGGCCGCGGAGATGTTTGCGCAGCCGCCGCGGAACGTGCTGCAGCGGCTCCTGCGCCGGGTCGGCGAACCGGTGGTGCGCGCGGCCCTGCGGCAGGCCATGCGCATCATGGCGCACCAGTTCGTCATGGGCCGGAGCATCGGGGAGGCGATTGCCCGTTCCCGGCGCGGCGAGGCGCGGCGTTACCGCTACTCCTTCGACATGCTGGGCGAGGCGGCGGTGACGGCGGCGGACGCCGAGCGCTACCACGCCGCCTATCTCGAGGCGATCGCCGTGATCGGCAGATCCGTCGATCCCGCCTCCGCGGCCGCCGCGTTGCCCTCGATCTCGGTGAAGCTCTCGGCGCTTTTCGCGCGCTACGAGCCCGCGCAGCGCGAGCGGGCGCACGCCGTCCTCGCGCCGCGGCTCCTGGAGCTCGCGCGCGCCGCGCGCGACGCCGGCATCGCGTTGACGGTCGACGCGGAGGAATCCGAGCGCCTGGAGCTGTCGCTGGAGCTCATCGAGCGGGTGTGCCGGGAGCCGGCGCTCCGCGGCTGGGACGGCCTGGGCCTGGCGGTGCAGGCCTACCAGAAGCGCGCGCCGGCGGTGCTGCGCTGGTGCGCGGACCTGGCGCAGTCGGCGCGGCGCCTGCTGAGCGTGCGCCTGGTCAAGGGCGCGTACTGGGACAGCGAGGTGAAGCGCGCCCAGGAGCGGGGCCTGGACGGCTATCCGGTGTTCACGCGCAAGGTCAACACCGATGTCTCCTACCTCGCCTGCTCCCGGCAGCTCTGCGAGGCGGGCGCCTGGCTCTACCCGCAGTTCGCCACTCACAACGCGCAGACGGCGGCGGCGGTGCTGGAATTCGCGCGCGCCAGCGGCCGGTCCTTCGAGTTCCAGCGCCTGCACGGCATGGGCGAGGAGTTGTACGAGGAGCTGTCGAGCGGCGCCTACGGCGAGATCGCCTGCCGGGTCTACGCACCGGTGGGATCGCACGAGGACCTGCTGCCTTATCTCGTGCGCAGGCTGCTGGAGAACGGTGCCAACACCTCCTTCGTGCACCGGCTGGTGGACGCGCGCACGCCCGTGGAGCGTATCGTCGAAGATCCGGTGGCGAGGGCGGAGTCCTCGGCGTCGAGGACGCACCCGCGGATCCCGCTGCCGCGCGATCTCTATCAGCCGGATCGTCTCAACGCGCGCGGACTGAACCTGTGTGACGGCGAGGTACTGCAGGCGCTGGCGGCGGCGATGCGCGCCGCATGCGCCACGGCGTGGGAGGCGGCGCCGCTGGTCGCCGGGCGTTCTCTCGACGGCAAGGCGGTAACCGTGAGCAGTCCGGCGCGACGATCACGCGTGGTCGGCGAGGTGCGGATGGCGGATGCGGCGGCGGTCGACGCGGCGATCGACTCGGCGCTGCGCGCGCAGCCGGACTGGGATGCGACGCCGGCGGCGCGGCGCGCCGCGATCCTGCGCCGGGCCGCCGACCTGTACGAGCAGCGCATGCCATTGCTCATGGCTCAGTGCGTGCTCGAGGGCGGCAAGACGATCGCCGACAGCCTCGCGGAGGTGCGAGAGGCCGTGGATTTCCTGCGCTACTACGCGCACCGCGCCGAGGCGGAGTTCGGCGAGCCGCGGGCGCTGCCGGGACCCGCGGGCGAAAGCAACACGCTGCGCCTGCACGGTCGCGGCGTCTTCGCCTGCATCAGCCCGTGGAATTTCCCGCTGGCGATCTTCACCGGACAGGTGAGCGCGGCGCTGGCCGCCGGCAACACCGTGATCGCCAAGCCGGCGGAGCAGACGCCGCTAGTCGCGGCGAGCGCGGTGGCGCTGCTGCACGAGGCCGGCGTGCCGGTGGAGGCGCTACACCTGCTGCCCGGCGAGGGCGCGGTGGTCGGCGCGCGCGCCGTGGCCGACCCGCGCGTCGCGGGGGTGGCCTTCACCGGCTCGACCGAGACGGCGCGGGACATCCATCGCGCGCTGGCGGCCCGCGACGGCGCGATACCGGTGCTGATCGCCGAGACCGGCGGGGTGAACGCCATGATCGTCGACAGCTCGGCGCTGCCCGAGCAGGTCGTCGTCGACGCCGTGCAGTCGGCCTTCAACAGCGCCGGGCAGCGCTGCTCGGCGCTGCGCCTGCTCTGCCTGCAGGAGGAGATCGCCCCGCGCGTGCTGCGCCTGCTCGCCGGCTGCATGGACGAGCTCGCGATCGGAGACCCGGCGCTGTTGTCCACCGACGTCGGCCCGGTGATCGACGAGCCCTCGCGCGCGATGCTGGCGGCGCATCAGGCGGCGATCGGCGCGGCGGGGCGCTGGCAGCACGCCTGCCGCCTGGAGCCGCGGCACGCGGAGGGCACCTACTTCGCGCCGGCCGCCATCGAGATTGCAGGGCCCGAGGCGCTGCGGCGCGAGGTGTTCGGGCCCATCCTGCACGTCGTCCGTTACGCCGGTGATCGTCTCGACGCGCTGGTCGACGCGATCAACGCCGGCGGCTACGGGCTGACCCTGGGCATACACAGCCGCATCGACGCCACCGTCGCGCGCATCGCCGCCCGCGCGCGGGCCGGCAACGTCTACGTCAACCGCAACATGATCGGCGCGGTCGTGGGCGTGCAGCCGTTCGGCGGCTGCGGCCTCTCCGGCACCGGCCCCAAGGCCGGGGGGCCGCATACCCTGCAGCGCTACGCCACGGAGAGGACGCTCACCGTCAACACCGCCGCAGTCGGCGGCAACGCCAGTCTGCTGACCGCCGGCGACGGGGACTGAGTCGCGGCGGCCGCAACGCCGTTTCTCCTCGCGGGGACCTCACCGCGCGGGCGCGGCGCTCAATCCTGCGTATGCTGCTCCCAGACGCGTCGCACCACGGGATCCTCGAGCAGCGCCGCCTTCGTTCGCTGCACGTTCGGCAGCGAGGCGGCGTGATCGGTCCAGCCCGAGAGCATGAGCAGATAAAGGTCCGCGATGGAACGGTGCGCGCCGAGCAGGAACGGTCCGGGTTGCAGGGCCGCCTCGAGGATCTCCCATTGCCGCGCGAGGGCGGCATTGGCGGCGGCGCGCACGGCGTCCGCGCCCGCCGGGTCGGTGGTGTAGCGCTCGGAGTAGTAGACCCGCAGGGCGGTCTCGTAGACGTTCACCGCCAGGAACAGCAGCCAGCGCTGCACCTGGGCCCGCGCCGCGCTGGCCTCCGGCGGCAGCAGTCCGGTGGCGGGGAAGCGCTCCGCCAGGTGCAGCAGCATCGCCGCGCTCTCCGTCATCACGGTGCCCTCCGGCAGCTTCAGCACCGGTACCTGGCCGAGCGGATTCAGGGCCCGGTAGGCCGCGGTGCGCTGTTCGCCGGCAGCGGTGTCGACGACGTGCAGCGTGTAGGGTGCCTTGGCGAGCTCCAGCACCAGATGCGGCGCCATCGCGCCGGTATTCTTTGCCCAGTACAACTCGAACGTGCTCATATTCCTCTCCCGGTTCTTCGTATGGCGATCCAGAAGCGCCGGCCGTGGCCGCGCTTCTGTCATTGTAAGGCTGCAAGGCGTGCCGGCGGCGGGTTCGGGCACCCGACCCCGGCGTCGCCAGGGCCGGCTCCCGGGCGGGGCCGGAGTATCCCTGCCCGGGATCGAAGTGCCGGAGGCCTGCATGCGAAAGGTGCGCATCGGACGTCGGATCGAATCGGGGTTCCTCGCCCTGGCGCTTGCGGCGGGGAGCGCGATGCCGGCCTCGGCCTGTAAGCTCTCGCCCTCGCGCACGGAGCAGGAGAGAAAGGTCAGCGCGCTGACGGCCGTTCGGTGGGCGCGCGCCGTGAACAGCCTCGCGGCCGCCGGGATCCACCGCTTCACCGCATCGGTGCACGAGGAGATCACGCAGAAGATCTACGGCTGCGAGGGCGACGGCGAGGCGTGCGCCAGCGGCGACATGCTCTATGCCTCGCCCGTGGTCGAGGTCGGCAGGGCATTGCGCGAGTTGAACGATGCGCGCGCGCCGTGGGAGCGGGCGCGCCCCTATCGCGATTGCATCTTCGCGCTGGCCGATCCGCAGCGTCCGGCCTCCGCCGGCGCGGACTTCCGCCAGCGGTAGGGCCGCGCGAGCCTTGGCGCCGTCATCGTTGCGCAATGCAGGATCGCCACGCTTGCATGGCGCGTGCGCTGCAGTATCGATCGACACCCCGGTGGCGACCTGTGCGCGGTCGATCGCGCTGCTACACTTTCATGAAGGGGGCACACCAAACGCGGAGGCTGGCCATGAAAGAGTCGATCCCGTCCGTCCCGGTGCTGCGTCGCGTCACGCTCGGTCCCGAGACCGCCATCTTTCCCATCCCCGCGCCGTCGCTGCAGCGTGTGACGCTGGACGACCCGGCCGAGAGCGTAATGACCGATCTGCGCAAGGTCCAGGTCGTCACCATCGCGCCGGACGATCCCGTGGACTTCGCGCTGCAGGTGATGCAGCACTCGCGCGTGCGCATGCTGGTGGTCACCGACGAGGACGAGCGCGTGCTCGGCCTGGTCACTGCCGCGGATCTCATGGGCGAGCGGCCCATCAACGTCACGCAGCGCGAGCGCATCGTCCACGTCTGGGTACAGGTGCAGCACGTCATGACCTCGATCGCCGCCGCCGCGCCGCTGGACATGCGCGACGTCGAGCGCGCGCGCGTCCGCGACGTGGTCAAGGCGCTGAGCGATGCCGGCCGGCAGCACCTGCTCGTGGTGGAGGCCGACGACGCCTCCGGCCGCTACCTGCTGCGCGGGATCTTCTCCGCCACCCAGCTCGGCCGCCAGCTGGGGATCCCGGTCGCGCCGGAGGGGCCGGCGAGGAGCTTCGCGGAGCTGGAGCAGATCCTCGCCTCCGATCGCATCGTCGCCTGAATCGCAGTGCGGAAATCCGAGACGGCGCGCCGGCCCTGCGACCGGAACGGCGATCGGGACGTGGTCGGAATGTCCGCTCCGCGAATCTGACGCGCCTCCTGTGCAGTCACTCGGATTGCCTGCATGGCGGCGAGTCGGCGCGGCGGCAATGGCGCGCAGGGATCGGCCCTCTGCGTGCAGGCGATGCAGCTCGATCCGTACGGTCAAAAAGAGGTGCTGACAGGGCTTGGCCATGGCAGCACCAACCCGGCGCGGTGTAGCACCTGCTCCGTGAGCTTAAGGCATCCATTTGAGTTGCGAACGTCCTGAAAATGGATTCCAGCGTTCGCTGCAATGACGGGACGGCGCGCGGGCGTGAGGTGACGGCGGGCGTGCCTCGATTGGCGGAAAGAGGCGGCGCCCTGTGATTGAGCAATTCTGCATTGCGTGTATCCTGCGCGCATGAATGCGCCGACGCCGTTTACTCCCGCCCTTGCCACCGAGCTGACCGAGTTCCTCGCCGCGGCGGAGCAACCGCAAGGCACGATGACCTACCCGGAGCTCGCGGGCTTCCTGTTCGCGATCTGTTGTTCGCCGGAGATCGTGCCGCCCTCGGACTGGCTGCCGTACATCTGGGGCGAGGATGGGGAACGCTTCGCGGACACGGCCCAGGCGCAGAAGATCGTCCCGGCGGTGCTCTCGCTCTACCGATACGTCAACGAGGGGGTCCTCGGCGAGGAGCCGGAACTGCCCGCGGGATGCGAGCCGCGCCCGGAGGCGCTGAGCAACCTCGAGGACGACGCGCCGTTGGCGCTGTGGTCGCGCGGCTTCGTCGACGGCAATCACTATCTCGAGCAGGTGTGGGATGCCTGGGTGGCCGAGGACCGGGGCGTGGAGGAGGACCTCGAGTTCGTGCTGATCCCCCTGTTCTTCTTCTCCTCGCCGGAGATCGCGCAGGAGATCTTCGAGGACAACACCAAGGCCGGAAAGACCATGGCGGGCCTGGCCACCGACATGCTGGAGGTGATGCCGGAGGCGATGCGCGAGTACGCGGACATCGCGCTTCACCTGCGCGGGCTCGCCGCGGAGCACGAGCAGCGGGCCGCGGCGCCGCCGAGGACGCGCCGGAAGGTCGCGCCAAACGCCCCTTGTCCCTGCGGCAGCGGGCGGAAGTTCAAGAGTTGCTGCGGGCGCCGTTGAGATCCGTGCCGGGGCCGCGGACAGCCGGCGGCGGCGAATGCGGACAGCGCGCCGCCTGAGGCGATGAACGCCAAGACGACGCGCGAGGCCGCGAGTGTCGTTCCGCCCGTGCGCCGGGTGGCGGCGCTGCGCGGACTGCTGCCGTTCCTGAAGCCCTATCGCGGGCGGATCGCGCTCTCCACCGTTATCCTTCTCGTCGGCTCGGTGGCGATGCTCTCGGTGCCGCTCGGCTTCCGGGATCTCGTCGATCACGCCTTCGCCGCCGGGCCGCGTGCGCCGGCGGACGCCCAGGGCATGCACCTGCACTTCCTGACCCTGTTCGCCATCGCCAGCGTGTGGGCGATCGCCGTCGGCCTGCGCTATTTCATCGTCAGCTGGATCGGCGAGCGCGTGACGGCCGACCTGCGCAGCGCGGTGTACGCGCACGTGCTGAAGCAGTCGCCGCAGTTCTTCGAGACGCTGCGTGCCGGGGAGGTGCTCTCGCGCCTGACGGGCGACATCACGCTGGTGCAGACGGTGGTCGGCTCGTCGATGTCGATGGGTCTGCGCAGCCTGGTGCAGGGCCTGGGCGCGCTCGCCATGCTGGCGGTGACCAGCGTGAAGCTGTTCGCGATCAACATCGTGCTCACCACCGCCCTGGTGCTGCCGCTGCTGCTCATCGGCCGCCGCGTGCGGCGGCTGTCGCGCGAGTCCCAGGATCGCGTCGCCGACGCCTCCGCGGTGGCGGGCGAGGTGCTGAACGCCGCGCCCACCGTGCAGGCCTACACCCAGGAGTCGCGCGAGGCGGAGCGATTTACCGCCATGGTGGAAACGGCCTTCGGCACCGGCATGCGCCGAGTTCGCCTGCGCGCGGCGATGATCACGCTGCTCATCACGGCGGTGTTCGGCGCGATCCTGTTCGTGCTCTGGCTGGGCGCGCGCGACGTGCTGGCCGGGCGGATGACCGGCGGGGAGCTCACCTCCTTCGTGTTCTACGCGATCCTCGTCGCCGGCTCGACGAGCACGTTCGCCGAGGTCTGGGGCGACATGCTGCGCGCGAGCGGCGCCACGGAGCGGCTGATGGAGCTGCTGCACGCGCGCTCGCCGATCGTCTCCCCGCCCCAGGCGCGCCCGCTGCCTGGGGCCGGGCAGGCGCGCGTGGATTTCGAGCACGTCACCTTTCACTACCCCTCGCGGCCGGAGACCGCGGCGCTCGCCGACTTTTCGCTCGCGATCGCGGCCGGGGAGACGGTCGCCTTCGTCGGGCCCTCCGGCGCCGGCAAGACCACCGTCTTCCAGCTCATCCAGCGCTTCTACGACGTGAGCGGCGGGCGGGTACGGTTCAACGGCGTGGACGTGCGCGAGCTCGCGCTCGCGGAGCTGCGCGGCGCCATCGCCATCGTGCCGCAGGAGCCGGTGCTGTTCTCGACCGACGCGATGGAGAACATCCGCTACGGCCGGCCGCAGGCGAGCGACGAGGAGGTGAGGGCGGCGGCGGTGGCGGCGCTGGCCCAGGAGTTCATCGACCGGCTGCCGCAAGGGTATCGCACCCATCTCGGCGAGCGCGGCGTGCGCCTGTCCGGCGGCCAGCGCCAGCGCATCGCCATCGCACGGGCGATACTGAAGAACGCGCCGCTGCTGCTGCTCGACGAGGCCACCTCGGCGCTGGATTCGGAGTCCGAGCAGTACGTGCAGCGCGGACTGGAGGCGGCGATGCGCGGCCGCACCACGCTCATCATCGCGCACCGGTTGTCCACCGTGCAGCGCGCCGACCGCATCGTGGTGATGGACCACGGACGGATCGTCGAGATCGGCAACGCCGATGCATTGAAGCGCTCCGGCGGCCTGTACTCGCGCCTGGCGGATCTGCAGCTCAGCCCGGCGTGAGACCGCGCCCCGGGGGCCAGCGCGTCCGCGCGTCAGGGCCGTGAACGGCGGTGAAGGCGGCTAGGGCGGCGCCAGGGGCGCCGACAGGCCCAGCATGACCAGCAGCGTGATCGCCCCGCAGACGTGCACCACGAACAGCAGCGTGGCGAGCGCCTGATCCTTCACGCGGGCGCTGGCGAAACCGATGCCGCCGACGAGGATCACGCTGCCGCCGATCAGGGTGCCGCCGGTCCAGGCCGCGGCCATGACGCTGGCGAGCGCCAGCAGCCGGTGCAGCCAGCGCACCGGAGCGGCCGCCTGCATCTTCCTGGCGCGCGTGATGAACAGGGCCGCGCCCATCACCATCGTCACACCGATCAGGATAGTCAACATGGCGGGTGCTCCGGGGGCCGAGGCCGACAGTGTAGCGGCAACGCCCGTGCGTGTGCCGCCGGCGGCCGGAGACCCGCGCGGCGGAACATCAGCGGGGGGCGGAGGCGGAGCCTGCCTGCGCCGACTGGAAGTGCTCGATGACGGCCCTGGCGAGGTCGTCGGGGCAGTATTTCTGGATGAAGCGGTTGGCGCCGGTCCTCTCGACCATGTCCCAGTTGAACTCGCCGCTCAACGAGGAGTGCAGCAGCACGTAGACGTCCCGCAGCGCCGGGCGCGCGCGCAGCGTGGCGGTGAACATGTATCCGTCCATGCGCGGCATCTCGATGTCCGAGATGATCATGTCGAACCAGCTCCCCGGGTCGCGCCCCTCGGCGGCCAGCCGGTCCAGTCGATCGATGGCCTCCTGGCCGTCGGCCGCGGTCTCGCACTCCACGCCGATGCCGGCCAGCGCGCGCACCACCTGCTTGCGCGCGACGGCGGAATCGTCGACCACGAGGATGCGTTGCCGCCGGGCCGGCGCCTGCGCCGCCAGCGCCGCGGAGACCTCGGTATTGGCGTGCACGATCTGGTCGAGGACCCGCTCGACGTCCAGGATGCCGATCATCTGCCTGTCGATCACGGTGACGGCGGTGAGGTAGTGCCCGCGCCCGGTGCCCGCGGGCGGCGCCTCGACGTCCTCCCAGCGGGTGTGGACGATGCGCTCCACGCCGTGGACCAGGAAGCCGTGCACGGAGCGGTTGTACTCGGTGATGACGATGGCGCCCTGCTCCGGGTGCGCCAGCGGCGGGCCGCCGGTGGCGCGCGAGAGATCGATGATCGACATGGTCTTGCCGCGCAGGCTGGCCACGCCGCAGACCATGGGGTTGGCGCCCGGGACCGCGGTCAGCCGGCGGGGCCCGATGATCTCCTGGACCTTGAACAGGTTGATGCCGAACAGCGGTCCGCCGCGGCGCAGGCGGAAGAGCAGCAGCTCCAGCCGCGTGCCGGCGACGGTGTTCGCCTCCAGGGTGGCGCCGGCGCTCACGCCGCGCATACGGACTGTACGGTGCGGGATGGGCTCATGCCCCCGTTAGCGGCCGCGCGCGCACATCATTGAGGCCGGCGCCGGAGGCCGCGCAGCCGATCCGGTGTTCGCGCGCTGAAGCGCGCGGCGGCGATCACGGCAGCTTCCGATCGAGGATCGGCGCTAGGCCGTCGGTCACGGCGAGATCCGCGGCCCGCGGGCCGCCGCCCAGCAGCTGCACGGTGAGCAGAGCCGTGATCCTCTCGGCGTCCTGCGGCCTGCTGTGGAGGTAGCCCTGCATCTCGTCACAGCCGTGCGCGGCGAGGAACGATCGCTGCGCCTCGGTCTCCACGCCCTCGGCGACCACGCGCAGCCGCAGTTGCCGCGCCATGGCGATGATCGCCTGGACGATGGCCATGTCGTTCTCGTCCCCCGGTATGCCGCCGATGAAGGACTTGTCGATCTTCAGCCGGTGCAGGGGAAAGCGCTTCAGGTACGCGAGGCTCGAGTATCCGGTGCCGAAGTCGTCCATCGCCAGTTGCACGCCCATGCGGTGCAGGGCGAGCAGGGTCGCCACCGCGTGCTCGGCGCTGGCCATCAGGCTCGACTCGGTCACTTCCAGCTCGATGAGATCGGGATCACAGGCGGTCTCCTCGAGCACCTTGCGGACGAGGTCGGCGAAGTCCCGTCGCTCGAGCTGGCGCGCGGAGAGGTTGACGCAGACCCGCACGCCGACCAGACCGGCCGCCTTCCAGGCGTGTGCCTGCCGGCAGGCGGCGCGCAGCACCCACTCGCCCACGGCGACGATGAGCCCGGTCTCCTCGGCGATGGGGATGAAATCCGAGGGCGCAGCCAGGCCCTCGCCGCCGCGCCGCCAGCGCACCAGCGCCTCCACTCCGGTGATGCGGCCGGTGGCCAGCTCGGCCTGCGGCTGATAGTGCAGCAGCAGCTGTTCCCGCTCGACGGCGCGCCGCAACTCGTTCTCCAGCACCAGCCGCTCGCGCACCCTGGCGTCCAGTTCAGGGCTGAAGAAGCGGAAGGTGTTGCGGCCCTGCTCCTTGGCGAGATAGAGCGCGGTGTCGGCGTACTTGACGAGGGTCTCGGCGTCGTCCGAGTCGCGCGGGAAGAAGCTGATGCCGATGCTGCCGCTGGCGTGCAGCTCCTGGCCGTCGACGGCGAAGGCCTTGCCCATGGAGGAGAGCGCCTTGTCGGCGACGTGCGCCGCATCCTCGGGCTCGTCGAGATCGCGCACGATCATCAGGAACTCGTCGCCGCCGACGCGGCCGACGGTGTCCTCCTCGCGCAACGCCGCGGTCAGGCGCTCGGCGACCTGCTGCAGCAGCCGGTCGCCGGCCGGATGCCCGAGCGTGTCGTTGATGGTCTTGAAGCGGTCGAGATCGAGAAACAGCACGGCGAGGGATTGGCGATGACGCTGGGCCTGCGCGATCGCCTGCTCGAGCCGGTTCATCACCAGCGCGCGGTTGGGCAGTCCGGTGAGCGCGTCGTGGTAGGCGAGGTGCCGGATCTGCGCCTCCTGCTCCTTGCTCGCGGTGATGTCCTGCGAGATGCCGGCGATGCGGTAGACGCGGCCGGCGCGATCGCGGATCGGGAACGCCCGATCGCGGATGTGGCGCACGCTGCCGTCCCCTCTCACGATGCGGTACTCCTCGTCGTAATCGCCCAAGGCGCGTTTCGTGTTCGCGGCCTGCAGCACCCGCTCTCGGTCCTCGGGATGTATGAGCCTGGTCCACGCCAGCGGATCGGCGTACATGGCCGCGCAGGGCTGGCCCCACAGCGCCTCGTAGGCGGGGCTGACGTACAGCACGGTGCGCAGGTCCGCGTCGGTCAGCCAGAACACCTCCTGGATGTACTCGGCGAGCTGGCGAAAGCGCGCCTCGCTCTCGCGCAGGGCGGCGCGCTCGTGCTCGAGCTCGTTGCGGAGGTAGGCGTTCTCCAGCGCCGCGGGCAGCCGCAGGTAGAACTCCCCGCTCTTGACGATGTAATCGCTGGCGCCCAGCTTCAGCGCCTGTGCCGCAGTCTCCTCGTCGCCCTGCCCGGTGATCACCAGCAGTGGTATGTTCAGCCCGCGCACCTGCCGGATCTCCTTCAGCAGTTCCAGCGCGCTCGTGTCGGGAAGTCGGTAGTCCACCAGGATGAGGTCGTATTCGGAGAGGCCCTGGTTGACCGGCAGCCGCGCGAGTACGGCCCGCCCGTCGTGGACGATGTCCAGGCGGATTTGAGGGGCGTGACGGGCGAGAAAGCGCTGCGCCAGGTCGAAATCCGTCGTCACGTCCTCGGCATACAGCACGCGCAGCGGCCGGTTGCGGCGCGCTGCGCCGCCGAGGAAGTGCTGGCGGGCGCTGTAGAGAGTGGCCGCCAGCCGCTCGAGGTAACCGTCGCGCTTGATGAGGTAGTCGTCGGCGCCGGCTTTCAGCGCGGCGACCGCGGAGCCCTCGTCGCCCTGGCCGGTGACCACGACGATCGCCACGGGCCAGCGCGCCTCGCGGATGGCTCCAATCAGGTCCAGGCCGCTGCCGTCCGGCAGGCGCAGGTCGGTGAGCACCACATCGATCGCCGAGCCGGCCGGCGGGGGTGAGTGGCGTATCACGGGCAGCGGTCGCTTGTGCGCCTCCAGTAGCGTGCCCCGCGCCGCGGCAAGGGTGGGGGCGATGAGGATGTCGATCTCCGGTGCGGTGTGCGCCAGCGCCCGACGGGTCAGGTCGGCGTCGTCGGCATTGTCTTCTACGTAGAGCACTCGCATCCCGCTTTTCCCTTGGTCCGCCGCCTTGCCGGATACCCGCCGGGCGTGCGCGCGGTGTCCCTTCCCACCGCACCTTGGTTACATCAGTTCACTCCGGTCCCCTGTTCAGCACGCACCAGTAGAGGTCGATCTGCCGGGCGACCTCCGAGAAATTCTCGAAGTCGACCGGCTTCACGATGTAGGAGTTCGCGCCCAGCCGATAGGCTTCTTGGACGTCGCGGTCTTCCGCCGAGGTGGTCAGCACCACCACCGGTAAGGTCTTGTAGCGTTCGTGGGACTTCAGCCGGCGCAACACTTCCAGTCCCGACACCCGCGGCAGCTTGATGTCCAGGAGTATCACCACCGGCGTCGGTGCGCCGGCGTCCCACTGCGCGAGGCAGGCGAGGGCCTCCTCGCCGTCGCGGGCGACGGCGAGCGGGTTGACGAGCTTGCGTGCCTGGAAGGCTCGTCTGGTCAGGTCGACATCCATGGGGTTGTCTTCGACCAGCAGTATCGGACGCCGCATCTCGCTCATGCCCGTCCCCACGACGTCCGGCGCGTCGACTCGTGCCTCGGCAGTACAGGGATGACACGGGACATGAGGACGAGTCCCCTGCAAATGACGGTCCTCATGACATCGTTATTTAGCGCATGGCACGGGCAAACGCCAGGCAGGATCGGGTGCGACAGTTCGCCGCGGCGCCGCGGTTCGGCAGTCTCGACACCCCCTTTAACGGGGTAGTTCGACGAAGAATGTGGCGCCGTTGCCGGGGCTGCTCTCGCACCAGACGCGTCCGCCCATGCGGGTCAGCGCCCTGCGCACCAGGGCCAGGCCGACCCCGGTGCCGGGGTACTCCTCGGCGCGCTGCAGCCGCTGAAAGATCTCGAAGATCCGTTCCTGGAACTTCATGTCGAAGCCGATGCCGTTGTCCCGCACCCAGAACTCCACGGTGTCCGGGTGCTCGCGGCCGCCGATCTCGATCCGCGGCGGGCGCGCATCGCGCGTGAACTTGATGGCGTTCTCGAGGAGATTGCGCAGCACGACGAGCAGACCGTCGAGATCCGCCTTCGCCGACAGCCCCCGCGGCAGCGAGAGGTCCACCTCGACGTGGCGCGCGGCCAGCTCCTCGCGACGTTCCTTCAGGGCAAGTTGCACGACCGCCTCGATCTCCAGATCGTCGAGAGCCAGCTGTTGCCGCTCGATGCGGGAATAGGCCAGCAGGTCGTCGATCAGGTTGCCCATCTGCAGCGTCGCGCGGCGTACGTTTTCGATGAATCCCCGGCCCTCCTCCCCGAGCTTCTCGCCGTAGTCCTGCAGCAGCAGCTTGCTGTAGCCGTCGATGCCGCGCAGCGGCGCCTTCAGATCGTGAGACACGGAATAGGCGAAGGTCTCCAGCTCCGCGTTGGCGGCGGCGAGCTGCGCGGTACGCTCTCTCACGCGCTCCTCGAGCTCGAGGTTCAGCGCCCGCATACTCTGCTCCGCGGCGCGCCGCTCGGTGACGTCGGTGCCGGTGCCGAACCATTTCGTGATCCGGCCCTCGACGTCGCGCAGCGGCACGGCGCGCGCGTAGAACCAACGGTATCCGCCGTCGCGGCCGCGCAGCCGGAACTCCGCTTCGAGCGTGCCGCCGGAGGCGGTCGAGGCGGCCCACGCGGAGGTCAACGCGGCGCGGTCTTCGGGGTGCACCTGGTCGAGCCAGCGGGTCCCCAGCTGGGCGGCGGCGCTGACGCCGGTGTACGCGACCCACTGCGGCCCGAGGTAGTCGCACGCGCCGTCCGGCGCGCAGGTCCACACCAGCTGCGGCAGTGATTCGGCGAGCTCGCGCAGCCGGTGCTCGCTCTCGCGCAGCGCGGCGGCCGCGCGCCGCTCCTCGGTGATGTCGCGCCAGATGGCCGCGGAGTAAGCCTGTCCCCGCAGCCAAATGATGCGCGCACTCACGTACACCTCGCGGACGCTGCCGTCCCTGCAGCGGTGACGGACGTCGAACTGCAGACCGCCAGGGGCGTCGAGCACCGCCTTGCTCAGGCGCTGCAACTCCTCCGCGCTGCCGACGAAGACGTCCGGGAGGCTGAGGCGCGCAAACTCATCGCGCGTGTAGCCGAGCGCCCCGCAGGCAACGTCGTTGAACTCCACGAAGCGCGCGCTGTTCATGTCGATGAGCACGATGCCGTCGGCGGCCTGGTTGACGATCGCGCTGTAGATCTCCTCGCGCTCGCGCAGCGCCGCGTCCGCGCGGTGCCGCTCCGAGACATCGCGGACGATGCCGAGCACCGCAGGACGGCCGTGGTGCCGATAGCGACTAGCGCGCAGCTCCACCGGAACCGCCTGGCCGTGGCGATCGAGGAAGCTCACCTCGTAGTGCCGGGGCGGCTCCTCCCCGGCGCCGATGCGCTGCTCGAAGCGCGAGGTCCACAGTGCGAGGTATTCCGGCGCCACGACCTCGCTGAAGGGCCTGCCGATGAATTCCTCGTGCGTGTAGCCGAGCATCCGCGGCAGGGCGTCGTTGGCATAGACGAAGCGATGGTCCTGCGCGACGAAGACGCCGTCGGCCATGGATTCCACGAGCGCGCGGTGTCGCTCCTCGCTCTCACGCAACTCCGACTCGCTGGCCCCGCGGCGGGCGCTCGCCTCCATGGACGGCGCTCCCGCCGGCGCCGCGCGCGGGGAGGGCGAGGTGTTGCGGTTGCAGCGGAGAACCGCGACGCACGCGGCGGCGACCAGCAGCGCCGCGGCTGCTGCACCGATGAGGAGCAGCCGGCGATTGCGCGTCTGGCTGGCGGCGAGCTCGACGCGCATCGCGTCGTCGAGTCCTTCCGCGCCGGCCTCGAGGCGCTGGTAGGCGATCCGGAGGCCCGCGGTGGTGAGCGTCGAGGGCGGTGCCTGCCCGTTCCACTCGGCGAGATGCGCGCGGAAGACCGCCGCATCGCTGCGCAGCCGGGCAGCGAGATCGCTCAGCGAGCCCTCCCCCGACGAGAGCTCGTGGAGGACGGCGGCGGCATGGCTCATCAGACGCCCGGCGCGTGCGCGCTCCGAGGCGGGTGCGGGGTGCGCCGGATTCGACGCCTGCGCCAATCCCCGGGCGAGATCGAAGCGCGCCTGGCGCAGGTCCTCGAGCGCGGCCGCTGTCTCCCGCAGCTCCGCTTGCTGGGCAAGGAAGAGCGACGCCACCGCAGCGCCGGCCAGCAGCGCGGCCGCCACCGCGCTCCATGCCCAGGACGGCGTAAGACGGCCGAGTGCCGCCGTGTGCGGTGCGATCGGCTTGGCGAGATCTGTCGACTCCGGTTCCACGCGACTCTCCCTTGCGTGATGCCGCCGGTATGCCCCACTGCGCGCATCCGGTCCTGCTGCAACCTGGATCATAGTCGCTGCGAGATGTGGAAGGAGCCGCTCGGGAAGGGATGACGGCGCGTTAGGAGACGCGATTGCGCGGCTCACCGCGCGCGGGCGGAAGGTGGGGGTGCATCAAGGAAGCTCTGCCAATCGCAAGGCTTCCTGCGGTGCATTGATGCACCGCCATGGTCGATGGCCGCAGGCCTCTGAAAATGGAGGTCGGCAGGAATCACACCTCTTGCCGACCGTGCGCTGGGACGTCCGGGATGGACCTATTCAGCGCTTCCTGGAGCAGCGCGCCGCCGGGGGGCGGCGCGCCATGGGCCGATGTGGTCCCAAGGCCCTGCGGCGATGCGGCTAGCAGCGGCCCTTCTTGGCCTGACCCGGCGGGCAGAAGTAGCCCGGCCCGCGATGGCCGTCATCGTAGTGGTGATGGTGGTGGACCTCGCGGTAGTCGTCATCGTCGTGATGGCGGTAGTCCTCGTCGCCATCGGTCGCGATGGCCGCGCCGGCCGCGCCGCCGACGCCGGCGCCGACGATCGCCCCGCTGCGCCCGCCGAGCTCCGCGCCCACGGCTCCACCCAGTGCGCCGCCAATCGCACCGCCGATCGCGGCATCCTTGGTCAGCTCGTCGATGGCATAGGCCGCCGGTGTCAGGGCACTGAACGCCAGTAGCGCACAAAGGCTGAATGTCTTCATCGATATCTCCTCATTCACTCCCCGAAAAACGATGGTCCGGTCCGCACGCCTGTGCCTTCCGACGACGCGGTGCGGGGTTACGGTGTGCCGGTGCGTGCATTGGAGTCGCCGCGGGGTGAATCAGAACTGAACTCACCGACCCGCAACTGTGCGCCAGCACACGAAATGGTGTGACGAGCGATTTCGCGCCCTCCAGCGCGTGCCAGCCCGCCGTGCCCGGTGCTCCGGCGCCGCCGACCCGATGCCCTTGTGCAGCGGCCGGCCGGCGCATTCCTGTAGCGTGCAACGCGCCTCCGGTGCCGCGGTTATAATCGCGGCGCAGCGAGCACGAACCCGACATGACCGACACCCCACAACCGGCCACCACACGCGACGATCCTCGCCTGCGCGAGCTCTCCGATTGGGTCCAGCGCATCGCGCCCGCGGAGACCTTCACGATCGAGCCGGCCTCGGCCGATGCCAGCTTCCGCCGCTACTTCCGGGTCACGCTCGACGGCCGGACACGCATCGTCATGGACGCGCCGCCACCGCAGGAGGACTGCCGGCCCTTCGTCCACGTGGCCGGGCTGCTGAAGGCGGCGGGGGTGCACGCCCCGGAGGTACTGGCCCAGGACCTCGAGCGCGGCTTCCTGTTGCTCACGGATCTGGGCAGCAGGACCTACCTCGACGTGCTCGACGCCGATAATGCCGCGCGGCTTTTCGGCGACGCGATCGGCGCGCTGGTGAAGTGGCAGCTGGCGACCCGGCCGGGCGAGCTGCCGCCCTACGACGAGGCCTTACTGCGGCGCGAGCTCGCCCTGTTCCCGGACTGGTATGTCGCCCGCCACCTGCGCCGGACGTTGACGCCGGCGCAACAGGACGCGTTGCAGGCGGCCTTCACCCTGATCGTGCGCAGCAACCTGGCCCAGCCCACGGTCTTCGTGCACCGCGACTACATGCCGCGCAACCTGATGCTGAGCGATCCCAACCCCGGGGTGCTGGATTTCCAGGACGCCGTGGTGGGGCCGATCAGCTACGACATCGCCTCGCTGATGCGGGATGCCTTCCTGAGCTGGGAGGAGGAGCAGGTCATCGACTGGACCGTGCGCTACTGGGAGCGTGCCCGTCAGGCAGGTCTGCCCGTGCCGGCGGATTTCGGGGAGTTCTATCGCGACTTCGAGTGGATGGGGCTGCAGCGGCACCTGAAGGTGCTGGGCATCTTCGCCCGCATCCATTATCGCGACGGCAAGCCGAAGTACCTCGCCGACACGCCGCGCTTCCTCGGCTACGTCCGCAAGGTCGCCGAGCGGTACGCGGCCCTGAAGCCGCTGCTGCGGCTGATGGACGAACTGGAGCCGCGTGCGGTCGAGGTCGCCTACACCTTCTGAGACGGCCGTCGCCGCGACCCCATGAGAGCCATGATCCTGGCCGCCGGGCGCGGCGAGCGGATGCGGCCGCTGACCGACGCCATCCCCAAGCCTCTGCTGGAGGTGGGCGGCCGCGCCCTGATCGAGTATCACGTCGATGCTCTGGTCGCCGCCGGCTTCCGTGAGCTCGTCATCAACCACGCGCGCCTGGGCCACCTCATCGAGGCGCGGCTGGGCGATGGTCGACGATACGGCGCGGCCATCCGCTACTCCCCCGAGGGCGACACGCCGCTGGAGACCGGCGGCGGGATCTACAAAGCATTGAACCTGCTGGGGACCGGGGCATTCGTGGTGGTCAATGCGGACATCTGGACCGAGTTCGATTTCGGGACGCTGCGTGGGCGCCGGCCGACCGCCGCGCACCTGGTGCTGGTGCCGAATCCTCCCCATCACCCGGACGGGGACTTCGGACTGCGCGACGGGCGGATCAGAAACGACCTCCAGGCGCGTCACACCTACGCCGGCATCGGCGTCTATCACGCTGATCTATTTAAGAATTCGACTCCCGGCGCCTTCCCCCTCGCGCCCCTGATCCGGTCCGCGGCGGACCGCGGCGAGGTGACCGGGGAGCTGTATTCCGGCACCTGGATCGACGTCGGCACACCCCAGCGCCTGGGGCTCCTTCAGGCGTCGGTACCCCCTCGCCGCTGAGCGGGGTTCCCCCTTAACCCCGGGGGAGGGTATGATCCCCCTGCCGAGACCCGGGCCGCCGCCAACCGTTGCGGCCCTGCTCGGACCTTCAGAAAAAGACATACGCAGCGGTTCCTGCTGGTTCTAACAAGCTGTTTCTTTTGTAGTTTTCAGGGCGTCGCGGTTTTTTTTGTTCGGGTGCTAGGAATGCGGTTTTCGTTCGGCGGCAGTTTGCTGCGCTGCCGCAGGGGATGGCTTTATCGTTAGCGAGGGAAGTGTCAGATGCTTCGCAGAACTCGATTTGGAGCAGTCGGTGTCGTATCACTGCTCACGGCGGTTGCCGCCGGCCAGGCCGTGGCGCAAGTGGATCACGGCCTGCCGTACGAACCCCAGGTGCCGCGGCTGGTGCTGCGGGACGTCGTCCCCTCGCGACTGCCCTTCCAGCCGACGCCGGCCGCGATGCCGATCACGCGCTACCTCGCCGCCGAACAGGGTCACGGCCCGCGTACCGGTGATCTGGCCGAGATGCAGCGCCGCAAACGCCTGCGCGTGCTCATGCTGCGCGAGCAGGCGGGCGAGCTCGGCCGGCGGGACATCGCCATGGAGCGTGAACTGGTCACGGGTTTCGCCCTGCAGCACGGGATGGTGGCGGAGTTCGTGTGGGTAGACACGCCGGGTGAGCTGCCGCAGGCCCTGACCGATGGCCGCGGCGACGTGGTGATCGGCGACTCGCCCCTGGACGCGGGCGAGGCGCACGGGATCGATCGCACGGTGGCGCTGAAGCAGGTTCGCTATCTCGTGGTCGCCCGCAGGGGCGGGCGCAAGCTCGCGCGCAAGAGCGATCTGTATGGCCTGCGGGCCGGGCTCGCCGCCGGTTCCCCGGCCTGGCCCGTCCTCGACCAGATGAGTGCGGGCCACCCTGCCATCGTGCGCGTGCCGACGGAGGGATTGCGGCAGGAGGAGGTGCTCGCGCAGCTGGCCGCCGGCCGATTCGACTTCACGGTCATCGAGTCCGACGGATCGGAGCCGGCGCTGGACGCGCATCCCACACTGCGGGTGGCCATGGAGCTGACCGAGGGCCAGCCCGTGTCGTGGCTGGTGCGCGCGGCCAACGAGGAGCTGCGCGCGGCGCTGGACCACCACCTGAACAAGAACCGGCTGGCGCTGCGCCCCCAGGCCACGGCGAGGGAGGATCTCGACGTCATCCGCAAGCGCGGCGTGCTGCGCGTGATCACCCGGCCGGACGCCGATGACTTCTTCATCAGCAAGGGCGAGCCGGCCGGGTTCGAGTACGACCTCATCCGCGAATTCTGTCTGCGCGAGGGACTGCGGCTGGAGGTGACGGTGGCCGACAGCGACGAGCAGATGCTGGCCTGGCTGCGCGACGGGCTGGGCGATGTGGTCACGGCGCGGGTGGACGCCCGCCTCGCGGAGGCCGATGCCTCGCTCGCCAGCACGCGCATCTATCACTACGTCGCGCCGGTGATCGTCGGCCGTGCCGACTCCGGCACCGTATTGAAGGCCGGCGGACGCGTGCTGGTCGCGCGCGACGGCCTCTTCGCACGGATGCTGGGGCGCGACGGGGCCCGCGACCTCGGGCTCGAGCTCGATATCGTGGAGACCGATCCCTCGCGCACCATTCCGGAGCTGGTCGACGCCGTGGCCGCCGGCGAGGCCGATTACACCGTGGTCGAGGCGAGCCGGCTGAAGGAGCTGGGCCGCTACCGCGACGACGTCCGCCCGCTGCGCTCGATCCGCGACACCCGTCCCTACCGCTACACGGTGCGGTCCTCCAATCCGGCCTTGCGCGCCGCGCTCGACGACTTCCTGAAGACCGAGTACGGCAGCGACCTTTATCGTGCCGCCCAGCGCCGCTACTTCGACAACGACGACCTGTTCGCCATCCGCGGCGCCGGATTCGATCGGCTCTCGCCCTACGACGAGCTGGTGAAACGCTATGCCGACCGTTACGGCTTCGACTGGCGCCTCATCGTCGCGCAGATCTACGAGGAGAGCCGCTTCAAGCCGGGCGCGGTGTCCGCGGCCGGCGCCCGCGGGCTCATGCAGGTGCTGCCGAAGACGGCGCGCGCCATGGGCTTCCGCCGGCTGGACCACCCCGAGCACGGCATCCACGCCGGCGTGAAGTATCTCGACCGACAGCGCGACAGGTTCGAGGACACGCTCGCCATCGCCGATCGCACCTGGTTCGCGCTCGCTGCCTACCACGCCGGCTACGAGCGCGTGCAGTCCGCCCGCCGGCGCGCCGCGCGCATGGGGCTGGACCCCAACCGCTGGTTCGGCAACGTCGAGAAGGCGATGGTGGAGATGAGCCGCAAGCGCAGCGGACGCAGCGCCTACCGCGGCGGCGCGGTCACCGCCTCCTACGTGCGCGAGGTCCGCGCCCGCTACGAGAGCTATCTGCTGATGCGCCCCGGCGCCGTACTCGCCGCCCTGTAGCGGTCCCTTTCGCCAGCGATTACGCTGGCCAATTTCCAGACGAAGACCGGGCACTCGCGCGGGACCTCGCGGTCTTGCCGCGTGGCAGGGCGGGCGCGTTGATCGACTATCCCCGGTCGGTCGGCTCCGGAGGGTATGGCGAAGTCATCCCGGCGGCCCGTGCCGCCCGGCAAGCGGTCATGCTCGGGCAGGCGTGTGGTCGCTCGATGTATCCAAGGAAGCTCTGCAAGAGGCAGAGCCGCCATGCGGTGCATGGGTGCACCGGCATCTTCGGCGGCCGCAGGACATTGAAAAGGCGGGTCGGCGGGAATCACACTTCCTGCCGACCGTGCTCTGGGAAGTCCAGGATGGACTTCTCAAAGCCTCCCCGACCGTCCGCGGAACCCGAGACGAGGATCCCGGCGTGCTACCGGTAGCGGGTGGGGTCGGGGATGCCGGCCTGGGCGAAGCCGGCGGCGCGGAAGCGGCAGGAATCGCACACCCCGCACGCGCGGCCCTCGGCGTCTGCCTGGTAGCACGACACCGTCGCGGCGAAATCCACCCCCAACCGTGCCCCCTCGGCGACGATCTGCGCCTTGCTCATCGCGATGAGCGGCGTGTGGACCTTGAACTCCGCGCCCTCCACGCCGGCCCTGGTCGCCACCCGCGCCAGGCGCGCGAAGGCCTCGATGAAGGCCGGCCTGCAGTCCGGGTATCCCGAGTAGTCCACCGCGTTGACCCCGATGTAGATGTCGCGCGCCTCGAGCACCTCCGCCCAGGCGAGCGCGAGCGCCAGGAACACCGTGTTGCGGGCGGGGACGTAGGTGACCGGGACCCCCTCGGTCGGCGCGGCGGGCACGGCGATGCGGTGGTCGGTGAGGGCGGAGCCGCCGATTTCGGAGAGGTCGATGCGCATGACCTTGTGCGCGGCCGCGCCGAGCGAGGTCGCCACCCGGCGGGCGGCGGCGAGCTCGGTGCAATGCCGCTGGCCGTAATCGAAGCTGAGCGCGTAGGTCTCGCAGCCCTGCTCGCGGGCGACGGCCAAGGTCACGGCCGAGTCCAGGCCACCCGAGACCAGCACCACCGCGCGGCGGGCGCCCATGCCGCTAGCGACCGGGGACGTTGCCCCAGAGGACCTTGTGCAGCTGCAGCTGGAACCGCACCGGAAGCCGGTCGGCCAGGATCCATTCCGCCAGGGTGGCGGGGGGGAGGTCGCCGGCGACCGGCGAGAACAGCACCTCGCAGCGATCGGTCAGGCGCCACTCGGCGAGCCGCGCGCGCGCCCAGTCGTAATCGGTGCGATCGACGATCACGAACTTCACCTCGTCGCGGGACGTGAGCAGCCGCAGGTTCTCGTAGCGGTTGCGCGCCATCTCTCCGGAGCCGGGCGTCTTCAGGTCGAGTATCCGCGCCACGCGCGGATCGACCGGCGCGATGTCGAGCGCGCCGCCGGTCTCCAGCGAGACCTCGTAGCCGCGATCGCAGAGCTCCTTCAGCAGTGCCAGGCAGCCCTTCTGCGCGAGCGGCTCGCCGCCGGTCACCGTCACGTAGCGGGTGGCGTAGCGAGTGGTCTCCTCGAGGATCTCGCCGACCGTGCGCTGGCTTCCGCCTTCGAAGGCATAGGCGGTGTCGCAGTACACGCAGCGCAAGGGGCAGCCGGTCAGGCGTATGAACACGGTGGGCAGGCCCACGCGGGTAGTCTCGCCCTGCAGGGAATGAAAGATCTCGGTGATGCGCAGCCGCGTGCGCAGCGCGCCGCCGACAGCGTGGTCGCGGTGGGCTACTTCGATCATGGGAACGACAGGCCCGGCGTTACGGGGCCTGTTCGAGCCGCATGCGCTGCAGGCGATCCTCGGCCATGCGCGCGGACGTGGTCCCCGGATAACGCTGCAGGACCTCCTGCAGGGTCGCCTTGGCCTGTTCCGTCTGCCCCAACTCCTGCTGGCAGAATCCGATCTTCAGCATCGCCTGCGAGACCTTCTGGCTGCTCGGGTACGCGGCCACCAGCTTCTGGTATTCGTTGATCGCCTGGTCGAACTGCTTGTTCACGTAATAGGCCTCGCCGAGCCAGTACTGCGCGCTGTCGGCGCGCGGGCTGTCCGGGTAGGTGACCAGGAAGTTGTTGAACTGGGCGACCGCGTCCTGGTACTTGCCGGCCTTCAGCGAATTGAAGGCGGCGCTGTAGGCCTGATCGGGATCGCCCGCGATCGCTGGCGCGGCGGTCGCAGTCTGCATCGCCGGGGCGGGTGCGGCGGCCCCCGGTGCCGCCGGCGCCGGGGCGTCCTGCATGCCGGCATCCGCCGGCAATGGTGCATTGGACGTCGTATTGGCCGGCGGCGCGGTGACCGGTGGGGCGGCGGCGGCCGTTCCCGGCGCGGCCGGTGACGGCCAGCGCGGATCGCCGGTGGCGGCCACGGCGGCCGGCGGCTGTTGCGCGGCGCGCGCCTGCAGCTGATCGATCACGTATTGTTGCTGTTCGACCTGTCCGCGCAGCTGCTGCACCTGGCGTTGGAGGGCCTCCACCTGGTTGGCCAGATCGAGCAACCCGCGGCCCTGGAGCGACTGCTCGAGCTTCTGCAGCCGGGCCTCCACGTCTTCGCCATAGCCGGCCTCGACCACGGGTACGTCCTGGGCGGCGGCGCCCGGCGCCTGCAGCGTCGCGGCGATGGCAGCCGCCAGGGTGAGAATCCGGAAGGCGCCCGGGCCAGCGCGCGGTGTCGTGACCGTGGGACGCATGATTAGTAGGCGACCTCCACGCGGCGGTTCTGGCCGTAGGCGGCTTCGTCGTGGCCCGGATCCCGCGGCCGCTCCTCGCCGTAGCTCATGGTGCGGATCTGCGTGCCGGAGGCGCCGAGCAGCACCATCTGCCGCTGCACCGCCTGCGCGCGGCGCTCGCCGAGGGCGAGGTTGTATTCGCGCGAACCGCGCTCGTCGGTGTGGCCCTCCAGCGAGACCACGGCGCCGGGATTGGCGGCCAGGTGGCTCACCGCCGCTTCGATGATGGGGCGGAACTCCTCGCGCACCTCGCTGCTGTCGTAGTCGAAATAGATGATGCGATCGGTGCCGACGGCGCCGGTCAGATCCGTGCCCATCCCCTCGTTCACGGCGCCGCCCTCGAGCCCCTGCGATTCGGCGGTGCCCTGCGTCTGTGCTGCCAGTTCCTCGGGGGTCAGCCCCTGCTCGGTAGAGGAGGCTTCCTCCTTGGTGCGCTTGGCGCAGCCGAAGACGAGACTGCCGGCGGCGACGAGAACCAATACCTGCAACACTCGCTTGTACATGGGCCTTCTCCTGTCTTGGGTTCACGGCGGCCGCGACACCGGGCGGCAGCCTTGCTGATACGCGTTCCCGTCATCCCGGGCCACGGCTGGCCCGCGTCGGCTATCTTCTGAACGGACCCCATGCCGGTTCCCGCACCTGCGCCCCGCCGGGCAGATCGATGCGCTGGCGCACGCGGCCGTCGACGGACACGGCGGCGAGCTCGGTTCCGCCGCCGCCCGCCGTGGAGTACAGCAGCATGGTGCCGTTGGGCGCGAAGCTCGGCGACTCCGCCTGGCTCGAATCGCTGAGCACGCGGAACCCCCCATCGCGCAGGTTGAGTACGCCGATGCGATAGCCGCCGCTGCCGCCGTTCACCACCGCCAGGTGCTTGCCGTCCGCCGAGTATCGTGGCCTCGCATTATAAGGCCCCAGATTGAAAGTGATACGTTTCGGCGTCGGGTTGAACAGGCTCACCTCGTAGATCTGCGGCCCGCCGGCGCGGTCGGAGGTGAAGGCGATGCGCTGACCGTCGGGCGACCAGGTCGGCTCGGTGTCGATGGCCGGGTCGTTGGTCAGGCGCTGGAAGAGGCCGCTGTCCAGGTACAACACGTAGATCTCGGGATTTCCGTCCACCGAGCGGCGCAGCGCCAGCTTGGTGCCGTCGGGGGAGAAGTCCGGCGCGCTGTTGATGCCCTGGCCCTTGGCCACGGCGCGGCGCTGGCCGGTGGCGATGTCCTGCACGTAGACCGCCGAGGTCCGCCCCTCGAGCGAGGCGTAGGCGATCTGGCGGCCGTCCGGCGACCAGGCCGGCGAGAAGATCTCCGCCGGCGACTCCAACAGCGTGCGCGGATTGTAGCCGTCGCTGTCGGAGACCTGCAGGGTGTAGACCTTGCGGCCGGCGCCGCTGCCGCGCACGGTGACGTAGGCGATGCGCGTGGCGAAGGCGCCCTTCTCGCCGGTCAGCTGCTCGTAGACGATGTCGGCGATCTGATGCGCGGTGTAGCGCAGGTTGGCCGCGGAGGTGGAGCCGCGATAGGCGTAGAGCTTCTGGCCCTTGAACACGTCGACCAGCGTGAACTCCACGTTGTAGCCGTTGGCCGACGGGGTGACGGTGCCGACCACCATGTTCTCCGTGCCGAGCGACTTCCAGGCCGGGAAGTCGATCTCCTGCAGCGCGGCGGGCTGCCCCGGCATCCGATCGGTGGTCATGGTGTCGAACCGGCCGCTGCGCCTGAGGTCCGCGGAGATCACCGCCGCGACGTCCTCGGGCAGGGGGCCAGGCGAGCGGAATGGCACCACCGCGATCGGCAGCGGATTGTCGGCGCCCTGGGTGATATCGATCGAGATCTCCTCCTGCGCCCGGAGCGGCGGCGTCGTTCCCAGCAGCAGCGCCAGTGCACAAAGCAGTAGCGACATCGCAGTGCGTTGCGGTTGCATCGTGACTTACCCCTCGGGTTTGAAAGTAATCGAAAGAATCTTGCCGGCCAGACCCTTCTGCACCTGCGGATCGGTCGGGACCGGCAGCGGCGAGGACTTCAGCACCGCCAGTTCCGCCTGGCGATCGAAGGCCGGGTCGCCGCTGGATGGATCGACGCGCACATCCGTCACCTCGCCATTCGGGGTCAGCTTCACCTTCAGGGTGCAGCGCATGCCGCTGCCCGGGCGCGGATTGGTGAAGTTGGACGTGATTCTGCTCTGCCATATGGCCGTGTACTCGCTGAGCGCGTCACGGATCAGGTTGTTCAGCCGCTGCGCCTCCTCTTCGGCCTGCATCGCGGCCTGGAGTTCCTGCTGCCGCTGCGCCTCCTCGGCCTCCTCGCGCGCCTTGCGCGCCTCTTCTTCCTGCCGCTGCTTCTCCGCCAGCGCCCGCTGCTTCTCTTCCTCGATGCGCGCTCGCTCCTCCTCGGCCTTTCTCCTCTCCTCCTCGGCCTTGCGCGCGGCTTCCTCCTGCCGCTGCTTCTCCGCCAGCGCCTGCTGCTTTTCCTCCTCGATGCGCTTGCGCTCCTCCTCGGCCTTCTTCTTTTCCTCCTCGCGCTGGCGCTTCTCCTCCTCGATGCGCTTGCGCTCTTCCTCGGCCTTCTGCTTCTGCTCCAGGGCGATGCGCTTCTCGTTCTCGAGCGCCTTCCTTTCCTCCTCGGCCTTCAGCCGCGCCTCCTCGGCCTTCTGCTTCTCCTCGAGGGCCACCCGCTTCTGCTCCTCGGCCTTGCGGCGCTCGTCCTCCTGAACCTGCTTCTCCAGTTCGGCGCGCTTGCGGGTCTCCTCGGCCTGCTTCTGCTCTTCCTGTACCTGCTTGAGGCGCTGCTCCTCGGCCTCGCGCTGCCTGCGCGCCTCCTCGGCCCGGACCTCGAGCTCCTTCTGCCGCCGCTCCTCGGCCTCGCGCTTCTTGCGCTCGGCCTCTCGCAGCCTCTTGACCTCCTCCTCGATGCGCGTCTGATCCACGGCCACGGCCTCCACGATGGGGGCGGTGGACGGGGGCGTGAGCGAGGGCGGCTCGCTGAAGTCGATGCTGAACAGCAGCAGGAACACCGCCGCCACGTGGATCGCCACGGCAAACAGGAACGCCTGGAACTTCTGCGCGCGATTGAGTGACACGGTCAGTTAGAACGCGGACGATGGGTTCGCGGGGTCAACCCTCGGGTTCGGTGAGCAGTCCCACGCCGGTGACCCCCGCGGCGCTCAGGCTCGCCAGTAGGTGCACGATCTTCTCGTAGACCACGCCCTTGTCGCCCTTGATGAGAACGGGCTCATCGGGCTTCGTGCTGCGCACGGCCAGGATCTTGGCGGCCACGGTCTCCAGGTCGACGGGTTTCTCCTCGTCCTCGTCCCAGCTGATGAAGTACTCGCCGGCGACGTTGACGGTGATCACGTGCGGCTCGGAATCCGATTCCACCGGCTCGGAGACCGCCTTCGGCAGCTCGACCCGCACACCTTGCGTCACCAGCGGCGCGGTGGCCATGAAGATGATAAGCAGCACCAGCATGACGTCGATGTACGGCACCACGTTCATCTCCGCCATCAGCTTTCTGCGCCGGCCGTGGCGGCCCGATTTCGTCACCTCCATTGCCGCTGCCTCCGGCCCGGCGCGGTCGCGGCGGCGCAAGCGTGCGCCAGCGCCTCCTCACGCCCGGACATGTGGGTTGCGGCGCTCATCAGCTGTGCGCCTGCCGTTGCAGGATGGAGGAAAACTCCTCCAGGAAGATATCGTAGCGGTTGTAGAGACGATCGATGTCGCTGGAGTAGCGGTTGTAGGCGATGAAGGCCGGGATGGCGGCGAACAGGCCCATCGCCGTGGCAATCAGCGCCTCGGAGATGCCGGGCGCCACCATCGCCAGCGTGGCCTGGTGCACGTTCTGCAGCGCCTGGAAGGAATTCATGATGCCCCAGACGGTGCCGAACAGACCGATATAAGGACTCACCGAGCCGACGGTCGCGAGAAAAGGCAGGCTCGCCTCCAGGTCCTCGATCTCGCGGCTGATGGCCACGCGCATGGCGCGCTGCGCGCCCTCCAGCACCGCCATCGGCTCGATCCCCTCGCGCTTGCGCAGGCGCGCGAACTCCTTGAAGCCGGCCTCGAAGATCTTCTCCATGCCGCGCGCCTCGCGGCCGCCGGCGTTCAGCCTCGAGTACAGCGCCGCCAGGTCCTCGGAGTTCCAGAAGCGGTTCTCGAAATCCTCCGCGCCCCGCCGCGCGCGCTTCATCATGCTGCGCTTGGAGAAGATGATCGTCCAGGAGGCAAGCGACGCCAGCACCAGCACCAGCATGACGAACTTCACCAGCCAGCTTGCGTGCAGGATCAGACTTGCAACCGATAAATCAGTCTGCATGTTTTCGGAACCTCTTTATTGCGTCGTGTATCGGGTCTGGAATGGCGCGCGGCCGGAATGCATCGGCGTCGATGCAGGCCACGATGACGACGCCGCGGCACAGTGGGCCGCCGTCGGCGCGCACGATGTCCTGTTCAAATTCAATGCTCGCTGAACCGAGCTTCCCCACGCGCGAGCGCACATTCAACTCGTCATTAAACCGTGCCGGCTTCAGATAGTCGACCGCGAGGTGCCGCACCGCGAACACCACGCGCTCCTCCGCGAGCAGCCGGTCCTGCTGCCAGCCCAGGGAGCGCAGCCACTCGGTCCGGGCTCTTTCCATGAATTTCAGGTAGTTGGCATGGTAGACCACGCCGCCGGCGTCGGTGTCCTCGTAATAGACCCGCACCGGCCAGACGAATTCCGCGGCCGCCGCCGTCCGCTCTTTGCGCCTCATGCGAGGCTCCAGGGGCGGCCGCATGGACCGAGGGGCCTGCGGAGTGCTACCACACACTGTAGGTACGTCCCTGCAGGCTCCACGGCCGCACCCCTGCGGCCGAGGGTCGCGGTCCTTCCCAGGCCCCTCGGCCCGGCACCGTCGAAACCGGCAAGCGCTCGCATCAGCGCTCCCTGCGCAGATGAGGAGTCCCGCCCGCCTCCGATCGTCGCAGCCCTGCCGCAAGAGCGCTCAACGCGATCGAGGACCTTCGGGCAGGGGGCCGCGACGCCTGCCGCGGAGCGTACATGGATGCATTCACAGCGTGTCGTGGCGGGCGTCACGGCCCCTGCCGCGGAGCGTACATGGATGCATTCACAGCGTGTCGTGGCGGGCGTCACGGCCCCCTGCCAGGCACGGACCGCGTCAGTGCGTCCCGCCATCAGCGCCCTTCGAACAGGTCCGGATCGCTGGGCGGCTCGCGCGCCGGCGGATTCAGACCGAAGTGCAGCCAGGCATTGCGCGTGGCCATGCGTCCGCGAGCCGTGCGCATCAGGAAACCCTGCTGGATGAGGAAGGGCTCGATGACGTCCTCTATGGTGCCGCGCTCCTCGCCGATGGCGGCGGCCAGGCTCTCGACGCCGACCGGACCGCCGTCGAACTTCTGGATGACGGTGAGGAGCAGCTTGCGGTCCATCATGTCGAAGCCGTGCACGTCGACGTTGAGCAGGTCGAGGGCGCGGTTGGCGATCTCCGCGGCGATGCGCCCGTCGCCCTTCACCTGCGCGTAGTCGCGCACGCGCCGGAGCAGGCGGTTGGCGATGCGCGGCGTGCCGCGCGAGCGCCGGGCAATCTCCGCGGCGCCTTCCTCGTCGACGCTGACGTTGAGTATGCGCGCCGCGCGCACCACGATGCGGGTCAGATCCGCGTGGCCGTAGAACTCCAGTCGCTGCACGATCCCGAAGCGATCGCGCAGCGGAGAGGTCAGCAGCCCGGCGCGCGTCGTCGCGCCCACCAGCGTGAACGGCGGCAGGTCGAGCTTGATGGCGCGCGCCGCGGGGCCTTCCCCGATCATGATGTCGAGCTGAAAGTCCTCCATCGCCGGATACAGCACCTCCTCGACGATGGGGCTCAGGCGATGGATCTCGTCGATGAACAGCACGTCGCGCGGCTCGAGATTGGTCAGCAGGGCGGCAAGATCCCCGGGCCGCTCCAGCGCGGGTCCGGCCGTCTGCCGCAGGCCCACGCCCATCTCGTGGGCGACGATGTGCGCCAGCGTGGTCTTGCCCAGCCCCGGAGGCCCGAAGATGAGCACGTGATCGAGCGCGTCGCGGCGCTGGCGCGCGGCGCCGATGAAGATCTGCATCTGCTCGCGCACCTGCGGCTGGCCGACGTAGTCGTCCAGCCGCTGCGGGCGGATTTTCTCCTCCGCGGCGTTGTCCTCGGCGCTGGCGCCGGCGCGCACGATCGAATCGGGTTCAGCCATGTCGTCTCGTCAGGGTCTAGCCGCCGGCACGCGCGAGGTTGCGCAGCGCCTCGCGGATGATCGCCTCGCTGCTCATGCCCGCCGCGGCCACGCCGTGCACGTAGCGGCTGGCCTCGTTGGGCTTGTAGCCGAGCGCGATGAGCGCGCTGACCGCGTCGGCCACCGGATCGCCGGCCGGCGCGGGGGGCTGACCGGGCGCCGCGGCGACCGCGGGCTGCTGCCGCCAGTCGTGCAGGCGATCGCGCATCTCGACGATGAGGCGCTCGGCGGTCTTCTTGCCGATGCCCGGCAGCCGCGTCAGCCGCGCCACGTCGCCCTGCTGCACGCAGGCGGCGAACTGCTCGGTCTCGATGCCGGAGAGGATCGCGAGCGCGACCTTCGGTCCGACCCCGCTCACCTTGAGCAGGTCGCGGAACAGCCGGCGCTCCTCCTCCGTGCCGAAGCCGTAGAGCAGCTGCGCATCCTCGCGCACGAGAAGGTGCGTGTGCAGCACGGCCTCGTGATTGATCTCCGGCAGCCGGTAGAACGTGGTCATCGGCGCCTCGAGCTCGTAACCCACGCCGTGCACATCGACGAGCAGGAACGGCGGGCGCTTCTCGACGATGACGCCGCGCAATCGTCCGATCATCGGCGCAGGCCCCCGGCGCGCCGCCGTCCCGCGCGCATGCCTCCGAGCAGCTCCGCCGGCGCGGTCATGCGTTGCAGGGCCTGGCGGGTGTGCCCATGGCACAGCGCCACGGCGAGCGCGTCGGCGGCGTCGCTCTCGGCGCCATCCGCGAGCTTCAGCAGCACCTTGATCATGTGCTGGACCTGCACCTTCTCGGCGCGCCCCTGGCCGACGATCGCGAGCTTGATCTCCGCGGGCGAGAACTCGAAGACGCGCAGGCCGTGGCTGGCGCCGGCGACGATCGCCGCGCCGCGCGCCTGACCGAGCTTCAGCGCGGAGTCGACGTTGCGGTTCACGAACACCTTCTCGATGGCCATCTCGCTCGGTTCATGGGCGGCGATCACGGCGCACACGCCGTCGTAGATCGCGCGCAGGCGCTCGGCCATCTCGCCATCGGGGGTGCGGATGCAGCCGTTGGCGACGTGGCGCGCCTGCCCGCGCTCCAGGCTGATGACGCCGTAGCCGGTGATCCGTGAACCAGGGTCTATGCCCAGTATGCGCATGGGGCGGGCGGGATGGCGTCGTCAGGCGAGCTTCGCCAGCACCTCGTCGCTGATGTCGGCGTTGGAGTACACCTTCTGCACGTCGTCGAGGTCCTCCAGCGCCTCCAGCAGCTTCATCATCTTCTCGGCGCTTTCGCCGTCGATGTGCGTGCTGGTGGACGCGCGCATCGTGACCTCGGCGGATTCCGGTTTCAGCCCCGCCGCCTCCAGCGCGTCCTTCACCGCCCCGAAGTCCTCCGGCGTGGTCAGCACGTCGATGCTGCCGTCGTCGTTGGTGACCACGTCCTGTGCGCCGGCCTCCAGCGCCACCTCCAGGATGCGATCCTCCGAGGCGCCGGCCGGGTAGCTCAGCACGCCATTCTTGCTGAACATGAAGGCGACGGAACCGTCGCTGCCGAGGTTGCCGCCGTGCTTGCTGAAGGCGTGCCGCACCTCGCCGACGGTGCGGTTGCGGTTGTCGGTCATGCAGTCCACCATCACCGCGACCCCGCCCGGCCCATAGCCCTCGTAGCGCACCTCCTCGTAATTCTCCGCGCCCGACTCGCCGGTGCCGCGCTTGATCGCGCGCTCGATCGTGTCCTTGGTCATGTTGGCGGACAGCGCCGCATCGATCGCCGCGCGCAGGCGCGGATTGGCGCTGGCGTCGCCGCCGCCCATGCGCGCGGCGACGGTGATTTCACGGATGAGCTTGGTGAACAGCTTGCCGCGCTTGGCGTCCTGCGCGCTCTTGCGGTGTTGGATGTTGGCCCATTTGCTGTGGCCGGCCATGTCTGAATACCCTTTTGCAGCCGTCGGTGCCGATGCGGCGAAGTGTACCATCACGCCTGTTCACGGTTCATGCCGGAAGCGGCCGTGGCGCAGGAAGTGCACGGTCTGATAGGCCGCCGCCGGCGCGAACATCAGCGCCAGGTGCGAGACCGGCAGGCAGATGTGATCGGTCATGCCGTCCAAGCGGGTCTCTTCGACCGCCACCGTGCCGTCGTTGGGCGCGGCGAGCCCGCCGACGACCCGTCCGAGGCCGACCGACAGCGTCCCCGCGATGGAGCCGAGCTCGTGAGTCCCGTCCCAGGGCGGCACGCCGCCGAGCAGCCCGTGCTCCAGGCTCTTGTTCAAGACCTTGCGCCCCAGCTCGAAGCGGGCCAGCACGCGCGCGGCCTGGCTGTAGCGGTGCGGCGTACCCAGCGTGACCACGCGGCCGGGCCGCGGCTGCGGGAAGGCCGCGAAGAAGTGGCGCAGCACCAGTCCACCGAGACTGTGGCCGACGAAATGCACGACGGAGGCATCGATGTCGTCGGCCAGGCGCTTCAATGCACAGGCATTGTCGCGCGGCGATTGTTCCAGCGTGGGATAGGAGAAGGTCCGTGTCGCGAATCCGGCATGACGCAGCTGTGCGGCCATCGGCAGCATCGCCGCCCCGTGCAGGAACAGCCCGTGGACGAGCACGACGCATTGCTGGGTTCCGGGAGTCATCGATCCCTCTAAAGCCGGTCTACCCGGCGCCAACGGGTGGGCAGGGGGCGCGCGCCGGGACTAAACTCAGACGAGTCAACTCCGTAGTCGATCGACGCCGGTCCCGCCCCATGGACACGCCCGCCATTATAGATGTCGAGGCCTCCGGCCTCGGCCCCGGCAGCTACCCGATAGAGGTCGGATGCGTGCTCCCGTGCGGGACGCCGTTCTGCTCGCTGATCCATCCGGAGCCGGATTGGCATCGCTGGGACACGGATGCCGAGCGCGCGCACGGCATCCGCCGCGAGGCGCTGTACATGTACGGCCGCAAGCCCGCGGAGGTCGCGCGGCGGCTCAACGAGGTCCTGCGCGGGCGGACCGTCTACTGCGATGCCTGGAGCGAGGAGGGCGGCTGGCTCGCGGTGCTGTTCGACAGCGCGCGCTCGAAGAGGCGCTTCCGCGTGAAACCCCTGCGGGCGCTGCTCTCCGGGGATCAGGCCGCGATCTGGGACGCGGTGAAGGAGAGGGTGACCAGGGAGCTCGCCAGCAGCCGGCACCGCGCCAGCCTGGAGGCGCGCGTGCTGCAGATGACCTACGTGCGCACGCTGGAGATCACGCGCTCGCCGCTGAGGGGCGCGGCGATAGGGCCGCCGCGGCTGTCCTGAAGCGTTCCCCCCGCGCGGGATCAGGCGTCGCCGGCCCCGAGCACCTGCTTCTTGCGGGTCATCGCGAACTCCAGCATGCGCTGGATCGGCACCACGGCCCGCGCGCGGATGTCCTCGTCGACGAAGACCTCGCCGCTGCCGGTGGCGAGCGCGTGCTCGAGCTTGCGCAGGCCGTTCATCGCCATCCACGGGCAATGCGCGCAGGAGCGGCAGGTCGCGCCGCGACCCGCCGTCGGCGCCTCGATGAATTCCTTTCCGGGCGCCGCCTCCTGCATCTTGTGGAAGATGCCCTTGTCGGTGGCGACGATGAATCGCCGGGCCTCCAGCGATTTCGCCGCCTTGATGAGCTGCGTCGTCGATCCGACCACGTCGGCCTGGCGTATCACCGCCTCGGGCGACTCCGGATGCACCAGGACCTTCGCGTCCGGGTACCGCCGGCGCATGTCCTCGAGCTCCAGGCCCTTGAACTCCTCGTGCACGATGCAGGAGCCGTTCCAGAGGATCATGTCGGCGCCGGTCTGGCGCTGGATGAAGTCGCCGAGGTACCTGTCGGGCGCCCAGAGGATCTTCTCGCCGCGATCGTGCAGGTATTTCACGATGTCCACGGCCACGCTGGAGGTCACCATCCAGTCCGCGCGCGCCTTCACCGCCGCGCTGGTGTTGGCGTAGACCACGACGGTGCGATCGGGATGCTGGTCGCAGAATTCCGCGAACTCCCTGGGCGGGCAGCCCAGGTCCAGCGAGCACTCGGCCTGCAGCTCCGGCATCAGCACGCGCTTCTCCGGGTTGAGGATCTTGGCTGTCTCGCCCATGAAACGCACGCCCGCGACCACCAGTGTCGTGGCCTCGTGCTGGTGTCCGAAGCGCGCCATGTCCAGCGAATCGGAGACGTAGCCGCCGGTCTCCTCGGCCAGCAGCTGGATGTCGGCGTCGGTGTAGTAGTGCGCGATGAGCACCGCATCCTTCTCGCGCAGCAGATCCTTGATGCGGGCGCGGAGGCGCTCGCGCTCCTGCGGTTCCAGCGACTCGGAGATGGTCGGCGGCACCTCGAACTTCGGCGTGCTGGGGATGATGATCGTCGGGATGCTGCTCATCGTCGGCTTCCGGGGTGTCCTGGGCTTCTCTGGGGGAGGAACTCGGCGGGCGTCGGTATCAGCCGGCCTTCGGCCGACGCGCGGTCCGCCGCGGCGGGCTGGCCCTGGCGGATTGGAACAGCTGCTCGCGGCGGCGGCCGTCGCGAGCATATTCGCCGGTCGGCCGCAGCCAGTCCAGCGCCTGGATCACGCGGCGGAAGTCCTCGCGCGCGATGCGCTTGTTCAATACGGCCTCGTAGACGCCCTGAAGTTCCGCCAGCGTGAAGCGCGGCGGCAGGAACCGGAGCGCGGCATCCGAGTGCATGATCTGCGCGGTGAGGTGGCGAACCGCCAGCGGCAGCAGGTCGGCGTGATCGAAGGCGAGCGGCGGCGGCCGGCGCGCGTCGAACCAGCCGACGTCGCCGGCGTCGTCGCCGGCGACCGGGTTCACCCCGTCCGGACGCACCAGTCCCATGTACAGGATGGAGATGTTGCGCTCGCGCGGGTCGCGCCCCGGCGTGCCGGCGGCGTGGAACTGCTCGAGCTCCACGCCGCTCACACCGGTCTCCTCCTCGAGCTCGCGCAGCGCGCAGTCCAGCAGGTCCTCCTCGTAGTCGAGGTAGCCGCCGGGAAACGCCCAGCGGCCCGCGTAAGGCTCGTGCCGGCGCTGGACGAGCAGGACCTCGAGCCTGCCGTCGCGGACGGTGAACAGCACTGCATCGGTCGTGACCGCCGGGTGCGGATACTCGTATACGTACGGCATGACCCGATTATAGGGATCGGCGCGGCAATCCGGCACCGGCAGAGGGCCGCGCCCCGCTACAGGAGCACGTGCGTGCCGAGCTCGACGACGCGGTTAGGCGGCAGCTTGAAGTAATTCGCGGCGCCCTCGGACTGACGCGTCATCCAGGCGAACAGCGCGCAGCGCCAGCCGGAGAGCGCGCCCGGACCATCCGTCACGGTCGAGCGGGCGACGAAATAGCTCGTCGTCATCGGGTCGAGCTCCAGCCCGAAATCCCCGGCGCGCCCCAGCGCCTCCGGCACGTCCGGTTCTTCGCGGAACCCGTAGTGAACGGCGGCGCGGTAGAGCCCGGGGGCCAGCTCGGAGATGCGCAGTCGTCTGGCAGGGTCGACGCGCGGCACGTCCTCGTTCACCACGTGCAGGAATATGGTGCGCTCGTGCAGCACCTTGTAGTGCTTGAGGTTGTGGAACAGCGCCGCCGGCACCCGCCCCGGGTCCGAGGTGAGGTATACCGCCGTGCCCGGCACGTGCTGCACGTCAGGCTGCGGGCCGGCGACGAACGCCTCCACGGCGATATCCATGGCCTGGCGCTGTTCTGCCAAGAGGTTGCTGCCGCGCTTCCAGGTCGTCAGCATCACGAAGATGCCGATGCCGAGCGCCAGCGGCAGCCACCCGCCGTGGAGGAACTTGGTCAGGTTGGAGCCGAAGAACAAGACCTCGAGCGCGCCGAAGACGATGAGGGCGGCGAGCAGCGCGGCGCGCATGCGTCCGCGGGTGTGCAGGGCGACGGTGGCGGCCAGCAGCGTGGTGATGATCATCGTGCCGGAGACCGCGATGCCGTAGGCCGCGGCCAGGGCGCTCGATGAGCCGAACTCGAGCACCAGCACGACGACGGCGACGAGCATCAGCCAGTTCACGCTCGGGATGTAGATCTGCCCTCTCGCCGTGTCCGAGGTATGCAGGATCCGCACGCGCGGCAGGTAGCCGAGCCGCGAGGCCTGCAAGGTCAGCGAATAGGCGCCTGAGATCGTGGCCTGCGAGGCAATGACGGTCGCGGCCGTGGCCAGCAGCACAAGCGGCAGCTGCAGCCACTCCGGCGCCAGCAGGTAGAACGGATTTTTGACCAGTTCGGGCGATCGCATTACCAGGGCGCCCTGGCCGAAATAGTTGAGCAGGAGGGCCGGACATACCAGCCCGTACCAGGCCAGCCGCACCGGCCTGGGACCGAAGTGCCCCATGTCGGCGTAGAGCGCCTCCCCGCCGGTGAGCGCCAGGAAGACGGCGCTCAGCAGCAGGAAGGCGGCCACCGGCTCCTGCGTCGCGAAGCGCAGCGCGTGCAGCGGGTCGAGTGCCGCCAGCACTGCCGGCGTCTGCGCGACGCTGATCGCCCCGAGGACGGCGAGCGTGAGAAACCAGAGGATCGTGATCGGACCGAAGTAACGGCCGACGCTGGCGGTGCCGCGGCGCTGGACCACGAACAGCGCGACGATGATCGCGATGGTGATCGGTATGACGAGGTGCTCGAACGCCGGCGTGGCGACGCTCAGTCCTTCGATCGCGGAGAGCACCGATATCGCGGGCGTGATGATCGCGTCACCGTAGAACAGCGCCGCCGCGAACACCCCGCCGGCGATCACGAACGTCGGCCAGCCCGGCTTCTCGCGCACCACGCGGTGCGCCAGCGCCGTCAGCGCCAGCACACCACCCTCGCCGTCGTTGTCGAAACGGAGCACGATCCAGACGTACTTCAGCGATATGACCAGCATCACCGCCCAGAATAGCGCCGACAGAGTGGCCAGCACGTGGGCGTGCGTGACCGCGAGTCCGTGGGCGCCGGCGAAGGCCTCCTTGAACGCGTACAGCGGGCTGGTCCCGATGTCGCCGTAGACCACTCCCAGCGCAGCGAGGGTGAGAGCCGCGGTGGAGTCGCCTGGAGTCGCGTGCAATTGCTTCATGGTTTGTTCCGTTCGCAATGAGGAAATCGTCGGCAACGCCGTGCTAGATGAGGAAGCGGTAGCCCACGCCGATCTCGGTGAGGAAGTGGCGGGGCTGCGTCGGGTCGACCTCGAGCTTCTGGCGCAGGTGGCCGACATAGACCCGCAGGTAGTGGCTGCTCTCCACTGCGTTCGGTCCCCATACCTGATTGAGCAGGAATCGGTGGGTGAGCACCTTGCCGGCGTTGGCGATGAAGATGCCGAGGAGGCGGTACTCGATCGGCGTCAGATGCACGGGTGCGCCCCGGCGTTCGACGGTGCGCAGCGCCAGGTCCACGCGCACGTCGCCGAAGGCGACCTGCGCACTCGCCTCCGCGCCCAGTCGGGTGCGCCGTCGCAGCTGCGCGCGAACGCGCGCCAGCAATTCGCCGACCCCGAACGGCTTGGTGAGGTAGTCGTCGGCGCCGGCGTCGAGGGCCACGACCTTTTCCGGCTCGGTGGAGCGCGCCGACAGCACGATGACGGGGATGTCGGACCAGCCGCGAAGATCGCGGATGACCTCGACGCCATCGCGATCCGGCAGCCCCAGATCGACGATGACCAGATCGGGATGGCGGGTGGCGAGCTCCCTCAGGCCGTGTTCCGCGTCGGCGGCCTCGACCACGCGGAGTCCCTCCTCCTCCAGCGCCGTGCGCACGAAACGGCGGATGGTGGCCTCGTCCTCGATGACGACGGCGACAGGCGCGGGCTGGCCGTTCATTCTGCCGACCCGACCGCCGACATCGAGGGGTCCTCGTCGACGGCGGGCGGCTCGCCGACCGGCAGCGTGAATTCGAAGCGCGCCCCCGTCGCCTGACCGACGAGACGCAACACTCCGCCATGCGCCTCGACGATGCTGCGGCAGATCGACAGGCCCAGGCCGGCGCCGGTCTCCGCGGCCTCCGGCACGGCGCGCTCGAAGACGTCGAAGATCCGCGCGGCGTCGGCGGCGGCCACGCCGCGCCCGGCGTCCGTCACGGCCACCGAGACGTACTCGCCGCTCCTGACCGCCTCGATGGTGATCGGAGAGCCGGGCGGGGAGTACTTCGAGGCGTTGTCGAGCAGGTTGCAGAACACCCGTTCCATCAGCACCGCGTCGATGTTCACGAGCGGGAGATCCGCGGCCAGATGGACGCGCACTTCGTGCGAGACCAGCCGCGCGCGCAGCTGCTCGATGCTGGCGCCGATCACTTCCTCCAGCGGCTGCCACTCGCGTCGCAGCGTCACGCGGCCGGTCTGCAGCCGGGCCAGGTCGAGCAGGTTGCCGACCAGCGTCGAGAGCCGCAGCGCCTGATCGCGGATCGTCTCGGCGGTGGCCCGCGCGGCGGCGCTGAGCGCGTTGCTCGGGAGCGTGAGCGTATCGGCCAGTCCCACCAGCGCCGTCAGCGGGGTGCGCAGATCGTGGGAGACCGCCGCCAGCAGCGAGTGACGCAGGCGCTCGCTGTTCATCTGCAGTTGCGTGCGCTGCGCGACCTCGACGTAATGCAGGCGCTCCACCGCGATGGCGCCGAGGGAGGCCAGCGCCTCGAGCTGCCCGCGGTCCGCCGGTGCAACATGTCCCCGTACCGCCAGCACGCCGCGCATCTGCATCGGCGCGCGCAGCGGCAGGAAGTGCACGCTCGGTTCGGATCCGGACAGCCCGCCCAGGTCGACCCCACGGCTGCCCGCGCCGCCGGCGCGAAATACCGCGCTGACGGCCTGCGCATCGATCCATGCCGGCAGGCGCGCAGGGCCGTCGGCGACCTCCCGGGCATTGCGCAAGGACCCGTCTTCCGCGGGCAGCAGCAGCACCGCCTCGGCATTCAGCAGCGTGCGCGCGGCGCGCGCGATCGACTCCGCGGTCTGCGCGGCGGACAATGCGCCGGCCAGCTCGCGGGCGGTTTCATACAGGATGAGGGCTTCACGTTCGCGTTGCGCCGTGAGGTGCACCTGCCGCCTCATGCCGGAGGTGAGCGAGGCGGTGATGAGGGCGACGGCCAGCATGACCGCGAAGGTGAGCAGGTATTGCACGTCGCTGACCGCCAGGGACCACCTCGGTGGCACGAACATCACGTCGAACAGGGCGACGCTGAGAAACGCCGCGAGCACCGCCGGTCCGCGGCCGGCGTATACCGCCAGCAGCACGACCGTGAGCAGGAACAGCATGACGATGTTCGCGAGCTCGACATGCCGCGCCAGCGGATAGCAGAGCAGGGCGGTCAGCGCGCAGGCGGCGACGGCCGCCAGGTATGGCCAGCGCGCGGCGCGGCCGCCGGCGGTCGGCGGCGTGATGCGTGTAGCCGGTTCAGTGGATGCGGACATGACGGCGATCTCCTGCGCGCATGCCCAGGAGCGTACATGGGCAGCCGCAAACGGCGCGTCAATTCTGCGCCTGCCGATGTAAAAATGGCGTAAAGAAGAAACAGCGGACTCGCGCCCTGCATGCGTGGAGGCATGCGGGACGTACGGCGGGGATGCAGAGCGGGCTCAGCCCCTGGCCGTCTCGCCGACGGGCTTGCGCAGCCTGATGTGCAGCTCGCGCAGCGCCTGCTCGCTCGCCTCGGAGGGGGCGCTGGTGAGCGGGCAGGCCGCGGTCTGCGTCTTCGGGAAGGCGATGACGTCGCGGATGGAGCCGGCGCCGGCCATCAGCATGACGATGCGATCCAGACCGAAGGCGATGCCGCCGTGCGGCGGGCAGCCATAGCGGAAGGCCTCGAGCAGGAAGCCGAACTTCTCCTGCTGCGCCGCCTCGTCGATGCCGAGCAGCCTGAACACGGTCTGCTGCAGCCGCTGGTTGTGGATGCGCACCGAGCCGCCGCCGATCTCCGAGCCGTTCAGCACCATGTCGTAGGCCTTGGCGATCGCCGCGCCCGGCGACTCCGCCAGCGCCGCCGGGTCGAGGTTCTTCGGCGAGGTGAACGGGTGGTGCATGGCGTCCCAGCGCTCCTCCTCCTCGTTCCACTCGAACATCGGAAAGTCCACCACCCACAGCGGCTTCCAGCCGTGCTCGATGAGGCCCAGATCGTGGCCGAGCTTCACGCGCAGGTTGCCGAGCGCGTCGTTGACGACCTTGGCCCTGTCGGCGCCGAAGAAGATGAGATCGCCGTTCTCCGCGCCGGTGCGCTCCAGCAGTTCCTTCAGCACCAGGCTGGACATGAACTTCACGATCGGGGACTGCAGCCCCTCGGGCAGGTTGGTCCTGTCGTTCACCTTGATGTAGGCGAGACCCTTGGCGCCGTAATTGCCGACGTAGGCGGTGTAGTCGTCGATCTGCTTGCGCGACATCTCCCCGCCCCCGGGCACGCGCAGGGCCGTGACCCGGTGACCGGGCGTGGTGGCCGCCGCGGCGAAGACCTTGAGGGCCGTGCCCTGCATCAGGTCGGCGACCTCGACCAGCTCCAGCGGCACGCGCAGGTCGGGACGATCGGTGCCGTAGCGCGCGACCGCCTCGGCATGGCTCATGCGCGGGAAGGGGTCCGGCAGCGCCACCTCGATCGCCTCGCGGAACAGCGTGCGGATGAGGTCCTCCATCAGCGCCGTGATCTGCGGCACGTCGAGGAAACTCGTCTCGATGTCCAGCTGCGTGAACTCCGGCTGCCGGTCGGCGCGCAGGTCCTCGTCGCGGAAGCAGCGCGTAATCTGGTAGTAGCGGTCCATGCCGGACATCATCAGCAGCTGCTTGAACAGCTGCGGCGACTGCGGCAGTGCGAAGAACTTGCCCTCGTGCGTGCGGCTCGGCACGAGGTAGTCGCGCGCGCCCTCCGGCGTGGCCTTGGTGAGCATCGGGGTCTCGAACTCGTTGAAGCCGTGCTCGTCTAGGAACCGCCGCATGATGCGCGCCACCTTGGCGCGCAGCAGCAGGTTGTTCTTCATGTGCTCGCGGCGCAGGTCGATGTAGCGGTACTTCAGCCGCAGCTCCTCGTTGACCACGTCCTCGTCGATCTGGAAGGGCAGGGCGTCGGCCGGGTTGAGCACCTCGATCTCCCTGCCGACCACCTCGACCTCACCGGTGGGGATCGAGAGATTCTCGGTGCCTGGCGGGCGGCGCCGCACGGTGCCGGAGATCCGCAGCACGAACTCGTGGCGCACCTTCTCGGCGACCGTGAAGGCCTCCCGCGCATCCGGGTCGAACACCGCTTGCACGCGGCCGGCGCGATCGCGCAGGTCGATGAAGATGACGCCGCCGTGGTCGCGGCGGTGGTGGGCCCAGCCGCAGAGCGTGATTTCCTGACCGACGTGCGACGCGTTCACCTCGCCGCAGTAATGGGTGCGCATAGGGACCTCAAAGGTTCGAATTCGGTTCGTCCGCCCCGGCCGGCGGGGCGTGGCACTGGAGAGGAAGCTGCTCGGCTTACGGCCGGATCGTGGTCCGATTTCCCTTCCACCTGCCCCTGCGACATGCGGGGCCGGGACTACGCCGGGGCGCCCGCGGCGACCGGGTCGAGAGCCCGGGCATGGTACGGGCAGCGCTGCGGCGACGCAACGCGGCGGCGTTCCGGAGCGCCCGGGCCCCTCCCGCCCGCGACGGTCGGGCGCAGGCTGTCCAAGGGCGCGCGCGGGTCAGGCGCCGTCGGCCGCGGCCTTATTTTTCTTCTTCTCGGTCCTCCCGGCGGGCTTGGCCGGTTCGCTGGCCGCTTCCGGCTTGGCGCTTGCCTCCTTGGTCTCCGCAGGCTTCTCGGCGCCGGCGACGTCCTCGCCTTCCTTCTTCTTCTCGGCCGCCGGCTTGCCCTTGTCGCGGAAGTCGGTGACGTACCAGCCGCTGCCCTTGAGCTGGAATCCGGCGGCAGAGATCAGCTTCCGCAGCTTGTTTTTCTTGCACTTCGGACACTGCGTCAGCGGCGGGTCCTTGAACGATTGCATGGCCTCGAGCTGATGACCGCAGCCCGCGCAGGCGTACTCGTAAATCGGCATTCGCGTCTCCCGTTGTTCCTGGCAGCGAGTTGTAGCAATTCGGGTACGGGCAAAATAGGGGCTGGCGCAAAAAAATCAAGGCCATGGCGGCGCGTAGAGCGCGGGGTCGCGCGCTTCCCAGCGCGCCGGCGGCGCGGTATCATCGCGCCCCTTTGCGGCATCGCCTCCCGCCCCGTCACCGGGCCGTTAGCTCAGCCGGTAGAGCAGCGGACTTTTAATCCGTTGGTCGCAGGTTCGACTCCTGCACGGCCCACCATCGTCTGCCCGGCCCCCCCGCACGCGCCCGTGATCGACGCAAGGCCAGTCGGTCCGACAATGAAGATCCGTGCGCATGACGTCCGGGACGCACGCCCTGGCGGGCTTGCGGGGCGCCCTGGGATTTCGAGCCGCGGCCACGGGATCGAAGGCAAGGCGGCCTCGTGCGAGGGGCCGAGGCGGCAGGGGGCGCTGCCCGGTTGGCGGTGAAGGGTGCGGTTTGCCGCTGCAGCGATGCACAGTGATAATTATCGGCCTCCGGGCAGGCCGCTTGCGCGGCGCCGTCGGCTAACAGGCACAGGGAGCTCGCGTGCAGCCTGAGATGCTGAAGCCATATCTCGAGATGAAGGAGACGGGGAGGCTGCCCTCCCCGCACGGAGTGGCGTTGCGCCTCGCGGAGCTGGCGCAGCGGGACGACGTCGGTCTCCAGGAGATCGCCCACGTGCTGCAGCACGACCCGGCCATGTCCGCAAGGGTGGTGAAGCTCGCCAACAGCGCCGGCCGCAGTGCACGCCCCATCGTCGCCGTCAGCGATGCAGTGGGATTGCTGGGTCTGAACCACGTGCGGCAGGTGGCGCTGGGCTTTGCCCTGCTCGCGGAGCACCGCAACGGCAGGTGCGAAGGCTTCGATTACGCTACGTTCTGGTCGCGCTCGCTGGCTACGGCCCTGGCCGCGCGGCGGCTGGCGGGTGGATCGGGGCTGACCTCCGGGGAGGAGTGCTTCACTGTGGGCCTCTTGCTCGACATCGGCAGCCTTGCCTTGGCGACGGTATACCCGGCGGAGTTCAGCGAGCTGCTCGCGGAGTGCATCGGCCTGTCCGCGCCGGAACGCCTGCGCAGGCAGCGCGAACGTTTCGCCATCGTCGAAGGCGAGCTCACCGCGGCGCTCATGGCCGAGTGGGGACTTCCAAAAGTATTCATCGAGGCGGCCTTGCACCGCGACGAGCCCGAATGCGCAGAGCTCGAGGGGGCGCCGCGAACGCGCCAACTCGCCCACGTGCTGGCGCTGGCGTCGCACATGGCGGGGCTGTGCGTGTGCGCCCCGGAACAGCGCGGCCGCCAGCTGACGCGCCTGTATCTCCTGGCCGCGCGGCTGGGCCTGGACGAAGAACGCATCGCCGAGGTGTTTTCGGCCCTCACGGAGGAATGGCTGGACTGGGGGCGGTTGTTGGACGTGCGCACGCAGGCCGTGCCCGATCTGGCGGCGATCCGGGCCGCGCGCACCGATCTGGCGCCCGAGCATGCGGCGCCGCCCGGCGAGAGGGCCGCCACCGGCCGCCGCGTCCTGGTCGTGGACGACAGCGCCACCGACCGCATGGTCCTGCAGGCGCTGGTGACCTCTCTGGGGTACCAGGCGTCGATCGCCCGCAACGGCAGGGAGGCGTTGGACATCGTGCTGGCGGAGCTGCCCGACATCGTGATCACGGACTGGGTGATGCCGGAGATGGAGGGCCCTGCGTTCTGCCGCGCGCTGCGTCAGGCGCCGGCGGGACGGCGCGTCTATGTCATCCTTTTCACCGCGCACAACGACGAAGAGCGGCTCTACGAGGGATTGCTGGCCGGCGCCGACGATTTCGTCAGCAAGCCGGTCAGGCCGCGGGAGATCGAGGCGCGGCTGCACGCCGCACGCCGTATCCTCGATCTCCACGGCGAACTGCTGAGCGAGCTCGAACAGATCCGGGCACTCAACGCCGAGCTGGCCGTCGCCAATCGCAGGCTGCAGGAGGCCGCGCTCACCGATCACCTGACCAGCTTGGCCAACCGGCGCTACTGCCTGCAGCGCCTGGGCCAGGAATGGGCGGCCGCCGACCGCAAGGGGCATCCGCTCAGCCTCCTGCTGATCGACATCGACGATTTCAAGGCGATCAACGATGTCCACGGGCACGACGGCGGCGACGTCGTAATTCAGCGTGTGGCGGCGATGCTGCGCAGCCTTACCCGCGCCGGATCGACGGTGGGCCGCGTGGGCGGGGAGGAGTTTGTCGTCATCTGTCCCAACACCTCGATGGTGGAGGCCGCCCAGTGCGCCGAGCGTATGCGTCAGGGGATCGCCGGCAGGCCCATGGACATAGCGGGCCGGTCGCTGCCGGTTACCGTGAGTATCGGAGTGGCTACGCGCGGCCCCGGCATGGAGCAGCCCGGGGAGCTGATGAAGCTTGCCGACGAGGCGCTCTATGAGGCCAAACGGGCGGGGCGCAATTGCGTCTCGCAGCGGCACCCCGCGCCGCGCGGCTGACTGCGATCGCGCCGCGAGCGGCAGCCTGCGCGCCGGATCGGTCCCCTACCTACTCGATGGTCACGTGCGTGACGTCGGTGGCGCCGCGGTTGTCGAGCCAGCGCAGCGTCAGGACGTCGCCCGCGCGCGCCCCCCGGAACCGGAAGGACAGCAGCGGATTGCGCGCGATGCCGGTGCCCCAGGCGCAGGACATCACCACGCGGCCGTTGTGCTCGCAGACCACCTCGGTGATGTGGTGCGCGGGGACGAGGGCGCCGGTCTGCTTGTCCTTGCGGCTGCCGGTCTCCATCACGTGCCGCATCATCGCGCGCACGGTGCAGACGCCGTCTGCAAGGCTCGTGCGCACCTTGGTGGTGGAGGGTGTGTCGGCCATTGTGTCTCAGCTGCAGCCGCCGATCAGCACTTCCACGTGGCGCCGCGCGGAGTAGAGGCGTTCGGGGGTCTGCACCACGACGATGACGTGCTCGGACTCCGCGAGCTTGATGCGCGTGGCCAGCGTGTCGGTGAGGGCACCGTCGCCGAAATCGAAGCGCGCGACGAGCGGTACCGGGTTCTTCTCCGCAACCACGACCATCGACCGCACCGGCTCCAGATCGGTCTCGACGGTGAGCGGCACCACGGCCCCGTCTTCGGCGACCTCGGGCAGGGTGATGCGGATCCGATCGCTCGGTTCGATCGCGGCGCCGCCGAACAGTTCGCGCAGCGCGTCCTCCTCGGTCCTGGCCGCGAACGCCGCCCGCGGCCATGCCGCCTGTACGGGGCGCGAGAACAGCCAGTTCGCGACGGGCAGCACAAGCGCGCCGCTCGCCGATGCGGCGAGCAGGCGGCGCCGCGAACGGTTGACAGGAGGGCGCTTGGTCATGGCAATCGATGGCCGCGGATCAGAACCTGTTCTTGTCCTTCTCTTTCTTCTCTTCGTCGAATTCCTTCTGCAACTGATCCAGGCGCGCCTGCACCCGCTCGCTCTGATAGTAATTGATGCCGGGCGCGTCCTTGGCGACCTTCAGCTGCTCGATGGCCAGCCCCAGCTCGCCGCTGCCGTAGTAGTACTCGGCCTGCGCGATGTGCGACTCGATCTTCGACCCCGACATGCCCTCGGCCTCCGCCAGCAGCCGATAGGTGCGCGGCTCCGAGCCGTGCAGCGTCATGTAGTCGCGCAGGACGGTGCGCGCGGTCTTGCCGTCGCGGGCGGCGAGCAGCGTCTCCACCTTGCCGAGCACGGCCGGCAGGTATTCCGGATAGTCGTGCAGGATGGCATCGTAGATTGCGAGCGCGGACTTGTAGGCGCGCTGCGCGACCTGCAGCCGTGCCGAGGCCAGCCGGAAGTGGACGTTCCCCGGTTCCGCCTCGAGCAGGCGATCCAGCTGCAGGCGCGCCTTGCCGTAGTCGCCCGCGGCCGTCAGCGCCAGCGCGTAGCCGTAGCGCGCGACCAGTTCGTTCTGGAACTGCCCGGCCCGCAGGGATTCGCCGTAGTAATTGACCGCCTCACGCGGCTCCTTGGCGTCGACCACGATCACCTTGGCGCGCATGAGGTGGAAATCGGGGTTCTCCTCGTAGCGGCTCGGTTTCATCGCATCGGCGCGCTCGCGCGATTCGGCGATGCGGTTGGTGGTGACCGGGTGCGTGCGCAGGAACTCCGGTACGCTCGCCGGATCATTGTAGCGGTTGGCCGTCTGCATGCGCTCGAAGAAATCCGGCATGCCCTGGGGGTTGAAGCCGGAGCGGGCCATGACCTGGATGCCGATGCGGTCGGCCTCCTGTTCGTTGGCGCGGGTGAAATTCAGCGCGTATTGCTGCTGGCCCGCCGCCATGGCGGCCATCGCCGCCTGGCCGGCCTGGGGGGAGACCACGCCCAGCAGTATCGCCCCGAGCATGCCGACGGCGGAGGGGATGCTGAGCCGGCTCGCCGCCTCGAACATGCGCGCGGCGTGGCGCTGGGTGACGTGCGAGATTTCGTGCGCCAGCACGCCGGCCAGCTCGCTCTCGGATTTCGTCTCGCGGATCAATCCGGTGTGCACGCCGATGAAGCCGCCCGGCACCGCGAAGGCGTTCAGCACCGGGCTTTGCACGATGAAGAAATCGAAAGGATTCGCCTGCGTGTCGGCCTGGCTGGCCAGCCGCGAGCCCAGCCCCTGCAGGTAGACCTCGAGTTCCGGATCGTCGAGGATCACGCCCTTGCTGCGCAGGTCGCGAACGAAGGCGCGACCGATCTTGTATTCCTGGTCCGGGGAGATGAACGCGCCTGCGGAGTCGCCGAAGTCCGGCAGTTCGTCCACGGAATGGGCGGCCCCGGCGATCAAGGCCAGGCAGATCGGCAGCAGGCTGAGCAGGCGGCGCACGGGGCTTCTACGGCGCATGGGGGGCATGGAAGGTATCTGGGTGGACCGGCCGGGGAGGGGGGAGTTCCAATCGAGCGTGATGGGGTCGTACCGATGGTGCCTGTTCGCTTCTCGCCGGCCGGTTCGCCGGGCTAACATCACCGCACTGCGTCAGTTGCCGTTCAAGACGACCACCACCGATACGGAGCATTATAGATCACCATGGCCAAGCTCAGCGGAGTACGAAACGCCTTTTATGCCCAGTCCGGAGGCGTCACCGCCGTCATCAACGCCAGCGCCGCCGGCGTCATCGAGACGGCGCGCAGGCACCGGAACCGGATCGGCAAGGTCTACGCCGGCCGCGACGGCATCATCGGCGCGCTCACCGAGGATCTCATCGACACCAGCAAGGAATCGAAGTCCGCGCTCAAGGCCTTGCGCCATACGCCCTCCGGCGCCTTCGGCTCCTGCCGCTACAAGCTCAAGGGCCTGGATCAGAACCGCGCCGAGTACGAGCGGCTGATCGAGGTCTTCAGGGCCCACGACATCGGCTATTTCTTCTACAACGGCGGCGGCGACTCGGCGGACACCTGCCTGAAGGTCTCGCAGCTCTCCGAGACCATGGGCTATCCCATCACCTGCGTGCACGTGCCAAAGACGGTCGACAACGACCTGCCGATCACGGACTGCTGCCCGGGCTTCGGTTCGGTGGCCAAGTACGTGGCCGTCTCCACGCGCGAGGCCTCGCTCGACGTCGCCAGCATGTGCAAGACCTCCACCAAGGTGTTCGTGCTCGAGGTCATGGGCCGTCATGCCGGCTGGATCGCGGCGGCCGGCGGGCTGGCCTCCGACAAGGATCTCGAGCTGCCGATCGTGATCCTCTTTCCCGAGGTCACCTTCGACCAGGAGCGCTTCCTGGCCAGGGTCGAGGCCAACGTCGCCCGGTTCGGCTACTGCTCGGTGGTGGTCTCCGAGGGGGTGCGCGGACCGGATGGCAAGTTCCTCTCCGACCAGGGCCTGCGCGATGCCTTCGGCCACGCGCAGCTCGGCGGCGTGGCGCCGGTCATCGCCAGCCTGGTGCGCGAGAGGCTGAAGCTGAAATACCATTGGGCGGTGGCCGATTACCTGCAGCGCGCCGCCCGGCACATCGCCTCGAAGACCGACGTCAACCAGGCCTATGCGCTGGGCAAGGCCGCGGTGGAGCTGGCCGTGAAGGGCCGCAATTCGGTGATGCCGACCATCGTGCGCAAGTCCTCCAAACCGTACAAGTGGACGGTCGGCGTGGCCGAGCTCAAGGACGTGGCCAACCGGGAGAAGATGATGCCGCGGGAGTTCATCACCGAGGATGGCCTGGGCATCACCCAGAAATGCCGCAACTACCTCGCCCCGCTGATCCAGGGCGAGGACTACCCTCCGTACCGCAACGGCATGCCGCAGTACGTGCGGCTGAAGAACGCACCGGTGAAGAAAAAGCTGAAGACCGGTTTTGCTCTGAAGTGATGCAGGGTAGAATCCCGGCGCATTCGCCCGCCCCTGGGCCGTCGCTGCGTCGGGCCAGGGGTGGCGGACCCGTGGTCGGACCGTTTCGTCGGTAAGTAAAGTACAGTCCTGGTGCAGCGGACCCGGCCGGTAGCGGCCGGGCCCGCCGTGGACAGTCGCCGGCGCACGCTCTACGCCGCCCGCGATCGCATCGCTACGAACAACACTCACTCAAGGGGGATTTTTCTCAATGTCTGGAGCACTCGTGTTTGCGCTGGCCTGCGGCGTCCTGGCGATTCTTTACGGGGCGTGGTCGGTGAAGTGGATCCTCTCCCGGGCGCAGGGCAACGAACGCATGCGCGAGATCGCCGCGGCCGTGCAGCAGGGCGCCTCGGCCTACCTCAACCGACAGTACACCACCATCGCGATCGCCGGCGTGGTGCTGTTCCTCCTCATCGGCTTCGTGCTGCACTGGCCGACCGCCATCGGCTTCCTCATCGGCGCGGTGCTCTCGGGCGCGGCCGGCTATATCGGCATGAACATCTCCGTGCGTTCGAACCTGCGCACCGCCGAGGCGGCCCGGCAGGGGCTGAACGCGGCCCTGCAGGTCGCCTTCCGCGGCGGCTCAATCACCGGTCTGCTGGTGGTGGGGCTGGGCCTCCTCGGCGTCGCCGGCTACTACGCCTACCTGGTGGGCGCGACCCCGGCCGGCCAGGAGGTCGACCTGCACCCGCTGGTCGGTCTGGCCTTCGGCTCCTCGCTCATCTCGATCTTCGCGCGACTGGGCGGCGGCATCTTCACCAAGGGCGCGGACGTGGGCGCCGACCTGGTCGGCAAGGTCGAGGCCGGCATCCCCGAGGACGACCCGCGCAACCCGGCGGTGATCGCCGACAACGTCGGCGACAACGTCGGCGACTGCGCCGGCATGGCCGCCGACCTGTTCGA